>Ga0318496_10000694_pt1 | contig 12358 bp, 9 predicted proteins | sample GRESIP109b1f22_FD_203296 | JGI IMG/M metagenome (GOLD analysis project Ga0318496, IMG submission 203296) | Tropical soil microbial communities from Luquillo Experimental Forest, Puerto Rico - GRE.SIPMG.109b1f22 | ecosystem: Environmental > Terrestrial > Soil > Tropical forest > Bulk soil... | reverse complement strand
CAGCACACGTACGCCGGGGCCTCCCCGCCTGCGCCCGCGGTCCGCTCGGCCGCCCCCCAGAGCCGCTTGTAGGAGTTCACCCATTGGTTGCACACGGCGGTGATCTCGGGCGCGTGCCGGAGCAGCCCGGCGATGAACGCGCGGGCCGTCTTGGACAGCTGGAATTCCGCACCCGCCTCGTAGAACGCGTTCTTGTCGCCTTCGAACAGCGACACGTGCGTGTGCATGCCCGAGCCGGGATGGTCGGTGAACGGCTTCGGCATGAACGTCGCGTAGACGCCCTGCTCTATCGCCACCTCCTTCATCACCAGCCGGAACGACATGATGTTGTCGGCAGTGGTGAGCGCGTCGGCGTAGCGCAGGTCGATCTCCTGCTGCCCGGGCGCCCCCTCGTGGTGGCTGTACTCCACCGAGATACCCATCGACTCCAGCATCGTGATCGCCGTCCGGCGGAAGTCATGGGCGATGCTGTGCGGGGTGTGGTCGTAGTAGCCGCCGGTGTCGATCGGCACCGGCTTCGCCCCCGGCTCGGGTCGCTGCCGGAGCAGGAAGAACTCGATCTCCGGGTGGGCGTAGAAGGTGAACCCGAGCTCGGAGGCCCGGGCCAGGTTGCGCTTGAGCACCCAGCGCGGGTCGGCGTAGGACGGCGACCCGTCGGGCAGCAGGATGTCGCAGAACATCCGGGCCACGCCGGGGTACTCACCGCGCCACGGCAGCAGCTGGAACGTGGCGGGGTCCGGGCGCAGGATCATGTCGGCCTCGTAGACCCGGGCGAACCCCTCGATGGCCGAGCCGTCGAAGCCGATGCCGTCGGCGAACGCGCCCTCGAGTTCGGCGGGCGCGACGGCGATCGACTTCAGCGTGCCCAGGACGTCGGTGAACCACAGCCGGACAAACCTGATGTCACGCTCCTCGAGCGTGCGGAGCACGAATTCTTCCTGCCTATCCACGGTAATCACCTTAGACGTTCCGCAGCCGCGCGGACGATTTGCGGCCGGGTGACAGGAGCGACGGATGGGGCGTCTCCCGGCGTTAGCCTGCGAGAGTGGGCATCCGAAGAGGCCCGGCCCTCTGGGCCGCGGGAGCGGTCTACGCGGTGTCGGCCGCCGTGTGCTGCGCGCTGGCCGCGCGCACCACGGCCCACTTCGACGACCTGCAGGTCTACCGGATGGGCGGCGCGGCCGTCCTGCACGACGGCAGCCGCCTGTACCAGTTGCGGCTCGGCGGGCTGCTGCCCTTCACGTATCCGCCGTTCGCGGCGGTCGTCTTCACCGGCCTGGCCGTCGCCCCGTGGAGGGTGGCCGTGACCGTGCTGACCGGCGCGAGCGTGGTAGCCCTGCCCGCGGCCCTGTACCTGGTGCTCCGCCTGCCGGGACCGTCCCGGATGCCGGCCCGGGGCCAGGCCTGGACAGTAGCGCTGGCGGTCGCGACGGCGGCGATCTGGCTCGATCCGGCCCGGGCTACGCTCGGTTACGGCCAGGTGGACATCCTGCTGACCGCGGCGGTGCTGTACGACCTCAGCCTGCCGGACACCGCGCGGGGCAAGGGCCTGATGATCGGCCTGGCCGCCGGCCTCAAGCTGACCCCCGCGATCTTCGCCGTCTACCTGCTCATCACCGGCCGACGGCGGGCCGCGGCCACCGCCGCGGCCGTGTTCGCGGCGACGGTCGCGGCCGGGTTCGCGGCGCTCCCGGCCAGCTCGGCCTGGTTCTGGGCGGGCCGGTTCGCCAGCCCCGGCCATGTCAGCCCGGTCCAGAATCCGCAGAACCAGAGTCTGTACGGCGCGCTGGCACGGGCGATGCACACCGCTGCCATCCTGCCGGTGTGGCTGCTCCTGGCCGCGGCGGTGGGGGTGGCGGGGCTGGCGCTCGCGGCCGCCGCGTCCCGCCGCGGCGATGAGGCACTCGGCTTCTGCCTGTGCGCGGTGACCGGCCTGCTCGTCTCGCCGATCTCCTGGATCCATCACTGGGTCATCGCCATCCCGGCGCTGCTGGTCGCCGGCCTGGCGGCCGGCCGCGCCTACCGCGCCGGGAACATCGCGACGGCCGTCTTCATCGCGGCTGCGATCACGGCGATCGCCATGATCGGCTGGACCGAACTCGCCGGGGACACGCCGCGTTCGGGCTGGCTCGCCCTGCCGGCCTGGGCGCTGATGCGCAGCGTGTGCTACGTCCTCATCGGGCTGGCGGCGTTGGTAGCCGGGGCACGGAGCCAGGCCCGTTCGGCCCTGTCACGGGCGGCACCAGACACGGCCGGTCAGCGGGGCACGGCCTAGGCTGGGATCGTGACACTGCTGAGGATCGCGCTGGCCCAGGTCAATGCCACCGTCGGTGACCTGGACGGAAACGCCGAGCTGATCGTGGAGTGGACCCGCCGGGCGGCGGCGCGCGGGGCCAGGGTCGTGGTGTTCCCGGAGATGATGCTGACCGGGTACCCGGTCGAGGACCTGGCGCTGCGGGCGTCGTTCGTGGAGGCGTCCATCGCCGGCCTGCACGCCGTGGCGGCCCGGCTGGCGGCCGAAGGGCTCGGCGGGGTCGCGGTGGTGACCGGCTACCTGGACCGGCGGACCGACCTGGCGCCGCGCACCGGGCTGCCGGCCGGCGCGCCGCTGGACGCGGCGGCGCTGCTGCACGGCGGGCGGGTGGTGATCACCTCGGCCAAGCACCACCTGCCCAACTACGGGGTGTTCGACGAGTTCCGCTACTTCGTCCCCGGCGACACGCTGCCGGTGTTCCGGCTGCCGACAAAGGGCGGCGAGAGCGTCGAGATCGCGATCGCGATCTGCGAGGACCTGTGGCAGGACGGCGGGCCGGTGGCGGTCTGCCGGCGGGCCGGCGCGGGGCTGCTCGTGGTGCCGAACGCCTCGCCCTACGAGCGCGGCAAGGATGACGTGCGGCTGGACCTGGTGGTGCGGCGGGCGCGCGAGGCCGGGGCCGCGCTGGCCTACGCCAACATGATCGGCGGGCAGGATGAACTCGTCTTCGACGGCGACTCGATCCTGGTCGCGGCCGACGGCGCGCTGATCGCCCGCGGGCCGCAGTTCGAGGAGGCGCTGGTCGTCGCCGACCTGGACCTGCCGGCCGCGCCCGGGCAGCCGGCCGCGGACCAGCCGGTGGACGCGGAGGACGGCACCGTGATCACGATCAGGCGGGTGACGCTGCCGCTGTCCGGGCCGGCCGACGTCCCCGGAGCCGAGCAGCCGGAGGGGGTTGAAGGGTCCCGGTTGGTCTGGCCCCGGCTGTCCGACCCGGCCGAGGTGTACGCCGCGCTGGTGACCGGCGTCCGGGACTACGTGCGCAAGAACGGGTTCCGATCGGTGATCGTGGCGCTGTCCGGCGGGATCGACTCCGCGCTCACCGCGACGATCGCCGCCGACGCGATCGGGCCGTCCAACGTGTACGTGGCGCTGATGCCGAGCCGGTACTCCTCGGAGGGTTCGATCACCGACGCGGAGGACCTGGTCAAGCGGCAGGGCCTGCGCGCGGTGACGATCCCGATCGCCGCGATGGTGAACGCGTTCGAGAAGGAACTGGCGCCCACCGGGTTCCCGGAAACCGGGCTGCCGGCCGAGAACCTGCAGGCCCGGGTGCGCGGGGTGGTGCTGATGGGGCTGTCCAACGCGGACGGGCACCTGGTGCTCACCACCGGCAACAAGAGCGAGCTCGCGACCGGCTACTCGACGCTGTACGGGGACTCCGCCGGCGGGTTCGGGCCGATCAAGGACGTGCTCAAGACGCTGGTCTGGGAGCTGTCCAGGTGGCGGAACGAGGAGGCGGCGCGGGCCGGGGGCACTCCCCCTATCCCGGAGAACTCGATCACCAAGCCGCCGAGCGCCGAGCTCTCACCCGGGCAGATGGACACCGACTCGCTGCCGCCTTACGAGGTGCTGGACGCGCTGCTCGACGACTACGTCGAGAAGGACATGGGCACGGCCGAGCTGATCGCGGCCGGGCACGACCCCGAGCTGGTCGAGCGCGTGGTCCGGCTGGTCGACACGGCGGAGTACAAGCGGCGGCAGTACCCTCCGGGCCCGAAGATCAGCCAGAAGAACTTCGGCCGGGATCGCCGCCTCCCCATCACCAACCGCTGGCGCGAGCCGCGGCCCTCATGATCGCGAGGGCTTCTTAGTCCCTGGAGCGCCAAGGAGGCTTCGTGGTCACGCTGGCTGCCATCTTCCCGCCCTCGCAGCCCCCGGAGCGGCTCGGCGCGGTCGCGGCCGCCGCCGAGTCGGCCGGGCTGGAGCAGCTATGGGTCTGGGAGGACTGCTTCGCCGAGAGCGGCATCGCCACCGCCGCCGCGATCCTGGCCGCCACCAGCCGGGTCACGGTCGGGATCGGGCTGTTGCCGGTGCCGCTGCGCAACGTGGCGCTGACCGCCATGGAGATCGCCACGCTGAGCCGGCTGTTCCCCGGGCGGCTGACGGCCGGCGTCGGCCACGGCGTGCTGGACTGGATGGGCCAGGTCGGCGCCAGGGCGGAATCCCCGATGACGCTGCTGCGCGAGTACACCGCCGCGCTCTACGCGCTGCTGCACGGGGAGACGGTGACCACCCACGGTCGTTACGTGCACCTGGATGACGTGACCCTGGCCTGGCCGCCGGCCGAGGTGCCGCCGCTGCTCGTGGGCGGGATCAGGCCGCGCACCGTGTCGCTGGCCGGCGAGCTCGGCGACGGGGTGATCATCCCCGGGGGCATCAGCCCGGCCGAGGTGCGCACGTCCGTGGGTCACCTGAACGGCCAGCGAAGCGCCGGGCGGGACCCGGCCGACGTGGTGGTCTTCATCAGCGCCCCGGCTGACGGTCCGGCCGCGGCCATCGCCGCCACCGTCATCGAGTACGCCGCGGCCGGGGCGACGCACGTCGCGGTCAACGCGGCCGAGGACGACGCCGACGTCGAGCGCTTCGCGGGATTCCTGGCCCGGGAGGTCGGCCCGCTGGTGCGGTGACAGGCTGGCCAGGTCTATCGTCAGCGAGCAGCCAGGCCGAGGAGCAGTTCGTCCACGATGCGGGCGGCGAACTCGCCGCTCAGCGACCCGTCCGCGGCCTTCTCCTTGGCCAGGACGGTGCCGGTCAGCGCGAGCAGCGCGATCTCGACGTCCGCGTCGGCCCGCAGCTCGCCGGTGGCCATGCCGCGGCGGATGACTTCCCTGATCGCATCGTGCCGCGGCCCGACCACGGTCTCCTTGTACCGCTTCATCAGCCGCGGGTACTTCTGGCCTTCACCGAGCAGCAACGCGTAGCGGCGCGCCTTCCTCGGGTCGGCGCGGTCCTCGCACATCACGGTGAGCTGCGCGACCAGGTCGTTCCGGACGTTACCGGTGGGCTCGGGGAACGGAGACTTCATCGAGCCGAGCGCGGCGAGCAGCAGCTCCTCCTTGTTCGGCCAGCGACGGTAGATGGTCGCCTTGCCGACCCCGGCGCGAGCCGCGACGGCCTCGACGCAGACGCCCTCGAATCCCCGCTCGGCGAACAGGTCGAGGGTGGCCTCGATGATCGCCTGTTCGGCCTGCTCGCTGCGCGGCCGGCCGGGCCGGCGGCTGGTTCCCGCCGACCCGGCCTCCGCGTCGGTGCCGGGACCCTTCGGCCCCTGATCCAGGATCACGGGCTGCATGGGGTGGTCACCCCTCTCGCTCTGAGCCTTCGAGCATGTGCTGCTCTTCCAGTATGGCCAGCTCGGCCTCGTACGAGGCGTCATCGCCAGCCAGCGCGGGGACGGCGACCGGCCCGGCGTTCGTGGCCGACTCCGCGACTGGCCCGGTGACCGGCTCGGTGACCGGCTTGGGCTTGCCCGGCATCCAGCGCAGCACCACGAACCCGCCGGCCAGCGCGAGCAGCGCCGCGATCAGCGTGGTGAAGTGCATGGAGTGCACGAACGCGGTGTTCGCGGGCTCCAGTAGCGACCGGCCGGCCGTGCCGAGGTGCTGCGCGACCGCCTGGGTGGCGGTGATCGAGGAGGACGCCGCGCTCCGGGCCGAGGCCGGCAGGCCGGCCAGCGACGGGCTGAGCGAGCTCCGGTAGAACTCGGCCAGGACCGAGCCGAGGATGGCCACGCTGAGCGCGACCGCGACCTGGCGTGCCACGTTCGTCAGCGCGGAGCCCGCTCCGGCCCGCTCGCGCGGCAGCACGTCCATGACCGCGGCGGTGGCGGCCGGCATCGCGACGCCGATCGCGGCCCCCTGGATCGCGAACAGCATCCCGAGCACCCAGATCGGGGTGGTGGTGCCGAGGGTGGCGTAGCCTGCCAGGGCCGCCGCCATGACCAGCAGGCCGGTCGCGCCGGTCGCCTTGGCCCCGTACCGCTGGACCAGGCCGGCGCTACGCGGCGAGGCCAGCAACTGCCCGACCGCGAACGGCACGGTCAGCAGGCCGGCCGCCAGCGGGCTGTAGCCGCGGACGTTCTGCAGGTAGAAGCTGGTGAAGAAGAACACGCCGCCCATGCCGAAGAACACCAGCGCGATCGCCCCGATCGAGGCGGACAGACGCCGGTCGCGGAACAGCCGGACGTCGAGCGACGGGTGCTTGATCCGGGACTCGTACCAGGCGAAGAGCACGAGGATGGCCAGGCCGACGACGATCGGGCCGAGCACGCCCAGGTGCAGCCAGGAGGCGCTGTCGCCGCCCTGCACGATGCCGTAGACCAGGAGTACCAGGCCCGCGATGGACAGCAGCACGCCCACGTAGTCGATCCCGCCGGCCTCGCGGTTACGCGACTCCGGCACCAGGATCGCGGCCAGTACGGCGCCGACCGCGGTCACCGGCACGTTGATCAGGAAGACCGAACCCCACCAGAAGTGGTCGAGCAGCAAGCCGCCGAGCACCGGGCCGGTGGCGACGCCGAGGCCGACCGCCATGGCCCACAGGCCGATGGCGCGGGGGCGCTCGGCCGGTTCGAAGACGTTGGAGATGATGGATAGCGTCTGCGGCATGACCGCGGCGCCGCCCAGGCCCATCGCGGCTCGCGCGAAGATCAGCTGCTCGGGCGTCTGTGCGTAGGCCGAGAGCAGCGACGCGAGGCCGAACAGCGCCAGCCCGATCATGAGCATGCGCTTGCGACCGACCTTGTCGCCGATGACGCCGAACGTGAACAGGAGTCCGGCGAAGACCAGCGTGTACGAGTTGATGGCCCATTCGAGCTGACTCTGACTGGCGCCGAGGCCCCCGCGAGGCTCGGCGATGGTCTTCACGGCCACGTTGAGGACCGTGTTGTCGATGACGATGGCGAGCAGCCCGACGATCAGCACGCTGAGAATCACCCAGCGGCGACGGTAAATGGTCTGCGAGTCCATGTGTCCCTTTCCGGATCACTTGCGGTGTTGTCCCGGGGACGCCCCCGGCCCCGGGGAAGTTTCTCGCGGAACCGGGAAGGTGCTGGCCTGGCTCTGTGTTGCCGTGATCAGGAGCTTCCGGATTCCGCCTCCATCGATACGGAACGGTCTCGTATCGGAATCTATTTCCCGGACAGGGTAGTGACCTAGGTCACATTTTGTTCAGCCCACGACGCGCTGCGGGTCCCGCGGCACGACGCCCCCCGGGAACGGTGCCTGGGCGCGCTACCGAGCCTTACGGGGCGGCGTCGGCGAGGCGGAGGATGCGGGTTTCGGGGTCGATGACCAGGGCCAGGGTGATGGTGGCGTGCTCGCCGACGAGTTCGGCCGCGACCGAGGCGGTGCCGTCGCCCGCCTTGAAGGCGCCCACCCGGCAGGGACCCGCCCATACGGCGGCCATCCGCAGGCGGCGGGCCAGCAGGCCGGCGTCCACGCCGCCGGCCACCCCGATGGACGGCGGCCAGTCGCGGTCGCCGCCGTTCAGCCAGTCGACCACGGCGTCCAGCGTGGCGCGCAGCGCCGAGCCCGCCGCGGGCGGCACGGCCAGCGTGAGCGACTGCACCCGGGGCGGCCGCTCCGGGTTGAGCTGGATCTGCGCCTGCACCGTGCCGCGCTGCCCCGCCAGCCACCAGCGGCAGTGCGCGGGCGTGTCGAACTCGGGCTCCCGGCCGGGATCGTCGCCGAACTCCCCGATACGCTCGCGGATCAGGGCGATCCTGCGCCGCCGCTCCTCGAACGGGGCGTCCATCGCCACGTTCGGCGAGAACAGCCGCTCCGCCGCGGCGTCATCCCACGATCTGAGCAGCTGGCTGACCTCCTCGCGGGCGGCCAGCGTCTCCGGCCATGGACCGGGCGAGGCGATGGCCACGCCGCTCCCGTGGCCGGCCTGCCCGCCCTGCCGCACGACGGCCTCGAGCAGCCGCGCGGCCAGCGGCGCCATCGCCGCGTAGGTGCTGTTGCCGAGCGTGATCACGCCGGTCCCGGTGGCCGGATGCCAGGCCATGTTGCTGCCGAAGCCCGGGTACCCGCCGCTGTGGCTGACGATCCGGCCCAGGGAGGGGTGCTCGTCGACGAACAGCCCGAAGCCGTAGGTGGCCGGGGGCGACGACCCGCCGTCTCCGGGGAAGCTGGGCGCGATGGCCCAGCCGGTGAGCACCTGGGGCAGCTGCATCTCGCGCCGGCTGGACCGGCGCACCGGGTGCGTCTCGTCGTCGCCGCCGGGCGGGAACGCGGCGGCGAAACCGGCGACCCAGCGGGTGAGGTCGCGCACGCAACTGAAGATCCCGCCCATGGGGGCGAAAGCCCCGGCCGGGTCGAACGCCACCTCGGACCACCCGCCCGGCGAGCGCCGGTAGCCGCGGGCGACGCCCGTGGGCCCCGTGGCCTGCCGGGGCGGCTCGAATTCCGCCGCCTCGTAGCCGGTACGCATCATGCCGAGGGGCTTCAGCAGCCGGTGCCGGACGTAAGCCGGGTAGGTCATGCCGGTGACGGCGGTGATGACCCGGCCCAGGATCGCGTAGCCGAGGTTGGAGTACTCGAACCGGGTGCCTGGCGCGCAGTTGAAGCTCACCCCCTTGGCCAGGAACTGCGCGAATTCCTCGAGCGGAAGCCCCTGCTGGCGGTCACCCCAGGGGTCGTCGGTGGGGAAGCCCGCGGTCATGGTCAGCAGGTGCCTGATCGAGATCCGCGCCGAGTCCGGGCTCACCGGCGGCCAGCCGTGCAGTTCGGGGACGTAGTCCTCGGCCAGGTCGTCCAGCCTCAGCACGCCGTCGTCGCGCAGCGCCAGGATCGCGGACGCGGTGAAGCTCTTGGTCATCGAGGCGATGCGGAAGACCGTGCCGTCGTCCGGCGGCGGTCCGCCGAGATACCGCTCGCCGAGCCCGGCCGCGTGCACAAGCTCCCCGCCGGACACGATCCCGTAGGCCAGCCCGGGCTGCCCTCCGCGCTGGTGATAGCCCGCCGCGAGGGCGTCGACATGGGCGAAATCAACCATTGCCCTAGTCTTCCAGAACCGCCGACTGTACCGCTCGGTCCCGTCGCCGTGCCATCATCTAACTGTCCGGGTACGCCGCTGGGGCGACACGAGGCACGGAGGTCGACACCAATGTCAGAGCACACTTCTACAGCCATGGCCGCGACAGGACCGCGGACCACACCGGAGCCGCTGTACGGCGGAGCGCACACCGGCCGCCGGGTAACCGTCCGCGATATCGCCGCGGCGAAGGCCCGCGGCGAGAAGTGGCCCATGCTCACCGCATACGACGCGCTCACCGCCGGCATCTTCGACCGGGCCGGGATCCCGGTGCTGCTGGTCGGTGACTCCGCCGCGATGGTGGTCTACGGCCACGACAGCACCATCCCGGTGACGGTGGACGACCTGATCCCGCTGACCGCCGCGGTCGTGCGCGGCACCAGCCGGGCGCTGGTCGTGGCCGACCTGCCGTTCGGCTCCTACCAGGCCTCCCCCGGCGCGGCGCTGGCCTCCGCAACCCGCTTCCTGAAGGAGACCGGCGCACACGCGGTCAAGCTCGAGGGCGGCGAGCGGGTCGTCCGCCAGGTCGAAGAACTGGTCGCGGCGGGCATCCCGGTGATGGCGCACCTCGGCCTGACCCCGCAGTCGGTGAACGCCTTCGGCGGCTACCGGGTGCAGGGACGCGGAGAGGACGGCGAGCACCTGCTGCACGACGCCAAGGTGCTGCAGGCGGCAGGGGCGTTCTCGGTCGTGCTCGAGTGCGTGCCCGCGTCGCTGGCCGCCCGGGTGACCGAGGCGCTGACCATCCCCACCATCGGCATCGGCGCCGGCCCGGGTTGCGACGCCCAGGTCCTGGTCTGGCAGGACATGGCGGGCCTGTCGCCGCGTACGGCCAAGTTCGTCAAGAAGTACGCCGACCTGGCCACCGTCCTGTCCGAGGCGGCCACCGCCTTCGCCGACGACGTCACCAGCGGCGCCTTCCCCGACGAGGCGCACTCCTACCGGTAACCCCCGTCCGGGGTTCACAGGGCGTGGATGTCCCGGCATGCCGTTCAGATGCAATGCCGCTTAGCCGTATGCGCCCGGTGGCGCGTCGCGCGGGCGCGGAATCGGGCATTCCCGGTCAGCTTGCTGGCGCGGCGGATAGCCGGGCAGGCGCGAGAGCGGGACTTTGGCCACTCTGGCACCGCTCAAAACGGAACCTGACGACGTGGATGCCACACCCATGCTGCTGGAACGACGTGGATGTGGCATCCACGCCTTATTGGCCGGAGGCGGGTGCGTCTCACCAGTCACGGCAGCGTTCCCGAAGCCCGGCAGCACCGACGGCCGGCGCCGGGCGCGCGCCTCTGGTCCACGATCAACTTAAGCTAGCGGCATTGCGTTCAAATGACCTGGATGTGGCATCACGTCGCTAAGGCCTGGTGCGGGCGACTGCTGGCCCCTGCCGCGACCGCGGGCTTGGATGGAGCTCATGCGGCCTGACCTGAACCTGGATCTCGGCCACGGCCTGTACATGCGGACCTTGGTTACCGACGACGCTGCTTTGCTGGCGGAGGCCACAAGCGGGGAATCGGCACCATCCCTGTGGGGTCCCCGCCCCGCGGGACCCTACTCGCTGCGCGACGCCCGGGCGGCGCTGTCGGCCTGGGACCCCGCGGCCGGGAGCCAGTTTTCCATCGGAATCCTGCACGGCCAGCAGCTCCTCGGCGCGATCGGGCTGATGCCCGACCGCGCGGGAAGCACCGAACTGGCCTACTGGATACGACCCGAGCAGCGCGGCCGGGGCATCGCCTCACGCGCCGTGCAGGCCGCCACGCTGTGGACGCACCGCAGCCTCGCCATCCCCCGGATCTGGCTGGAGATCCGCCCCGGCAACGAGCCGTCGCTCCGGGTCGCCCAGCGGGCCGGCTACCAGTTTGAACAGCGCCTTCCCCGGCACTGCCGCGACTGGGCATGCGAGGACGCCGAACACGACTCATGGCACGACTGCCTCATCTGGGCCCACGACAGCGATCAGGCGCCAGGAGCCGGCGGCGACGGCTAGTGGGCCAGCCCGAGCCTAGCCTCCGCGCGCAGTGCGGCAGCACCATGAATGCGTAAAATTATCAGCAACCACGAAGCCCGTTTTTATTCACGTAAGCGTTATGCGGCCCAGCTGACCATTTTCCGCGACACTCTGGCGGATTTGCGCATCCGGGCGCGCTCTTACTGCGAAACTGTGCCGGGATGCGCGACACGCCGTGTCCCTGAGCGCAAAGTAAGTGACTCCGCACAAAAATTCGAGATAATCGACCCGACTAGGTTGGCTGATCGCAAGAGTGGAGCGTTAGGTGATCAAGACATCCAAGCCAGGCCGTGACGGTACCGTCCGCGTCACGTTCGCACTGCCTATCAACGACCCGGGCGGAGCCGTCTCCGTGGTGGGGAACTTCAACGACTGGAACCCGTACACCCATCCGATGCGGAAGCGCGCGAACCAGACCAGGAGCGCGGCCGTGACGGTCCGGACCGGAAGCACGCTGCATTTCCGGTACCTCGGCGAGGGCGGCGTCTGGTTCGACGACGAGACCGTCACCGTCCAGCACGGCCGGGACGCCGTGATCACGGTCTGATTCAGCGGCCGCTGTCGCCCCCCGGCCGGGACTCGGCCAGGTGCATCCTGATGATCGAGTCGAAGTCCGGGTCGGGGGTCAGGCCCAGCCGAGCCGCCCGGTCGGCGCGGACCCGGGCGGGCCAGCTGGCCACCATGCGCGCCACCACTGGATCGGGCGTCCAGTCGATCAGCGCGCTGACCTCGGGCCCGGCGACGCGGCTCAGCGCCGCGGCCATGTCCGCGACGCTGACGGTGAGCGCGGGCAGGTTGACCGCGCTGCGGCCGCCCCAGGCCTGGTCACTGGCCGTGGCCGCGCACCGCAGCCCCGCCATGGCCTTGGCCGGCGAGGCGAGCGCGACCTCGGTGGCCGGGTCGACCGGGCAGATCGCGCGCTGGCCGGCCCGCGGCTCCCGGCTGATGCCGGTCATGAAGCCGGCCGCCGCGGCGTTCGGCCGGCCGGGGCGCAC
>Ga0318496_10000690_pt1 | contig 12376 bp, 10 predicted proteins | sample GRESIP109b1f22_FD_203296 | JGI IMG/M metagenome (GOLD analysis project Ga0318496, IMG submission 203296) | Tropical soil microbial communities from Luquillo Experimental Forest, Puerto Rico - GRE.SIPMG.109b1f22 | ecosystem: Environmental > Terrestrial > Soil > Tropical forest > Bulk soil... | reverse complement strand
GCAGTCAAACTTGCCGCCGCCCCACGACGGCGCGGCGCTCGCCGCGGTGGCCGTCGCGATCAACCCGAGAAACCCGAGCGCGATGACCAAGCCGAGCCTCAGTGCTTTCATGGCCTACCCCCTGCTCATGAACCCCGACCCCTGCGAGGGAGAAGACCACAATTATGCATAATTCCGGCAAAGTGCGCCGGTCCCCCTCCGGCAATAAGTTACTCAACGAAGTGTCAACAGATCACCAGGCGCGCATAAACATTTGCTAATGCGCGTAGCCGCGACGGGTGCGCGGTTTACGGAGGAGCCTCATTTCCGCTCACGAGGATGGCCACCCTGGCCACGTCGGCGTCCTGGCGCATCGCGGCGGCGGCCCGGGGCTGGTCCGCCAGGTAACGGTCCAGGAACTGGACGGTGACCCGGGCCACCACCAGCGCCGCGCGTTCCCGGCTTTCGTAAGGCGGAACGTGTCCTTGCCCGAACAGGTCGAGGTAGAACCGCGGCCCCTTCGTGTCGGCCCGGTACATCGTGACGCTGTCGGCCGCGGGGTTGATGGTGTCGGCATCGCCTTGGACGAACAGGATGGGCGGGGTCCCCCCCGTGAAGAAGGAGCCGGGCGTCCATGGCCACTCCGCGCCCGACAGGACCATGGCCGCCGTGACCGCCGGGTCGTGGCAGCAGGCGTTCGCGGCCACCGCGGCCACCGTGTCGCCACCGTCGGAATGGCCCGCCACGGCGATCCTGGCCTGGTCGACCAGCCCGGCCAGGAACCCGCGCGGCTGGTCGCTGGCCGCCACCACCTGGCGGATGACGTAGGACATGTCGCCCGGCTGGTTCACGAGGTCGTTCTCGTCGGGGCTGGCGACGTGACAGTTGGTGCGGGGGAAATCGACGCCCGCGACCACGTACCCTGCGCTGGCCCAGGTGCGCAGCAGCCCGGTGTAGCTGCTCTGGCATTGCGTATACCCCGGCGCGAAGACCACCAGCGGGAACAAGCCGCGAGCCAGCCGGCCGGAGGCCGCGGCCGACGCCGGGATGACCGGGTACCGGACGAACGTCGGCAGGACGCGCGGCCCGAGACCGGCGCGGGACCGGTCGACAAAGACGAACTGGTGCTCGGTGACCTGGTAGCTGCCGATGGTGCCGACCGGCAAGCGCTCCGGCGGGCCGGGGCTGGCGGCCGGAGTCGGGCTCGGCGCGGCCGACGTGCGGCCCGGCGCAGCCGCCCGATCGGGGGCAGCGGAGCGGGCCGGAGCCGTGCCGCTCATGACCCAAGCGGTGAGCCCTCCGGCGGCCAGCAAGGCCGCCACGCTGACGGCCAGCGCGGTGACATGCGAGTGCCGGCCGCCGGACGAACGCCGGTGACGGCTTCGCCGGGCCGGTGAGCCGGGGTGGCCGCTCCTGGTCACGCCTGCAGCGTAAGCACAAAATCCCGGGTGGTCGCATCGCGTGGCCGGAAAGCGGGGCCGGGCAGCGAACCGATGATGCGGCCCCGGTCCAGCGTGACGACCCGGTCCGCCGCTGCCGCAAGCCTCGCCTGGTGCGTGACGAGGATCACGGTCTGGTGGCGCGTGCTGGCCAGCAGGCTGGCCACCAGATGAGATTCCGCGGCGGGATCGAGCCCGGTGGTCGGTTCGTCGAGCAGCAGGACGGGCGTGTCGCGCAGCAGCGCCCGGGCCACGGCCACGCGCCGCTGCTGCCCGCCCGACAGGCCGTGGCCGTGCTCGCCGAGGACGGTATCCAGGCCGTCGGGGAACGCCCCGGCGAAGGAGGTCACGCCCGCGCTCTCGGCCGCGGCGAGGATCTGCCCGCGGGTCGCGCCGGGCCGGCCGTAGCCGATGTTCTCCGCGATCGTGCCCGCGTGCAGCCAGGGATCTTGCGGGACCAGCGTGACCAGCCGGCGGAGCTCTTCGAGCGGGAGCAGGGCGATGTCCTGCCCGTCGATGGTGATCCGCCCGGACTCCGGGTCCGCGAGCCGGACCAGCAGCGACAGCAGCGTCGACTTGCCGGCGCCGGACGGCCCGGCCACGCAGACCAGCTCGCCCGCGCCGACCTCCAGGTCGGCTCCGGCCAGCACGGGATGACCCGGGCGGTGCGAGTAGGTCACGTCCGTCATGCTCACGACGGCCCCGGACCGGCCGCGACCGCCCCCGGCGCCCGAGGGGGCGCTGCCCGCTGGCGCAAGCCGGGGCAGGTTCAGCAACTCGGCGACCCGGTCCTTGCTGGCGCGGCCGCGGGCCACGGTGGCGGTCAGCCGGGCGAGCGACCTGACCGGCGCGGTCAGGCTGGACAGGTAGGCCAGGAACACCAGCAGCCCGCCGACCGTGAGGCGGCCCGCGGAGACCTCCGCCGTGCCCGCCAGCAGCGCCGCCGCCAGGCCGATACCGGGCAGCACGTCGGTGACCGGCGTGAACCGGGCACTGGCATCGAGGGCGGTGACCGACGCGCTGGCCGCCCGCGCGCTGGCCTCGCGGTAGCAGGCGACCTCGGTGTCGGCACGGCCGAATACGTGGACCGCGGGCACCCGGGCGAGCAGGCCGGCGGTGAGCGCCGCGAGGTCCCCAGAGCGCGCCCGGGCCTGTTGCTGGGCCGGGCGCAAGCCGCGGTTGCGTACCAGGGCGGTCAGTCCGTAGAGAGGGATCACGCCGAGCACGACCAGCGTCAGCCGCCAGTCGAGGAGAGCGGTGATCGCGGCCATCCCCGCCAGGGTGGCCACGTCGGGAACGACGGCGTCGATGACATCGGCGACGGTATCGGCCACCCGCACGGCGTCCGCATCGACACGGCTGGCCAATTCGCCCAGCGGGAACCGGGCCGCGTCGCGAGGAACGATGCGGATGACATTATCGATGACTCCGGTCCGCAGTTGCGCGGCCATCCGCTCGGCCACCACCCCGATCAGGTAGGTGACCAGGTAGCCGGCGATCGCTCCCAGGGTCACCAGCAGCAGGCCGCTGGCCGCTGCCGTGCCCGCGAGCCCCATCGGTGACAAGCCCTTCAGTCCGGCGAGCCACCCGGGGAAGCGCCGGTGACCGAGCCCATAGTCGACGACCAGCTTGAGCGGCCACGGCGCGGCCAGCGACAGCGCGGTATCGACCAGCATCAGCCAGATCGCCAGGCCCACGACGCCCTGGTCGTCGTGCAGCAGGGTGCGCGCCACTGACCGCCATCGATGCGGCGCGGCGATGGCCGGTACCCGGCCCGCGCCCATCGGCCTGCGAGCCAGGCGCGAGCGGACGACGAGTCCCGCGCCGAGCGAGCCAGCGCAGACCCCGATCGCCGCCCCCGCCATGATCAGCACTTCCGTGCACCGCCTTTGTCCGCCGGACCCGCGCAGAGGTTCCCGCCATCGCTGCGTTACGTACACAGTGCGTGGTCCAGGTGGGGCGGCAATGAGGTGGCCGTGAGAGATCACTCATCTGCGTTCGATGAGAGAACTCATATGTTCCTCTCATCGGGGTCTCACCTTTCCCCGGCCATCCTGGCGTCATGACCTCCAGGTTCTTCCGGTCGGCCCGGAGTCGCATCCTGGGCTGGTCGGTGCTCCTGCTCGGTGCCGCTCTCGCCGCGTCGACGCTGGCCACGCACGTGCTGCTGGTCCGGGGGATGAACAGCCAGGTGAACGCCGAGCTGTCGCACGAGATCTACGAGTTCCGGGCCCTGGCCCAGCAGCGAGCATCCGGGAGACCGCCACGGGTATCGGTGCTGGCGCTGCTGAAGGCGCGAACCAGCCAGGCCGTCCTGGAGCAGGACATCGTGCTGGCCGGGATGCTGAACGGCAAGCTCGTGGCGACGAGCTCCACGGCTAGTTCGCGCAGCATCGCAGAGAATCCGGGCCTGCTCGCGCGATGGGCGGCCGTCCGCAAGCCCACTACCGGGACCGCCGAGCTGGGCCGGGGCCAGGCGCGCTACACCGCGATCCCCGTCCGCGTCCCCGCCGATCGCAGCCGCGGCGTGTTCGTGGCCGCGGTGCTCACCAGCCCGCAGCAGGCCGGAATCAGCCGTACCACCCGGCTTCAGCTCGAAGCCGGAGTGGTGGCCCTGCTGCTCGGCTCGGCCCTGGCCTGGCTGGCGGCGGGCCGGGTCCTGCGCCCGGTTCGCGAGACGACGAACCTGGCACGAAAGATCACCGACAGCGACCTGTCCGCGCGCATACCCAGCCGCGGCCACTCCGAAGTCGGCGAGCTGGCGGTCACGTTCAACCGGATGCTCGACCGGCTGGAGGCGGCGTTCGCCGCTCAGCGGATGTTTCTCGCCGACGTCGGACACGAGCTGCGCACCCCCATCACCGTCATCCAGGGCAACCTCGACACGATGCAGGCCGCATCCTGCGACGACGCGGAGACCCTGGCGATAGCCGCCGACGAACTCGCGCGAATGACCCGCCTCGTCGACGACCTGCTGCTGCTGGCCGAGGCCGAGCGGCCCGATTTCCTCCGCCTGGCCCCGGCCGACCTCGGATCGCTGACCCGGCAGCTGGCCGCTAAGGCCCGTGCCCTCGATGACCGGCCCTGGGTGCTGGCCGGGGCCGCGGCCGGCTGGGCGGTCCTGGACGCGCAGCGCATCACCCAGGCGGTCATGCAGCTGGCCGCGAACGCGGTCGCGCATACCCCGCCGGCGACCGTCGTGGAGCTCGGATCCGTGCTCACGGACGGCGCGGTGCAATTCACCGTCGCCGACCGGGGACCTGGGATACCGGCCGCGCAGCGGCACCGGGTGTTCGACCGCTTCGCCCGCCTGCAATCGCGTCGCGGTGGCGGCACCGGCCTGGGGCTGTCGATCGTCGCGGCTATCGCGGCCGCGCATGGCGGCACGGCCCGGGTGGAGGAACGCCGCGGCGGCGGGGCCGCGTTCCGCCTCACCATTCCGTTTATCCCCGTGCCTGGGCCCGCCGCGCGCGCCGGCGCGGACGGCGGCCGGGCCGGACCGTCCGCACGTATCTCGACCCTGAGGATCCCCGCATGAACCGCATACTGATAGCCGAAGACGAGCCGGGCATCGTCCGCTTCCTGGAGAAGGGCCTGCGAGCCCAGGGCTACGCCACGGCCAGCGCCAGCGAGGGCGACCTCGCGCTCCAGCTGGCCCAGACCGGCGAGTTCGACCTCATGCTGCTGGATCTCGGCCTGCCCGGCCGGGACGGCTTCGCGGTGCTCACCGAGCTCCGGCGCAGGCGGGTCCGGCTCCCGGTCATCGTGCTGACCGCCCGAAACGGTTCGGACGACATCGTGGCGGGGCTCGACGGCGGCGCCGATGACTACATGAGCAAGCCCTTCCGGCTCGCGGAACTCCTGGCCCGGGTACGGCTGCGCCTGCGCGCCGAGCCGGCTCGGGAAGTGTTCGTGCTCCGGGCCGGCGACCTCAGCCTCGACCTGCGCACCCGGCAGGCTCAAGTCGATGGCAAGCTCGTCGACTTGTCCGCCCGCGAGTTCGCCCTGGCGGAGATGCTCATGCGTCATCCCGGCCAGGTCCTGAGCCGCGAGCAGCTGCTCAGCCATGTCTGGGGCTACGACTACGATCCGTGCTCGAACGTCGTCGAGGTCTACATCCGTTACCTGCGCAACAAGATCGGCCCCGAGCGCATCACTACCCTCCGCGGCGCCGGATACCGGCTCGTCCAGCCGCCCCCGGACCGTTATGGATCTTAAGGGCCGAGCGGACGCTGAATCCGCGCAGGGCTGAGGCGTGCATTCGTGACCTCGGTCCGTCGGCACGTGGTTCGGGCCCTGCGGGTGCGTTCCCGCAGGGCCCGAACGTCTCACGCAGGCCATCAACTGTCGCGGCGATCCTCCGACTCACCCTCGCGACGCTCCTTGCGGTGCGTCTCGTGGCGCTCCTTCTCGCGCCGCGTTGCCCCGCCTGCCGCTCGAAACCCCGGCTGACGTGCTCGACCTTGGCCATTCGTGCTCACCCTCTCCGTGAACGAAGTGACTCGGTGTTCGCGCTGCGGCGGGGCCGTTTAGCCTCGCCGTGTTCTGCGCTCACGTCTTAAGCCTGGCCGCGCCTGGTTAGCTGGGCGTGAGACCGAGTTGAGAGAGTTGCCATCAACGACCGTGAACCGGATTCCGCGGAGCGCGACGATGAAGATCGAGTATCTGCACGCCTCCAAGTACGGCGACGGGGCTATGGTCGCGGAGGAGTTCAGCCGGCACATGTCCGCCCGGGGCGTCACGGTCGACGTCCATCACATCCGGGACGCGAGACCGGACGATTTGCCTGCGGCCGACTTGTACCTGTTCAGCTCGCCCGGGCGTTTCGGCAAGCCCATCCGCGGTATGCGCCAGTTCCTGAAGAAGGTGGTGCTGCCGGCCGGCACGAGGTACGCCATCTTGACCACCGAGGCGGCACCGCGGCCAGACAGGAAGACCGGGCGGGTGCCCACCGACGAGGAGTTGATGGCCACGGGGCAGCGCGTCCGCCCGATCATGAACGAGGTCCTGCAGGGCAAGGGACTGGTCGAGGTCGCCGAGGACAAGGTGTTCGTGACCGGGCTCAAGGGGCCGCTCGAGGAGGGCTGGCAGCACAAGGTGGAGGCCTTCGCGGCCCGGATTCCCGTCCCGGGCTGACACCAGGTCAGCTCAGTGCCAGCACCGCGTAGGCGGCCAGCCAGTGCTCCACCATGTAGTCGTCGCCGATCACGTGCGGCAGCGCCGCAGCCAGATGCGTACGGGCCGCGGCCAGCGCTGGCTCGGTCCTTAGGTCGCCGTCGGGCAGGCTCTCCGCGATGCGCCGCCAGCAGTACGCCCGGCTGGCATTGAGCCCGTGCAGGTGCGCGATGCCCCCGTCGCTGGCGTCCGAGACCACGGCGGGAGTGAACAGCTCGGCCGGCTCCCCGTCGGCGATCCCCGGCAGGAACTGGGCCAGCCAGGCGGCGAACTCCGGCTGCGCCAGCAGCCTGCTCATCAGCTCCGCTTCGGTCAGCGCCGGGGAGAGGAAGTCGTGCCCCGACGGCTCGTACTGGCCGGGATAGTCCGCGTCGTCCTCGAACCAGCCCAGCGCGCTGGCCTCGATCGCCGCGGCGAGTTCCGGCCGGCCCTGCTGCGCCTGCCTGGCCGCGAACGGCAGCGCCACCGAGAAGCTGAACGCGCTGTTGGGGTGCACGCCGGATCTGACCGGGTACGTCGCTTTCGGCAGCCAGTCCAGGAAACCCTTGGTCAGCGCGTCGGCCAGCGGCGTGATCGCGGCGAGCCAGCGGCGCGCGCCGGCGTCGTCCAGGCTCGCGATCTCGTGTACCAGTGCCAGTGCCCAGGCCCAGCCGTACGGCCGCTCGAACCGGCCGTCGTCGCTGGCGACGAAGCGGGCCTCGGCCGCCAGCTTCCCGGCTGTGAACTGGGCGTCGAGCGCGGCCATGATCTCGTCGGCCGGCACCGCCGGGCCGGCCAGCCGCAGCAGCCGGACCAGCAGCCAGTGCATCTCGACACAAGAGTGCCAGTCCAGGCTGCCGTAGAACACCGGCGTGCGGTCGGCGGGCCGGTTCGGGAAGTCACCGGGACTGTTCATCATGCGGACCAGCAGCGACGGGAACTCCTTGGCGATGTTGGCGAGCGCGAGGCGGGCGTAGGCGCCCGCCTGCTCACCCAGGATGTCCCGGCACTCCGCTGAGAGGCCGTCGGCCCCGCCGCCCTGGCCCGAACTCGGCATTCCCGTCGTCCTCCGTCCTGGTCGCAAGCACGCCAAAGCCTAGCCGCACCGCGGCCGGCCTGGGCCGTGCCGCGCATCGCGCCAGCCCGGGCTTAGGCTTCTCTTCGTGCGTACGCCGGTCTGCGAGCTGCTGGGGATCGAGCAGCCGATCGTCCAGGCTCCCGTGGGACCGGCGGCGGTTCCCCGGCTCGCGGCGGCCGTTTCGGACGCTGGCGCGCTCGGCATGGTGTCGCTCACGTGGACCGCTGACACCGCCAGCGCGGTCCGGGAGACGGCCGCGCTCACCAGCCGGCCGTTCGGCGGCAACCTGGTCCTGGCGTGGGATCAGCATCGCCGACTCGACGATGCGCTGGAGGCCGGGCTGCGGATCGTCTCGCTCGCCTGGGGGGATCCCGCGGGCTACGTCGACCGGGCCCACGATGCCGGGGCGCTGGTCTTGCATACGGTCGGAAGCGCGCAGGAGGCGCGGCGGTCGGTCGCGGCCGGCGCCGACGTGATCGTCGCGCAGGGCTGGGAGGCCGGCGGGCACGTGTGGGGACGAATCGCCACGCTGCCGCTGGTCCCAGCGGTCGTCGACGCGGTCGCGCCCGTGCCGGTGATCGCCGCCGGAGGAATCGGCGACGCCCGGGGGGTCGCAGCCGTGCTCGCCCTGGGAGCGCAGGCGGCGTGGCTGGGCACGCGGTTTCTCCTGGCTGAGGAGAGCCCGGTGCACGAGGACTACCGGCGCCGGCTCATCGCCGCGGCGGAAACCGATGCCCAGTGGTACGCCGACCTGTACGGGATCGGCTGGCCCGACTCTCCGCACCGCGCACTTCGCAACTCAACGGCCCAGGCCTGGGAAGCCGCGGGCCACCCCCCGCTGGGCGGCCGTCCTGGCGAGGGCGAGCAGGTCGCGCGGGGACCTTCCGGCGACCCGATCGTCCGTTATTCCTCGGCGCTGGCGCTCGCGGGAACTACCGGGGATATCGAAGCCCTCTCGCTGTGGGCGGGACAAAGCGTCGCGCTGGCGAAACGCACGCAGCCGGCCGCCGACATCGTCGCCGAGCTCACCTCCCGCCTGCAGGCTTGAAACCGGAGAGCGCCGTCCCGCTGGTCAGGCGGCCGAGCCCCACAGCTGCGCCGAGGCGATCCTGGCTCCCTCGGCCTGGGCCCGGAACTTCGCCCACGTGACGCTGGGTACCACCACGTCCATGCCGACGAAGGTCCCGAACCCGCAGTCGGTTCCCGCCATCACGTTCTCCCGGCCCACCGCCCCGGCGTACCGGATAAGCCGGTCCGCGACCACCTCGGGATGCTCGACGATGTTCGAGGTGGAATCGAGAACGCCCGGGATCACGTACTTGCCCTCCGGCAGCTTCGTGTCCTGGAAGACCTTCCACTCGTGGGCGTGCCGGCCGTTGGACGCCATCAGCATGAAGCCGGCCGGCTTGGCCCGCAAGATGATGTCGATGATGTCCTTGAGCTCGACATCCGTCGTCCGGGGCATCTCCGCGTTCCCCCAGCAAATGTGGATGCGTGAGGCCTCGGCCGGGACGTTCACCAGTGCCTGGTTGAGCGCCTCGATGTTCATCTCCATCTGCCGGCGGAAGTTCTCCAGCGAGCCCGCGCCAGGCGCGGTCATGGCCAGGTCCGGGCAATCCACCTGGAGGATGAAGCCCGCGCGGTGGATCGCCTCGTATTCCTCGCGCATCGCCTCGGCGAGCGCGCCCAGGTATTCCTCCTGGCTGCCGTAATACCGGTTGGGCGAGAAGACGGAGATGACGCCCGGGGAGGCTGAGCTCATGAACGTGGCTACCTCGGCAACGCCTTCCGTGCCTGCCTTGAGGTTATCGATGTCGGCCTGGACCGCGGCCTGCCCCGTGTAGGAGACCGGCCCGTCGCAGGTCGTGAACCTGACCGTCGCCACGGACGCCATGGTCTGAGCCATCTTCTCGGCGAAATCGGGGAACTCGTCCAAGCCCATCACCGAAGCCGCAACCTCTTCGATCGAGCCTTCCCCGCCGAAGCCGGTCAGCCGGTCCTTGACGTACGTGGCGTAGCTGGGCTTGCTCACCTCGCCGTCGTTGAGGACGTCGACGCCCGCATCGGCCTGAAGCTGCACGGTCTTGCGCACCACCGCCCGTACCTCATCGGCGAACCCGGCCTCATCGACGGGCTCGCCCGCCTCCCGGGCGAGCACGAGCGACGTGAACTCCGTCGGCCGCGGCAGGCTGCCCGAGTGCGTCGTCAGGATCCGATCTGCTGCTGGCTGCATAGCACGCCCCTTCCGCTCGTACGGCCCAAGGCGCCTTCGCCACCCTCGGCGGCCCCGGCGTTGCGGCCGCATAACCCCAGTTCGCTGGCTCTTAACGTACGCCCGATGAGGCATCAGCCTGGGGTCAGGATGGCCCGGCCGTGGATCCGGCCCTGGCGCAGATCCTCCACCGCGTCACCTGCGGCTGCCAGCGGGTAACTGCTGGAGCGGAGCTTGACCTGGCCCTGGCCGGCCAGGGCCACCAGGCCGGCCAGGTCGGCATGGGTGCCGATAAGGCTGGCCACGATGCTGATCTCGCCCAGCACCAGCGGAATGGTGGGGAGCGTCACCGTACCGCCGTAGCCGACCAGGTAGTACGTGCCCCCCGGGCGCAGCATGGCCACGCCGTCCCCGATCGTGGCGTCTTCCCCGACGAAGTCGAACACCGCGTCTGCGCCGGAGCCGGTGAGGTCACGGACCTGCTGCGTCTGCTCCCGGCCGGCGGTGACCACGTGATCCGCACCACAGTCCAGGGCCAGTTTCAGCGCGTCCTCGCTGGTATCCACCGCGATGACCTGCGCGGGGGTCATCGCCTTGAGGCACTGGATGCCGATGTGGCCGAGTCCGCCGACGCCGACGGCCACGGCGGATGAGCCTGCGCCGAGCGCGGGAACAGCCTTGCTGACCGCGTGGTAGGCGGTCAGGCCGGCGTCGGCCAGCGCGGCGAGTGCGGCCGGCTCCGCGCCCGCGGCCAGCTTGACGACCGTCCGCGCGCTGGTCTTGAACAGCTCGGCCATCCCGCCGGCGCAGGTGACACCGGGCAGCCTCGGCCCGCGCTCGCACCGCATGTCGTCGGCGGACCGGCAGGCACCGCATACGCCGCAGGTGAGGTTCGGGTGGCAGATGACGGGGTCGCCGACGGCCACGTGCTCCACCGCCGGCCCCACGGCATGGACCCAGCCGGCGTTCTCGTGCCCGAGGACAAGCGGCAGCTCCGCCGGGATGAGGTCGGCCAGCCAGCCGTCGATGATATGCAGGTCGGTACGGCACAGCCCGGCACCGCCGATCCGTACGATGACGTCATCCGGCCCGGTCGCGCGGGGTTCCGGCACATCGTCATGCCGCGGCGGCTGGCCGTATGCGTGTACTCGGATCGCCTTCATGAATTCCCCCCTCACTGCGGATGCTCCCCAGCCCACTCCGGGCACGTGCAGCCCGAATGCAGATGGTGTGTGCGCGGCGTGGAACAGCCCCGCCAGGGAAGGCCGGCGCGGTCCGATCATGAGCGGGCGTCCGGCGCCGCCGAGTACCTTTAGCCGGTGGTCCCGGTCAGCTTCCATGACTACTTCGGTGGCTGCGCCACCGTCGCGGGTGCGCTCATCGGGCTGCTCTTCGTGGCCATCTCGGTCTCCCCGGAGAAGCTGACCGGTGCCAGTGCCCACGCCGAGCAGCAGATCCGGGCGGCGGCAGCGTTCTCCGCGCTGGTCAGCACGCTGGTGATCGCGCTCGTGGCCCTGCTTCCCGGGGCCAGCCTCGGGGAGGCGGGCATCATCGTTTCGGCCGCGGGGCTGGCCACGACGGTCGGCCTGTGCCTGCTGCTGCTGCGAGAGCACCGGGAGAAGATCCGCCGCACCGACGTCAGCATGCTCGTCATCCTTCTCGTCCTGTATGGCCTGCAGCTGGCCAGCGCCCTTCAGCTGGACGGGTCGCCCCGTAAAGTCAGCGATATCGGCCGGCTGGGGGCGCTGCTGATCGGCTTCTTCCTGTTCGGCATCGCCAGATCCTGGCAGCTCGTCGGCGCGCGTGACACCAGCCTGACGTCGACGGTGTCCGCGTTGATCCACCGGTCGGCCAGCGAGAGCCTGCACCGGGAGGAGGGCGGCCAGGCGGGGAACGCCGGACCGGCGGGCCGCGATGGCCCGCACTAAAGACCTTCAGGCGGAGGGATCGGCGGCCCGGGCGGCCTGCTCGATCTTCGCGCGGTGGTTCTCCCAGTAAGCCGCGTCCCATTCCGGCGGGGCCGTGCTCTGCGGGTCGGTCCCGACCGCGCCGTCGAGTTGTTCGCGCAGGATGTCGGCGTGTCCGGCGTGGCGGTTCGTCTCGGTGAGAATGTGGACCAGTATGTTGAACAGCTTCACGTCGGGGCGAGGCCACCACGGCACGTAGCCGGGGGCGTCGATGGGAAGCGCGTTGATCGTCGCGTCCGAGTGTTCCCATACGCGCCGGTAGAATTCGATGATTTCTTCGCGGGTCTCGTGCTCGGTGGCCCACAGGTCGGTGCCGCTCGCGGCCTCGTCGTCCCACCGGGGCAGGGGCTGCGGGAACGGGCGCTCGAAGACCTCGCCGAAGTACCTGGCCTCCCAGGTCGCCAGGTGCTTGATCAGGCCGAGGAGGTTGGTTCCGGTGGCGGTCAGAGGCCGGCGGATGTCGTATTCGGAGAGCCCGTCGAGCTTCCAGAGCACCGCCTCGCGTATCCAGCGCAGATCGTCGTGCAGGTACTCCTTCGCAAATTCA
>Ga0318496_10000688_pt1 | contig 12385 bp, 12 predicted proteins | sample GRESIP109b1f22_FD_203296 | JGI IMG/M metagenome (GOLD analysis project Ga0318496, IMG submission 203296) | Tropical soil microbial communities from Luquillo Experimental Forest, Puerto Rico - GRE.SIPMG.109b1f22 | ecosystem: Environmental > Terrestrial > Soil > Tropical forest > Bulk soil... | reverse complement strand
GCAGGTCCGCCTCCGCGTCCGCCTCGATGACCGCGGCGGTGAACACGCCGCTCACCCTTCTGGCCGCCGCCACCTCGCGGGCGAACCTGGCACGGAAGCCGGACTCCTCGGCCAGCTCGACCCGGATCGTCTTGACCGCCACTAGGCGCCCGGCCGTGGACCGGGCGAGGAACACCTGCCCCATCGCCCCGGCGCCGAGACGTCCGATGAGCACGTAGGGGCCGATCCGCTCTGGATCCCAGCGACGCAGGGACTCCACGATCGCCTGTGACACCGTAGCCTGCCTCCCCTCACGGCCATGGTCTGCCACAATCTTCCACATTCAATCGCGTGACGGGACACTGAACCAAAGGTTCAGAGTTAGCTCTGAGGATGCGATGCGCCACGGTCCGTTCCGTATGACTAGGGCGGGACACCAAACGCGGACCCCGCAGCTTTGCACGAGCCGGTATTGACCGGCCTTTTTGTGCGGTCTTAACGTCGATTGCGAGTTCTAAGGCCGGAGGAGCGCAGATGGCTGACCTTGACGTCGTGGTGGTAGGAGCCGGGTTCGCGGGGATCTACGCGGTGCATGCGCTGCGTTCCGCGGGGCTGACGGTGCGGGCGTTCGAGGCGGGCAGCGGCATCGGCGGGACCTGGTTCTGGAACTGCTACCCGGGCGCGCGGTGCGACGTCGAGTCCAAGGACTACTCCTACTCGTTCTCCCCCGAGCTCGAGCAGGAGTGGTCGTGGAGCGAGCGGTACCCGGCGCAGCCCGAGGTGCTGCGCTACCTCAACCACGTGGCCGACCGGTTCGGGCTCTGGCCCTGTATCCAGCTCAACACGCGGGTGACCGCCGCGGAGTGGGACGGCGAGCGGTCGGAGTGGACCGTCACGACCGACGACGGCGCATCGCGCACCGCGCGGTTCTGCGTGATGGCCGTGGGCTGCCTGTCGGCGTACCAGGTGCCGTCGCTGCCGGGCCTGGAGACGTTCGCCGGGCCCTGGTACCACACCAGCCGGTGGCCGCGGGAAGGGGTGGACTTCACCGGCCAGCGGGTCGGGCTGATCGGCACCGGATCCACCGGCATCCAGGTCGCGCCGGAGATCGCCGCCGAGGCCTCGCACCTGTACGTGTTCCAGCGCACGGCGAACTTCGCGGTGCCTAACCGGAACAGGGCGGTTGACCCTGAGTGGGAGCGGGCGTTCAAGGCGGACTACCGGGACTACCGGAAGCAGGCGCAGGAGTCGTTCCTGGGCGTGCCGATCACCGGAACCGGACGGCCGGCGCTCGCGGAGCCCGCCGCGGACATCCAGCAGAACCTCATGGAGAAATGGCAGGCCGGCGGCGGGATGCCGTTCCTCGGCGCGTACACCGACGTGCTCGTGGACCGGGCGGCCAACGACATCGTGGCGGAGTTCATGCGGGACCGGATCAGGGAGACGGTGGCCGATCCCTCGGTGGCCGAGCTGCTGTGCCCGCGGGCCTATCCGGTCGGGGCGAAGCGGCTGTGCCAGAGCGACGACTACTTCGCGATGTTCAACCTGCCCAACGTGACGCTGGTGGATATCCGGTCCGCGCCGGTCGCTTCGGTGTACGCGGGCGGGCTGCGGACGGCGGACTCGGATTACGAGCTGGACGCGCTGGTGTTCGCGACCGGGTTCGACGCGATCTCCGGGGCGCTCAACCGGATCGGCATCCGGGGCGTCGGCGGTGTTCCGCTGACCGAGAAGTGGGCGGCCGGGCCGCGCTCGTACCTGGGGATGGCCGCCGCCGGGTTCCCGAACATGTTCATCGTGACCGGGCCGGGATCGCCATCGGTGCTCAGCAACATGGTGCTGTCGATCGAGCAGCACGTGGACTGGATCAGGGACTGCGTGGTGTACCTGGGGTCGCACGGGTACTCGACGGCGGAGGCGAAGCCGTCGGCCGAAGACGCCTGGATGGCGCACGTGACCGAGGTGGCGTACTCGACCCTGTTCCCGCTGGCGGATTCGTGGTATGTCGGAGCGAACATTCCCGGTAAGCCGCGGGTGTTCACGCCATACCTCGGCGGTGTCGGGCCGTACCGGGCCCGATGCGACGAGGTCGCGGCGGCAGGTTATGAAGGGTTCGTGCTCGACTAAGTCCTGACAGAGCCGTCCGGAGGTAGCGGTGAGCGATTCAATCAATCCGCAGGCGCAGCAGATCCTCGACGGGAAGGCCGCCTCCGGCGCGCCACCGCTGTGGGAATGTACGCCGGAGGAGGCACGCGCCGGGGTCGCCGCGAACGTGGCGCTGATCGGGGCGGGCCCTTCCGTGGCGTCCGTGCGCGACATCGTGATCCCGGGCCAGGCGGGCGGGATACCCGCCCGGGTGTACTCCCCGGTTCCTGACGCGCCGGGGGTGGTCGTCTACTACCACGGCGGGGGCTGGGTGCTCGGCACGGCCGACCAGTGGGACGCGTCGGTCCGGGCGCTCGCGGTCGCATCGGGGTGCGACGTGGTGAGCGTGGACTACCGGCTCGCGCCCGAACACGTGTTTCCCGCCGCGGCGGACGACGCGTATGACGCCGTGCTCTGGGTGGCCTCGTCGCTGGCGGACGGGCGGCCGCTGGTCGTCGCGGGGGACAGCGCCGGCGGCAACCTGGCGGCGGTATCCGCGCTGCGGGCGCGGGACACTGGCGGGCCCTCGCTGGCGCTGCAGGTGCTCGTGTACCCGGTGACCGACTCCGACCTGGACCGTAAGTCGTACCACCAGTACGACGGGACCGAGTTCATCCTGAACCGGCGGGACATGGCGTGGTTCTGGGACCACTACGCACCCGACCCGGCCGCCCGGGCCAACCCGTACGCGTCGCCGCTGCGGGCCAGCGACCTGTCCGGGCTGCCGCCGGCGTACGTCGTGACGGCCGAGCACGACCCGCTGCGGGACGAGGGGTTCGCGTACGCGGACCGGCTGCGCGCCGCGAAGGTGCCCGTCGAGCACCGGCACTACGGGACGCAGATCCACGCGTTCTTCACGTTCGTGAACCTGATCGACGACGCCGACAAGGCCGTAGCGGATGCCGGCACGGCGATCCGCGCCGCGGTGGAGGGTTAGGGTCATGCGGGTTACCGCCGCGGTATTTGAGAAGCTGTTCACCCCGCTGACCGTGGCTGATGTGGAGCTCGACGAGCCGGGGCCCGGCGAGGCGCTGGTCCGGATCGTCGCGTCGGGCGTCTGCCACACCGACGCGCTGGCCCGCGATGGGGACATGCCGTTCCCGGCACCCGGTGTGCTCGGCCACGAGGGTGCGGGCGTCGTGGAGTTGGTGGGTCCTGGGGTGTCCAACGTCGCGGTGGGCGACAAGGTGGTGATCGGCTGGCCATGGTGCGGGACGTGCCGGAACTGCCTCGACGGCCAGCCGCGGTACTGCCTGTCGCTCGGGCCGCTGGTGGTCAGCGGCGCCAGGGCGGATGGTTCGACCGCGCTAAGGCGGCTGGACGGGTCACCGCTGCACAGCCACTTCTTCGGCCAGTCCTCGTTCGCGACGTACTCGGTGTGCGCGGCGAACGCGCTCGTGCCGGTTGCCCCGGACGCGTCAGTAGCGATCCTGGGCCCGCTGGCGTGCGGGATCTCGACCGGGGCCGGAGCGGTGCTGAACGTGCTCCGTCCGTGGACCGGGTCCTCGATCATCGTCTATGGCGCCGGGGCGGTGGGCCTTTCGGCTGTGATGGCCGCCCGGCTTACCGGAGCGACCACGATCATCGCGGTGGACCGGCTGGCACCGCGGCTTTCGCTGGCACGCGAGCTCGGCGCGACCGAGACGATCGACGTGTCCGGTGGTCTTGATCCGGTCGCCGCCGTGCACGAGATCTGCGGCGGGCCCGCCGACTTCGCCATGGACTGCGCCGGGGTCGTGGCGGTGCTGCAACAGGCCGCCGCCTCCGTCGGCATGCGGGGCACCGTGGCGCTGATCGGGGGCGCGCCCGCCGGGGCGTCGTTCGCACTGGAGCACCAGCCCACGCTGTGGGGCAAGCGCGTCGTGGGCATCCTCGGCGGCGAGGGCCGCAGCGTCTCGCTGATCGGCGCCCTGATCGAACTGAACCGGCAGGGCCGGTTCCCCTATGACAAGCTGATCACCGAGTTCCCGCTCGACCAGGTGAACGACGCGCTGGCGGCCTCGCACGCCGGCGACGTCATCAAGCCGGTGCTGCGCATGCCGGACTGAAGTCCCAGGTCGTGCGTGCCGATCGCGCAATCGATCACAAGGAGGCGGCCGCGTCAATACGCCAATCGCTGACGCCTGGATTCCGCTCCGCCGCTTGATGGTCGAGGCGGCTTGACCTCGGGCACGGCGGCCGCACGGCCGCGACGCCGGGATTAGTGCGAAAGTTCCTACGGGTCCTGACCCGGGAAAGCTTTCGCGTTATCGCGGGCCCTGGGGATGGCACCCTGCGGGCTGCCTTCCGTTCGGGACAAAGATTCGCTAGGTGTTATGGGATTGCGTGAGCAGGCGCAGGAGCGCGGTGATGCGCTCCGTGCTCGTGCCGGAACTCGTGGCCGGCCGGAAGAACGCGGCGTCCGCGCGTTCCACCCGCTCGATCGCGCGCAGCGCCAGCTCCGCGCCTTCGGGGGTGACGCGCAGCCGCCGCGCTCTTGTGTCGTCCGGGTCGGTTTCGCGCTCCAGTAGCCCCTTGGCCTCGAGTTTCCGGACGACCTGAGAGGTCATCTTGACGTCCGTTCCGGCTTGCCTGGCGAGCTCTAGCTGGTTAGGGAGCCGGCCGTGGTCGTTCAGCCACCAGGCGCAGGAGAGGAGTACGAACTGGACGTGGGTGAGGCCGAGCGGGGCCAGCGTGGCGGCGATCTCTCGCTGCCAGCGCAGCGTCGCGTGCCACAGCCAGAAGCCGGGACTGTCGGCCGGCCCCTCGATCGGCGGGCCGTCGGTGCTCATGCCGCCGCGTAGGCCAGGAGTGCCTGCATCGCCTCAGGGAAGTCGGCCGTGATCGCCGGGCCGAGTTCCGGGCCCAGCTCGTAGGCCTTCGGGCCGGTGATCTCGAGCCGGTGCGTGATGCGCGTGCCGCCATCCGCCAGCCGGGTCAGGGTGTGGCTGAAGCGGAGGATGACGTCGCCTAGGTCCGTCTCGTCCGCGTAAAGCTCCCGCTCCGTGATCGCGGTGATCACCGACGTGATGGGCTCCTGCCCGATCGGCTTCATCGTGACCCGGCTGCCGACGGCGAACGGGCCGTGGAGGGTGACCGTCTCCATCGACGTGTCCCAGCGGGGCCAGGTGTCGAGGTCCTTGAGGACGTTCCAGACGGCCTCGGGTGCCAGGGGGGTCTCGGCGGTGTGCTCGTGCGTCCACATATCAGTGCCTCCTGATGGGCGAGTAGATAATCTATGCACAGACTATCTTCGCGCAGACTAACTGTCAACGCCTGAGGGCGTGCGGGCCCGCGATAACGCGAAAGCTTTTCCCACATCAGGACAGCAAGGAACTTTCGCGCTAATGGCCGCACGGGAGAGGTCACGCCTGGGTAGTCAGGTAGGCCACATCGACCTCCCACTTGGCGGGGTCGGGTTCCTCGGCGGGGTTGGTGGGGTAGTGCTCGACCCGGCCGCGCCAGGCCTGGCCTTCGGCGGTGTCCGAGGTGTCGAACTCGACCCCGCGCTCGCTCGCCCACCGCTGGAGCGCGGCATTCGCCCCGATCAGGCCGTCATAGGGCCCGGTATGCCGCAGGACCGCGTACCTGCCCCCGGGAAGAACGCCTGGCTGGACGCGTCCGCTTCCGCTTACAGGTGCGGCGACCGGGACCCCTAGTTCGAGCCGCAGTTCTGCTGCCATGTCGATGACCAGGTAGCGGATGAACGGCGGTCCGCCAGGAGTGATGCCGTGTTGGGCCAGCCATCCGAACAGTTCCGGGAACCCCTGGTCGACCGCACCAGAGATGCCGTCCATGGTGACGGTCACCGGGATCCCCGCGTAGTGCTGCGCGGGACGGTCCTGGAGCTGAGGTTCGTTGATCAAGGCGGGTCTCCTTCCGGGCGGTATGCCATTGGGACGTTCGGCCGTCCCTGAACTCATCGGCAGGACGCTTGCGGTCGTGGCCGGGCTGTGGTCGGCTGGTTAACGAGGCGTGCTACGGAGGTCAGGGGTGGCGCGCATCATTGCTGTCCACCGCACGGCACGACAGGCCCCGCCGCCGAGCGCGGGAGGAGAAACATGAAAGTCAGCATGTTTGAGCAAGTGCCCTACCGCTACACCCCTGAAGGCTTTGAAAACCACTACAGCTCGGCCGTGACCGCGCCGTACCAGATCGTCGAGCCCGAACTGCTGCAGGAATCGCTCCTTTCGGCCTACGCGGAGCTGATGCACGCGGCGCGGGCGGGCTTCGACGGCGTCTGCGTGACCGAGCACAGCCAGTCCTCATACGACATGTCGCCTAACCCGGACCTGCTGGCCTCCGCGATCGCGTACGGCACTCGTGCAGAAGGGCTCGACGTCGCGATCACCGTCCTCGGCCGCTCACTCGGAAAGACGCGCGAGCCGCTGAAGATCGCCGAGGAATACGCCCTGCTCGACGCCATTACCGGCGGCCGGCTGATCGCCGGGTTCCCGGTCGGGCTCAGCTACGACGCGAACCTGAACGCCGCCCTGCCCGCGGTCGAAACCCGCGAGCGGTACCGCGAGCACCGTGAGCTAATCCTGCGGGCATGGTCGGAGCCGGAGCCGTTCCCCTGGAACGGCCGCTACGAGAAGTACGGCCAGGTCAACATCTGGCCGCGGCCGATCCAGCAGCCGCATCCGCCGATCTGGGTCCCGGGCACCGGCTCGCCCGGGACGCTCCGGGACATACTGAGCCGCGACTACGCCTTCGTGTACCTGAGCTGGGACGGGCCGAAGCTCACCGGACGGCAGGTCTTCGACCGCTACTGGGAACTGGCCGACGAACTGGGCCGCGATCGCAACCCGTACCGGCTTGCCTTCCTCCAGGTGGTCGCCGTCTCGGAGACCGATGAGCGGGCGGAGAAGGAGTACGCGAAGCACCTGGAGTCGCACTACCGGTCTGGGCCCGGCGCGATCCCGCACACAGCCCTGGCGGTACCGGGCTACGCCGAGCCCGCCGCGATCGAAGGGATGCTGCGCAGCGCGGGTCCTGGCGGGATGCTCGCGCGGCTGCGGACGGCGACCTACAAAGAGCTCGTCGACTCCCAGGTCGCGATCGTCGGCAGCCCGGCCACCGTCGCGGACCAGATCGAGGCGTTCGTCCGCGAGTTCCGCATCGGCAACCTGATGGTGATGCTCCAGAACGGCTCGATGCCGCGTGACCTGACCGAGAAGAACATCTCGCTGTTCGCCGAGCAGGTCCTCCCGCGGCTGCGGCCGATCTGGGATGACGAGGGCTGGGAAAACCACTGGTGGCCACGCGCGCGACAGGAAAGCCCGGCTGGTTTGGGCCAACAGGAAAGCCCGGCTGGTTTGGGCCAACAGGAAAGCAGAGTGTGATGACGGCGGGCACTGTGGACGTACGCGACGAGACGGTCGAGGTATGGGACGGTCGGCTGCGGCTGCGCGTCAAGGTCGCCGGCGACGGGCCGCCGCTCGTGTACTTCCACCCGCTGTCGGGTCTCGCGTGGGAGTCGCTCCTGGATCAGCTAGCCCAGCGGCACACGGTGTACGCGCCGGAGCATCCCGGCACCACGCCGGGGGAACCGCAGGCGATCGCTCAGGTGCACACGTTCACCGAACTGCTGCTCGTCTACGAGGAGACCATCCGCGCTCTCGGCCTGGAGAACCCGGCCGCGGCCGGGGAATCGTTCGGTGGCATGGTGGCGGCCGATCTGGCGGCGACCTTCCCGCGGCTGCTGTCCAAGCTGGTCCTTGCCGCGCCGCTCGGCCTGTGGCGAGACGATGCCCCGATCCCCCTCATGCAGATGGTGGCCGGGCCACCGGAAGAGCTGCCGAAGTACCTGTTCGCGCACCCTGACAGCGATGCCGCACGAGCGGCCATGGCCCTGCCCGCCGATCCGGCGCTGATCCCGGCAGCGATCGCGCAGCGCACCTGGAACGTCGGCTGCACGACGAAGTTCGCCTGGCCGATCGCCGATCACGGGCTCGGCCGCAGGCTGCACCGGATCCGGGTGCCCACGCTCGTCCTGTGGGGGCGAGAGGACGCGCTCGTCCCGGCCGCCTACGCGGCCGAGTTCGGCAGCCGCATCGCGGGCAGCCAGGTCGAGGTGATCGACGACTGCGGTCACGCCGTCGCCGTGGACCAGCCCGAGCGCGCGTGGACCGCGATAAGCAAGTTCCTTGACGGCTAGCGGGCGAGCATCTCTGGCGGGATGTAGGCGTCGCTCATCGCGCGGGCGGTCGCGAAGCCGGGCTTGAGCACTGTGTTGATCAGCAGGAGCCGCTCGTCGAACGGGGCGAACGCGCTCTTCATCGCGTTGATCGTCAACCACTCGATGTCCGACCAGCCGTAGCCGAACTCCCGGACGAGCAGCGCGAACTCCGAGCTGAGCGAGACCTGGCTCATCAGCCGGTTATCCGTGTTCACCGTCACGCGGAACTGCAGCTGGCGCAGCAGCCGCAGCGGGTGGCGCTCGATCGAGGGCGCCGCGCCCGTCTGCACGTTCGACGACGGGCACATCTCCAGCGGGATGCGGCGGTCCCTGACGTAGCTGGCCAGGCGGCCGAGCCGGACCGCGCCGTCGCTGGTGATCTCGATGTCCTCGGCCAGCCGGACCCCGTGGCCGAGCCGCTCAGTGCCGCAGTACTGCACGGCCTCCCAGATCGACGGCAGGCCGAACCCCTCACCCGCGTGGATGGTGATGTGGAAGTTCTCCCTGTGGATGTACTGGAAAGCATCCAGATGCCGGCTCGGCGGCCAGCCGGCCTCGGCGCCCGCGATGTCGAACCCGACTACGCCGCGGTCGCGGTACTTCACGGCGAGCTCGGCGATCTCCAGCGAGCGCGCGGCAGTCCGCATGGTGGTGAGCAGCGCGTACACCCGGATCGGACGGTTCTTGGCGCCGTCGCGAAAGCCGTCGAGGACTGCCTGGACGACCTCGTCGAGGGTGAGGCCGCGTTGGGTGTGCAGCTCGGGAGCGAAGCGCACCTCGGCATAGACGACGCCGTCCCGGGCGAGATCCTCGGCGCATTCCGCGGCGACCCGGTAGAGGGCTTCCCCCGTCTGCATCACGCCGACCGTGTGCCTGAACGCGTCGAGGTACAGGTTGAGGTGGCCGCGGTGAGAGCCGGCGGTGAGGATCTTGGTCAGCTCGTCGGGGTCGCGCGTCGGGAGGGCGTCGTAGCCGAACTCCTGGGCCAGCTCGATGACGGTCGACGGGCGCAGGCCGCCGTCGAGGTGGTCGTGCAGCAGGACCTTCGGCACGGCGCGGATCTGGTCAAGTGTCGGGCTCACATCATGCTCCAACCTGGTCAATGACGAGCGGCGCTTCGGGCGGAGGCTCGGCATCGATGGTAAGCGCACCGGTAAGGGCCTGGACGGCCGGGGCGAAGCGGACGGGATCGTCGGCGTGCAGCTCCAGTACGGGCTGGTTTTTCTCGACGTAGTCCCCCGGCTTGGCCAGGCAGCGGATGCCCGCCGTGTGGCTGACATCATCTTCCTTTCGCGCACGGCCCGCACCAAGCCGCCACGCCGCGATACCGACGGGGAGAGCATCGAGCCTGGTGATATAACCGGCCGCGGGCGCGGGAAGGGCTTCTCGCGTGTGCTTCGCTGTCGGCAGCGGGGCGCCGGGGTCGCCGCCCTGCGCCCTGATCATGTCGTTGAAGGTGGCGAGCGCGCGGCCGCTGGCTATCGCCTCCGAGGGGTCGGCGTGGATGCCGACGAGCTCGAGCATGTGCGTTGCCAGGGCGTAGGTGACCTCCATCAGGTCTTCAGGGCCCTCGCCGGCCAGGGCCGCGACGGCCTCCTCGACTTCGAGCGCGTTGCCGACCGCACGGCCTAGCGGCGTGTCCATGCGGGTGACGAGGGCCCTGGTGCGGACACCACGTTCCACGCCGAGAGCGACCATGGTGCGGGCCAGGGTGATCGCCCGTTCCTGGTCCTTCATGAAGGCGCCCGAGCCGGTCTTGACGTCGAGCACCAGCGCCCCGGTGCCCTCCGCGATCTTCTTGGACATGATCGAGCTGGCGATCAGCGGGATCGACTCGACGGTTCCTGTCACGTCGCGCAGCGCGTAGAGCCTGCGATCCGCGGGGGCCAGGCCCGCGCCGGCCGCGGCGATGACGGCGCCGGTTTCGCTGAGCACCTTGATGAGCTCTTCGTTGCTGAGGCTAGCGCGCCAGCCGGGGATCGACTCCAGCTTGTCCAGCGTGCCGCCGGTGTGCCCGAGGCCCCGGCCGGACAGCTGGGGCACCGCCGCGCCGCAGCTCGCCACCAGCGGCGCGAGGATGAGGCTTACCTTGTCGCCGACGCCGCCCGTGGAGTGCTTGTCCACCGTGGGCCTGTTCAGTTTCCTGAGATCAAGGGTCTCGCCGGAGGCGATCATCTCGGCGGTCCAGGCGCGGAGTTCTTCGGCGTCGAGGCCGATGAAGTAGATCGCCATGAGCAGGGCGGCCATCTGCTCGTCCGCCACCTCGCCGCTTCCGTAGGCGGCGAACAGCCAGCTGATCTCCGCGGCCGTCAGCGGCCGGGTGTTGTCGCGCTTTGCGTGGATCAGTGAGACGACGTCAGGCAACTTCGCTCCCTTGATTAGCTGGCGTTGTCGCGGCGGGCGGACAGGTCCGCGCCGCCGAAGGCGGCAGGGAGGAGCTCGGCCAGCGGACGCGGGCCGCCGGCGGTGTCGACGAGCAGCTCCGGGCCGCCGGCCTCCAGGAGCAGCTGACGGCAGCGGCCGCAGGGCAGCAGGGGGTCGCCGTCGCCGGCGACGACCGCGACCGCGATGAGGGTAGGGGGCGCGGGCGGCGGAGCCGGCGCGGGCGGCGGAGCCGGCGCGGCCTGCGCGGGCCGCGCCGATGGCGCGGTGGCGTGGAGGGCGGCGACCAGGCCGCATTCGGCGCACAGGGTGAGGCCGAACGACGCGTTCTCCACGTTGCAGCCCGTCACGATGCGCCCGTCGCCGGTCAGCCCGGCGGCGCCGACGCGCAGGCGCGAATACGGCGCGTACGCGCGCTCGGCCACATCCACGGCCGCGGCGCGCAGCGCGGCCCAATCGGCGGTCATCTACCAACTTCACCACACGGGGCAACCCTCGCCACGCGCTGGTGGCGTCGGCGGCTGCCCGCCCTTGTCACACCAGCCTCTGCCGTCCTCTTTTCGTACCGTATGACCACTTTCTCGCCTGAAATGTCCGAGTTTTGTGGTCACGGAGTACGGCAAGTCGCGGGTTGCATGTCAAAGAGGGCCCGCAGGGGGCCGCGGCGGAGCGGGCTGGCTCCGGGAACCGGGGTCACTGGGAGAAGCCGGCGAATTGCCACGGGGCGGCTAGGTGCACGGTCAGCACCGCGATCACCAGGCCGGCCAGCAACGAGGCGGCCAGCAGGAACAGGCGGACGCCGCGGCCGCCGAGGACGGACGCCGCCCGGCCGACGGGCCGCGCCTCGGCGTAACCGCCGTCCGCGCGGTAACCGCCGTCCGCGCGGTAACCGCCGTCCGCGCGGTAACCGCCGTCCGCGCGGTAACCAGCGTCACCACGCAAGCCGCCGTCGGTGCGGCGGCCGCCGCTGTATTCGGCATATCCGGTGGCTTGGGTGTCCGGGCGGCGGGGGACGCCGAATTCCGCGGCTAGCAGCCTGGGCAGGCGCGGCAGGTACGCAAGGACGTGCACGGTCATCGCGCCGAACCAGACGACGAACGAGCCCTTGTGCAAGAACAGCCACGGCTGCAGGCCGGCCGGGCCGGCGAGGGCGAGGGCGACGCCGGTGCCGAACACGCCCGCGGTGGCGGCGATCACGACCGGGCCGAGTAGGCGCAGCAGCGGCGCGGGCGGGCCCTTGCGCCGGTACGGGGCACTGCCCGTGTAGTAGCGGGCAAACCGGTAGATGGTCGAGCCCGCCTTGAGCGCGACTGGGCCGAGCAGCAGCATGCCGATGAAGAAGTGCAACGTGAGCATGCTGCGCAACTGAAGGATCGTCAGCCCTTCCGCGGCCAGCAACAGCAAGAGCAGCGCTCCGGTCAGGGCGGTCAGCCGTTCGTTTCCCTCGGCACCGCCGGACCCCCCTCGCGCGGGCTGCCTCGCGTGGTGGTTGCGGGCCGACGGCGCGACGCGCGGGTCACCGGGGTGCCGCGCGGGCACCGGCTGGCGCGCTGCCCCGAACGGGGTGTCTCTCATGTCCACCATTCGCTCCTAATGACAGTCACGTACGGTTTAGCCCAGCCGGATCCGCTTCAGGGTCTATCTGGCATTACTCTGTAACAGCGCACAGACTTCTTCAGGACTAGTAAAGAATCATGCTGAATTTCCTCGGTGCACTGG
>Ga0318496_10000686_pt1 | contig 12399 bp, 11 predicted proteins | sample GRESIP109b1f22_FD_203296 | JGI IMG/M metagenome (GOLD analysis project Ga0318496, IMG submission 203296) | Tropical soil microbial communities from Luquillo Experimental Forest, Puerto Rico - GRE.SIPMG.109b1f22 | ecosystem: Environmental > Terrestrial > Soil > Tropical forest > Bulk soil... | reverse complement strand
GGGACACCCCGGAGCCACGGGCGCGACCTCGGCGGCCCAGCGCCCCGACTACGCTCCGGCCCCTCCGGCCCTGGGCGTGGCGGTCTCGCGCACCGAAGACGGCAAGGTCAAGGTGGTCTGGCGCGCGGCGCCCGAATCCAACCAGCTCCACCTGGAATCCCGTGCGGGAACCGGGGACTTCAAGCTCCTGGCCACGATGACGGGCAAGGACAAGGAATGGCTCGGTGAGCTTTCCGCGGGCACCGAGGTGCGCGTGGTGGCCCAGTCGGGCGAGCGGCGCGCCAAGCCGTCGAACGTCGCGAAGGTGGAGGGCTGAATGGCGACGCTCACCGTCACCCAGAACTTCGGCAAGGGCGCCAAGGACCTTTCGGTCTACAAGTCCCTGGGCGGATACTCCAGCATCGGGTCGCGCCTGTTCGACCTGTCCCAGTTCGAGCTCATCGACCTGGTGACCAGCTCGGGCCTGCGCGGCCGCGGCGGCGCGGGATTCCCCACCGGCATGAAGTGGTCCTTCGTGCCGCGCAACTCGGGCAAGCCGGTCTACCTGGTGGTCAACGCCGACGAGGGCGAACCGGGGACCTTCAAGGACCACTTCCTCATGCTCGAGGATCCGCACCGGCTCATCGAGGGGATGATCGTCTGCGGCTGGGCCCTGGGCGTGCGCACGGCCTACATCTACGTGCGCGGCGAGTTCCTCCCGGCCATCGAGGCGCTCAACGCGGCCCTCAAGCAGGCCTACGACGCGGGACTCCTGGGCGAGAACATCGCCGGATCCGGCTACAGCCTCGACATCTACGTCCACCGCGGCGCGGGCGCCTACATCTGCGGCGAGGAGACCGCGCTCATCAATTCGCTGGAAGGGTTCAAGGGCCAGCCCCGGCTCAAGCCCCCGTTCCCGGCGGTGTCGGGCGCCTGGGCCTCGCCCACCTGCGTGAACAACGTCGAGACCCTCATGGCGCTCCCGTGGATCCTGGAGAACGGCCCGGCCGCCTACCAGGCCCTGGGAACGCCCAAGTCGGGCGGCACCAAGGTGTTCTCGGTCTCCGGAGACGTGAAGCGCCCCGGCGTCTACGAGATCCCGCTGGGCACCCCGCTCATGGAGCTCCTGGAATCGCCCGACCTCTGCCAGGGCGTGATCGGCACCCTCAAGGGCGTGATCCCCGGCGGCTCCAGCTCGCCGGTCCTCACCGCCGAGGAGGCGAAGAAGGCCAACATGGACTACGAGGCCCTGGCCTCGCTCAAGACCATGCTCGGCTCCGGCGCCGTGGTCGCCTTCAACGAGACGCGCGGCGCCGTGGGCATGCTCGCCTCGCTCACGCGCTTCTACGCGCACGAGTCGTGCGGACAGTGCACGCCCTGCCGCGAGGGCACCGGCTACGCCGACCGCATCCTCAAGACCGTGGTGGCCGGCAAGGGCCGCGACGGCGACCTCGAGCACATGCTCGACATCGCCGACAACATCAGCTACACCACCATCTGCCCGCTGGCGATCGCCGACGCCTGGCCCATCCAGAACTTCATCGGGAAGTTCCGGTCGGAGTTCGACGCGGAGGTGGCCAAGAACCCCGGGCACGCGCAGGCGCGGGTATCCTCGGACTTCCGACCGGGAGCGTTCTGGTAATGAGCAACTCGTACCACTGGCCGGTCCTTCCCGGCAAGGACACCAAGAAGGTCGTCATCAACGTCGACGGGGTCGACGCCGAGGTGCCCGAGGGCACCAACCTGGTCGAGGCCCTGAAGACCATCGGCATCGAGACACCGCACTTCTGCTACCACCAGGACCTCCCGGTGGCCGGAAACTGTCGCCAGTGCATGGTCGAGACCGACGGTCCGCGCGGCATGGGCCTGGCGATCGCCTGCTACACGCCGGTGCGACCGGGAATGAAGGTGGCCACCGACCGCTCGTCGGAGAAGGTGGTCCAGGCGCGCAAGGCCGTGATGGAGTTCCAACTGGCCAACCATCCGCTGGACTGCCCCATCTGCGACAAGGCCGGCGAGTGCAGCCTGCAGGACAACTACATGTCGGCGGGACGCCAGCCCTCGCGCATGCGCGAGGACATCGGCAAGCAGTACAAGGGCGCCCCCGACCTGCGCCACGAGGATTCCAAGGGCCAGGAGCGCGGCGGCAAGCACGTCGATCTGGGCGACACCGTGGTCCTCGACCAGGAGCGCTGCATCCTGTGCGACCGCTGCGTGCGCTTCATGCGCGACGTGGCCGGGTCCGAGCAGCTCTACATCGCCAGCCGCGGCGACCACGCCTTCATCAGCACCTTCCCGGGCGAGAAGCTCGCGCACGACTACGACCTGTGCGTCACCGACGTCTGCCCGGTGGGCGCGCTCACCGGCAAGCACTTCCGCTTCCAGCAGCGCGTGTGGATGCTGGGGAAGACCGAGACGATCGATCCCACCGATTCGTTCGGAGCCAACATCACCGTGGAGCACCATGACGGGCACGCCTGGCGCATCATGCCGCGCCGCAATCCCGACGTCAACAAGTCGTGGATCGCGAATTCCTCGCGCCTGGCCTACAAGGCCCTCTCCGAGAACCGCCTGGCTTCGGGGATGTTCGGACGCGCCGAGGTGCCGCTCCACCAGGCCGTCTCGCGCCTGGGCGAGCTCGTGCGCGGGGCCCGCAAGGTCGCCCTGGTCGCCTCGGGGCACCTGACCCTGGAAGACAACGTCGCGGTGGCCGCCCTGGCCCACGCGCTGGGAACCAAGGCCGAGGTCTTCGGCGGATCTTGGCTGCCCGTGGGGCAGCCCGACGGCATCGCCCGCACCGGCGATCCGGTCCCCAACCGCAAGGGTCTGCGGTTGCTGGGGATTCCCTCCAACCTCGACGACCTCCCGGGTCGCGCGGGCGAGTTCGACGTGCTCGTGGTGGTCGGCAACGACCTCTGGGGCGCCGACGCCTCCAAGGCCAAGGCCCTGGAGCGGATCCCCGAGCGCATCGCCCTCACCCCGTGGCTGGACGCCACGGCCAAGGCGGCCACCCTCGCCGTGGGCGTGCGTTCCTGGGCCGAGGCCCGGGGCACCATGGTCAACGCCGCGGGTCGGATCCAGGTCCTCCAGGCCGCGCCCATCCTGCCCAGCCCCGACCTCGAGCCGGTGTGGCAGGTCCTGTCGGCCGCCGGCGGACTGGGCTGGACCAGCGAGCTGGACGCCTTCCGGTTCGCCCAGGCCCGGGTGCCCGCCCTCGCCGGGCTCACCTACCGGACCATCGGCCCCATGGGCCGCCCGCTCGAAGGAGTCTCCGCGTGAACCAGCTGGACCTGCCCTTCCTGATCCAGTGCGCGAAGTTCCTCCTGGTCTTCGTTCCCCTGGCCCTCATTCCGGTGAACATCTTCCTGGAGCGCAAGGGCGCCTCCCTGATCCAGGACCGCATCGGGCCCAACCGCGCCAACATCCCCTTCCTGGGCGGCATGCGCCTGTTCGGCATGGTCCAGAACCTGCCCGACGGCATCAAGCTGTTCAGCAAGGAGAGCTTCATCCCCAAGGGCGCCCACCGGACCTGGTACTTCCTGGCCCCGATGATCCCCATGGCCATCGCGCTCCTGACCCCGGCGGTGATCCCCTGGTTCGCGCCGCTGCTGGTCGACGGGGCCCGCGGGGCCGTGGCGGTGTCCGGACAGATTTTGGACGCCGACTCCGGCATCCTGGTGCTGTTCGCCCTCTCCGGGCTTTCCGTGTACGGCGTGGTGCTCGGATCGTGGGCCTCCAACTCCAAGTACGCCCTCCTGGGCGGCATGCGCGCCAGCGCCCAGATGATCTCCTACGAGGTCTCCATGGGCCTTTCCGCGGCCGGCATCTTCCTCCTGGCGGGATCGTTCTCCCTCACCGACATCGTCGAGTGGCAGGGCGCCAACCCGTTCCACTGGGGCCTGGTCCTGCAGCCGGTGGGATTCTTCCTCTTCCTCACCGCGCTGTTCGCCGAGACGGGCCGCGCCCCCTTCGACATGGCCGAAGGCGAGTCGGAGATCGTGGCGGGCTACTTCGTGGAGTACTCCGCGATCCGGTTCGCCCTCTACTACATGGGCGAATACGCGCACATCGCCATCGCCTCGGCCCTGGTCTCGTCCCTGTTCCTGGGCGGCTACCAGGTCCCGTTCCTCTCCACCGAAGGCCTGCGCTCCAACCTGGGTCTGGCCGCCGCGGGCATCCTCGCGTTCCTGGGCCTGGCCTGCGCGGCGATCGCCTTCGCGGTCCGCCGCTGGCAGCGCATCTACGAGACGCGCGGCGCGAGCGACGTCGCCGTCCGCCGCCGCGAGCACGCCATCCTCTTCGGGGCCTTCTCGACCCTGGCCGTCGTCCTCTGGGGCGCGGCGGCCGCTTCCGCGGTCCTCGTCCACCCGGCGCAGGTCGGCGGAGCCTGGCCCCTGGCCATCCAGCTCGGCGCCGCGGCCGTGCAGCTGGGCGCCCTGGTCGGCAAGATCCTCTTCGTCTGCTGGATCTTCGTGTGGGTCCGCTGGACCCTGCCCCGCTTCCGCTACGACCAGGTCATGCACCTGGGTTGGAAGATCCTCCTCAACGTCGCTTTGGCGAACCTGCTGGTCACCGCTCTGGTGGCCCGGCTGGCGAAAGGCTGAACCATGGCGCTGACCGTACCGCGTCCGGAGATGACCCTCGCCGAGAAGGCGTACATCCCGGAAATCGTCAAGGGCCTCAAGGTGACCATGGGCCACCTCCTCAAGGGGCTCGCCAGACCGGAGACCCTGCCGGTCCTCAACTACCCGGAGATCCAGCCCGAGGTGCCGCGGAACTACCGCGCCAAGCACCGGCTCATGAAGCGTCCCGACGGCGAACCCCGCTGCGTGGCGTGCTTCATGTGCAGCACGGCCTGCCCCGCCAACTGCATCCACATCGAGGCGACCGAGTCCAAGGACGGACGCATCGAGAAGAAGCCCGCGAGCTTCGAGATCGACCTCCTGGTCTGCGTCTTCTGCGGACTGTGCGCCGAGGCCTGTCCGGTCGACGCCATCCGCATGGACACCAGGAAGGTGGCCCTGGCCGCCGACAGCCGGGAGAAGTTCAAGGTGGGGATCTCCGACCTCCTGGACTGGAATCCCAAGGACTATCCGGAATCCGACGAGCAGAGCCAGAAGGCTCCCGGCGGAACGCTCAACGCGCTGGCGCGCAAGGAATGGGGACTGGAATGATCGCCCAGGTCTACTTCTACGCCTTCTCCGCCATCGCGCTCCTGTGCGCGATCGGCGTCGTGGGCTCCCGGCACCCCATCCACGGGGCGCTCTCGCTGATCGGGACCATGGTCTCGCTGGCGGGCATCTACAGCCTGATCGACGCGCCCTTCCTGGCCACGCTCCAGATCCTGGTCTACGCCGGAGCGATCATGATGCTCCTGGTGTTCGTGATCATGGTCCTGAACTCCGCCAAGGACGACAAGACCCCGTGGTGGGACGCCTGGGGCTACGCCGCCGCCGCTCCGGCCACGGCCATGGGGGCCGTCGTTCTCCGCATCCTGCTGGGCTCCGACCGCACGCACCACGTGGATCCCGATCCGCAGGCCGCGCGCGGCACCGTGGCGGCCCTTTCGCAGACCCTGTTCCCCGACCGCTTCGGCGGCTGGTCCCTGCTGTTCCTGGTGGTGGGGCTCCTCCTGCTCTCGGCCATCGTGGGCGCCGTGCTCCTGGCCAAGAGGCACCTCGATTCCCCCGCCGCGGCCGCGCACGCCGAAGGAGGCCACTGATGGTCGCCCTCCAACCCATCCAGCTCCAGGTCCTGGCCGGGCTCCTGTTCGCGCTCGGCCTGTTCGCCGTCCTGGCGCGACGGAATCTGTGCTCATGGGCGTGGAGCTCATGCTCAACGCCGCGAACCTCTCCTTCCTCTCCTGGTCGCGGACCGTCCCCGGCACCGCCTCCCTGGAAGGCCAGGTCGCGCCCCTGTTCTCCATCGCCGTGGCCGCGGCCGAGGCCTGCGTGGGCCTGGCGATGCTCCTCTCGGTGTTCCGCTCCCGCGAGAGCCTGGACACCGACGCCTTCAACCGGATGAAGGAGTGACACGGTGAACCAGCTCTGGTTGCTGCCGGCCCTGCCGGCCCTTGGATTCCTGGTCAACGGCGCGCTGTCCCTGGCGGGCGCGCGCACCAAGAACGGACCCGCGCGCGGGCTCTCGGGATTCGTGGGGGTGCTGTTCCCCCTGTTGAGCTTCGTGCTCGTGGTGCTTTGCTGGAAGGGCCTGTCGGCCGACCGCGACGCGGTGCTGCGCATCAACCAGGACCTCCACCTGGGACTGGCCGTCCCCGAGGCCAAGCCGGTCTCGCAGATCCTGTGGTCCTGGATCCACGCGGGCGACCTCGATCTCTCGTTCGGATTCCGGTTCGACGAGCTGACCGGCATCATGCTCCTGTTCATCACCGGGATCGGGACGCTCATCCACCTGTATTCGGTGGGCTACATGGCGCACGACCGCGGCTTCTCCCGGTTCATGGCCTACCTCAACCTGTTCCTCGCGAACATGGTGGTGCTGGTGCTGGGCAACTGACCGCTGGTGACCTTCCTGGGCTGGGAGGGCGTGGGGCTGTGCTCCTACCTCCTGATCGGATTCTGGCACCACGACGACGAGAACAACTCCGCGGCCAAGAAGGCGTTCCTGGTCAACCGCGTGGGAGACCTGGGCTTCCTCCTGGGCCTGTTCCTGCTCTGGCAGATCGTCGGCGCCTCCACGCCGCTCACCTACGAGGCGCTCGCCGCCTGGTTCCGCGATCCGGCGCACGCCGCGCTGCTTTCGTCGGGCTCCGTCGCCGCCCTCCTGACCGCCTCCACCCTGCTCCTGTTCCTGGGTTGCACGGGCAAGAGCGCGCAGATCCCGCTGCTCACCTGGCTGCCCGACGCCATGGCCGGTCCCACTCCGGTCTCGGCGCTCATCCACGCGGCGACCATGGTGACCTCGGGCGTGTTCCTGCTGGCGCGCATGTCGGACGTGTTCGCGCACGCCCCGGCCACCCTCCACGTGATCGCCTGGATCGGCGCCCTCACCGCCGCCTGGGCCGCCATCACCGGCTTCTTCCAGAACGACATCAAGAAGATCCTGGCCTATTCCACCGTGAGCCAGCTGGGCTACATGTTCCTGGCCGCCGGCACGGGCGCCTTCGACGCGGGCCTGTTCCACGTGTTCACCCACGCCTTCTTCAAGGCGGTGCTGTTCCTCGGGGCCGGTTCGGTGATCCACGCCCTCTCGGGCGAGCAGGACGTGCGCCGCATGGGCGGACTCTGGAAGAAGCTCCCCATCACCTTCGCCGCGATGTTCGCCGGCTGGTACGCCATCGTCGGCCTCCCCTTCGGCGCCGGATTCTGGTCGAAGGACCTGGTCCTGGAGAAGGTCCTGGTCCACGGCGGTCCGGCCCTCTACGCCATCGCCCTGGTCACCGCCGTGATCACCGCGGTCTACATGACCCGCCTGATGATCCTGGTGTTCTGGTCGAAGTCGCGGATGTCCCACGACGTCGAGCGCCACGTCCACGAGTCGCCGCTGACCATGCAGCTTCCGCTGTGGATCCTCGGCTTGGGTTCCCTCTCGGTGGGCTTCGCCTGGGCCGAGATCCCCGGCCTGTTCCGCATCGAGTGGTTCGGCGAGCACCTGAAGGCCGCGGTCGGCGTCGCCCAGGCCTCGCTCCCCGCCTGCGGGTGCGAGCCCAACGCCCTGATGCTCGAGGCCGTCGGCGTGGGTGCCGCCGTGCTCGGCATCGCGATCGCCTTCTTCCTCCACCGCGGCGGACGGTTCCACGAGAGCTCCCGGGATCCCCTCTCCGGGTTGGCCCGCGGTTGGACCCTCCTGTTCGACGGGATCCACAAGGCGCTGGTGCTCTGGCCCGTCGCCCTGGTCTCCTGGATCCTCGACGCCATGGTCCAGCCCGTCCTGACGGGACTCGTCCGCGTGTTCGGCTGGACCGTCGAGTTCGCCGGCTCCGGGGTCCGGCTCGCGCAGCGGAGCCGCCTGCGCGCCAACCTGGGACTCTCGGTCCTCGGGATGGTCGTCCTCCTCATCCTCCTGTCGAAGGTCATCCCGTGAACCTGCACCTGGTCCTGGTCGCCCCGCTGGTCGCCGCCTTCCTGACGTTCTTCCTCTCCGGGCGCGATCCGGTCTCCACCCTGCGGACGGCCGTGGTCCTGGCCCTGGCCGTGGCCGCCTTCGCCTTCCCGGTCCTCGCCGCCGGAACGGTCTCCACTCCGCTCCACACCTGGTTCCAGTTGCCGCTCACCGGCACCACCATCCGGTGGGGCTTGGCCTCCGACGGCGTCTCTGCGTGGCTCCTGGTGCTCTCGTCGGTGCTGGTTCCGGTGGTCCTCCTCTCGGCCCGGCCCGTGGTCGGCGACCGCATGCGCGAGTTCGCGGCCTGCGTCTTCCTGCTGCAGGCGGCCGTGCACGGCGCGCTGCTCTCGGTCGACCTAGTCCAGTTCTACGGCTTCTTCGAGGCCATGCTCCTGCCGGCCACGGTCCTGATCGGGCTGTTCGGCGGATGCGAGCGCCGCCGCGCCGCGGCCCTGTTCCTGCTCTTCTCGCTGGTGGGCACCGCCCCCCTGTTCGTCGGGATCTGGTACCTGGTCACGGTGCCGGTGCTGACCCAGCACCACGTGGCCACCGACTTCGCCTCGCTGCAGACCCTGGTGGCTTCGCTCCCGGCCCCGGCGCGGCTGTGGATCTTCGCGGCCGCCTCGCTCGCCTTCCTGGTCAAGCTGCCGGTGGTCCCCCTGCACCTGTGGCAGGCCGACGCCTACACCGAGGGTCCGGCCCCGGCTTCGGCCCTGCTCACGGGCGTGATGGCCAAGGTCGGTCTCTACGGCGTGATCCGGATCCTGATCCCGCTGTTCCCGCAGGAATGCGCGGCGAACTCCTCCCTGTTCGTCGGGCTGGGCCTGGCCACCGTGCTCGCGGGCGCGCTCATCGCCCTGCGCCAGCGCGAGGCGCGCCGCGTCCTGGCCTTCTCGTCCCTCTCCCACCTGGGACTCGGCCTGGCCGCCCTGTTCGCCGGAGGTGTGGCCGGAACCGCCCTGGTGCCCCGCCCCGAGGCGGTCTCGGGCGTGGTCCTCCTGATGGTCGCCCACGGGCTCTCCGCCGCCTGCCTGTTCCTGCTGGTGGGCGTGGCCGAGACCTGGGTCCGCTCCCGCCACGTCGACGACTTCGGCGCGCTGGCCACGCGGGCCCCGCTGTTCGCGGTCCTGTTCGCCCTCGCCGCCCTGGCTTCGGTGGGCTTGCCGGGGACCGCCGGGTTCGTCGCCGAATTCCTCCTGCTGGTGGGCCTGTGGAAGGGCGCCGGCATCGTGGTCGCCGCGATCGCCGGAACCACGGTGATCCTCTCGGCCGGCTACACGCTCCGCCTGGTCCAGAAGCTCCTGTTCGGCAAGGCCGCCCAGGAGCCGCACGAGTCGTTCGATCTCCCCGCCGGAATGGCCTGGGGAGTGGCTCCGCTCCTGATCGCTCTGGTCTACTTCGGGTTCCAGCCCGGAGCGGTCCTCAAGGCCGCCCGCCCCGACCTGCTCACCCGCCTGCCCTCGGCGCAGGCCCCCCTCGTGGAGGACGCACCCCATGCTCCCGGTCGCTGATCTCCTTCCCTTCCTGGGACCCGTCCTCGCCCTGGTCCTGGGCGCCCTGGCGACCTTGTTGGCCGAGCCGTTCCTCTCCCGTGCCGACAAGCACAAGGTCCTGCCCTGGATCGGCCTGGGGGCCACCGCCCTCTCCGGCGTCTGCCTGTTCTTCACGCGCTCCGGCGCCCTCTTGGACACGCTGGCCATCGATCCCCAGCGCGCCGGTCTCCTGGCCGTGCTCCTGGGGGTCCTCGCCCTGGCCCTCACCGCCCTCCAGCGCAACCTGACCCTCGAGGACTTCCCCGGCGGCGAGCCCTACGTGCTCCTCCAGTTGGCCGCGGTCGGGATCATGCTCATGGTCCTCTCGGCCCAGACCATCGCCCTGTTCCTGGGCATGGAGCTGGCCTCGCTGTCCATCTACCCGCTGGTGGGACTGCGCCGCCGCGATCCCGCCTCGGCCGAAGCGGTGCTCAAGTACTTCGCGCAGGGCGCCGCCTTCTCGGCGGTGTTCCTGCTGGGCGCGGCCCTCTCCTACGGCGCCACCGGCACCGTCCACTTCGCCGGTTGGGTCCTGCCGGGCCGCGAAGCCATCGCCTTCCTCGGCTTCGCACTCATGACCATCGGCCTGCTGTTCAAGCTCGGCCTGGCCCCCTTCCACTTCTGGTCCCCCGACGCCTACGCCGGCGCCCCCTCCGGCGTGGCGGCCTTCATGTCGGGCGCCGTGAAGATCGGCGCGGTCGGAGCCCTGGCCAATCTCTGGATCGGGTTCCTCCTCTCCATCTCGGCCTTTCCCATGTTCCTGCTGGGACACCGTCCCCCCCTGGTCGGCGACCACTTCGCCCCGCTGAACTCCGCCACGGGGATCACCGGTCAGATGTTGGGATCCATCTTCCAGGTCCATCCTTCGCTGACCATCCCCGGCTTCGTCGGGTTCGCCCTGCTCCTGTTCGGGGCCACGGCGGTCCTCTCCATCGTGGTCGGTTCCTTCTCGCTGCTGGGCCAGACCTCGGTGCGCCGCCTGGTGGCGTTCTCGGGCGTGGCCAACGCGGGCTTCCTGGCGCTGGGCTTCCTGCTCCCCGGCCTGTTCTTCGGGAACATCCAGATGGAGGCCACCTACTTCTACCTGGCGGTCTACGCCCTGGGCGCGGCCGGACTGCTCACCGGACTCGCGGCCCTGAGCGGCCCCGAGGACGTCGCCGACGACCTCGCATCCCTCGCGGGCACCGCGCGCAAGCACCCCCTGGTGGGTCTGGCCGTCACGGTCCTCCTCGCCTCGCTGGCGGGGCTTCCTCCCACCGCCGGATTCCTGGCCAAGTTCCAGATCCTGTCGGGTCTGTTCCTGAACTCCCAGATCCTGCCGGGCATGGAGCGCATCCTGCCCGCCGTGGTGGTCGCCCACCGCTGGATCCTGCTGGCCGTGCCCGTGGGCGCCTTCCTGCTGGCCATCGTGGCCGCGGCGGGCTACTTCCGGCTGGCCGTGGTGCTGTGGTCGGAACCCGGCACCCGCACCCGCGAGCCCGAGCCCCTGCCCGGCGTCCTCACCTGGCTGCTGGGGCTCTCCGCCCTGGCCGTGGTGGTCCTCGCCGCCCTGCCCAAGTCGCTGTTCGGGGGGTAGAGATCCGATTCCGCTCGTCCCGAGGAGGACACGAAGTGTCCGTCTCGAAGGGCGTGCGGCAGGCTCCACGGGACGAGAACTCGCCAGGAGTGGTACCCGTCGACGAGGTTTCCCCACCTCCGCCCTTCGAGACGCCGCCATTCGGCGGCTCCTCAGGACGGCGGAGCTACAGGGTCTCGCGCCGGTCGGGGTAGATGGCCGTGACCTGGCCAGAGGCCAGGATCTCGACGGCCGCCAGGCGCGCCCCGTAGGCGCGGCCGATCCCCACGTCGATGCAGAGCAGTCGACCGTTCCCCTTCGACAGGACCTGTCCGGGCTTGCGGGCATCCACGAGGAAGGTGGGCGTGTGCCCCACCACCATGCGGTCGAGCTCCCAGTTGCCCAGCGTCTCGTCGAGCTCGGCGGTCAGGGCCGCCTCGGTCTTGCGCAGCGCGATCCGGTACCAGTGCGGCCCGTCCTCGGCCACCGCGGGGTTGCGCGGATCGAGCTCGAAGTAGGGGACGCAGCGGCGCAGCTCGGTGCGCATGCGGCTCTCCAGCTCCTCGGGCTTCCAAACGGAGTAGCGCGGATGCACGCCGCCGTGGACGAACAGGGTCTTGCCCACCATCAGCAGCGTCGGGCGCTGGCCCAGCCAACGCCCCACGATCCCCGTCGGGGCCATGGCGCGCCGGAACTCCAGCCAGCCCAGCGGGTCCTCCTGGAGGCGGGCCATGTCGAACATCGCGGCCCCGCGCTGCGATTCCATCCCCTCGGGGGCGCGCAGGGTGGCGATGTTGTGCCGGATCTCGTCGGCGTCGAACTCGGTGGCCGGCGCGAAGTCCCGGTACTCCTCCAGCGTGGTGTAGGAGTGGATGTGGTGCATCGACATCGCCTCGTGGTTGCCCAGGAGGAACTCCACGCCTCCGCCCGCGGCGGCGGCCTCGCGCATGAGCCGTCGGATCCACAGGTAGATCCGCTTGGGGAAGCCCCCGCGGCCCACCACGTCGCCGGTCATCACCAGGAAGGTGTCCTCTCCGGTCCACGTCCCGCGGCGGTCGACCAGGCCCGCCATCCGCAGCACCTGGACCCAGCCTTCGAAATTGCCGTGCACGTCCCCGATCGCCACGAGACGCTTGGGTTGCACGATCCGGCAGGAAACCTCTGGCACCATCGCGACCAGTCTCGCATTCCGTCCCCACGGGGACAAGCTCGGGACCACCGCTGGGAGAAAACCCCCTGGGAATGCACTTTCCGCGCATGTCCATCGAG
>Ga0318496_10000680_pt1 | contig 12419 bp, 13 predicted proteins | sample GRESIP109b1f22_FD_203296 | JGI IMG/M metagenome (GOLD analysis project Ga0318496, IMG submission 203296) | Tropical soil microbial communities from Luquillo Experimental Forest, Puerto Rico - GRE.SIPMG.109b1f22 | ecosystem: Environmental > Terrestrial > Soil > Tropical forest > Bulk soil... | reverse complement strand
GGTGTACGCCGAGGGCGAGATCCAGCCGTTCGTGAACGTCTACGTCGACGGTGAGGACGTCCGCACGCGCGACGGGCTCGAGACGCCGGTGCGCGAGGGAGCGAGCGTGATCCTCCTCCCCGCCATGGCCGGTGGCTCCATCACGCCCCCGACCGGCGGTCGCTCCCGGGCGGCGCAGCCGCCCTCCGCGACCGCCTGGCCCCGCTGACCGCACCAGGCCTTCCGGGGCCGTGTCACTCACACTGTCCCCTTCGGCCTCGCACGCCCAGCGGGGCCTCGGGAGCGTGATGGAGACGTGGTAGCCAACTCACTGCTCGACCTGATCGGGAACACCCCGCTGGTCGAGCTGTCCAGGCTGTCGCCCCCCGGCCGCACGATCTACGCGAAGCTCGAGGGGCAGAACCCGACCGGATCGGTGAAGGACCGCGTCGCGCTCGCGATGGTGAACGCGGCGCGGGTCGAGCCGGGGGACGAGCTGCTCGAGCCGACGAGCGGCAACACCGGGATCTCGCTCGCGCTCGTCGCGAAGCTCAGGGGTCTGAAGCTGACGTGCGTCATGCCCGCGAACGCGACGCCGGAGCGGCGGACGCTGCTCGAGCTGTACGGGGCCGAGGTGATCGAGTCGCCGGGCGACCAGGGCTCGAACGGCGCGGTGCGCATGGCGCAGGAGCTCGCCGCCCGCGAGCCGCGCTACCGGATGCTCTTCCAGTACGAGAACGAGGCGAACCCGCGCGCGCACTACGAGGGAACCGGGATGGAGATCGCGCGCGACCTCGAGCGACTCGACGCGTTCGTCGCCGGGCTCGGCACCGGCGGGACGCTGATGGGCGCCGGCCGCCGGCTGCGAGAGGCCTTCCCCGGCCTGCAGGTCGTCGCCGCCGAGCCGCTGCCCGGCGACCCGGTGATGGGTCTGCGCTCGCTCGAGGACGGGTACGTCCCGCCCGTGCTCGACGTGACGCAGCTCGACCGCAAGCTGCTGGTCTCCAACGAGGACGCCGCCGCCGCTGCGCGCGCACTGCTCGAGCGCGAGGGGATCTTCGCCGGAGTCTCGTCCGGCGCGGCCGTGCACGTCGCCAGGCGCGTCGCCGAGGAGCTGCCGGCAGGGTCGGTCGTCGCCACCGTGCTCGCCGACGGCGGCTGGAAGTACCTGTCCGCGCCGTTCTGGCAGGGCGAGGAGATCGACGAGAGCAGGCTCTGGTGGTGATCTCCGAGGCGATCCGGGCCGAGCTGAAGGCGCACGCCGAGGAGGAAGCGCCGAACGAGTGCTGCGGCGTGCTCGTCCTCCGCGACGGCGTCGCCGAGCGGTACGTCCGCGGGCGCAACGCACTGGAGTCGCCGTATCGCTACGAGCTCGAGATCCACCCGGACGTCTGGTTCCTGGAGGACGACGGCTACGAGCTCGCGGTGTTCCACTCGCACCCGGAGACCGAGCCGCGCCCGTCGCGCACCGACCGTGAGCGCTCGGGCCTCTGGGCCGGGCGGCCGTTCGTCATCTACGGGCTGAAGCGGGACGAGCTGCGCGCGTGGCGCGTCACCCGCGAGGACGCCGAGGAGATCGAGCTCTCCTAGTCCCGGTGCTGGGTGACGTTGATCACCGCGCCGTTCGGATCGCGGACGAAGAACCGGCGTAGCCCCCACTCCTCGTCCGTGAGCGGGTAGACGATCTCGGCACCGGCAGCCACAGCGCGCGTGTGAGCTTCGTCGACGTCGTCGACCTCGACCGACACGTCGGGATGCACGTGCGCCTTGACGTCGAGCTTCATGACGCTCAGCTGCACCTCGCGCTGGTCGGCGCCGAAGAACAGGATCCAGTCGAGCCCCTGCCCCTCCTCGAGACCGAGCACGCCCGTGTAGAACGCGCGGCTCTCGTCGAACCGCTCGGAGAGGATGTTCGGCTTGATCCGCCTGACCGCCACGCCGTCCGAACGTTAACGGTGCCGGGCACGCGTGGGTGCCCGGCACCGAAGCCTGCGCTAGCTGACGGTGAACGACCCCTTCATGAACGCCTTGTGCGGATCGCACACGTACCGGTAGGTGCCCTTCCGGAGCCTCACCGTCCACGACTGTTGGCCGGTGTAGCTGACGTCGGTCTTCTTGTCGACGCCGGGGCCCGTCAGATGGAAGTTGTGGATGTTGGACCTGTCGGCGATCTTGAAGATGTACGTCCCGGGTGTCAGCGTCGTCACCTTCTTGCCTCCCTTGGTGAGCGTGATGTTGAACCCGGGGCCGTCCTGCCCGTTCAGCACCGTCGGGCCGACGGCGGCGGCCGCGGGAACCATCACTGCCGCGACGAGCGCGGCAACCAGAAAGAGCTTCATCTCACTCCTCACTCGTTGGACTCGCCCGCAGACTAGCCTCGGCAATAGGCTCTCTCGTCATGGAACTCTCCGACGTCGTGCCGGTTGACGCAATCGTCGAGCCGCAGGGCCGGTTTCTCGCGGATCTGATGGGCCGCGGCGTGCAGGGCAGCGCCGACGCGGTCGTGATGCCGTCAACGGTGGAAGAGGTGGCCGCGGTGATGCGCTGGTGCTACGAGCACGACGTGCCGCTCACCGCGCGCGGCGGCGGCACCGGGCTGGCGGGCGGCGCGATTCCCGTGCTCGGGGGCGTCGTCATCGGCTTCGAGCGGCTGAACACGGTGCGGCAGTTCGATCCGCTGCTCTGGCGCATGCACGTCGAGGCCGGCGTCACGACCGGCGACGTGCAGCGGCTCGCGCGCGAGAACGGGCTGCGCTTCCCGCCCGACCCCGGCGCGGCGGAGATCTCGCAGATCGGCGGCAACATCGCGTGCAACGCCGGCGGCCCGCACGCGTTCAAGTACGGCGTCACGGGCAACTGGGTGACGGGGATCGAGGCGGTCGTCCCGCCGGGCGAGATCGTCCGCGTCGGCGGTCCGCTCCGCAAGGACGTCGCCGGCTACGACGTCAAGAGCCTGCTGGTCGGCTCCGAGGGGACGCTCGGCCTGATCACGGCCGCGTGGCTGAAGCTGACGCCCGCGCCCGAGTTGGAGCTTCCCGTCGTCGGCCTCTACCGCGACACCGACGCGGGCATCTCCGCGATCGAGCGCGTGCTCGCCTCCGGCGTCGTGCCGGCCGCGATCGAGTACATGGACGGCGTCACGCTCGGCTTCTCCGGCGACGCGTACCCCTTCGGGATGCCGGAGGACGCGGCGTTCATGGTCATCACCGAGGCCGACGGCGCCGCCGCCGAGACACGCCGCGTCGCGGCGGAGCTGCAGGAAGCGCTCGGCGAGGACGCGGTCGCGGTGCACGCGCCGGAGAAGCCGTCCGACGTCGCCGACCTCTGGCGCTGGCGAGGCGGCGTCGCCTTCGCCATCCTCGCGCAGCGCGGCGGCGTGTTCGGCGAGGACATCGCCGTCCCGCTCGACCGCCTCCGCGACGTCGCGCGCGAGACGCTCGAGATCGGCGAACGGCACGGCGTGATCGCGCTCTCCTTCGGCCACGCGGGCGACGGCAACATCCACTCGACGTTCCTCTTCTCCCCCGACGACCCCGACGAGGAGCGCCGCGCCGACGACGCGTGCCACGACCTGTTCGAGCTTGCGCTCCGGCTCGGCGGCAGCGTCAGCGGCGAGCACGGCATCGGTTGGCTGAAGCGCGGCCAGCTGCAGCACCAGCTCGGCCCAACGGGCTACGACCTGCACACCCGGATCAAGCAGACATTCGACCCGAAGAACCTGCTCAACCCGGGCAAGAAGGCCTGATGAGCTTCCGCGACTCGTTCGGCGCGCTCCGCGAGCGGCAGTTCCGGCTGCTCTTCACCGGGCAGCTCGTCTCGCTGCTCGGCGACGCGCTCACCAGCGTCGCGCTCGCCTTCGCCGTCCTCGACGTCACCGGCTCTGCGCGCGACCTCGGGTACGTCGCGGCCGCGAAGGCGATCCCGCTCGTCGGCTTCCTGCTGGTCGGCGGCGTCTTCAGCGACCGGCTGCCGCGCCGCGCGGTGATGCTCACCGCCGACGTCGTGCGCATGGGCTCGCAGGGCTGCGTCGCGGCACTCGTGCTGACGCATTCGGCACAGCTGTGGCAGCTGATCGTGCTCCAGGCGGTGGCGGGCACCGCGAGCGCGTTCTTCAACCCCGCGTCGACCGGGCTGACGCCGATGACGGTGAGCCCGGAGCACCTCCAGCAGGCGAACGCGCTGCGCGGGCTGTCGATGGCATTCACCGGCGTCAGCGGCTTCGCGCTCTCCGGCGTTCTTACCGCGGCCGTGGGGCCGGGCTACGCGCTCGCGATCGACGCCGCGAGCTTCGGCGTCAGCGCGATCTTCCTCGCCCAGCTGCGCCTGCCGCCGCACATCACCCTGCCGAAGCAGTCGTTCCTCGCGGATCTCCACGAAGGCTGGCGCGAGTTCGCGTCGCGCACCTGGGTCTGGGTGATCGTCGTCTGCGCGTCGATCGGGAACATGGCGTCATCGATGTTCATCGTCCTCGGCGCAGTGTTGTTCAAGCGCGAGCTGGGCGGCGCGGTGCCGTGGGCGCTCGTGCTCGCGTCGATCTCGATCGGCCAGATCGTCGGCGGCTTCATCGCGCTGCGCGTCCACTTCCGCCACCCGATGCGCGCGTCGGCCCCGATGCTCTTCGGGACGAGCCTGATGATCGCGCTGCTCGCGCTGCACGCGCCGACCGCGGCGATTGCGGGCGCGGCGCTGATCTCCGGCATGGGCAACATGGTCTTCAACTCCCTCTGGGAGACGGCGCTGCAGCAGCACGTTCCCGCAGCGGCCCTGTCGCGCGTAAGCGCGTACGACTGGTTCGGCTCGCTCGCGTTCCAGCCGCTCGGGCTCGTGCTCGCGGGCGTCCTCGCCGGCGCCGTGGGCGTCGACCAGACGCTCTGGGTCGCAGTCGCGCTCTCAGCCGGCTCGATCGTCGCGATGCTCCTGCCGCGGAGCGTGCGCACGCTCGAATCAGGCGGGCTCCACGAAGCCGCCCTCGAGCAGGTCGCGTAGCAGCCGGTCGCCGACGGACCTCGTTGTGATGCCCGCGGGGTCGACGAGCACGTCGACGTCCTCCTCGTCGAGCTCGAGCTCCGGGTGCGTCCCCTCGTCGAGCACGAGAACGACCTCGGTCACGTCGCCCCCGTTGTCGAGCTCCTGCCGGAAGTACGCGTCGTCGACGAGCCGGAAGCGGCGGCCGTCGAGGCGACCCTCGGCGAGCAGCGCAACGCCGGCGAGCACCCGCTCGGCCTGCTCGCCCGCGTACTCGAGGTCGTCCTCCTCGACCGGATCGGCCCGCAGCCCGTGCCGGCGCCCGGGCCGTTTGTGCAGGACGGCGACGCCCTCGGTAACCCAGACGGCGCCGAGGTCGCGGATGTACGACGCCCAAAGGTCGATCGCGTCCTCCTGCGCCGCGGGGTCGTCGACGTGGTCGGTCCACGCCGCAGCGTGGTCGAGCGGGTCCGAGCCGTGCACGCCGAGCAGCCACGCGTCGCAACCGCTCCCCGCGAGCCACTGCTCGACGTTCCGGTCCGGATCGGCACGCGACGCGGCGAGCCAGCTGAGCGTCATCGCCGCGTAGCCGCCATCCTCGAGGTGCGCCGCCGCCTCCCGCACGACGTGCTCGCTCACCTCGTCGCCGCAACCCCCGGCGTCGCGGTACTGCCAGCGGCTCTCCGGCGAGATCACGTACGGCGCGTTGCACGTTATGAGGTCGAACGTCTCGCTTCCGACCGGCTCGAAGAAGCTGCCCTGCCGCGTCTCGACGTTCGCGAGCCCGTTGAGCGCGGCGCCAATCTGCGTGAAAGCGAGCGCGCGCGCGTTCACGTCCGTCGCCACGACGTGCTCGGCGTGCCGCGCTGCGAACAACGCGTGCGCGCCGTTGCCCGTGCCGACGTCGAGCGCGCGCGCCACCTGCGGGCGCGGCGTCAGCGACGCGAGCCAGTAGGCGGTCGGAGTGAAGCTCGCGACCCACCCCGGCGGGTCCGAGATGCCGCGCGAGAACGAATCGAAGGCCAGGTACAGCCCCTCGGTCGGGATGATGCGACCGCGCGGGACGAGCGTCCCGCCGTCGTCGACGACGAGACCGAGCCGCAGCAGGTGCTGCTCGCCGACGATCCGGCTCCGCGCCACGGGCGCCTGGAGCAGCAGCAGCCGCATCACGTCGTCGAGCGGGCCGTTGCCCAGCCGGCGTGCGAGCACCGTCGCATCCTCGGCATCGGCGGCCGGGCCGTCCTCGCCGAGCCGCGCGACGATCTCGTCCTCGGTGTAGCCGAGCGAGTGCAGCATCGCCCCGAGCTCGTCCGCCGCCTCGAGGTCGGGAACCGGGTCCCAGGGGCCGATCACAGACGAATTGCCTCCGCGCTCTCGGCGGAGCGCAACAGTGCGTCGAGAACGTTCGCCTGCCCCCGCATCTCGTCGCGGCGGATCAGCGGTCGCCGCTCGCCGCGCACGGCGGCGCAGAAGTCGTCGAGCTCGTCGCGGTAGTGGTTGCCCGGCTCGACGCGGTGCTCGCGGCCGTCGACGACGACCACCCCGGGCGGGTTGACGAACGTCTCCGGCACGAGCAGAACGCCGTCGCTGCCGTACACCTCGATCTCGTTCGCCCGCGAGGTGAACCCGCACTGGAACGTCGCGACGACGTCGCCGAAGCGCAGCGTCCCGGTGAAGCGCTCGTCGACGCCGCCGCGCCCGGCCGATGCCTCGCCGTACACGCGCTCCGGCTCGCCCGCGATCAGGCGCGCCGCGCTGACGCAATAGCAGCCGAGGTCGAGCAGCGCGCCGCCGCCGAGCTCGCGATCGAAGCGGACGTCGTCGGCACGCGGGAGGATCCCGAAGAACGCGCCACGGATCGCCTCGACGCGGCCGATCTTCGGGAGCAGGTCGAGCATCAGGCTCGTCTGGGCCGCGTGTCGCCACATGTACGCCTCGGTGATGACGAGCCCGGCTCGGTCCGCAGCGTCGTGCGCCTCGTCGACCTGCGCGGGCACGCGCGTGTAGGGCTTCTCGCAGAGGACGTGCTTGCCGGCGGCGAGCGCGCGCATCGTCCATTCGTGGTGCAGCGCGTTGGGCAGAGCGATGTACACGGCGTCGATCGCGTCGTCGGCGAGCAGTTCGTCGTACGAGCCGTGGGCGCGGGCGATGCCGTGCGCGGCCGCGTAGGCGCGCGCCCGGTCGGCGGTGCGGGAGCCGACGGCCGCGACCTCGAACGGGGCGCCGTCGCCGCGCGCGTCGAGGATCGCGCCGTTGATGTTGGCGGTGCTGAGCAGGCCGAGCCGAACGGTCACGGGCGCGAGCGTACACTCGGCCGGTGGACGAGGACCTCCGCAGTCGCGCGCGCGAGGAGCTGGCCGCGGGCGCGACGCGCGCACCCGCCCGCGCTCACTTCCGGTCGATCGGCGTGGACCCGTCGCGGCTCGACGGGCCGATCGTCGGGGTCGCATCGTGCTGGACGGAGACGATGCCGTGCAACGTCAACCACCTCGAGCTCTCGCGGCGCGCGTGCGCCGGCGTGACCGCGGCGGGCGGTGTCCCGCTCGCGTTCAACACGATCGCGGTGTCCGACAACCAGTCGCAGGCGACTCCGGGCATGCGCGCGTCGCTCGTCTCGCGCGAGGTGATCGCCGACTCGATCGAGCTGATGACGATCGCGCACGACTTCGACGCGCTGCTCTGCATCGTCGGCTGCGACAAGACCGTCCCGGCCGCGCTGATGGCTCTCGCGCGCGTCGAGAAGCCCGCGGTGCTCGTCTACAGCGGCCCCATGCGCGCGGGCCGGCTCGGCGAGCGGCGGCTCACGATCCAGGACGTCTGGGAGGGCGTCGGCGCCGAGGAGCGCGGACTGATCTCGCGGGCTGAGCTCGACGAGCTGGAGCGTCTCGCGTGCCCTGGGATCGGGACCTGCGCGGGCCACTTCACGGCCAACACGATGGCCGTCGCGCTCGACGCGCTCGGCGTGACCCTCGTCGGAGACTCCTTCGTGCTCGCGGAGGACGCGGCGAAGGGCGACGCGGCGGAGCGGGCCGGTGTAGTCGCTGTGCGCGCGCGCCGGCCGACGCTCGACCGTCGAGCGCTGCTCAACGCGATGGCGGCGGTCGCGGCGACAGGCGGCTCGACGAACGGCGTGCTGCACCTCCTCGCGATCGCGCGGGAGGCGGGCGTCGAGCTGAGGCTGGCCGATCTCGCAGGCGTGGCGGCGCGAACGCCGGTGCTCGCGAGCCTCTTCCCCGCCGGCCGCTTCGCAGCCGAGGACTTCCAGCACGCAGGCGGCAGCGCGACGGTGCTGCGCGAGCTGATCCGCGGCGGCAACGTCGACGGAGCCGCGCCGACGGTCGACGGCCGCACGCTCGCCGACGCGGTCGCGGACGCCGCAGAGCCCGACGGCGAGGTGCTCGCGCCGCACGCGCGGCCCTTCAAGCCGGCCTCGGCGCTGCACGCACTCCGCGGCAACCTGGCGCCGGACGGCAGCCTCGTCAAGGCGACGGGGATCCGCGCACATCGCGGGCCGGCGCGTGTGTTCGACCGGGAGGAGACCTGTGTCGAAGCCATCCTCGCAGGCATCGTCCGGCCGGGCGAGGTGGTCGTCGTCCGCTACGAGGGGCCGGCCGGCGCGCCGGGCATGCGCGAGTTACTCGCGGCCACGGCGTCGATCGTCGGCGCGGGGCTCGGCGACTCGGTGGCGCTCGTCACCGACGGCCGCTTCTCGGGGGCGACGCGCGGGCTGATGGTCGGCTACGTGACGCCCGAGGCGTACCGCGGCGGGCCGCTGGCGGCGGTGCGCGACGGGGACGTGATCGACATCGACGTCGACGCGGACCGCCTGACGCTGGAGGTCTCGGACGCGGTGATCGCCGAGCGGCTCGCGGGCTGGCGGCCGCCCATGGACGCGCTGCGCGGCGTGCTCGCCCGCTACCGGGCAAGCGTCGGCCCCGCCTCCGAAGGTGCGACTCTGCTGTGAAAGGCTGTGCAGTCGTGAAGCAGGCGCTCGTCACCGGAGCAGGGAGCGGGATCGGCGCCGCGGTCGCCGCGCGGCTGCGCGGCGAGTACGAGGTGATCGCGACCGACGCGGAGCCGGGCCCCGGGCTCGTCGAGCTCGACGTGAGCCACGAGTCCCAGGTGGCGGAGATCGTGGGCGACATCGACCTGCTCGTGAACGTCGCGGGCATCGGCTCCACCACCTCGGCGCCGGAGACGTCGCTCGCCGTGTGGGAGGAGGTGTTCGCGGTGAACGCACGCGGGACGTTCCTCTGCTGCAAGTACGCGATCCCCGGGATGATCGAGCGCGGCGGCGGGTCGATCGTCAACGTCGCGTCGGTCGCGGCGCTCGTCGGCCTGCGCAACCGCGCCGCGTACAGCGCGTCGAAGGGCGCGGTCGTCGCGCTGACGCGCGCGCTCGCCGTCGACCACGTCGGCGACAACGTGCGCGTCAACTGCGTCTGCCCCGGGACGGTCGACTCGCCGTGGGTCCGGCGCCTCGTCGAGGACTCGGGCGAGTCGCTGGACGAGCTGCGCGCGCGGCAGCCGCTCGGCAGGCTCGGCACGCCGGAGGAGATCGCAGACGCAGTCGCCTACCTGGCCGGTGCCGAGTTCGTCACCGGCAGCGTGCTCGTGGTCGACGGCGGCCTGACCGCCGCCTGATGCAGGCGCTCGTCGTCCGGCCGGGGGTCGAGCACTCTGCGCGCGTTGCGGACGTGCAGCCGCCGTCGGGGGACGGTGTGCTGCTGCGCGTGCTCGAGGTCGGCGTCTGCGGCACCGACCGCGAGATCGCCGAGGGCCTCTTCGGGATCCCGCCGGAGGACGACCCCGAGCTCGTGCTCGGCCACGAGCTGCTCGGGGTCGTCGAGCGCGACGGCGCCGGCTTCGCCCGCGGCGACCTGGTGACCGCGATCGTGCGCCGCGCGTGCGGCCACTGTGTCGCCTGCGCGGAGAACTCCCCCGATGCGTGCCTGACCGGCGACTACAGCGAGCGTGGGATCACGCGCCTCCACGGCTTCGCCCGCGAGCTGGTGCTCGAGGACCCGACGCAGCTGATCCCGATCCCGCCTTCGCTCGGCCGCCTGGGGGTGCTGGCCGAGCCGACATCGATCTGCGCCCGCGCGCTACGGCATGCGCTGACGATCGGCGGCCGCCAGCCGTGGGAGCCGCGGCGTGCGCTGGTGATCGGCGCGGGCGCGATCGGGCTGCTCACGACGATGCTGCTCCGCCAGCACGACTTCGACGTCACGGTCACGTCGCGCGGGGAGTCGAGCCCGATTGCGGAGGCCCTGGGAGCCCGCTACGAGCGCGACGCCGACGGCACCTTCGACCTGATCGTCGAGGCGGCGGGGAACGCACAGCTGATGGTGGACGCGCTCGGGCGTCTCGGGCGCAGCGGCGTCGCGTGCCTGCTCGGCCTCGACGGACGCAACCAGAAGGTGGAGCTCGACGGGCGCGTCGTCGGCATCGACACGGTCCTCGAGAACCGCGTCCTCTTCGGCAGCGTCAACGCGCACCGCCGCGACTGGCTCGCCGGCGTCGACGCGCTGGCCCGCAACGATCGCGAGCCGCTCGAGCAGCTCGTCGGTCTGCGTGTGCCGCTCGATCGCTTCGCCGACGCGTTCGCGTTCCGCGGCGGCAAGGCCACGCTGGTCGTGAGCGACGCGTAAGTGCCGCTACCCGGCGACGGTTGCGATGACCAAGCGCTGGACGCCGCCGAAGTGCACGTCGTCACGATCGGCGAAGTACCTGGCCTGCGCCTCGTCGGGACCGAAATGCGTGACTTCGTCGTAACCAAGCTCCAGCAGGAGGCCCTCGATCTCAGGTGGTGTGAACAGGCTGATCATCGGTTCGCCCAGCTCGCTGACGATCGCTCGCATCGTCGTCGCGAGCGTGAGCCCCAAGCCGTTCAGAGCGGTCCGAGGCAGGTTGTAGCTGAGAACGAGACGGGTCCCTGGCAGACACATCGCGATCGTGGCGAGGGTCGCGCGGATCGCCTCGATCGTCAGGTACATCGTCACGCCGATCCACGACCAGACCGCCCCGGCTGCGAAATCGAAGCCGGCCGCGGCCAGCCCATCACGGAGCGCGCGCCGCTCGAAGTCGATCGGCGCATAGGCAAGGTTGGCGGGCGGATCGATGCCGAGCTCCCCGAGGCGGCGTCGCTTCCACTGCTGCGAGGCGGGGTGATCGACCTCGAACACCCGCACGCGCGTGAGCAGGTCGTGCCTGCGGTACGCGAAGGAGTCGAGTCCCGCGCCGAGGATGACGTATTGGGACACACCAGCGGCAGCGGCACTCTCGACGATTTCCTCGGTGTGGCGACCTCGGACGCAGACCCAGCGCGTGAAGGCGAGCAAGGCCGGGCCGGGCAACTGGTGTCGCAGGGTCTGGCTCATCTGCACCGCCTCCTCTCCTCCAAGTGGAAGGGCGAGCCAGTCGTCGAGCACCCACGGTGGCGGCTCCTCGCGATGCAGTCCCCGCGCGGCCGCTGTCAGCAACGCCGTGCGACTCGGCATACGCGGCGCGGGCTCCACTAGCGACGCGTGAGGCGAAGGGCGAGGTAGCGCGGGATCGCCCCCGTGTGCCCGGGCACCTCGCGCAGGTCGTCGAGTGCGAACCCGGCGCCGAGAAACGCGCGCACGTACTGCTCGATCGTGCGGTGCTGATGGAACACGTGATGATCCCCCAGCGGGAGCGCATGCTCCGCAGCTTCGAAGTAGCTGCTCAGCCGCAGCTCGCCGCGCTCCTCGTCCCACGTTCCGGCCTCGGCAACGGGATGCATCAGGCCGACGACGAGGACGCCGCCGCGCGCGAGGATCCGCGCGAGCTCCGCGATCGCCAGGTCGAGCTCGACGACGTGCATCAGCACGTTGAGGGAGAGCGCGAGCTCGGCGATCCCGTCGTCGAACGGCAGGGCGGTCGCGTCGGCGATCTCGTAGCGGCCCTGCGGGTCGGCCGCGCGCGCCTCCGCCACCAGGCCCTCCGAACGGTCGACGCCGACGACGTCGTACCCACGCTCGCGCAGCTCCCGCGTCCAGCGTCCCTCGCCGCAGCCGACGTCGACTGCCAGGCCCGCGGCCGGCGGCAGCAACTCGCGGATCACCTCGTCGTGCGCGTGCGCGGGCCCGGCCGCATGCTCGCGCACCTGCGCGGCCCAGGCCTTCGCGCCGGCGTTCCAGGCGCCTGCCTCCACGTCAGGAACGGTACGCGATCGCTTCGCGCGCGCCGCTCTCGCCCGAGCGGACGATCGCGTCGCAGATCTCCGCAGCGCGGTAGCCGTCCTCGAACGTCGCGCCGTACGGGGCGATGTCGGCGTCGTCGGCGATGCAGCGCAGCACGTGGTGCAGCTCGTGGACGAACGTGTCGCCCCAGCCGACGATGTGCCCCGGCGGCCACCACCACTCCCAGAACGGATGGCTCGTCTCCGAGACGAGCACGCGCCGGAAACCGCGTGCACGGTCGCGCAGGCCGCCGGAGGCGGCCTGCGGGTC
>Ga0318496_10000679_pt1 | contig 12423 bp, 7 predicted proteins | sample GRESIP109b1f22_FD_203296 | JGI IMG/M metagenome (GOLD analysis project Ga0318496, IMG submission 203296) | Tropical soil microbial communities from Luquillo Experimental Forest, Puerto Rico - GRE.SIPMG.109b1f22 | ecosystem: Environmental > Terrestrial > Soil > Tropical forest > Bulk soil... | reverse complement strand
CATCTACTCCCTCACGAGCACGACCGACAACGCGGCCTTCGCGATCTCGGGCTCGAACCTGGTCACCGCCCAGATCCTCAACACCTCCGTGAAGAGCATCTATTCCGTGCAGGTCCAGGTCGACGACCAGCACGGGGGGATCCGTCAGCGCACCTTCTCGATCCTGGTCCCCGACTTGGTCAACCGCCTGACCTGGGACGTCTCCAGCTCGGCGGGTTTCCAGGCGGGGAACGGGACCTGGGGCACCGACAATTTCTGGAGCACCGACGGCACCACCCTGGGGAGCTGGCCCGGGTCCGGGCACGCGGCCGAGTTCGCGGGTTCCGACGGCACCTGGACGGTGTCGGTCAACAACTCCGTATCGGTCGACTCCATGGTGTTCACCGCCTCGGGCTACACCATCTCGGGCGGCACGGTGTACATGACCGGGTCCACACCCATCATCATCGCGAACGCCAACGCGACCATCGCCAGCACCCTCTCCGGCGCCCTGACCAAGGCCGGGAACGCGACACTGACATTGACCTCGAGCTCCACGAACTCGGGCTCCTACACCCACCAGGCCGGCACCACGGTCGCGAGCGCCAGCGGTTCCCTCGGTCCCGGGACCGTCACCATCGCGGGCACGGGGAGCATCTCCCTGGGCTCGAGCGTCTCCATGTCGAACCCCTTGGTCGTGAACACCTGCTCCCCCGGGGCGGGCAAGGGCGCCCTCACGCTTCCCAGCGGGAGCGCGACCTGGAGCGGACCGGTCACCATCAACTCCGCGTGCGCCAACGGAGGTCTCCTCGTCGGCCCCACCGACGGATCGGGAACGCTGAATCTGACCGGAGTCCTCAATTCCGCCACCGGAGGAAAGCCCATCCAGCGCGACGGATCGGTGTCGTACGCGGGAGGTGGCAACGCGACGGAATTCGACATCGTCTCGGGAACGGCCAAGCTCGGAGCCAACAACGGCCTCCCGACCACGGCGCTCTGGGGCCAGACCAACACGAACTACTCCTCGACCCTGGACATGAACGGCTACGGCCAGTCCTTCACCGCGCTCTTCGGTCCGGTCACGACCCGGTCGACGATCTCCAACTCCCAGTCGGCGACCTCCACCCTCACCCTCACCGGTTCCTCGGACACCGTCTACGGAGGCAGCATCAACGGCAACGTGGCCCTGATGAAGTCGGGATCCGCCAAGCAGACCCTCTCCGGAACGAACGCCTACAAGGGGACGACCAACGTCAACGCGGGCACCCTGATCCTCTCGGGAGGTCACACCTGGTCGGATTCCACCACCGACAACCTCCAGGTGGCCAACAACGGGCAGGGAGCCGTCCTCCGGATCACCGCGGGGAACCAGGACTACAACAGCCTCAAGATCGCCAATTCCAACAACTCCTCGGCGGCAGCCTACGTGTCGGGCGGAACCACCACCCTGCGCGACGCCACCGCGATCGGGAACCTCCCCGTGGGATTCCTCAGCGGAACCACCGGCTACTTGAACGTGTCGGGCGGGTCCATCACCGCGCAGGAGGTCGACATCGGAGGGTACTACGGGGGAAACGGGCTGGTCGACGTCACGGGCGGCACCTTCTCCCCTTCGATCTACCTGGAGATGAGCCGGGGCGGAGCGAGCTCCTCGATCCTGAACATCACGGGGGGGAAGGTCGCGCCGCAGGGGCCCACCGCCCTCAACTGGGGCAACACCTCGGGGACCTTCACCATCCTGAACGTCGGTGGTGGATCGGGCCTGGCGGAATTCACGGGACTCGGCACCGCCTCGGCCGGAACGGGGTGGAACTCGGGTCTGGGAATCGGCCTCTCCATCAGTTCCACCAGCGGCACGAATTCCTTCGTCAACCTCCTCCCCAAGGGAGTCGCCACCGTCAGCGAGATCACCGCCTACAACGCGGCACCGCTTTCCGTGGTGAACTTCGGCGGCGGCACCTTGAAGGCCACGGTTCCCAACACCGGATCCAAGTTCATCTCCAGCTCGAACCTCACCGACCTCTTCGTCCTCTCCGGCGGAGCCACCATCGACGATGCCGGAACCTCGATCACCATCTCCCGCCCCTTGCTGGCCCCCACCGGAACCGGCGTGACCTCGGTGACGGTGAATTCGGCGGGATCGGGTTACTACTCCCCTCCCCTGGTGACCTTCACGGGAGGCGCGGGCGTGCCCGGGACGGCCTTCGCCAACATGGTCGACGACGGGACCGGAACGGGAACGCTGAAGGTCGGGTCGGTGACCGTCACGAGTTCGGGCAGCTACACCTCCAACCCCACCAACGTCGTGTTCACCGGCGGCGGCGCGAACTCCGGCGCCTCCGCGACGCTCTCGACAGGATCCGTCACCAGCGGCGGACTGACCAAGATCGGGTCGGGAACCCTGAGGCTCTCGGCCGCGAACACCTACACGGGCTCCACCAAGGTCTTGGCGGGAACCCTGCAGGTCGACGGATCGCTCTCGGCCTCCAGCGCCGTGAGCCTGGCCTCCGGCACCACCCTCGCCGGATCCGGCAGCGTTCCGGGCGGCGTCACCGCCGCGGGCGGCACCATCCACGCCGGTTCCACCGACAGCGTGGGCACCCTCTCCACGGGCGGCCTCGACCTCTCTTCCAGCACCGCCACCGTGGTCCGGGTGCGGGTGCGCGGAACCTCCAAGCCGGGCATCGAATACGACCGGATCTCGGTGTCGGGCAAGCTCGTGCTGGGGGGCGCCTCGGTGCTCGCGGTCGACCTCGCGGGGCTCGCGGCGGCGGGAACCGCGAGCGGGGTGATCCTGGCCGACTCGATCGTCGGGACCTTCGATTCCGTTTCGGTGGAGAACAACACCCTGGGGTTCAAGGTCGCGATCACCTACGCCTCGACCTCGGTGAACGTCGTGGTCGCAAAGATCCCCCCTTCCTTCACCAAGGGCGCCGCGCAGAGCGTGAAGGAGGACGCGGGCGCGGTGACGGTCAAGAACTGGGCGACCGGCGTCTCCACCGGCACCGGGCCCTCCAGCCAGACCGCGGGATTCCGGGCGACCGCCCGCAGAACGGCGTTGTTCTCGACCCAACCGGCGATCGCCTCCGACGGGACCCTCTCCTTCCAGTCCGCTCCCGACTCCAACGGAACCACCTGGGTCCTCCTGCGGCTGGGAGCCAGCGAGACCACCGATTCGAGCGCCCTCGACTCCTTCCAGATCACGGTCCGCCCGGTGAACGACGCGCCGACCTTCGTTCCCGGACAGGACCGGAGGGTCCTTTGGAACTCGGGCGCCGACTCGGTGGTGGGATGGGCCACCTCGATCTCGGCGGGTCCGCCCGACGAAGCCGGACAGAAGACGGGTTTCGCGATCTCCAACGACAACGCCTCCCTGTTCGCGGTGCAGCCGACCCTCTCGGCGACGGGCACATTGCGGTACACGCCCGCGGCCGGAGTGCTGGGCACGGCCCATGTCCGGGTGCGGCTCGGGGACGACGGCGGCACCACCGACGGAGGAGTGGACTCCAGCGCGATCGACACCTTCCGCATCGATGTCCAGCCATCCCTGACCTTCCATCTGGTCCCCGACACCTTGCGGCTGCGCGACGGCGACACGGCGCGCTTCCGCGCCTGGTCCAAGGCCTCGGGCGGGACCGATTCGGCCCAGCTCGGCTCCGACCAGTTCTCCTGGAGCTGGTCGCCGACCCTCGGTTCGATCTCGGCCCAGGGACTGATCTCGGCGAGCAAAAAGGGGACATCCAAGGTGGTCGCGGCGGGCTTCGGCTCCTCGGACACCGCGGTCCTGGTCGTGGTCCCCTTCGACACCACCTTCGGGGGCTCGACGGATACCGTCAAGGTTTCGGTGGGCCACCGGATCCGGATCGCCATCCCCCCCCACTTCGACACGGTCCCCATCGAGGTCCACGTCGCCGATTCGAGCCTGCGCGCCCGGGGGATCGCGGGATCCGACACCGCCCTGGTGGTCACCACGGGCATCGGGATCCGGATCTCCGCGCCATGGTCGCTGGTTCCGACGGCCGCGCGGACCGGACGCGGGACCCCCTCCGTGTTCACCCTCGATTCGGCGGGTCGCGTCCACCTGGTGGCATCGACGGCCCTCTCCGATTCGAGCTCGTCGTTCGTCGCCTCCCGCTCGGGAACCTGGTGGCTGGGATACGACACGGTTCCGCCCCGGGTCGCGGGATCGCCCTCCTCCGATTCCATCTCCACCAGCCCCGTCAAGATCGATTGGAGCCTGGCCGACAACGTGGCCGAGACCGGCCTGTGGCTCTGCCTGCGCCCGGCCGGATCGACCGCCTCGCGGTGCAGTCTGCTGGTGAGTTCCGACACCGCGACCGGCACGGCCTCGATCGCGCGGAGCCTGCTCCCCCTGGGCGGGCGGGTCTGGCTCGAGGGCCGGGATTCCCGGACCACGGTCGCGACCACCGGACACGACGTGGTCGTCCAGCTCGACACCCTGCGGGCGGGATGGACCCGGACCGAGGATCGCTACGAGTTCCTGTCGCTCCCCTACGTGGCCGGAGCCGGAAGCGCCGAGGGGGCCTTCACGCAGCAGTGGGGCGAGAACGACGTCCACCGCTGGCGGGCCTGGGGCGCCGATTCGGGACGATTCCAGGAGATCCTCCCGGGCACGCCGCTGGATGCCGCGGGCCGCGGATTCTGGGTGCGGACCCGCAAGCTTCCGCTGGTGCCCTGGAGCTCCGGAAGATGGACCTATCCGGTCTCGACGCCGGTTTCCGTCGCCTTGCAACCGGGATGGAACGCGGTGGGGAATCCGCTGGGGTTCGACGTCTCCTGGCGGCAGATCCGGAATCTGTCCGGACTGGATTCGCTCTCCGTGACGGGGCCCTACGTCTTCGACGGCCCTTCCCAGTCGTGGAACCTCCCGGACACCACCTCGAGCTGGCCGTCGTGGAAGGGCGTCGCGATCCTGAACTCGACCGGGCGGACCGTGGTCCTGCGCGTCTCCTCGCTCCCCGACGCGACCGCGACCGCGGCGGCCCGACAGGCCACCGCGACCAGCTCCGGAACCCGGGTCTCGTTCACCCTAGCGCAGACCTCGAGCGTTTCGTCGTCCCTCTGGATCGGTCGAGCCGCCACCGCCCGGACCCTTCCCCTCCCCCCGACGCCTTCGGCGGGCGTGCAAGCCTGGCTCGTGGCCGCCGACGGATCGACGGCCGATCTCCTGGACCTGCGCGCTTCCACGGACACGACGTCGTGGCTGGTGCGGGCGACGGGCCTGGTGCCGCGGACCCCGGCGACCCTGACCTTCGGCTCCGCGACGGGCGACTCCACCGAGGCTCCGTGGGTCCACGACGACAAGTCGGGACGCTGGATCGCCGCCGGACGCTCCCTGGAGTTCGCGGTCGGGGACGAGCAGGACCGGACCTTCCGGATCCGGTTCGGCCAGCCCGCGGCCGTCGCGGGGAAGCGCGTCTTCGGATTCGACACCCGGGGCCGCACCCTCCTCTGGGATCTGCCCGACCAGATGGGCCGCGTGCGCGTGCGCGTCGACGCCTTCGACCCGCTCGGACGGCGCCTGGCGGTGCTGGTCGACGAGGACATGGATCCGGGCAGCTACTCGCGCTCCCTCGACGTGCGGTCCCCCACGGGCCAGATGCTGCTCGTGCTCTCCGCCGGCGGGCAGCGGCGCACGCTGCAGCGATTCTTCCTCCGCTGACGCCGCGCCTAGTCGAACACGACGGTCCGGTTGCGCAGCCGGATCACGCGGTGGGACAGGTGCGCGCGCACGGCGCGGGAGAGGACCATCTTCTCGAGGTCGCGTCCCTTGCGCACCAGGTCGTCGACGGTGTCGCGGTGGCTCACGCGCACGACGTCCTGGCTGACGATCGGCCCCTCGTCGAGGTCTTCGGTCACGTAGTGGGCCGTGGCCCCCACGATCTTCACGCCCCTCTCCCACGCCTGGTGGTAGGGCTTGCCTCCCTTGAAGGCGGGGAGGAAGGAGTGGTGGATGTTGACCACGGGGATCCCCACCTGCGACAGGAACCGTCCGGTCACCACCTGCATGTAGCGCGCCAGGACCAGGAGCTCCACGCCCTCGCGGCGCACGGCCTCCAGGACCATCTCCTCGGAGGCGGCCTTCGATCCCTCGTCCCCGGTGCGGGCGGGCAGCGAGATCCACGGGATCTCCCAGTGGCGCACGATCGCGCCGGGCTCCTCGTGGTTTCCCGCGACGAACGCGCAGGTCGCGGGCAGCTCGCCGATCGAGAAGCGGTGCAGGAGATCGACCAGGCAGTGGTCCTGCCGCGAGACCAGGATCCCCACCTTGGAGGGCTGGCTGGAGAAGCGCAGCGTCCATTCCATGCCCATGGCCGAGGCGATGGGAGCGAAGGCGGCGTGGAACGACGCGGCGTCCAGACCGAAACCCTCCACCTCCCATTCCAGGCGCAGGAAGGAGGTCCGGCTCTGGAGATCGGCGTGGTGGTCGGCGTGGACGAGGTTCGCTCCGTAGGTGTGGAGGAATCCGGTGACGCGCGCCACGACGCCCTTGGCGTCGGGGCAGGAACAGAGGAGGATGGCGGTGTCCATGGAACCGCGAAGATAGGCTCGCGATCCCGGGACGTCTCGACTCAGCCCAGGAGCGTTCCCGGGTAACCGGCCGCCGAGAGGGCGTCCAGGAGGGCCTTCGACTCCGCGGTCCCGACCACCGTGGCGTTCTTCCCCGGCACGTCGACCGAGACGTCCTGCACTCCGGGAACCGGGCTCAGGGCCTGGACCACGTGGCGGGCGCAGTTGCCGCAGGAGATGGAGGGGATCGAGATCTGCATGGAGCTGTCCTGGGATCGGGTTTTGCGGAAACGGGGAAGTCGGAAGTCGCGGAACATCAGGACCAGGAGGACCACGGCCGAAGCGTGCTCCCACCAGGCGAGGGAGGTGTGGCAGGGTGGAACCACCGCGGGGATCCATCCCCGGGTGCCCAGGAGATCGAGCAGGGCGCCCGCCGCCACGGCCGAGAGCACGACCACGGCGAGGTAGGCGGCCAGGGCCCGCTTCCCCAGGGCGTGGAGCAGGAAGGCGAGGGTCGCGGTGTTGGTGGCGGGCCCGACCGCGAGGAAGACCAGGGCGGCCCCGGGACTCATGCCCTTCTGCACCAGGCTCGCGGCGATCGGGATGGAGCCGGTCGCGCAGACGTAGAGGGGACCGCTCGCGGCGATCATGGCCAGGTAGGCCAGGACGGGAACGGAGAGCCAACCGTCGAAGATCCCGCGCGGCAGGAGCCACGAGAGGAGGGCGCCCAGCGCGATGCCCACCAGGAGCCACTTGCGCAGCGAGAAGAGGATCTCCCCGAAGCCGTGCTCCCAGGCCCGCGAGATCCCGTCGCGCCAGCCCGACCGGGCCGCCGCGGGCCGCGGCGCCGCGCAGGAACCGGGCTCCGGTTCGTCGGCGGGAAGGGTCGCCCCGCCAGCTCGATCGACGGCCCATCCGACCAGCACGCCGGAAATTGTCGCGTAGAGGAGACGCACGGCCGCGAAGCCCGGACCGAGCATCCCCCAGGTGGCGCTCACGGAATCGACTCCCGTGCTCGGGGTCGAGGAGACGAAGGTCGCCGTGGCTCCCCTTCCGGCCCCGTCGCGGCGCAGGTGCTGCGCGACCGGGATCACGCCGCAGGAGCACAGGGGCAGCGGGATTCCGGCCAGGGCGGCCCGCACGATGGGCCCCATCCCCGATCCCGACAGGTGCCTCCGCACGAACCCCTCGGGCACCGCCACGTGGAGGATCCCCGCGAGGACCAGCCCCACCAGCAGGTAGGGTGCGAGCATCGCCGTGGTGTTCCAGAGGGCTTCAACGAGTTCCATGGCAGGGCTCCGCGGACTTCCCGGAGAAGGTTTCGAGGATGGGGCACTCCGCCGTGGGATGGTTCCCGTCGCAGGTGGCGGCGAGGGCGGAGAGGGCGTCGCGCAGCAGGGAAAGCTCCGCCATCCGGCGATCGAGATCCTCGATCCGGACGCGGACCTTCTCCAGCACCTGGCGGCTGTCGGAAGCGCCCGAGGAGCGCAGGGAGAGGAACTCGACGGCCTCGTCCAGAGAAAAGCCCAAGGACTTCGCCCGGGCCACGAAATCCAGGCGTTCGGGCGTGTCGGGCGGGAACATCCGGTATCCCGACGCGGTCCGTCCGGCCGGTGGCAGAACTCCTCTCTCCTCGTAGAAGCGCAGGGCGTCGACCGAGAGCCCCGCCCGGCGGGCCACCTCCCCGATCTTCATCCACCCTTCGTGTTCGCGCATGGGACTACGATACAACCTGGAGTCGACTCCAGGGTCAAGGGTGGTTCCGGGGAAAATCGACCCTCACCGTTCCCGGCGGAGAATCCCTACGGAGCCTTTCCGTTGGTCAGGCCCGTGGTCAGGACCGATTCCAGCGGGTGGGCCAGCGAGGGGAGGAGGGCCAGGGCGAGGACGGCCAATCCCGCCGCGGCGAACAACAAGGCGGGAACGGCGTTCTTGGCCGCGTACCGGAACGCCCGGAACCAGGCGGGTCGATTGCCCAGGTCCAGGTCGGCCCCGGCCTGGAAGAGCCGGTAGCCCATGGAGCACAGGGATACCCCCGCCACCAGCGCCCCCAAGCGGAAGGCCGTGGAGATCAGGAGGACGGCGAGATCGGTCTTCATCGGGTGTTTCCCTTGTTCTTGCGGGCCGCGCGGTCGCGCGGAAGGTAGCGGTGCTCGGCGGTCAGGAAAAACTCGCCTTCGGACCAATGCGAATCGACCACGACCTCCCACGGTCCGGACCGGATGGCCCAACGCGCCGGACCCGGCTTGGTCAGGTCCCCGCACGAACGGGTCCCGAAGCGCGGCCCCTTGGCCACCACGGCGCCGGGACCGGAGAACCGCGCCAGCAGGTCGAGGATGGTGGCGGCCTTGGCGCGCGCCGCGTCGGCGCACTCGTCGATCTCCACCGAGACCGGAACCACCGCCACCGGCGTCCCCGAATCGCGCAGGAACTCGATGGAGTAGCGATCCACGGCGAACTCCCCGAACGGATACTCCATCGATTCGTCGGGGGACAGGCTGCAAGTCTCGCGCCCGGGAACCGGGCCGGCATGACAGGAATCGACCAAGGCGTCGAGGCTGTCCCGCGTGTCGGAAAGGTCGATGTCGCCCGGAAACCCCTGCAGGTCCGGGGCGGTGGGGCGCGCGCGCAGTCCCTTCGCGGCCCGGTCGATGGGCGCCCAGACGGCCCGATCGACGGTGTCCCGCGACGTGGTGGCCAGCTCCTCGGCCCAGTCTGCCTCGTCCTCCTCGCGCTCCCGGCGCCGGGCCTCCTCGCGTTTGAGGTCGGCGGCGCGGGCGGAATCCCGGTTGCGGGCGAAGGCACGGGCGCAGGCGGCTCCCGTGCGCCGCAACGCGTCGTCCACCCCGGAGGTGTCGGCGGCGAAGAGGGCGGCCGCGCCTCCGCAGACCGAGAGCGGTTCGGCGAGGCTGTCCCACAACGGCTTGAGCGCCTGCTCCTCGGGCCGGTAGCAGGAGTATTCGAAGACCTTCCCGAATTCGCGACGACCGATCTCGGCCAGCGCCCGATCGATGCAGCCGGGATCCCTGGATCCGGAGGCGAGGGTGAGGAGGAGGTGGAGCAGCATGGGTCGTTCCGGCGTCGAGGCGCCGAGGTCCACAATCTAAACCGCCCGGTCGGTGGCGCCCCGCCGCGGCGGTTAACTTTCCCCCGTGGCCGACCTTCGACCTACCGTCACGCTCGACGTCTTCTCGGGCCCGCTGGATCTCCTGCTCTACCTGGTCCACAACCGGGAACTCGATCCGCGGACCATTCCGCTCGCCGAGATCGCCGACCAGTACCTGGCCTTCCTGCAGGACGCCCGCGAGGCCCAGCTCGGGATCGCCGGGGAGTTCCTGGTCATGGCCGCCAAGCTCCTGTCCCTGAAGGCCAGGGAACTCCTGCCTCGCGAGGAGCAGGGCGAACTCGAGCCGGAGGAGTTCGACGGGTTCGACCGGGAGGAGCTCGTCCGCCAGCTCCTGGAATACCGGCGCTTCAAGCAGGCCGCCGAGAAGATCCGGGCGCTGGAGGCTCTCCAGTGGGGCGCCTACCCGCGGGGACTGGGCGATCTCCAGGCCGACCGACCGCAGGAGGACGACGACGACACCCTGGAGGCCGGGGCCGTCGGACTGTTCGACCTGCTCAAGGCGTTCCGGCAAGTGTTGGCCGTGCGCCCCCGGACCCTGGTCCACGAGATCGAGATCGACGACATCCCCATCGAGGACCGCATGAACCGGATCCGGGCCCACCTGGTCCGGGAAGGCAAGGCGCACTTCGAGGAGCTCTACCCGCGCGACGGCCGACGGCTGCTGCCGGTGGTCACGTTCATGGCCATCCTCGAACTCGTGAAGACCGAGGAACTCGCCTTCCGGCAGTCGGGGACCTGGCAGCCCATGCTCGTCTACCGCCGCGCCGACGACCGCTTCGCCGACGAACTCGCCCGCATGGAGCAGGTGTTCACGGCCGATCCCGAGCTGAATCCGGACGTCCTGGGGCTCCTGGCCGAGAAGGAACGCATGCGCCTGGAGGCCCTGGCCCGCGAGGAGGCCCTCTGGGGCGGAACCACGGTCGACGAGGAGACGGGCGAGATCCTCCCCGGCGAGGTCCCGGCCGGCGACGACGAACCCGTGGGTGCGGCATCCTCCGAGGATCCCACCGCCGAGGTGCAACCGGCTCCCGACGCTCTTGCCACCGACGCGGTGGCCCATTCCATTCCGTCGGATCCTGTCACCCAGCCCGAGGTCGCCCCGGAATCCGATCCCGTCGAATCCGTCGTCGATCCGACCCACGCTCCGGTCGCCGACGAATCCCTCGAACCCCTGGACGAGGCCCCCTCGGTCGAAGGGGAGATCGAGCCCGAACCACCCGGCTCCGAAGAGACCTAGGTCAGGGGACCACGAAGGTCGCCATCCCGGCGGACCCACGAGCCGAATACAGTCCGGGGGCCAACGGACCGCAGTCCAGACGACCCTCCTCGACCCATCCCGCCTGGACCTGCTTCCCTCGCGCATCGAGGATCCGGACCCTCTCGTGGGTCCCGATCCCTTCCAGGCGCAAGGCGCCACCGACCCAGCTCGCGCGGAGGGTCTCCCGTCCGACCGGGTGCGGGAGGATCGAGGTGGTTCCATCCCGGGTGAACCGCTTGAAGAAGGCCCAGACCTCCTCGGTGGTGTTCACGTGGGAGGTCGTGTCCATCGCCCATTCGTGCCCGCCTCCGATCACCGAGTCGATGACCACCTCCGATCCGTGCGCGCAGCTCCAGGTGGTCCGGGAGACGACGGATTTCGGTCGCGTGGAGGGATACGGCCTCTGCTGGACGGGCGAACTCGTGCAGGTGTCGAGCCGCTTCCAGATGGCCAGGTCGGCCATGAACGAAGCCACGTCGGAGACGTCGTTGGTGCCGAAGGTGATGAACGTCGGAACCGCCCGCGGGAGGGGGGCGGTGGTGGAGAAGGAAGGCATGTGGCCCGAGACCGGCGCCACCGCGGCGAACGTCCCGGGATGCTTGTAACCCAGACCGTGGCTGATGAAGCCTCCCTGGGAGAATCCGGCGCAGTAGACGCGCCGGCGGTCGATCTTCCAATGCGCATCGACCGTGTCGACGATGGAGAGGAGGAACGGATAGTCCGTCGTGTCGTACATGCTCCAGGAACCGCCCACCGCGCTGGGGTAGACGGCGATGAACTTCTCCCGGTCGGCGACGGCGTCGCCCTTGGTGTCGTTCTCGAATCCGGAGCCGCTTCCGCCGTAGCCGTGGACGAAGAACACCAGGGCCGGCTGGGAGATGCCGGACGGGACGTGGGCCACGAAGCTCCGCGAGGTGCCGCCGACCGGATAGGTGAAGGTCTTCGTGGTCTGGGCACCGGCGATGGCGGTGAACGCGAGACCGGCCAGGAGAGAGAGATGCGACCGCGCCATGGAACCTCCGGAAGGTTTGGTTCCAGGGAACCTAGGCCCGTCCCCGCGGGGCGCGCGCGGCCTTCGACGACGATCTCTTTGTCAAATCGCCATGGGCCGGACCCGGGCCGACGCGCCGGGTCGGCTCGTCAGAGGAGGCGGACGAACCCGGTGAAGAGGGTCCCGGATCCCGAGAGGGCCCGCGCCACGTAGAGCCCCGAGGGCAGGTGCAGCGTGGAGAGGTCGAGGGATTCCCCCTTCGGAACCACCCGCGCCACTTCGGCGCCCGAGGCGGCATGGATCGTGACGACCTCGACCGGCCGGTCGGCCCCTTCCCACGACAGGATCCGTCCGGTCTGGACCATTCGACCCGCCGACCGGGAAGGCTCCGGCACCACGCCCACGGTTCCCACCGTGATCGCCGCGGAGCTCGCCCCCAGACCGCCCATGGAGTTGGCCGCGCGCACCGTGAGCACGTCGCCCTTGACCGCCGACGAGGCGTCCCAGCTGTTGGTGGCCGTGTTGCCCCAGTAGGTG
>Ga0318496_10000675_pt1 | contig 12438 bp, 9 predicted proteins | sample GRESIP109b1f22_FD_203296 | JGI IMG/M metagenome (GOLD analysis project Ga0318496, IMG submission 203296) | Tropical soil microbial communities from Luquillo Experimental Forest, Puerto Rico - GRE.SIPMG.109b1f22 | ecosystem: Environmental > Terrestrial > Soil > Tropical forest > Bulk soil... | reverse complement strand
GATCGAGAGCACGTTGTTGAACCAGAGCAGCCCGGCGGCCGCACCGATCGCGAGCCCGGTGATCACGCCGTCGAGACGGGTGCTGATCGCCACGGCACGGAAGTTCCCCTGCGTGAGCATCACGACGCCCACGGTGAAGAACACGTACGAGAGGAGGTAGGCGGCGTCGCTCGGCGCGGGGACCGGGATCGGGGTGAGGTTCTGGTCGTGCCAGAGGTAGATGAGGTTGCCGAAGTTGTACAGCAGGATCCCCGAGCCCATCACCAGCCAGGCGGCCCGCTGCCGTGGGTTGGTGACGACGCGGATCCCGATCGGGATCAGCGGGAGGATCGACGCGAGGTTGCCGATCCACCCGTCCCAGAGCGTGCTGTACCCCGAGGGGGGGATCGGGACGACGAGGGTCGAGACCGTGTACCCGACGACCACGACCGCGGCGAGGAGCTGGGCCCAGAAGATCGGCCTCGAGGCGTAGAGCGAGCGGCCGCTGCGACGGAGCCACGCCTCGACCAGGGCCCTGGGGGGAGCGGCGGGCTCGGATGGCGGGGCCGCGGCGACCGATCGGGGTGCGAGGGACGCGGCGCGCTGGGTTCGGACGGCCATCTCCGGGGTCACCGTCCTCCGCTGGGCCAGGTGGCGCAGGAGGGGCGCGTTGGACGGGACGTGCGTGACACACCCGTACGATCGCCGATCGCGCTCAACGGCCCCGCTGGCACGACGCAACTCCCGCTCAACTCGCCCGTCTCGCGGAGCCGCGTTATCGGACGTTGTCGCAGGCCACAATGGCCCGGCGACCGGCGCCGGCCGGACGGGGCTGAGGGAGGCAACGGTGGCGGAACGGGCGGATGTGATCGTCATGGGGCTCGGGCCCGGCGGCGAGGACGCCGCGGGGCGGCTCGCCGAGGCCGGGCTCGACGTGGTGGGGGTCGAGGCAGAGCTCGTCGGCGGGGAGTGCCCCTACTGGGGGTGCGTCCCGTCCAAGATGGTCATCCGCGCGGCCGACCTCCTCGCCGAGGGTCGCCGGATCGACGGGATGGCCGGCCACTCGACCGTCGAGCCCTCGTGGCAGCCGGTCGCGCGGCGCATCCGCGAGGACGCGACCGACGACTGGGACGACACCGCCGCCGCACGCCGCCTCGAGTCGAAGGGCGCACGGCTCGTGCGGGGCTGGGGCCGGCTCGACGGCCCGGGCCGGGTGGTGGTCGGGGACGTCGAGCTCGAGGCGACCCGTGCGGTCGTGGTCGGCGTGGGCACCCGCGCGTGGGCGCCCCCCATCCCCGGGCTCGCCGACACCCCCTACTGGACGAACCGCGAGGCGCTCGAGGCGACCGAGGCGCCCGCGTCGCTCGCGGTCATCGGCGGCGGCGCGATCGGCGTCGAGCTCGCCCAGGCGTTCGCCCGCTTCGGGACGGCGGTCACGGTGGTCGAGGCGGGGGACCGCCTGCTCGGCCCCGAGGAGCCCGAGGCGAGCGAGCTCGTGACCGCGGCGCTCGGCAGAGACGGGGTGGCCGCGGTCACCTCCGCGCGCATCCAGGCGGTCCGCCACGGACCCGACGGGTTCACCGTCGAGGTGGACGGCCGCGATCCGCTGGTCGCCGAGCGGGTCCTCGTCGCCACCGGGCGGCGGAGCGACCTCCGGGCGCTCGGGGCGGGCTCGATCGGCGTGGACGAGTCGGCGCCGTGGCTCCCGGTCGACGACCACCTCCGAGTGGTCGGCGCGCGGCGGACCTGGGCGCTCGGCGACGTCACGGGGAAGGGCGCGTTCACCCACATCTCGATGTACCAGGCCGACATCGTGGTGAACGACGTGCTCGGTCGCGAGGTGGTCCCGGCCGCGTACCACGGGCTGCCGCGCGTGACGTTCACGGACCCGGAGGTCGGCGCCGTCGGGGTGACCGAGGCGCAGGCGCGCGCAGCCGGCATCCGGGTGCGCACCGGCGCCGAGTCGGTCCCGGCGTCGGCACGGGGGTGGATCCACAAGGCGGGCAACGAGGGGTTCATCAAGCTGGTCGAGGACGCCGACCGCGGCGTGCTCGTCGGCGCCACCTCGGCGGGCCCGTGGGGTGGCGAGGTGCTCGGCCTGCTGGCGCTGGCGGTCCACGCGGAGGTCCCGACGACGTCGCTCCGACACATGATCTACGCGTACCCGACGTTCCACCGCGGGATCGAGGCGGCGGTCAAGGACCTCCTCGGCGGGTGATCGCCGGGTGGCTCGGCGCGATCTGCGCGCGCCGAGCCGCGGCGGCACGGTGCAGCGCGCGGGCCGGAGTCACGGGCGTGCACGCGATCGCGAACGAGTGTGTTCCCACGCCGTGACCCGATGGCGATCGGGATCGTGACCGGTCAGCAGTAGGGGTGTGCGAGCGTGAGGAGGAACTCCCCGGCGTCCGCGCCGAACTGCTGGTCCACGACGAACCCGCCCCTGTCCAGCTCGTCGCACACGCGCCCAGGCGTGAACTTCGCGCTCACCTCCGTGCGCAGCTCCTCACCCTCGGCGAACTCCAGCTTGATCCCGAGCCCCGGGATGGCGACGTACTGCGGCGAGGTTGCACGAAGCCGCATCTCGATCCACTGGTTCGGCTCGTCGAACCGCACGACGTGGCGGAACGCCGCCGGGTCGAAGTCCGCCCCGAGCTCGCGGTTCAGCACGGTGAGGACGTTGCGGTTGAACGCCGCGGTGACGCCCTTCGCGTCGTCGTAGGCGGCGAGCAGGCGCCGCCGGTCCTTCACGAGGTCGGTCCCGAGCAGGAAGGCGTCGTCGTGGCCCAGCTGCGCGTCGAGGTCCGCGAGGAACCGGGAGCGCACGCCGGGCTCGAGGTTGCCGATCGTCCCGCCGAGGAAGGCGACGAGCGTCGGGCCGGGTGCATCGAACAGCCCGTCGAGGTGGTGGAAGTCGGCGACGATGGCCGTGACGTCGAGCCCGGGGAACTCCTGGGCGATCTCGCCGGCTGCGGCCATGAGCGTCGACTCGGCCACGTCGACGGCGACGTAGCGGCGCAGCGTCCCCACCTCGCAGAGCGCGTCGAGCAGGATGCGCGTCTTGGTGCAGGTCCCCGATCCGAGCTCGACGAGGGTCGCCGGCGCTGCCGCCTTGGCGATGTCCACAGCGTGCCGGTCGAGGAGGGCGCGCTCCGCCCGGGTGGGGTAGTACTCGTCCAGCCTCGTGATCTCGTCGAAGAGCTCGCTGCCCGCGTCGTCGTAGAACCAGACCGCCGGGAGCGTCTTCGGGGTCGAGAGCAGGCCCTCCCTCGCGTCACGCTCGAGCGCCGCGCGCATCGCGACGGGATCGAGGCGGACGTCGAGGGTGACCGGTCGCGCGCTCACCTTGCGTCGTGTGCGAGACGGAACCCGGTGTAGGGCCACCGCGCCGACGCGGGGAAGAAGTTGCGGTAGGTGGGTCGGGTGTGGCCCTCCGGGGTGATCGACGCGCCACCCCGGAGCACCTGCTGGTTCACCATGAACTTGCCGTTGTACTCGCCGACCGCGCCCTCGGGCGGCTGGAAGCCCGGGTAGGGCGCGTACGCGCTCTGCGTCCACTGCCACACCGAGCCGAAGAACCCCGGCCCGGCGGTCGTCGGTGGCGGCTCGAGGGCGAACGGCACGGCGATCGGCTGCCCGCCGGCGGCGACCTCCCACTCGAACTCGGTGGGCAGGCGCGCGCCACGCCATCGGGCGTAGGCGTCAGCCTCGTAGTAGCTCACGTGGCTCACGGGGTCGTCAGCGCGGACGACCTCGGTCCCGTGCAGGGTGAACCGTCGCCAGCTCCCCTCCGTGAAGGACCAGTACAGCGGGGCGTCCCACCCTCCGGCGTTGACCGCGCCCCAGCCGTCGGAGAGCCAGAGCTCGGGCCGCTCGTACCCGTCGTCCTCGATGAACTCGAGGTACTCCCCGCAGCTCACGAGGGTCCCGTCCACGATCGCGGGCGCGACGAGGGCCTCGTGGCGGGGGAGCTCGTTGTCGAAGCAGAACCCGGCGCCGTCCGCCCCGATCTCGACGACCCCGCCGGGCAGGGGGACAGGCCCGAGGCGACCGGCTTGGTCCCCGGGACCAGCAGCGACGCGCCCGACGTAGGCGACCGGCTGGGGGTGCTGGGCCAGCACGTGCTTGATGTCCATGAGCAGGAGCTCCTGATGCTGCTGCTCGTGGTGCAGGCCAAGGACCACGCGGTCGTGGTGGCGGGGGTCCAGGCCGTGCGAGATGAGCTCCAGGACCCTCGCGTCGACCTGCTGGCGGTACTTGCCGACCTCGGCGGCCCCGGGACGGGAGAGGAGCCCGCGCCGGGCGCGCTCGAACCGGGGGCCAACGAGCTCGTAGTAGGAGTTGAAGAGGAAGTCGAACGACGGGTCGTACCGTGCCGCGAGCTCGGTGTCGTCGAGCACGAAGGTCTCGAAGAACCACGTCGTGTGCGCCCGGTGCCACTTGGTCGGGCTGACGTCGGGCATCGACTGGACCGTCTGGTCCTCGGGCGACAGCGGGGCCGCCAGCGCCTCCGTGCGCGATCGGACGTCGCAGAAGCGGTCCTCGAGCCGGTCCTCCGTCACGCCGTCAGCCCCTACGGTCGGCCCTCGGGCCGCGGATCCACCATGGGATGTTGCCACCGGGTTGTCACGTCCGACCACCCCTGCACGCGTCCGTTCTATCCGGCCGCGAGCGCCGTGCCGCCGGCGCGGCACCAGATCTGAAGGATCCAGGCCCGTGGCCGGGGGCTCGCGGCGTTTCGGGGGTTATCGCGAGGGGTACGCAGCAAGCGGCGGCCGAGCGATCGGTGCCGTCCAGCGGCGGGTCCGGGCGCCCCGGCCGAGCGCCGCACCCCGGGGTGTTGAATGGACCCGACCCGAAGGAGGACCATGCCGACCCGTGATCACGCCCCTCTTGGCGCCCCCTGCTGGACCGACCTGTTCACCTCCGACGTCGAGGGCAGCCGCCGGTTCTACAGCGAGCTGTTCGGTTGGGAGGCGCTCGAGCCGAGCGAGGAGTTCGGCGGCTACTTCATGTTCGCGCAGGACGGGAAGCCCACGGCCGGCGGCATGGGCGAGATGGGCGACGTGAAGGCCGACAACACCTGGAAGGTGTACCTGCACACCGACGACGCCGGCAGGATGGCAAAGGCCGCGAAGGAGAAGGGTGCGACGATCCTCGTCGACCCGAGCCCGGTCGCGGACCTCGGGACGCAGTCGCTGCTCGCCGACCCGACCGGCGCCGTGGTCGGCGCGTGGCAGCCCGGCACGTTCCCGGGGTTCATCGTGACCGACGAGCCCGGGACGCCGAGCTGGTTCGAGCTGCACACGACGGACTTCGCGACGTCGATCGCGTTCTACGAGTCCGTCTTCCACTGGAAGACCTCGGCGATCGGGGACACCGACGAGTTCCGGTACTCCGTCATGCAGCACCCCGAGGGCGAGGGCGAGCTCGCGGGCGTCATGGACGCGTCCGGCTTCCCGGGCTCACCCCCGTCGAGCTGGTCGGTCTACTGGCACGTCAACGACGCCGCGGCGGCGGTGGCGAAGGTGCGTGCGCTCGGCGGATCCGTCGCGGAGGACGCGACCGAGACCCCCTACGGCACGCTCGCGACCGTGCGCGACCCCGCGGGCGCGCGCTTCAAGCTCAGGGCCGCGACCACGTAGTGCGTCCCGCTCGGCCGCTCGGGCGGCCGCGGCCGCCGTTGTCTGGCCGGCTTCCATGAACCCGGGGACGGTGCGATGACGATCGGGCTGACCGAGGAGGGGGTCGCCTCGTTCGGCGCGACGGCGCGCCGCCACGTCGACGACGGGGAGGTCCCCGGCGTGGTCGCGCTGCTCGCGCGCGGCGACGAGGTGCACGTCGAGGCGGCGGGCGTGCTCGGCGGTGGCCGTGACCCGGTCCAGCGAGACTCGCTCTTCCGGATCGCCTCCACGACCAAGCCGATCACCGCCGCCGCCACCCTTGCGCTCGTCGACGAGGGGGTGCTCGACCTCGATGAGCCGGTCGACGGGCTGCTCCCCGAGCTCGCGAGCCGCCGCGTGCTCGCCCGGGTCGATAGCCCGCTCGACGACACGGTCCCGGCCACCCGCGCGATCACGCTCAAGGACCTGCTCACCTTCACGTTCGGGTTCGGGTTCAGCATGGAGATGTTCGGCGAGGGCGAGCCGATCCCGATCGTGGCCGCCGAGCGGGCCGCAGGCCTCTACACGCTCGGCGCCCCCGAGCCGGACCGCCAGCCGCCCCCGGACGTCTGGCTCGCCCGGCTCGGCGAGCTGCCGCTGATCGCCCAGCCCGGCGAGCGGTGGCTGTACAACACGGGCGCGTCGGTGCTCGGCGTCCTGTGTGCGCGCGCGGCCGGCGTGCCCTTCGAGGACGTCCTCGTCGCCAAGGTCCTCGAGCCGCTCCGGATGAGCGACACGGCGATGTGGACGGCTGACGCCGCGCGCCTCGCCACGGCGTACGCGTGGACGCCGTCGGGCCTCGTGGTCTGGGACGAGCCGACCGGGCGGTGGTCCCGGCCCCCGGCGTTCCCCGACGGCGCCGCCGGGCTCGTCTCGACCGTCGACGACCTCCACCGCTTCGCCCGGATGCTCCTCGCGGGCGGCGACGGCGTCGTCTCGCCGGCGCTCGTGGCCCAGATGACCACCAACCAGCTCACCGTCGAGCAGCGGCGCAAGGAGGGCGGCGTGATCCTCCAGGGCCAGGGGTGGGGGTACTGCCAGGCCGTCGTGACCGACGGGGAGCGCGCCGGCGCCTACGGCTGGTCCGGCGGGCTCGGGACCACCTGGCTGGTCGACCCGGTCCGCGACCTCGTCGTGATCGTGCTCACGCAGCGGATGTTCTCGTCGCCCACCCCGCCGGCGGTGCACGCCGACCTGCAGGCGGCGGCCTACGAGGCGGTGCCGTGAGTAGCCCCCGGGCGGTGCCCGACGGCACGAGGGCGCCCGAGCGGGTGTTCCCGCCCTCGCTCGCCACGACCGACGAGCGCGGGGAGCATCTCCGCGTCGCCGAGCGGCCGGCGCCGTCGCCGTCAGCGATCGCGGGGCTCGAGACGATCTTCCCGCAGATCGGCGAGTACGCGTTCCTCTCGGACTGCGAGGTCACGTGCCTCGTCGCCCCGACCGGTGCGGTCGAGTGGCTGTGCGTCCCGCGGCCGCACGACCCGAGCGTGTTCGGGACGATCCTCGACCGCGCGGCCGGATCGTTCCGGTTCGGGCCCGAGGACAGCGCGGTCCCGGCGCACCGCCAGTACGTGCCCAGGACGATGGCGCTCGCCACCACGTGGCAGACACGGAGTGGGTGGCTGCTCGTCACCGACTTCCTTGCGGTCGGGCCGTGGTACCGGGGCGGGGCGCGCTCCGAGCGGCACCGCCGCCCGCCCGGCGACGCCGACGCGCGCCACGTGCTCGTCCGAGAGGCGACCTGCCTGCACGGGAGCGTCGACATCGTGCTGCGGTGTGAGCCCTCCTTCGACTACGGGCGCGACGACGCGGTCTGGGCGTACGTGGGCACCGGGTACGACCACGTCCAGACGACCAACGAGGGGCGGCCGCACCTCCGGCTCCGCGGCGACCTGCGCATGGGGCTCGAGGGCAGGGCCGTGCAGGCGCGGCACCGGCTCTCCGAGGGGGAGTCGGTCTACGTCGCGCTCGGCTGGGGCGAGTGCGAGCTCCCCGGCGACCTCGCAGAGGCCGCGCGCTGGCGCGCCGAGACGAACCGGTTCTGGCGGGGCTGGATCGATCGCGGCCGGTTCCCCGATCATCCCTGGCGCGAGCGGGTGCAGCGCAGCGCGCTCACGCTGAAGGGGCTCACCTACGTCCCGACCGGGGCGCTCCTCGCGGCGTCGACGACCTCCCTCCCCGAGCACCCCGGTGGCGGGCGCAACTGGGACTACCGCTTCACCTGGGTCCGGGACTCGGCGTTCACGCTCTGGGCGCTCCACGCACTCGGCTTCGACACGGAGGCCGACGACTTCCTCGCGTTCCTCGCGGACGTCACAGAGCCGCTCGGCGACGGGCGACGTGCCGGCCACCCCCGGGAGCGCCTCAAGGTCCTGTACCCCGTCGACGGCTCCGCGCCTCCGCCCGAGGAGGAGCTCACGCACCTCTCGGGGTACGCGGGCAGCCGCCCCGTGCGCATCGGCAACGGCGCGGTCGGCCAGGACCAGTTCGACATCCTCGGCGCGATCGTCGACTGCGTCTTCCAGCACACCAAGAGCCGCGACTCGCTCAGCGAGCGCGCGTGGCGGATCGTCGTCGACGTCGTGGAGACGACGCTCGAGTGCTGGCGGCACCCCGACCACAGCATCTGGGAGGCGCGGGGCGAGCCGCGCCACTTCACGATCTCGAAGGTCATGTGCTGGGCGGCGGCGGACCGCGGCGCACGCCTCGCCGCGCTGCGCGGCGAGGCCGATCGGGCGAGGCGGTGGTGGGAGGCCGCGCGCGAGATCCACGAGGACGTGTGCGCGAACGGCGTGCGCGCCGACGGGTGCTTCACCCAGGCCTACGGGTGCCAGGAGCTGGATGCCTCGCTGCTGCTCCTGCCGCTCATCCGGTTCCTCCCGGCGGACGACCCGCGGATCCGCGCGACGGTGCTCGGGATCGCCGACGAGCTCGCGGACGGCGCCTTCGTCTACCGGTACCGCACCGAGACGCAGGTCGACGGGATCGACGGGGAGCCGGAGGCGAGCTTCTCGGTGTGCTCGTTCTGGCTGGTCTCGGCCCTCGTCGAGATCGGCGAGCTCGAGGCCGCGCGGGCGAACTGCGAGCGGCTCATCGGCGCGGCGAGCCCGCTCGGGCTCTTCGGGGAGGAGCTCGACCCCGCGACGATGCGGCACCTCGGGAACTTCCCCCAGGCGCTCACCCACCTCTCGCTCATCAACGCGGTCCTGCACGTGATCGAGGCGGAGCAGCGGGCGTCCCCCGGGGTCGCGGAGCAGGCAGGGTCGCCGAACTGGTGGCACGCGGCCGGCAAGGACGACCGCCCGAACACCGCGGCGTGACGGCCATGCCCCCCTCGCTCCGAGCCTCAGGCGCCGAACGGAGCCGACGCGGCGAATCGGCTGCGAGCCCGCTGGTCGTCGTCGCCAACCGCCTCCCGGTGCACCGCTCGAAGGACGGCGAGTGGGAGACGAGCCCCGGCGGGCTCGCGCCCGCGCTCACCGCCGCCCTGCGCGGGCGGGAGGGCATGTGGATCGGGTGGAACGGGGAGACGCGCAAGGTCGAGACCCCGTCGTCGGTGGAGGGGATCTCGCTGCACGCCGTCGAGCTGAGCAAGCGGGAGGTCGAGGAGTTCTACCTGGGGTTCTCCAACGCGACCCTCTGGCCGCTCTACCACGACGCCGTCCGCTCGCCGACGTATCACCGCGAGTGGTGGTACGCCTACCGCGACGTGAACCAGCGGTTCGCGGCGGCGGCGGCGGCGGTCGCCCCGCTCGGCGGGATGGTCTGGGTCCACGACTACCAGCTGCAGCTCGTGCCCGGCATGCTCAGGCTGCTCCGGCCGGACGTGCGCATCGGGTTCTTCCTCCACATCCCGTTCCCACCCCGCGAGCTCTTCCTGCAGCTGCCATGGCGGGGCGAGCTGCTCGCTGGGTTGCTCGGTGCGGACCTCGTCGGGTTCCAGGTTCCCGGGGCGGCCTCCAACTTCTCCCGCCTGGCCAGACGGCTCTCGGAAGCGCGTGGGACGAACGCGGCGATCGAGTTCGAGGGTCGCACCATCTCGGTCGACGCGTTCCCGATCTCCGTCGATGTCGACTCCCTCACCGCCCTCGCAACCTCGCCCTCGACCACTGCGGCCGCGACCCGGGTCCGCGCCGAGCTCGGCGACCCCGAGATCGTCCTGCTCGGTGTCGATCGCCTCGACTACACCAAGGCGATCGACCACCGCCTCCGGGCCATCGCGGAGCTGTACGCCGACGGGACGCTGAAGCCGGGGCGCGACGTGGTCGTGCAGGTCGCGGTCCCGAGCCGGGAGGAGGATGCCCACTACGCCGAGGAGCGGCGCCACCTCGAGCAGATCGTCAGTGAGGTGAACGGCGAGTACGCCATCGTCGGCCACCCCGTCATCCACTACCTCCATCAGTCGTTCCCCCTCGACGAGCTGGTGGCCATGTACCTCGCGGCCGACGTCATGCTGGTCACCCCGTTCCGCGATGGCATGAACCTGGTGGCCAAGGAGTACGTCGCGAGCCGGGTCGACCTCACCGGCGCCCTGGTGCTGAGCGAGTTCGCCGGTGCGGCGAGCGAGCTTCGCGGCGCGTTCCTCGTGAACCCGCACGACCTCGACGGGGTGAAGGACACCATCGCCCGTGCGATCGACGCCACGCCGCGCGACCGGCGAGCGCGGATGCACCGGATGCGCCGGACGGTGCTGCGTCACGACGCGCACACGTGGGCGAACGAGTTCCTCGACGCCCTGGCCCGCCAGAAGGGCACGGTGCAGGACGGTGGTGCCGCCCCGCGGCACGGCGCGACCGCGCGCGGCTGAGCTCAGAGCTCGTCGACGAGGTCCCTGACCGAGTCCACGACCCGCGACGGGCGGAACGGGAACCGGTCCACGTCCGCGGCGGTCGCGACCCCGGAGAGCACGAGGATGGTCTCGAGCCCGGCACCCACCCCGGCTGCGATGTCCGTCTCCATCCGATCCCCGACGATCGCGGTCGACGACGTCGCCGCGTCGAGCGCGGCGAGCCCCTCGGTGATCATGAGGGGGTTCGGCTTGCCCACGAAGTAGGGCGTCACCCCCGTCGCGCGCTCGACCAGGGCCGCCACCGCTCCGCACGCCGGGAGCGGGCCCTCTGGCGACGGACCGGTCGGCTCGGGGTTGGTGGCGACGAGCCGCGCGCCGCGGTCGACGTGACGGATCGCCGCGGTGATCGCCGCGAAGGAGTACTCCTGCGTCTCGCCGACCACGACGTACTCGGGGTCCCGATCGACGACGCGGCACCCCTCGGCCGTCATCGCCTCGTGCAGGCTCGCCTCGCCGATCAGGAAGACCGCCGCACCAGGCGACTGCGTGGCGACGAACCGCGCCGTCGCGAGCGGCGAGGTCCACAGCTTGCCCACGTCGACGTCGAGTCCCACCCGCAGGAGGCGCTGCCGCTGCTCGGCCGGGGTGAAGAGCGCGTTGTTGGTGAGCACGAGGTACGCCCGCCCGGTCGCCTCGAGCCGGTCGATGAACGCCGCGGCCCCGTCGACGGCGCGGCCAGCGCTGAGAAGGACGCCATCGAGGTCGCACAACCACGACGTAGCTGGCGTGACGCGCGGCACACCGAGACCGTACCGACGCTGCCGCGACGCCAGGCACCCAGCACCGGATCAGGGCTCCGAGAGCGTCGATGCGGGACGTAGGGTGGCCGCGGCGCAAACGTCCGCGCGAGTGGAGTTGGCGCAACGACCGAGCACAGGGCGGGGAGGCGCGATGACGACCCACGGAGCCGACGTCGATCGAACCGAGGAGTGGGCGTCCCTGCGAGCCCGCCATCTCCGTCCGTCCGCCGAGCGGCCTGCGTCGTCTGCGCGCGGCCTCCACCACTTCGCCCTTCTCTCGAGCGACGTGGAGCGAACCATCGAGTTCTACCAGGGGCTGCTCGAGTTCCCGCTCGTGGAGCTGTTCGAGAACCGGGACTACCGCGGCTCCACGCACTTCTTCTTCGATGTCGGACACGGCAACCTGCTCGCGTTCTTCGACTTCCCCGGCCTCGAACTCCGCGAGTACCGGGAGGTGCTCGGCGGGCTCCACCACATCGCGATCTCGGTCACGCCCGAGGCATGGACGCACCTGCGCACCAAGCTGGCCGATGCGGGCGTCGAGACGGCCCACATCAGCGGCGCGTCGCTCTACTTCTCCGGCCCGGACGGCGAGCGGCTCGAGCTGCTGAGCGACCCCCTGCTGGAGATGTACGGGGCCAACTTCACCTGATCGCGCGCCTCGCCGCCTCGCCGGCATCCACTACGCTGCGGCCTGCGCCGCGCTCGTGCACCGGTCTCGAACCGGTGTCCGTGGCCGTGCGTTCTGGAGAGGTGCGAGAGCGGCCGAATCGGACTCACTGCTAATGAGTTGACCTGGGAAACTGGGTCCGAGGGTTCAAATCCCTCCCTCTCCGCGCTGCGATGTCTCTCTATGAAAGGGGGCCGGTCGTCAAGGCCATTCCTCTTGGCCTTGTTGTCCGTCACTCTGTGAGGTAGGTGCTCATCTCTCTATCGCCTCGTTGATCGAGGATTAGGTCTGCTGGGAGCACCGGGGGGTCCAATTCAGGAGGGGGCCGTCACGCGGCCAGAGACATCGCGGGACCTTGCCGGTGCGAACGCAGCGCCTGTCTGGCACATGTGCCAGATGGCCTCTGCGAGCTTTCGCGCGACCTCGACGCGCGCGACCTTCTTGCCCCGCTGGCGGCCGAGTCGTTCGGCGGTGCGATCGAAGTGCTCCTTGTAGGCGGGATGCCTCGAGGCATGCGTCGTCGCCTCGATGAGCGCCCAG
>Ga0318496_10000672_pt1 | contig 12458 bp, 12 predicted proteins | sample GRESIP109b1f22_FD_203296 | JGI IMG/M metagenome (GOLD analysis project Ga0318496, IMG submission 203296) | Tropical soil microbial communities from Luquillo Experimental Forest, Puerto Rico - GRE.SIPMG.109b1f22 | ecosystem: Environmental > Terrestrial > Soil > Tropical forest > Bulk soil... | reverse complement strand
GCCATGCCCCTCCCCATCCGCATCGCCCCGTCCATCCTCTCCGCCGACTTCGGCCGGCTCGCCGACGAGGTCCGCGCCGTCGAGGCGGCCGGCGCGGACGTGATCCACGTGGACGTGATGGACGGCCGCTTCGTCCCCAACATCACCATCGGCCCCCTCGTGGTGGAGGCGGTTCGGAAGGTGACGAAGCTGCCCATCGACTGCCACCTCATGATCGTGGAGCCCGAGCGGTACGTGGAGGCCTTCGCCAAGGCGGGCGCCGACCTCGTCTCGGTCCACGCGGAGGTCTCGCCCCACCTGCATCGGACCCTGCAGGCGATCCGGGCCGCCGGCGCGCGGCCGGCCATCGCCCTCAACCCCTCGACGCCGCTCTCGTCGGTGGAGTGGGTGATCGGCGACGCCGAGATGGTGCTCGTCATGACGGTGAACCCGGGCTTCGGCGGGCAGAAGTACATCGAGGCCTGCACCCAGAAGATCCGCGACCTCCGCGCCCTGGCCGACGCGCGCAACCCGGGGCTCGAGATCGAGGTGGACGGCGGGGTGAAGCCGGACACCGCCGCGAAGGTCGCCGCCGCGGGCGCCAACGTGCTCGTCGCCGGGACCGCGGTGTTCGGGCAGAAGGACTACGGGCAGGCGATCGGCGCGATCCGCGCCGCGGCCCAGGGCGCGCGCTAGGCGCAAGCCACCGCCGCGGTCGCCTGATCGCGCAGGCCGTCGCACCCCGCCGGCGGCGCCGTCCCCGGCGCGGCGGACCCGGGGGCGGGGGTGACCCTCGCGCGGTCCGGAATCGACCCGAAGTTCCGCGGGGATTCCGTCGGGGGCGCTCGGCCTGCGCCGTGCACTGAGGCGGGGGAGCCGTGAACGCCGCCGCCGCCATCGCCCTCGGGTCCGCGTTCGTCGCGGTGTTCGCGGGCCTCTTCTCGCGCCGGACCGCGCTGGCGCCCGGGTCGGGCGAGCAGCGGTGGTTCTCCGTCGTCGTGCTCACGTCGGCGGCGTTCTCGATCTCCGACCTCTCGACCACGCTCCCCACCTCGCCCGAGTCGGTGTTCCTCCTCGGCGGCGTCGAGATCGCGCTCCTGGCGATCCTCCTGTGGGGCTGGATCCGGTTCTCTCAGGAGTTCGTCGGGGTGTCGCCCGGCCCGGCGGAGCGGGCCGTCGAGAGCCTGCTCCTCGCCGCGGCGCCCGTCCTGGCGGTGCCCGGGATCCTGTACTCGGGGCGCGTCGTCGATCGGCCCTACCCGCCCCTCGGCGTCGTCTACCGGCAGGCCGAGCCCACGGCGATGGGTGAGATCACCTTCGCCGTCCTCTGCCTCGTCGGCGCCGCGGTCCTCGTGCGGCTGGTGCGCGGCTGGCGGCGCGGCGTGCGCCACGCGGCGCCCATCGCCCTCGCCTACGCGAGCATGCTGGCCTTCGCGGCCTGCGACGCCCTCACCACCGCCCTCGTCCTCCCGCTCCCCTTCATCCTCGGCTGGGGCTTCGCTCCGGCGGTCCTCGCGGTGGGCTGGATGAACACCTGCCGGCTCGTCGAGTCGACCCGCGATCTCGAGCGGCTCCGGGCCCAGCTCGAGACCAAGGTCCGGGCCCGCACCCACGAGCTCTCGTCGGCGATGGAGCAGCTCCACCAGGCCGAGAAGCTCGCCGCCCTCGGCTGCTTCGCCAACGGCGTCGCCCACGAGGTGAACAACCCGGCCGCGGTCGTGAAGGCCGCGCTGACCTTCGTCGCCGGCGACCCCGACCGGCGCCTCGGCACCGACGAGCGCGAGGCCCTCGACGACGGCCTCGCCGCGATGAAGCAGATCACCTCCCTCGTGCGCCGGCTCGTGGACGCCGGGCGGATCGCCTCGCCCCCGGGCGTCGCCGTCGCCGACGTGCCGACCGCCGTGGCCCATGTCGTCCAGCTCCAGGCCGCGGCGCTGCGCGGCCGCGTGCGGATCGACACCTCGGCGGTGGCCGGCGCCTCCGTTCGGCTCCGGCAGGACGCCCTGGAGGGCGCCATCGAGACGCTGCTCCGCAACGCCATCGACGCGAGCCCGCCCGGCGCGCCGGACGGGATCGAGATCGACGCGGAGCGGGCCCACGGGCGCATCCGGATCATCGTGACCGACCGCGGCAGCGGCATGACCCCCGACATCCTCGGGCGCGCGTTCGATCCATTCTTCACCACCAAGCCGCAGGGACGCGGCACCGGGCTCGGCCTCGCCGTCGCACGCGGCCTCGCCCTGGCGAGCGGCGGGACGCTCGTCCTCGAGAGCGAGGCGGGCGTCGGCACCCGGGCCCGCCTCGAGCTCCCGGAGGTGCGCCGCCTGGCGAGCGTCGACGCCGATGCCCTGGAGGCCCGCGCCCTCGACGCCTGACGTACGGCTCGCCGGAGACGCCCGCGGTCCAGCCCGCCGAGGCGTCCTGGCGCCTCGTCACTCGGGGACGCGCTCGACCCGGACCCGCGCGAGCCCGCGCCGCACGATCCCGAGCCGCCGCGCGGCGGCGAGGGAGAGGTCGACCACCCGCCCCGGCGTGAAGGGGCCGCGGTCGTTCACGGTGACCTCCACCGCGCGACCCGTCTCGAGGTCGGTGACGCGCAGCCGCGTCCCGAACGGCGCGCTCGGGTGGGCGCAGGTGAGCGCGAGCGGGTCGTAGCGCGACCCGCTCGCGGTCCGGCGCCCCTCGAACTCGCCCCCGTAGAAGCTCGCGAGGCCGATCTCGCCGCGGAGCGCCGCCTCCCGCGGCGGCGGCGCGTGGGCGCAGGCCGCGGCGAGCAGGGCCGCAAGCGGCGCCGCCAGGCGCGCGGCCCGGGCCCTGGTCAGCGGCGCCTCCCGCTCGTCCCCGGACCTCCTCTGCCCCGCGCAGCGGGGCTGGGGAGGGGGAAGGTCCGGACCACCTCGGGGTGGTCGGCCACGAGGCGCAGCGCCTCGTCGAGGAGCGTGCGCCCCGGCTCCATCTTGAACCAGGTGGACGCGCCGGACGGGTGCGGCAGCGGGATGACGTCGGTCTCCACGCCGTGGAACCTCACGTGCACCTCCCGCCCGACCACCGCCGCGATGGGGCCCGCGTGGCCGAGGACCTCCTGGATGGCGAGGCGCCCGACCGGGACGACCAGCCGCGGCCGGAGGATCTCCACCTCGCGCTCGACGAATCCCCGCCAGAGCGCGCATTCCTCCGCGGAGGGCACGCGGTCGCCGCCGCCCGCCGTCTTCCCCGGGAAGCAGCGGACCACCGCGGAGATGTAGACGCGTTCCCGGACCGTCTCCTCGCCGGCGCCGGTGGCGCGCTCGAGCCAGCGGAAGAGCGTCTTCCCCGCGGTCCAGGCGAAGGGGCGCCCGAAGCGCGCCTCGTGCGGCCCGGGCGCCTGGCCGAGGAGGAAGATCCGGCTCGCCACCGCGGGGCCGTGGACCGGCGGACCGAAGCCGCGCGGCCGGAACGCGGCGATGTCGCGGTGGACCTCGCGCAGCCGGGAGATCTTGTCGGGAGGCTCGGGCTCCGCCCTCGCGCCCCCCCGCTCGCCCGTGGCCTGACCCCGCCCTACCGCCACGGCTCCTCGCGGATCGAGTGGATCCAGCCCTCGGAGCGCGGCACGTTCGACGGCACGCCCTGGAAGTCGTCCGCCCAGGCGGCCGCCGCCCCGGTGACGGCGAGGATCGCGTCGAGGTGATCGCCGTGCTCGTCCTCGACGATCTGCGCCGCCTGCTCCATCTCGAACTCGACGTGGGCCGCGGTGCGCAGGGTGCGCAGCAGGGCGGCGCGGGTCGAGGCCCGGGCCACGCCGTCGCGGTCGTCGTCGCGGTAGCTGCACACGCCGGCGAGGGCGCGGGCGACGTGACCGGGGCGCACCTCGACGATGGTCGGCTTGCCCGCCGCCGGCGGGTCCCAGGGCGGGAAGGAGGCCTGGACGTGGGCCATGCAGCAGAGCCCGAAGAACGTCTGCCGGTGGGTGCGCTGGCTCGTGGGCAGGTTCACCTCGGCCCGGTAGCAGTCGGCCGCCCGCGGCCGGTCGCGGCCCAGCTCGGCGCGGAACCGCGCCGCCGCGTCGGTGAAGTCGCCCGCGCTCCCCACGAAGCGGTCGTGGAGGTTGCGGCCGAGCACCGCCGGGCCGCGCAGCGCCTGGCGCAGGAGCCCGAGCTGGCGCAGGTGCGTCTCCGAGAGCGACAGCGCGAAGTCGACGCCGACGACGAGCCGTCCCTCCGCCCAGCGCGCCTCCTCGGCGAGCCAGGCGCCGAACCGGGAGACGATGTCGCGGCGACCCGGCGCGTCGACGAAGGGGCGCCAGAGCCGGACCAGCCGCGCCCGCTCCGCGCCGAGATCGATCTTCGCGGCGAGGATCTGGTTGCCTGCGCCCTCCACGCCGCTCCAGCGGAGCCCGATGCAGACCCCGCGCTCGGCGAGAGCGACCTTGGGAGCAGGCGCTCGGCCGTGGACGGCGCTCGTCGACGTGGACGCCTCGCGCTCGGCCATGGCCAGGGGGTCTCCGGGTGGGTGAGTGCTGCGGCGCCGGTTCGGGCACCGGCCCCGCGATGCTTACCCGCGAGTGTCCCGAGGCGTCAACGCCGTCCGCGAACCCTCCCCGCCAGGCTGCATCCCTCATGGGGCGGGTCGCCTGTTATGTCGCCAGCTGGCGGGGGGTTCCTTCCGGCCCGACCGGTGCGCACCGTTCGACCAACCGTGGCCCCGAACCCCCGCATCCTGCTCGTCGAGGACGACCCAGCGCTCCGTGCCACCCTCGCCGAGGTGCTGGAGGAGCGCGGCTACGAGGTGGACACCGCCGGCAACGGCCGCCAGGCGCTGGACACCCTCGACCGGACCCCGACGCCCAACGCCATCCTCCTCGACCTCGCGATGCCGGTGATGGACGGCTGGGCCTTCCGCACCGCCCAGCAGCGCGATCCGCGCCTCGCCCGGATCCCGACCATCATCCTGTCCGCGTCGCTCCACGGCGAAGGCCGGCGGCTCGAGGGGCCGGAGCCGGCCGCGTCCTTCGCCAAGCCCTTCGACCTGAACCGCCTCCTCGACGCGCTCCGGCGCTGCTGCCAGCCGGCGGCCGAGCCCTCAGCGACGCTTCACTAGCTGGCCCACCCTCGGCGCGCGCGTGGCCGCCGGGCGGGACGTCGGCGCGGACGGCGCCGCACGGCGGGGTAGGCGCGGAAAGAGCCGCAGCGCGAGCAGCCCCCCGATCGCCCCCGCGAACATGAACGGCACGCGCGCGTCCGCCTTCACGCGCCAGACGAAGTGGACGACGCCGAGGAGCGCCGCGCCGTACACGAGCCGGTGCAGCCGCTTCCAGCGGACGTAGCCGAGCCGGCGCACCCAGCGGCTCGTCGAGGTCACCGCGAGCGGCACGAGGACGAGCCAGGCGAGGAACCCGATCGTCATGAACTTCCGCTTCGCCACGTCCTGCACGAGGAGCCCGACGTCGCCGCCCTGGTCGACGGCCACGTACCAGACGAGGTGGAGGGACGCGTAGCCGAAGGCGAGGAGGCCGAGGGTGCGCCGGGTCCGCGCCGGCCAGGTCAGGCCGAGGAGATCGTGGGCCGGGGTCGCGGCGAGGGAGAGGACGAGGAGGGTGAGGGTCCAGAACCCGAGCCGATCCTGGATCTGCTCGATGGGGTTCGCGCCGAGGCGGCCGAGGAAGCCGTCGGCGACGATCTTCACGATGGGCATGAGGCCCGCCGCGATCGTCGCGGCGTGGAGCGGCCAGCGGCGGGTCTTCTTCGAGGTCGAGGTCATGGTCGAGGTCAAGGACCACGTCCAGGTCGGGCTAGAAGTCCTTCCTGAGATCCATCCCCGCGTACAGCGACGCGACCTGGTCGCCGTAGCCGTTGAACGGCAGCGTCTTGCGGCGCAGGAACTCTCCGATCCGCCGCTCCCGCGCCTGGCTCCACCGCGGGTGGTCGACCTCGGGGTTCACGTTCGCGTAGAAGCCGTACTCCCCCGGCGCGGAGAGGTTCCAGGTGGTCGTCGGCTGCGCCTCCTGGAACGTGATCCGGACGATCGACTTCGCGCCCTTGAACCCGTACTTCCACGGCACCACGAGCCGGAGCGGCGCGCCGTTCTGCCCGGGCAGCACGCGCCCGTACAGTCCGACCGCGAGCAGCGCGAGCGGGTGGGTCGCCTCGTCGATGCGGAGCCCCTCGACGTACGGCCACTCCAGGACGCGGCGCCTCTCGCCCGGGAGCTGCTCGGGATCCAGGAGGGTCTGGAAGGCGACGTACCTCGCCCGCGAGGTGGGCTCCACGCGCCGGACGAGCTCACCGAGGGGCAGGCCCACCCACGGGATCACCATCGACCACGCCTCCACGCACCGCATCCGGTAGACCCGCTCCTCGAGCGAGAAGGAGCGGATCAGCGCGTCGACGTCGAGGGTCTGCGACCGCTTCACCTCGCCGTCGATCCGGACCGTCCACGGCCTGGGGTGGAGCGTCCCGGCCTTCGCGGCCGGGTCGCCCTTCTCGGTCCCGAGCTCGTAGAAGTTGTTGTAGGTCGTGATCTGGTCCCAGGAGCTCTCCTTCTCGCCCCCGGCGAGCTCGACCTTGCGCGCCACCGGCAGGGCGGCTCCGGCCGGCTCGCCCGCCGCCGCCCGGCCCGAGAGGAGGCGCCCGCCGAGGAGCGCCGCGCCGGCGCCCGCCGCGCCCAGGGCGAGGAACTCGCGGCGGCGGAGCCACACGCGCTCCGGAGTCGCGTCGCGATCTGGAAGGTCGGGCCGCCACCGCGCCATGCTGCCTCCTGGGCCGCCGGGGCCCGCACGGGACGCGGGCCCTCGGCCGCTCCGTCATAATGCCGGGACCATGGCGGCGCTCCTGCACCGGGCGGTGGACGTCCTCGCGATGTGGATCGCCGACCGTCAGCAGCGCTCGCCCACCGGCTTCCGGCCGGCGGATCCCGCCCCCCTCGACTGCTTCGGGCCGCTCCCCGCCCTCGCCGGCGAGCCGCCGCGCGAGGGCGCCTGGCGGACGCCGTCGCCGCGCCCGTCGCCGGGCGATCCGACCCTCGTCGTCCACGCGCGCCCCGCCCTCGGGCCGCGGCGCGGCACCGCGATCCTGGTCCCGCCGTGGAAGGTCCCGGGCCTCGGAGTGGTGAGCGGGTACGCGCGCCTCGCGACGCGGGCCGGGCTCGACGTGTGGACCCTGGTGCCGCCGCGCCACCTCGACCGGGCGGCCCCCGGGACGCGGAGCGGCGAGGCGCTCTTCTCGCCCGACGTCCGCGCGTCCCGCGCGGCGTTCGAGCAGCTCGTGGCGGAGCTCCGGGCCCTGGCCGCGCTCGCCGCGGCGCGCGGCGAGGTCGCGGTCGTCGGCATCTCGCTGGGCGCCCTCGCCGCGGCGCTGGCGGCGACCGGGCCCGAACGCGTCGACCGGCTCGCGCTCCTCGCGCCGCCCGCGGACCTCGCGGCGGTCTTCGAGGGGACGCCCATCGGCCGGAGGTACCTCCGCCTCGGCGCGCGGGCCGGCGCGCCCTTCGGCGCGGGAGAGCCCCTCGCCCGGATGCTCGCGCCGTTTCGTCCCGATCTCCGGACCCCCACGGCGCGGGCGGTGCTCCTCGCGGTGGGGCGCGAGGACCGGATCGCCCTGCCCGCCGGCGCCCTCGCCCTCGCGCGGGCGTGGCGGGTGGAGCCGCGGGTCTACCCCCGCGGCCACCTCACCCTGCTCTTCGGCTGCCGCGCCCTGCGGCGCGACCTGGCCCGCTTCCTCGCGGCCTGACGGCGTCCTACTTCCGCTTCGCCTCGGCGCGGCACTGATCGCGGGCCGCCCTCGCCTGGTCGAAGAACTCCGCGGGGATGACGCCGCCGCGGACGATGGGCCAGGACTTCTCCATCGCCGCGCGCCAGGCGGCGGCGTCGCCCTTCACGACGGTCAGCCCCTGCCGCTGCATGGCGACGATGGCGTCGTCGTTGAGCCGCTTCACCTCCATGTCCACCTTGTTGCCGAGCTCCTCGGCAATGGCGAGGAGCTTGGGGCGCAGGTCGGCGGGGACCTTGTCCCAGGCCTCCTTCCGGACGAGGGTCGCGCCGACCATGTAGCTCCAGGGCACGTCGAGCATGTACTTCGCGCGGTCGAAGAGCCGCGCGGTGAGCACGTAGAGCGGGACGTTCGGCACGCAGTCGATCATCCCGGTCTGCAGGGACGGGACGATGTCCGACGACGAGAGCACCACCGGGTGGAAGCCGGCGGCGCGGTAGGCGTCGACGCTCTTCGGGTCGCCCTCCCACGCCCAGACCTTCGCGTCCTTGGCCGCGGCGGGGGTGGCGAAGGGCTTCGAGCAGAAGAGGCCGATGGCGCCGATCCGGCTCCACTGCAGGGCGATGAGGCCGCGCTTCGCCAGGGCCTGCTCGAGCTGCGGCCGGAGCTTCTCGAGGACGCACTCGACCTGCTTCTCGTCGTCGTAGAGGAAGGGGACCGATAGGGCCTGCGGCTCGGGGACGACGTCGTGCATGCCGACGCCGGTGATGGCGGCGGCCTGGAGCTGGCCGATCGCCATCTTGCGCACCATGTCGCCCTCGCTGCCCTGGGCGCCGCCCGCGTAGATGCGGAGCTTCACCTGTCCGTTCGACGCCTGGTCCCAGCGCTGCGCCATGTCCTTCAGGAGCTCGTGCCAGGTGGAGCCCTGGGGCGCGAGGGTGCCGAGCTTGATCGTCACCTGCGCCGAGGCGGCGGCGGGGGCGAGCGCCGCGAGCAGCGCGGCGAGTGCGAGCTTCTTCACGGGGGTCTCCTTGGAGCCTAGAGGAAGAGATCGTCGACGTGCGCGAGGAGCGCCTTCGCGCGCCGCTGGGCGATCAGGTTCGCGAGCGTGAAGCGGGGCACCGCGCCGGGGTTCGCACGCACGACCTCCTGGAGGACGCGCACGAACTCATCCCGGTTCTGCTGCTGGACGAGGACGCCCTCCGCATAGGCGACGCGCGGGCCGAGCTTCTTGTTCATCGAGATCGCCATCACCCGGTCGAGGTGGGCCTTGGCCCGGTCCGGACCGCCGCCCTCCGCGGCGCTCCGGGTGGCGTCGTAGGTGACGAAGAACTCGTGGATCGCGCCGTCCGCCCAGGTCTCGTCGAGGGCGAGGGCCCGCTCCATCATCGCGACGGGGGTGGGCAGCTCGGAGACGGCCGCCATGTCGCCCTTGTTCGAGGCGATGGAGAGCGCCCAGGAGGCGGCGGTCCAGTAGAGGAGCGGGACGTCGCCCTTCTGCGCCTTGCCGAGGGCCCAGCGCGCGCCCTCGCCGCCCCCGCGGAGGAGACCGGCGAGCCGCCTACGCACGTCGAGCCCGCGCAGGCCGTACTCCCGGGCGCGCAGGTACAGCCTGTGGGCCCGCTCGCGCCCGGCGCGCGCCCGCTCGAGCCTGCCGTCGAGGTCGTCGAGGTCCGCGTCGGTCTGGACGAACGCGTAGCCGTACTGCGTGAAGCCGGACGCGAGGGCGGTGAGGAGCCCCTCGTGGTCGGGCTTCTCGTCGAGGACGCCCTCCATCGTCTTGAGGCCGAAGGGGACCGCGTCGCGGACGAGCTGCGGATCGTTGTCCTTCGCGTAGGTGTCCCCGGTGCCGGCGGCGGCGTCCGCGGCGAACTTGAGCGCGACGCTCTTGCACCCCGAGGCGAAGGCGAGCGTGGCGAGCAGGGCGGAGGTGGAGAGTGCGCGCTTCACGGGGCCCGGCCTTGAGCTTCCGTGGTACTCATAGACGCCCCTCCCCGGGGGGTCAACCGGCTTTCGCGTGAACCCGACTGCACCCCAAGAGAACTCCGCGCCCGAGAAGCTGGGCACCGCCCTCGAGCGCGCCCTCGTCGCGTTCCTCCTCCTGATGATGGTGCTGCTCCCGGCGGCGTCGACGCTGGCGCGGCGGCTCCTCGGGCGCGAGCTGCCCGGCTCGTCGGTGCTCGCCCAGCACATCACCCTCTGGGTCGGCTTCCTCGGCGCGCTCCTCGCCACGGCGTCGGGGCGCCACCTCGCGCTCTCCACGCTCGACCTCGTCCCCGCCGGATGGCCGCGCCGCTCGGCGCGCATCTTCGGCCAGGCGGTCTCCGCCGCCACCTGCGCCCTCCTCGCCTGGGCGTCGCTGAAGCTGGTCCAGGCGGAGTGGAACGGCTTCGGCCTGGTCGCCTTCGGCATCCGCGTCGCCTGGAGCCAGCTCGTCATGCCGCTCGGCTTCGCGGTGATGGCGCTGCGCTTCGCCTGGCGGGCCGGTGACGATCTCGCCGGCGGCGGCGCCTGGGCGGTCCGCGCCGGGGTCCTCGCCGTCGCCGCCGCGTCGTTCCTCCTCGGCCTGGCGACGGGAGGCGGGACGCTCTCCACCGTGCTGCTGCTCCTCGTCGCGGTGGCGTTCCTCCTCGGCATCCCGGTATTCGTGGCGATGGCCGGCGTGGCGATGGCGCTCTTCTTCCGCGACGCCGGGCCGGACGCCATCGCCGCGGTCCCGACCGCGACCTTCAACCTCGTCTCCTCCCCGACCCTCCCGGCCATCCCGCTCCTCACCGCCGCAGGGTATGTCCTCGCCGAGGGCGGCGCAGCGCGGCGGCTCGTGCGCGCGTACAAGGGGCTCTTCGGCTGGATGCCGGGCGGCGTGGCCGTGATGGCCACCTTCGTCTGCGCGGTGTTCACGACCTTCACCGGCGCGTCGGGCGTCACCATCCTCGCCCTCGGCGGCCTGCTCCTGCCCTCGCTCCTCGAGGACCGGTACCCGGAGGACTTCTCGGTCGGCCTCGTCACCGCCGCCGGGTCGCTCGGGCTGCTCTTCCCGCCGTCGCTGCCGGTGATCCTCTACGGGGTCGTCGCGCAGGCGCCCATCGAGCACCTCTTCCTGGGCGGCCTGCTCCCCGGCCTGCTCATGATCCTGCTCGTGGCGGGCTGGGGCATGATCGTGGGCGTGCGGGCCGGCGCGCCGCGCACGCGGGTGCGGCCCCGCGAGGCGCTGCACGCCCTCTGGGACGCGAAGTGGGATCTCGGCCTGCCGACCCTCGTCATCGTCGCGGTGGCGAGCGGCTTCGCCACCGTGACCGAGGCCGCCGCCCTCGCCGCCGCCTACGCGATCGTGGTGGAGCTCGTCATCTTCCGCTCCATCCACCCCATCGACGATCTCCCGCGCGTCCTCGTCCACGCCGCCGCCCTGGTCGGCTCGGTGCTCATCCTCCTCGGCTGCGCGCTGGGCGTGACGTCGTGGTTCGTCGACGCGGAGGTCCCGACCCGGCTCGTCGAGTGGATGACCGCGCACGTGGGCAGCCCCGCGCTCTTCCTGCTGATGCTGAACGCGGTGCTCCTCGTCCTGGGGAGCGTCCTGGAGATCTACTCGGCGATCGTGGTGCTCGCGCCGCTCGTCGCGCCCCTCGGCGCCGCCTACGGCATCGACCCCATCCACCTCGGCGTGGTCTTCCTCGCGAACCTCGAGCTCGGGTTCCTCTTCCCGCCGATGGGGCTGAACCTCTTCCTCTCGGCGTCGCGCTTCGGGAAGCCGCTGCCGTGGGTCTACCGGAAGGCGCTGCCGTTCCTCCTCATCATGTCGGCGGGCGTCCTCGCCATCACGTACCTGCCGGCCATCACCACCGGCGTCGTGTCGCTGCTGGCGCGGAAGTAGCGCTCACGGCGCCGCGAGCGCCGGCCCGAGGGCCGCGACGAGCGCCCGGCTCACGCGGGCGTGGTTCGCGCGCCACTCCGCGCTCGCGTCGGGGCCGACCCGGTTCGCCACCGCGAAGGCCGCCGCGACCGGCACGCCCGCGCCGTGGCAGGCGGCGAAGACGCCGGAGGCCTCGAGGTGCTCCGCCGCGCCCAGGCCGGACAGGAGCCGGGCGCCGAGGACCGTCGTGGTGATCGCCGGCGGGACCACCACGGTGTGCGCGGGGCCGGCGAGCCGCACCGGCCAGGTGGCGTCCCAGCGCGTCGCCTCGATGTCCGGCCGGTGGGCGCGCCCCTCCAGCTCGTCGAGGGACGTCGCGACGACCGTCGAGGCGACCAGCAGGTCCCCCACCGCGAGCCGCTCGTCGTACGCGCCGCAGGTCCCGACCAGCAGGACACGGTCCGGCGTCCGCTCGGCGAGGAGGCGCGCCGTCGCCGCCGCCGCGGTGACCGCCCCGACGCCGACGGTCGCGACGACCCAGCCCGCGGGCGGGCGGGCGTCGAGCCCGGCCAGCTCGGGCGGGAAGGCGGCGAGGAGGAGGCTCTGACCGGAGGCGGCCATCTAGGCGATCGTAGCACCGCGCCGCGGCGGCCACCCCTCGCGCAGCGCGAAGACCGCGAGGGCGACGGCGTAGCCGCCCACCACGTCGATGCCGTAGTGCAGGTGAGAGAAGAGGACCGAGAGCACCACGAGCGCGTGGCCGAGGACGGCGAGGGGGCGCACCTTCGGGAAGCGCCACAGGTAGAGGGCGAGGAGGAAGGTCGTCGCGGTGTGGCCGGAGAAGAAGAGGTCCTTCGTGAGGTAGGCCGCCATCGCGTCCTTCGCGAAGACCTGCCAGGGCGAGAGGAGCGCGAGGAAGGCGTCGAGGGGCGGGCGGCCGGAGATGC
>Ga0318496_10000671_pt1 | contig 12459 bp, 11 predicted proteins | sample GRESIP109b1f22_FD_203296 | JGI IMG/M metagenome (GOLD analysis project Ga0318496, IMG submission 203296) | Tropical soil microbial communities from Luquillo Experimental Forest, Puerto Rico - GRE.SIPMG.109b1f22 | ecosystem: Environmental > Terrestrial > Soil > Tropical forest > Bulk soil... | reverse complement strand
GGCAACGAGATCGCCCGGGTGAAGGTGCTCTAGTCAGTCCGGCTCTCGCTCCCCGTCCGCGGGGAGCGAGCCTGGGTGAGGGTGCGGGCCGGCGCAATCGCCGGCCCGCTTCGTTTCCGGGGCCGGGGGAGCTAAGAAAGAAGTCATGCCCCGCGTCGCGATCGTCGGCATCGGCAACGTCCTCATGGGCGACGACGCGCTCGGCCCGCACGTCGTGAAGCTCCTCGACGCGGGGTACGCGTTCTCCGACGACGTGGAGCTCGTCGAGGCGGGCACGCCGGGGGTGGACCTCGCGCACCTCCTCGACGGGCGCGACGCGGTGGTGGTGGTGGACACGGTGCAGCTCCGCGCGGAGCCCGGCACCGTGCGCGTGCTCGACAAGGCGCAGCTCCTCGCGAAGAACCCGATCCTGCCGATGAGCCCGCACGAGCCGGGGCTGCGCGAGGCGCTCTTCCTGCTCGAGTTCCGGGGCGGCGCGCCGGCGGACGTCCGGCTCGTGGGCGTCGTCCCTGCCGACAGCCACACGCTCGAGGTCGGGCTCTCGCCTGCCGTCCGCGCCGCGATCCCGGCGGCGCTCGCCGAGACGCTCCGGCAACTCGCCGCGCTCGGCGTCACGGCCACGCGCCGCGATCCGCCATGCGCGCCCGACCTCTGGTGGGAGCGGCTCGGGGAGCCGCCCCAGCCCGAAGGCCGGCGCTTCGAGCTCCGCGGCGTGGTGCAGGGCGTGGGATTTCGGCCGTTCGTCTACCGCCTCGCGAGCGAGTGCGGCGTCGGCGGGCGGGTGTGGAACCATGCGCGCGGCGTGACGGTGGAGGCGTTCGGCGCGCCCGCGGCCCTCGACGCGTTCGCGGCGCGGCTGCGCACGGAGCGGCCGCCCTCGGCCCGGGTGGACGCGGTGGAGGAGCAATCGATCCCGGTCGCGGCGGGCGACGAGCCCGGGCGCTTCCGGATCGTCGAGAGCGAGCCCGCGGCCGCCGGCGCCGAGCGGCGCGCCTCGATCCCGGCCGACCTCGCGACCTGCGACGACTGCCTCCGCGAGCTCGCCGATCCGATGGATCGCCGCTACCGCTACCCGTTCACGAACTGCACGAACTGTGGGCCGCGCTTCACGATCGCGACCGCGATCCCGTACGACCGGCCGAACACCACGATGGCGCCGTTCACGCTCTGCGGGCGGTGCCAGCGCGAGTACGAGGATCCGGCCGACCGGCGCTTCCACGCCGAGCCCAACGCGTGCCCCCGGTGCGGCCCCCGGCTGCGCCTCATCGCGGCGCGTGACGGGAACCCGGCACGGCCTCTCGCCGCCGACGACATGGCGCTGGTGGCCGCCGGCCGCGCCCTCGCCGACGGCCAGATCGTCGCGGTGAAGGGAATCGGCGGCTTCCACCTCGCCTGCGATGCGACCTCCGGCGCCGCGGTCGCGCGGCTCCGCGAGCGGAAGCGGCGCGACGCGAAGCCGCTCGCGGTGATGGTGAAGGACCTCGCCACGGCCGAGGCGCTGGCGGAGCTCGACGACGAGGAGCGCGCGCTGCTCACCTCGCCCGAGCGGCCGATCGTGCTCGTGCGGCGGCGAGGGGACGATCCAACGATCGCCCCCGAGGTCGCGCCCGACACGCCGCTCCTGGGCCTGTTCCTGCCCTACTCGCCGCTCCACCACCTGCTCCTCGCCGAAACGAGCCGCCCGCTGGTGATGACGAGCGCGAACCTCGCCGAGGAGCCCATCGCCTACCGGAACGACGAGGCGTTCGCGCGGCTCTCCGGCATCGCCGACCTCCTCCTCGTCCACGACCGCGAGATCGAGACGCGGGCCGACGACTCCGTCGCGCGCGTGGTCGCCGGCCGCCCGCTCCTCATGCGCCGCTCGCGCGGCTTCGCACCGCGGGCCGTGCCGGTGTCACAGCCCTTCGCGCGGCCGCTCCTCGCCGCAGGCGCGCACCTCAAGAACACCTTCTGCCTCGCCCGCGGCGACGCCGCCGTGCTCGGGCCGCATGTGGGCGATCTCGAGAACCTCGAGACGCTCGAGTCGTTCGAGAGCTCGATCTCGCGCCTGGAGCGCTTCCTCGAGCTGCGCCCGGAGGCGATCGCGCACGACCTCCACCCCGAGTTCCTCTCCACGCGGTACGCGCGCGAGCGCGCCGCGCGGGACGGCATCCCGTCGGTGCCGGTGCAGCACCACCACGCGCACGTCGCCGCCTGCATGGGCGAGCACGGGCTCGAGGGTCCGGTGCTCGGGCTCGCCTGGGACGGCGTCGGTCTCGGCGAGGACGGCGCGGCCTGGGGATCGGAGCTGCTCCTCGCCACCTACGGCGGATACGAGCGGCTCGCCACGTTCCGCCCGATCGCGCTCGCCGGCGGCGACCGCGCGGTGAAGGAGACCTGGCGGATCGCGCTCGCCGCGCTCGACGACGCCTTCGCCGGCGCGCCGCCGCTCGAGGCGCTCGAGGCGTTCCGCGAGGTCCCCGCCGGCGAGGTGAAGGTCGTCCGCCAGCTCATCGCGACCGGCACGAACGCGCCGCGCGCCCACGGCTGCGGCCGCTGGTTCGACGCCTTCGCCACGCTCGCGCTCGCCCGCCCACGCGCCCGCTACGAGGGGCAACTCGCGATGATGCTCGAGGGCGTGGCCACCGGGGAGGCGCCCGCCTACCCCTTCGCGATCGACGCCGCGCGCCGACCGTGGGAGGTGGATCTCCGCCCCGCGCTCCGCGCAGCGGTGGACGACCTCCTCGCCGGCCGCGGCGCCGCGCACGTCTCCGCGCGCTTCCACGAGGCGCTCGCGGAGGTGGCAGTGGCGCTCGTCCGGCTGGCCGCCGAGCGGCACGGCAAGCTGCCGCTCGCGCTCAGCGGCGGCTGCTTCCAGAACGCCCGGCTCGCCGGCGCGATCGCACGGAAGATCGGCCCTGATTTCGCGGTATACCTGCACGGATGCGTCCCGCCCGGTGACGGCGGGATCGCCCTCGGGCAGGCGCTCGTCGCGGACGCGAAGCTGCGCCGCGCCTGACTCATGGAGGCTCGAAAGAGATGTGTCTCGGCGTCCCCGGCAAGGTCCTCGACATCGACGGCATGAACGCGACCGTCGACTTCTTCGGCGTTCGGAAGTCCCTCCGCCTCGACATCGTCGACGAGCCCGTGAACGTAGGTGACTACGTGCTGAACCACGTGGGCTACGCGATCCGCCGCATCCCGCCCGACGAGGTGCAGGAGACGCTGGCGCTCTTCGAGCAGGTGCTGAAGGAGGCGGGCGCGGGCGACCTCATGGCCGACGACGTCCGCGGCGAGATGCAGGCCGGCAAGACGGTGGCGGAGCCGGCGCGCGAGCGCCGCGGCGGCTCGGGGGAGTGATGGCGTCCGATCGGATCGGCATGAAGCACGGCTCGGGCGGGCGCGCGATGCGTCAGCTCGTCGAGGACGTGTTCCTCTCGCTCGGCGGCCCGGTCGACGGCGTCGGGCTCGCGGAGCTGGACGACGGCGCTGCGCTCCGGGTCGGCGATCAGTGGCTCGTCGTCACCACCGACTCGCACGTCGTGCACCCACGCTTCTTCCCCGGCGGCGACATCGGCCGGCTCGCGGTGTGCGGGACCGTGAACGACCTCGCGATGATGGGCGCGACCGAGCCCGCCGGCCTCACCTGCGCGGTGGTGCTGGAGGAGGGCTTCCCGCGCGCGGAGCTCGAGCGCATCCGCGACTCGATGAAGCGCGCGTGCGACGAGGCCGGCGTCACCATCGTCACCGGTGACACGAAGGTGATGGGCAAGGGCGAGGTCGACGGCATCGTCCTCAACACCACGGGCGTCGCGATGACGCGCCGGATCGTGCGCGACTCCGGCCTCCGGGTCGGCGATCGGATCATCGTCACCGGCACCATCGCCGATCACGGCATGGCGGTGATGCGCGAGCGGCGCGCCCTCGACCTCGAGGGCGACCTCCGCTCCGACGTGGCGCCGCTGAACGGCCTCGTGCGGGCGGCGCTCCGCGCAGGCGGCGACGACGTGGTCGCGCTGAAGGATCCCACCCGCGGCGGCCTCGGCTCGGCGCTCCACGAGTTCGCGCAGAAGGCCGGCGTCGGCGTGCTCCTCGATCTGCAGAGCGTCCCGGTGACGGCGGCGGTGCAGGCCGCCTGCGAGGTGCTCGGCATCGACCCGCTCCTCGTCGCGAACGAGGGGAAGGCGGTGGTCGGGGTACGGTCCGGGGCAGCAGAGCGGGTCCTCGCCGCGATCCGGGAGCACCCGCTCGGCCGCGGCGCGGCGATCGTGGGCACCGCGATCGCCGAGCGGCCCGGCAACGTCATCCTCGACACCGGGTTCGGCAAGCGGATCCTGGCCGAGGCCGAGGGCGAGATCCTCCCGAGGATTTGCTGACATGAACGAAAACCAGCTCGACCAGCTCAAGTTCCGCGACCCCGCGCGCGCGAAGGCGCTCGCCGAGGCGCTCCGCCGCGAGGTGGCCGCGCTCGGCCGCCCGGCGTCGGTGATGCACGTGTGCGGCAGCCACGAGCAGGCCATCGCGCGCTTCGGCCTGCGCTCCGCCTTCCCGCGCGAGCTCTCGGTGATCATGGGCCCCGGCTGCCCGGTGTGCGTCACCGACACGCCCGAGGTGGACGAGGCGGTGGCGCTCGCGCGCCAGGGCGTCCGCATCTCCACCTACGGCGACATGCTCCGCGTGCCCGGCACGGTGAAGAGCCTCGCCGACGCGGTGGCCGACGGCGCGAAGGTCGACGTCGTCTACAGCGTGAACCAGGCGATCGAGGTCGCGGAGAAGCACCCCGACGAGCAGTGCGTCTTCTTCGCGAGCGGCTTCGAGACCACCGCCGTCGCCACCGCCGCCGCGCTCGTGCACGGCGTCCCGGCGAACTTCTCGGTCCTCTCCGCGCACAAGTACATCCCGCCGGCGATGGAGATCGTCGCCGAGATGCCGGACACCAAGGTCGAGGGCTTCCTCGCGGCCGGGCACGCCGCCGCCATCACCGGCGCGGCCGTGTTCGAGCCGTTCGTGAAGCGGCACAAGCTGCCGGTGGTCGTCGCCGGCTTCGAGCCGCTCGACATCCTCGCCGCGCTCGTGAAGCTCCTCGAGCTCGTGAAGGAGAAGCGCGCCGAGGTGGTGAACATGTACCCGCGCGTCGTGTCGTGGGAGGGGAACAAGCCCGCGCAGGAGCGGCTCTGGAAGGTGTTCAAGCCCGCCGGCGGCCGCTGGCGCGGCATCGCGCACATCCCCAACGGCAACCTGCGGCTCACCGACGAGTGGGCGCACGTGGACGCGCGGCGCCGGTTCCAGATCGATCTCGCGGGGCTCTGGGACTACGCGCCGTCGCAGCTCGCCCAGCGCTGCATCTGCGGCGACATCATGGCGGGCCTGAAGCAGCCCGACTCCTGCCAGCTCTTCGGCAAGGAGTGCACGCCCGAGTCGCCGGTGGGCGCGTGCATGGTGTCGGCAGAGGGGAGCTGCCGGATCTGGCACACCTACGGCGGTGTGCCCGATCTCAAGGACGTCGCATGAAGCACATCCGCCTCGAGAAGGACGGCGCGGTCGGCTTCCTCACCATCGACCGGAAGGAGCGCTTCAACGCGCTCGACGTGGAGACCGCGCAGGACTTCCGCTCGGCGGGGCTCAAGCTCGCGCGCGACCCCGGCGTGCGCTGCATGGTGGTCCGCGGGCTGCCGGGCGTGTTCTGCACGGGCGCCGACCTCAAGTACATCCGGGCCGGCGGCGTGGAGGACGAGCTCCACTTCCTCGCCGAGTCGCGGCCGGTGCCGGGGGGCTTCGGGGAGCGCTTCAAGCAGATCCTCGAGTACCTGCACTCCACGATCAGCGAGCTGAAGCGGGCGCCCAAGCCGGTCGTCTGCGCGGTGGACGGCATCGCCGCCGCGGGCGGCCTCGGCGTCGCGATGGCCGGCGACCTCGTCGTCGCCTCCGAGCGCGCCCAGTTCGAGTGGGCCTACGGGAAGACGGCGCTCACCGGCGCCGAGTCGTCCACCTTCCACCTGCCGCGGCTCGTGGGGCTGCGGCGCGCGTTCGGGATGGCGTTCCTGAACCCGCGGCTCGACGCGCGGGCGGCGAAGGAGTGGGGGCTCGTGAACGAGGTCTTCCCCACCGAGAGCTTCGACGCCGACGTGCTCGGGCTCGCGCGGCGGCTCGCCGACGGGCCCACCCGCTCCTACGCGGTGACGAAGCAGCTCCTCCACCAGTCGGCCACGGTGGATCGGCTCGACTTCCACCTCGACCGTGAGCTCGACGAGCTCGCGCGCATCGCCGACACCGCCGACTTCGCAGAGGGCATCGCCGCCTTCTTCGAGAAGCGGCCGCCCAAGTTCGAGGGGAAGTAGATGCACGAGTACTCGCTCGTGGAGGGGCTCGTGCGGCGCGTGGAGGAGGAGGCGCGGCGGCGTCAGGCCACGCGCATCCACGCGTTGAAGGTGAGCGTGGGCGAGCTCGCCGGCGTCGACCCCGAGCTCTTCCGCACCGCCTACGAGACCTTCCGCGCCGGCACGCTCTGCGCGGAGGCGTCGCTCGAGCTCGTCACCTTCCCCGCGCGATGGGAGTGCCCGTCGTGCGGGAAGACCTTCGAGAAGGGCGCGATCCTGCGCTGCGAGCCGTGCGGCGAGCCCGCGCGCCTCGCGGAGCGGTCGGACGCGCTGCTCCTGGAGTCCATCGACATGGAGGTTCCGTAGATGTGCACGACCTGTGGCTGCGGTGACACCGAGCTCGTCCCGGTGGAGCTGCACGAGAAGATCCTCGCCGGCAACGACCGCACCGCCCGCCACAACCGCGAGCACTTCCGCGAGTCGGGCGTCCTCGCGCTCAACCTCATGGGATCCCCCGGCTCGGGCAAGACGGCGGTCCTCGAGGCGACGGCGAAGGTCCTCGGGGGGCTGCGCCTCGGCGCGGTCTCGGCCGACCTCGCGACCGACAACGACGCGCGCCGCCTCGAGAAGGCCGGCATCCCGTCGCGCGCGATCACCACCGGCCAGGCCTGCCACCTCGACGCGGAGCTCGTACACCGCTCGCTCCACGACTTCCCCTGGCGCGACCTCGACGTCTTCTTCATCGAGAACGTGGGCAACCTCGTGTGCCCGGCGATCTACGACCTCGGGCAGGAGGCGAACGTCGTCGCGCTGTCGGTGACCGAGGGCGAGGACAAGCCGCTCAAGTACCCGGTGATGTTCAAGACCGCCGACCTCGTGCTGGTCACGAAGGTCGACCTCGTGCCCCACCTGGACGTCGACCTCGCGAAGATCCGGGACTCCATCGCTCGGGTGATGCCGAGCGCGAAGATCCTCGAGGTCTCGGCCCGTACGGGACAGGGCATGGACGAGTGGAAGGCGTGGCTCGAGGGGCTGCGAGGCAGCATGAAGAGGCGAGCGCCCGGAGCGCAGGAGGCCCGCATGCACGCCCACGGTCACGAGCACACGCATACGCACATCCACGAGCACGAGCACACGCACGGCGGGACGAAGCACTCCCACCCGCACAGCCACGAGCACGTGCACGACCACGAGCACTCGGGCTCGCAGGGTGAGGCGCACGACCACGGGGCCGGCGACCACGGCCACCAGCAGGGCGGCGGGTCGCACGAGCACAAGCACTAGGCAGCGCCAGTGAGGGACACCGGCGGCGCGGGCCGCGCTGCCGGTGCTTCACCAGCGCAGCCAGGGCCGCGCCGGGCTCTCCGAGTCGGCGGAGCGAAAGCTCCCTCTCCCCGCTTCGCGGGGAGAGGGTCGGGGTGAGGGGCCCCTACCGCGCGTGCTCGCGCACGATCGCCTCGAGCTGATCGCAGGCGCGGTCGAGCGTCTCCTGCCCCGGTCCGAACGAGAAGCGCACGTAGGAGCGGAAGCGGCTCGCCTGGCGGCTGCGGCGCTTGCCCGGGTTCACGTCGAAGAACTCGCCCGGAACGCAGATCACCTTCTTCTCGAGCGCCGCGCGGAAGAAGCCGAAGCCGTCGGAGAGCGGTGGCGGCAGGTGGCCCACGTTGCCCCAGACGTAGAACGTGCCGTCGGGCGCGCGGTCGGTCCGGATCCCGATCGCCTCGAGCCGGCGGAGGAGTCGGGCGCGCTTCTCGCCGAAGGTGCGGTGGATCGCGTTCGTCTCCGCCACCACGTGGTCGGCGTCGAGGAGCGGGATCGCCGCGCGCTGCAGCGGCCGCGAGCCGCCGCCGTCGAGGAACGACCCGGCGCTCCCCACCGCGTCGATCACGTGCTTCGGGCCCACGGTCCAGGTCACGCGCCAGCCCGGGTAGCGCCAGTTCTTCGTGAGGCCGTCGAAGATCACGATCGGATCCTCGTTCACGTCCTCCACGTAGCGGGCGGCGCTCTCCACCGGCAGCCGCCCCGGCGAGCCCGTCCACACGTAGTGCGAGTAGAACTCGTCGAGGAGCAGCGTGCAGTCGAGGTCGCGCGCGATCCCCACCCAGCGCGCGAGCTCGTCGCCCTGCACGAGCTTGCCGGTGGGGTTGCACGGGTTCGAGAGGAGCAACGCGGAGAGGCCGCGCCCCGTCACCTCGCGCCGCAGGTCGTCGGCGGTGAAGGCGTAGCCGCGGTCGCCCTCGAGCAGGATCGGGATGGCGGTGAACGCCTTGAAGATGTCGAGCAGCTCCTCGTACGCCGTGTAGTCGGGCAGGAAGTGGCCGAGGTTCACGTGGCCGAGGCTCGCCGCGGCGCGGGTGAGCGCCGTGCGGCCGCCGCCCGACACCGCCACGTTCTCGGCCGAGTACTGCGACGGCATCCCGCGCCGGTAGAGCCGGTTGTAGAGCGCGGCGATCGCCTCGCGGAGCTCCCAGAGCCCTGCCACCGGTGCGTACTCCTGATCGTCGACCTCCACGCCCACCGAGTGGATGCGCGGGGGTGCGCCGGGGAGCGGGCCGGTCTCGGGCTGGCCCTGGCCGAGGTTGCACCACTCGGGATCGCGGCCGAAGCCGAGCTTCGCCGCCTCGGTGGTGACGTAGATGACCCCGGTGCGGGGAACCGTACGGAACGTGGGAGTCGTGTGTGATGGCGCGTCGGACATGGGCCGGTGAGAGTAGCACGCGATCGTGGCTCGCGTGGACGTCGGGACGGCGGGCGAGCCGGCGAGCGGGTGGCCGCGGGAACGAGCGCCCCCGGCCTGATCCGCCTATGTTTTCAAGCTCATGAGCGAACCTCTTCCCCAGGTGGTGATCGTCGGCGGCGGCTTCGCCGGGCTCTACTGCGCGCGCCAGCTGCGCGGGGCCCCGGTGCAGGTCACCCTGCTCGACCGCCGGAACCACCACCTCTTCCAGCCGCTCCTCTACCAGGTGGCCACCGCCGGCCTGAACGCCGCGGAGATCGCGGGCCCGATCCGCCGCATCCTCCGCGGCCAGCGGAACGCCGAGGTGCTCCTCGCCGAGGTCGTCGGCTTCGACCTGCACGAGCGCAAGGTGATCCTCGCCGAGGGCGAGGCGCTCCCCTACGACTTCCTCGTCATCGCCACCGGCGTCACCCACTCCTACTTCGGCCACCCGGAGTGGGCGCGGCTCGCGCCCGGCCTGAAGACCATCGAGGACGCGCTCGAGATCCGCCGCCGCGTGCTCTCGGCGTTCGAGCGCGCCGAGCGCGAGACCGACCCCGGTCGGCGCAACGCCTGGCTCACCTTCGTGGTGGTCGGCGGCGGGCCCACCGGCGTCGAGCTCGCGGGGGCGCTCGGCGAGATCGCGCGCCACACGCTGCGCGAGGAGTACCGCCGCATCGACCCGGGCGACGCCCGCATCGTGCTCCTCGAGGGCACCGACCGCGTGCTCCCCACCTACGCCCCCGAGCTGTCGCGCAAGGCGAAGGAGTCATTGTGGGCGCTCGGCGTGGAGGTCCGCACGGGCACGCTCGTCACCGCGATCGACGAGGAGGGCGTGATCGCCGCGGGGGAGCGGATCGCGGCGCAGACGGTGCTGTGGGGCGCCGGCGTGCAGGGCTCGCCGCTCGCGCGGGCCCTCGGCGCGCCGCTCGACCGCGCCGGGCGCGTGCTCGTCCGCCCCGACCTCACCGTCGCCGGCCGCGACGACGTGTACGTGGTGGGCGACCTCGCCGCGATCGCGCAGGACGACGGCTCGCCCGTGCCCGGCGTCGCGCCCGCGGCGATCCAGGAGGGCCGCCACGCGGCGGCGAACATCCGCGCCACGCTGCGCGGGGAGCCGCGGGCGCCGTTCCGCTACTGGAACAAGGGCGCCCTCGCCACGATCGGACGGGCGCGCGCGGTGGGCGAGGTGGGCCGGCTCAAGCTCTCCGGCTTCATCGCCTGGCTCGCCTGGCTCTTCGTCCACATCTTCTTCCTCATCGGCTTCCGGAACCGGATCTTCGTCGTGCTGCAGTGGGCGTGGCACTACCTCACGTTCGACCGCGGCTCGCGGCTCATCACCGAGACGGCGCTCCAGTGGCGCGCGATCGCCTCGCAGCCCCCGCCGTCCCCACCCGAGGTCCGGCCGGCGCTCCCCGCGCCGCGCGACCTGCGCCCCTCCGGCACGGGCGGCGGCGGTCGCTGAGAGGTCCATCCGGCTCGTGGGCTGCGCCGGCGAGCCATCAGTCTTGCTGATGGCTCTTCGGTTCTTCCGTGGCTCGTTCCGCGCGCGTCGGCCGTATGGTGCGCGCGAAAGGAACGTCCATGAACACGGTCATGCTGCTCATCGTCCTCTGCCCGATCCTCGGTGGCGCGGTCGTCGCCTGCGTCGCCGCGATGGGGGTCGCCGCCGCGAAGCTGCTCCGCTTCGCGGTCGAGCGCCGCGGCCGCGCGCTCGAGAGCGCCGCGAATGCCGGCTGATCGCCGGCCCTCTACCCTCAGGGCGCGGCGGGCGGGTTCCGCCGCGCCCACGCGAGGAACCGCCCGGCGGCGCCGTTGAGCTCGCGCGCCTGGGTGGCCCACGCGAACGCCCGCACGATGTGCAGGTCGCGGATCGGCAGGACGCGCAGCGTCCCCTCCGCGACCTCGCGCTGCACGCTCCAGCGCGACACGAAGGCGACGCCCAGCCCCGCGACCGCCGCCATCTTCATCGACTGGTTCGATCCGAAGAGCAGGTCCGAGCACGGCATGCGCCGCTTCCCGAGCACGCGCACGAGCGCCTCCTCCACCACTGCGCGCGTGTTCGAGCCGGGCTCGCGCAGGAGGAGCTGGACGTTCACGAGATCGGCGGCCCGGGAGATCCCTCGTAGCTCGCGGGCGGTGCTCGAGGCCACCGCGACGAGCTCGTCCTCGAGGTAGCGCTGCAGGAGCACCCGCGGCGAGCGCGTGCCGCCCTCGATGATCCCGAGCGGCACGCGGCCGTCGGCCACCCACTCCAGCACGTGCGCGGTGTTCCCCACCCGCAGCTGGAACGGGACCGGGCCGTGGATCGCCCGGTAGCCGGCGACGAGCGCGGGGACGACGTAGGCGGCGGTCGTCATGCTCGCCCCGATCACGACGCCGCCGTGCGCGGCCGGATCGTCGACGAGCTCGGTCTCGGCAGCGCCCAGCACGTCGTGCACCTGCTTCGCGGCCTCGAGCAGGCGGAGGCCCCACGCGTTCGGCGTCACGCCCTTCGACGTGCGGACGAGCAGCGCGCGCCCGCACTCCTCCTCGAGCGCCCGGATCTGCGCGGTGACGGCGGGCTGCGAGAGGTGGAGGAGCTTCGCGGCGCTCGAGATCTTCTTCGCGTGGACGACGACGCGGAACGTCTCGAGCTTTCGTGGATCGATTCTCGCCACGCGGCGAGCATACCATCCGCTCCCCGGCGGTTTGCGCGCTCGCCGATCAGGAGACCGGCGGCCGCTGCCGGTGGAAGCCGCTCGTCGCCTGGAACACGGCGGCCACCGACAGGAGCCGGGCCTCGTCGAACGGCCGGCCCACGAGCTGCATCGAGACCGGCAGCCGCCCGGGCGGCGCGAAGCCCATCGGGATCGCCACCGCCGGCAGCCCGGCGAGGTTCCCCGCCGCGCCCACCGGGTCCGCCGCCTGGAACAGCTCGTCGAGCGGCTCGTCCACCCGCGGGGCCACCCACGGCAGGTTCGGCGCCACCGCGAGATCGAAGCGGTCGAGGAGCCTCGAGCAGATTCGCTGCACCTCGCCGCGGAGCCGCTGCGCGCGCACGAGATCGACCGCGCTCGCCTTGGGCTCGTAGTCGCCGGGCCCCTTCCGCTGGTGGGCGCGATCGGCGAGCGCGCGCGTGCGGCCGGAGCGGATGAGCGGCTCGAACGCGCTGGCCGCCTCCGCCTCCACGAAGAGCGACGCGAGCTCGTCGTACGGGAAGGCCGGCAGGTCCGCCGGCTCGAGGACGAGCCCCGCGCGCGCGAGCCGCTCGAGCGCGGCCCCCCAGACCGCCTGCACCTCCGCGGAGACCTTCGGCTTCGTGGGCAACGGCAGGACCGCCACGCGCAGGCCCCGCGCGACGCCGAGGCCGATCTCGCTCAGCCCGCGCGGCGGCGGGAGGCTCGTCGCGTCCGCGGGGTCCTCGCCCGCGATGGCGGCGAGGACGAGCGCGCAGTCCTCGGCGCC
>Ga0318496_10000666_pt1 | contig 12520 bp, 14 predicted proteins | sample GRESIP109b1f22_FD_203296 | JGI IMG/M metagenome (GOLD analysis project Ga0318496, IMG submission 203296) | Tropical soil microbial communities from Luquillo Experimental Forest, Puerto Rico - GRE.SIPMG.109b1f22 | ecosystem: Environmental > Terrestrial > Soil > Tropical forest > Bulk soil... | reverse complement strand
GGCTTCGTCTTCAACGATGACGGCGGCGAGGAGCTGGTGGAAGACTGCGTGCGCTCGGTGCGCACCGGCAACAATCTCATCATTTTTCCGGAAGGCACGCGCACTCCGCGTGGCGAGCCGATGCGACTGCAGCGCGGCGCCGCCCGCGTCGCCGTCCACGGCGCGGTCGACATCACGCCGGTGCGCATCCGCTGTACCCCGGCCACTCTGGCTAAAGGCGAGAAGTGGTACCAGGTACCGGCGCGACGCCCGCACTTTTGCATCGAGGTGGCCGCGACCATCCCGGTGGCGCCATTCATCGACGCGGCATCCAGCCACGCCCTTGCGGCGCGCCACCTGAACCGGCACCTGACCGACTACTTTTCGAAAGAGCACGAACTTGCAAGCGCTTGAACAAGAGATCAAGGAACTGATCGTCGCCGTCCTCTCGTTGGAGGACGTGCAGCCCGAGGACATCGCCGCCGACGAACCGCTGTTCGTGGAAGGCCTGGGGCTGGATTCCATCGATGCGCTCGAGCTGGGCGTGGCGCTGCAAAAGCGCTGGGGCGTCACGATGTCCGCGGACGCCGCCGAAACCCGGCAGCACTTCCGCAGCGTTGCCTCGCTGGCGCGCTTCGTGGCCGCCCGCCGCACCGACAACGGCACGGCCCGAGCCTGAGGAGGCGACCGCATGACCAAAGATGACATCCTGCGCCGCATCGCGACCATCATGGAGCAGACCTTCGAGATCGATCCCGCGCGTGTGACCTTGCATGCCAAGTTGTATGACGATCTGGAGATCGACAGCATTGATGCGGTCGACCTGATCGTGCAGCTCAAGCCGCTGGTGGGACGACGCCTGGACCCCGAGGCCTTCAAGTCGGTTCGCACGGTGGCCGATGTGGTGGACGCCCTGCACGGCATGCTGGCCAACCCGACGCCTGCCTGAAGCCGGCGTGCGATCCGCTCTCAAAGTTTTGCTGACGGTCGCGACCGTCGCCTACCCGCTGGTCGTCTACTTCGGCTTCGGCCGGTGGGACCCGGCCTGGCTGGCCGTGCTGCTGGCCGCCCTGATGTTCCTGCGCGCGGCCAGCGGTCGCGACCCAGCCTGGTTGGCCGCCGGCCTCGGCGCGCTGGTGTTGGGGGGCGCCGCCAGCCTGCAAGGCAGCTGGGTGCCGCTCAAGCTGTACCCGGTGATGGTCAGCGCGGTGCTGCTGGCCGTGTTCGGGACCAGCCTGTGGCGCGGGCCCACCATCGTCGAGCGCATCGCCCGAGTGCATGAGCCGCAGCTGCCGCCCGAGGGCGTGGCCTACACGCGCAAGGTCACCATCGCCTGGTGCGGCTTCTTCCTGTGCAACGGCATGCTGTCCGCGGCGACCGCGCTGTGGGCCAGCGAAGCGATCTGGGTGCTCTACAACGGACTGCTGTCCTACGTGCTGATCGGCGCCTTCTTCGCCGTGGAATGGCTTGCGCGCCAGCGCATGCGCGCGCGTGTCGCGAGGGTGGGGCACCATGGCTGACTGGATCCCGCTCACCCGGGCGGCGCTGCCTGCCGCCCATCCGCGCCTCGTCGCCCGCCGCGGCGATGAGCTGCTGTCGCATGAGCGCTTCCGCGCCGACGTCGCGCGCTGGCACGCCGCCTTCGCGGCGGTGCAAGGGCCGCGCATCGCGCTCTACTTCGACGATAGCTACGACTTCGCCTGCGCACTGTTCGGCGCCTGGCACGCGCGCAAGATCGCGGTGCTGCCCGGCGATGCCCAGCCGGCCACAGTGCAGCGCCTGCTGCCGGAAGTCGACGCCTGCGCCGGCGATCTGCCAGGCGCGTTGTCGCCCGCAGCGCCACACGACGCGGCACTGGCGCCGCTGGACCCGCGCGACACGCTGGCGGTGATCTACACCTCCGGCTCCAGCGGCCGGCCGCTCGCGATCCAAAAGCGGCTGGCCCAGCTGGTCGCCGAAGTCGGCCACCTCGAATCCGAGTTCGGCGCCCGCCTCGGTGCCGACACGCTGGTGCACGCGACCGTCTCGCACCAGCACATCTATGGCCTGCTGTTCGTTACCCTGTGGCCGCTGGCCGCCGGCCGGCCGGTCGCGGTGGAGAAGCTGGCCTATCCCGAGCAGATGGCCGAGCGCCTTGCGATGAGCCCCTCGGTCCTGGTGTCCAGCCCCGCGCATCTGCGCCGGCTGCCCGACAGCCTGGACTGGGCCGGCGCACGCCGCCTGCTGTGCGCGATCTTTTCTTCCGGCGGCCCGCTGCCGCCCGAGGCGGCGCAGCAGGCGCATGCGCTGATGGACCAGTCGCCGATCGAGGTCTACGGCAGCTCCGAGACCGGCGGCGTCGCCTGGCGCCAGCGCGCCCACCATGGCGACGCCTGGACACCGCTGCCCCATGTGCGCTGGCGTCTCAAGGACGAGGCCCTGTGCGTGCAGTCGCCGCACCTGGACGGCGATGAATGGTGGGAGACCGCCGATCGAGTGCGGGCGCTGGATGGCGGGCGCTTCGTGCTTCAGGGCCGGGCCGACCGCATCGCCAAGGTCGCCGAGAAGCGGGTGTCGCTGGTGGCGATGGAAGATGCGCTGCTCGCCAGCGGCCTGCTGGCCGAGGCCAAGACCCTGCTGGTGCAGGAGACCGAGCACGGGCCGCGCCTCGCGGTGGTGGCGGTGCCCAGCGACGCCGGCTGGGACTTGCTGCAGACACAGGGCAAGCGCGCGCTCAACGAACGCCTGCGCGCCCACCTGCTCAGCGGCTTCGAACGCGTGGTGCTGCCGCGGCGCTTCCGCTACCTGCGCGACCTCCCAGTCAACACCCAGGGCAAGGCCACCGAAGCGCTGCTGTCAGCGCTGTTCGAGCCGGAACTGCCGAGCGCGCAGTGGCGCGAGCGCCAGGATGCGCAGGCGGCGGTGTCGCTGGACATCCTGCCGCAATTGCGCGTGCTGGACGGGCACTTCCCCGGCGCGCCGGTGCTGCCGGGCGTGGCGCAGCTGGACTGGGCCATCGTGTTCGGCCGCCAGGCCTTCGCCGACATCCCGTCGCGCTTCCTGCGGGCCGAGCAACTCAAGTTCCAGCTGCCGGTGTTGCCGCCGCTGGACCTGACGTTGGCGCTGCAATGGGACGGACCCACCGGCCGACTGTCCTTCACGTACAGCTCGCAGCAGGGCACGCATTCCAGCGGGCGCCTGCTGTTCGGGGATGCCGGTGTTTGATCCGGCCGCCGTGGTGCCGGTCTACGACCACCCCGCCACCATCGGCGAGGTGACGCGCCAGATCCTGGCGCACGGCCTGCCTTGCATCCTGGTGGACGACGGCAGCGGCCCGGCGTGCGCGGCGGTGCTGGACGCGCTGGCGGCAGACCACGCGCCACGCGTGTCGCTGCTGCGCCTGTCGCCCAACCAGGGCAAGGGCGCGGCCATGGTGGCGGGCTTTCGCGCCGCCGGCGCGCGCGGCCACACCCACGTGCTGCAGATCGACGCCGACGGCCAGCATGCCTGCGAGGACATCCCGCGCTTCCTGGCGCAGGCGCGCCTGCATCCCGACGCGGTGATTGCCGGCTGCCCGGTGTACGACGACAGCGTCCCGCGTGCCCGCCTGTATGGCCGCTACGCCACCCATGTCTGGGTCTGGATCAACACGCTGTCGCTGGACATCCGCGACTCCATGTGCGGCTTCCGCCTGTACCCGCTGGCGCCCCTGTTGCCGCTGCTGGACGCGGTGCGCATTGCGCGCCGCATGGACTTCGACAGCGACGTGATTGTGCGCCTGCACTGGCGCGGCGTGCCGGTGCTCAACCAGCCCACGCGCGTGACCTACCCGCGCGACGGCATCTCGCACTTCCGCATGGGGCGCGACAACCTGCGCATCTCGCTGATGCATGCCCGGCTGTTCCTGGGCATGCTGTGGCGCTCGCCGCTGCTGCTGTGGCGCAAGGTGGCCTGATGCGCGCCCCGGCCACGCATTGGGCCCGGATCGGCGAATCGACCTTCGCCGCAGGCATCTGGTTCCTGTACGGCGCGCATGCGCTGCTCGGCCGTCGCCTGCTGCGTCTGCTGCTGTGGCCGGTGGTGCTGTTCTACGCCGCGACGCAGCCGCGCGCGCGCCGCGCTTCGCTCGACTACCTGGCACGCCTGCAGGCCGCGCACGGTGTTCTGGGCGCCGCGCCCGGTGCGCGCCACTGGCTGCGCCACCTGATGTCTTTCGCCGAGACCCTGCTGGACAAGCTGCTCGCTACCTCCGGCCGCTATGCCTGGACCGCCGTGCGCCTGGAGGGCCAGGGCCACGTTGATACCTTGCTGGCGCGTCGGCAAGGCGCCCTGCTGGTGACCGCGCATGTCGGTTGCCTGGAGCTGTGCCAGGCGCTGGCGTCGCGCCTGCCCGGCCTGCGGCTGACGGTGCTGGTGCACACGAAGCATGCCCAGCGCTTCAACGCCATCCTGCGCCGGCTCAACCCGGCCAGTCAGGTCGAGCTGCTGCAAGTCACCGAAGTCAGCGCCGCCACAGCGGTGGAGCTGGAGCGGCGCGTGCGCGCCGGCGAGTTCGTCGCCATTGCCGGCGACCGCGTGCCGGTGGGCGGCGGACGCACCGCGGTGGTCCCGTTCCTGGGCGCACCGGCGGCGTTCCCGGTGGGCGCCTACGTGCTGGCTTCGCTGCTGGCCTGCCCGCTGCTGATGCTGGGCTGCGTGCGCGAAGGCGCCGGGCACGTGGTGCGCTTCGAACTGCTGGCGCGCGAGCTGACGCTGCCGCGCGCCGGCCGCGAACAGGCGCTGCGCCACTGGACCGCGCAATTCGCCGCGCGCCTGGAGGCGCTGCTGCTGCGGGCGCCCTACGACTGGTTCAACTTCTTTCCCTTCTGGGACACGCCGCATGCGCCTTCAGGTGCCGGCGTGCAACAACAGACCCTGGCATGAGCCCCGACCTGAGCCACGAGACCGAGGTGGTCCCCGCCTTCTACGACATCGACCCCATGGACATCGTGTGGCACGGCCACTACGTGAAGTACCTGGAAGTCGCTCGCACCGCGCTGCTGGCCAAGTTCAATTACGACTACCCGCGCATGCACGATTCCGGCTTCGCCTGGCCGATCGTCGACATGCGCCTGAAGTACGTGCGCTCGGCCGAGTTCGGCCAGCGCCTGATCGTGCGTAGCGAGATCGTGGAGTGGGAAAACCGCCTGCGCATTGTCTATCGCATCCGCGATGCGCTCACCGGCCGCAAGCTGACCGAGGCCAGCACGACCCAGGTGGCAGTGGACATGGCCACGCGTCAGATGCTCTACGTCTGCCCGCCGGTGCTGTGGGAACGGCTGGGAGTCAAGCCATGAGCCGCCGCCCGCCGCATCGCAGCCCGCAGGGCGGAGGTTATCCAATGAGCACGCGGCGCGCCTTCTGCCTGGCGCTGGGGGCGGCGGCCTGTGCGCGCACCGGGGCCAGCGAGTCCGTGTCGCCGACGCTGCGCGAAGTCAGCCGGCGCCTGGCGCCCGAGCCGGTGGTGCGCGGCGCTTTCGAGCAACGCAAGACGATCAAGGGCTTTCGCAACCCGCTGGTGTCCAGCGGCGACTTCGTGGTGGCGCGCCAGCGCGGCGTGATCTGGCGCACGCTCGCGCCGTTCCCGTCCTCGCTGGTGATCACGCGCGACCGCCTGCTGGCGCGCCAGGGCGACGGTGCGGTCGCGCGCCGCCTGAGCGCGAGCGAGGAGCCCGCGGTGCGGGGCATCAGCGAGACTTTGTTCGGCGTGATGGCCGCCGATCTGTCGGTGCTGGTGCAGCGCTTCGACATTTCCGGCGACAGCGGCCGCGACGGCTGGCGCCTGGCGCTGCAGCCGCGCGACGCCGGCCTGGCGCGCTGGATCCAGCGCGTCGAGCTGGAAGGCGACCGCTTCCTGCAGGCCGTGCGCATGCAGGAGGCCGGCGGCGACCTCACCGCGATCAAGCTGTCGCGCCATGGCGCCGGCGCCACCCTGGCCGCCGAGGAGGAGTTGCAGTTTGAGTGATCCCGGCTTGCTCGCCGGCGCCGATCCCCTGGCGCGGCTGCCGCAGGTCTCGGCCCGGCCCTGGCGCATCGCCGCGCTGCTGTGGCTGATCTGCGTGCTCGCGATCGCCGCGCACCAGTGGCAGTTCTGGCGCGACGGCCGGCTGGACACCGACGTGCTGGCCCTGTTGCCTGCGGCGGAGCAGGCGCCCGAGGTGACCCGTGCCGGCCGACTGCTGGCTGACGGCATCTCGCGCCAGGTGGTGGTGCTGGTGGGTGCGCCCGACTGGTCCTCGGCCAGGCGGGCGGCGCAGTTGTGGCGTGCGGCGCTGGCGCGCTCGCAGGCGCCGCTGGCGGCTGGGACCGACGCCATACAGGGGGGCGAGGCCCTGCTGCAGTTCTACGCGCCTTGGCGCGACCGTCTGCTGACGCCGGCGCAGCGGCGCCAACTGGAACAGGAGCCCCTGCCGGCCCAGACGCAGCGGGCCCTGGCGCTGCTGCTGCAGCCGGGCGCGGGGCGCCTGACCGAGGTCGCCGCCGATCCGCTGGGCCTGTGGCCCGAGTGGCTGCAAGCCCGCGCCGCCCAGAGCCGCGCGCGGCCACGTGAAGGCGAACTCTGGGTACACGGCGAGGACCAGGAATGGGTGGTGCTGCCCTACCAGATCACTGGCGCGCCCTTCGCCATGAGCGGCGACGCGGTCTACCAGCCGGCGCTCGAGGCGGCGCTCGAGGCGGCGCAGCGCGAAGTGCCGCAGGCGCGCATGCTGGCCGCCGGTCTGCCGCTGCACGCCGAGTCGGCGGCGGTGCGCGCCAGCCAGGAAATCAACACCATCGGCTGGGGCTCGCTGGCGGCGGTGCTGCTGCTGGCGTGGCTGGCCTTTCGCCGCCTCGCGCCGATCGCGCTGGTGGCGGGCATGCTGCTCGTCGGCGTGGCCGCCGGCGTGTCGGTGACCGCCTGGGTGTTCGGCCAAGTGCACCTGCTGACGCTGGTGTTCGGCGCCAGCCTGGTCGGCGTGGCCGAGGACTACGGCATCCACTATTTCGCGGCGCGCCAGGGCGAGCCGGGGGTGCGTCCGCACGTCCAGATGCGCAGCCTGCTGCCGGGGCTGGTGCTGGCGCTGGCCACCAGCGTGCTGGCCTATCTCGCGCTCGGCGTGGCGCCGTTCCCGGGCCTGCGCCAGATGGCGGTGTTCTCCGCCGCCGGGCTGCTCGCGGCCTTCCTCACCGCGGTGTGCTGGTTCCCGCTGCTGGACCGCCGCGCGCCGCGCGACGGGCGCTTCGCCGCCTGGATCCGCGCCAGCCTGGCGCGCTGGCCGCTGTGGCGCGGCTGGCCGCGGCGCCCGCCTGGTTGGCTGGCCATGGCGCTGGTCACGCTCGCCTCGGCCGCTGGCTTGGCGCAGCTGCGCGTCAGCGACGACCTGCGCCATTGGCAGGGTTCGCCGGCGACGCTGATGCAGGCCCAGCTGGCCGTCTCGCGCATGTTGGGCACGCCCAGCGTGGCGCAGTTCTACCTGGTGCGCGGCGGCAGCGCGCAGGAGGTGCTGGAGCGCGAGGAGGCGCTGAAGGCGCGCCTCGATCCGCTGGTGGCGCGCACCGCGCTGGCCGGCTATGCCGCGGTGTCGGACTGGGTGCCTTCGTGGCGACGGCAGCAGGCCGACGCGCAACTGACCGAGCGGGTGGAAACGCAGGTCCTGGCCGGGCTCAACGCGGCGCTCGGCGAGCGGCTGCTGCGTCCCGCCACGGCCCCGCGCCCGCTCACGCCGCAAGAGTGGCTGGCGCATCCGGCCTCGGCCGCCGGCCGCGCGCTGTGGCTCGGGGTCGACGACGAAGGCCAGTACATGACCGTGGTGATGCTGCACGGCCTGCACGACACGGCCCTGCTGCCCCGGCTGAGCGCCGTGGCCGATGGCCTGCCCGGCGTGCGCTGGGTCAACCGCTCCGGCGACGTGGCGTCACTGCTAGGCCGTTACCGGTGGGCCATGGGGGCGCTGCTGGCGGCGGGGCACGTGCTGGTGTTCGCCGCATTGTGGGCGCGCTTTCGCCGCGCTGCCTGGCGCGCCTGGCTGCCCACCGCGCTGGCCAGCGTGCTGGCGCTGGCGGCGCAAGGCTGGCTCGGCGAGCCGCTGCAACTGTCGAACATCCTGGCGCTGCTTTTGCTGCTGGGTATCGGGGTCGACTACGGCATCTTCCTGCTGGAGCACGATGGCGACGGCGCCGCTTGGCTGGCCGTGGTGCTGGGCGCAGCCAGCACCTGGCTTTCATTCGGCCTGCTGGCGCTGTCTTCGACGCCGGCGCTGCATGCCTTCGGCTTCACATTGATGATCGGTGTGGCCCTGGTATGGGCCGGCTCGCCCTGGCTGCGGCGCGAGCCCGAGAAAGCGTCGGCATGAACGCGCGGCGCGCTTTGATATTGGCCGGCGCCGGCTTGCTTGCTGGCTGCGTGGCGCCGCGGGGGCCGCGGCTGCCGCCCGAGCCCTACGCGCTGCGCCTGAGCCCGGCCTCGCTGGGCCGCGAGCTCGCCCTGCAACAGCGCATGACCCTCAGCGTGTACGGCTTTTCGCAGCAGATGGACCTGGCGCTGGAGGCGGATGCGCAGGCGGTGCGCCTGGCGATCCTCGCCTTCGGCCAGACGCTCGCCCGCCTGGAGTGGGATGGCCGCGAGCTGATGGAAAGCCGCGCCCCCGGATGGCCGACGGCCGTGACCGGCGCCCGCGTGCTGGCCGACGTGCAATTGGTGCACTGGCCGGCCGACGCGATCCGCGCCGCTCTGCCACCCGGCTGGACCCTGGAAGCCAGCGAGGACAGCCGACTGCTGCGGGTCGGCAGCACACCGGTGGCGCGCGTGCGCTACCCAGCGCCGGGCCAGGCCGAACTCGACAACGTCGCCGGTCACTACCGCCTGCGACTGGAATCGGTGACGCTGCAATGAGCGCGGTGTTTCTTCAGCAGATGGGGTGGATCAGCGCGCTGGGCCGCGGCGAGGCCGCGCGCGAGGCCCTGTTTGCCCGCACGCTGGAAGACAGACCGCCGACTGACCGCTACACGCCCGGGCGTGCGCTGCACCTGGGGCGCGTGCGGCAGGCGTTGCCTTCAATCGAAGGCGAGCCGGTCGCCTTCCGTACCCGCGGCAACGCCTTGCTGGCTGCGGTGCTCGAGGACCTGCACGCGCCGATCGAGCATTTGCGCGGTTGGGTCGATCCGGCCCGCGTGGCGGTCGTGCTGGGCGTCAGCGCCGCCGGGCTGACCGAGGGCGTGGCAGCAGCCAACCGCTTCCGCGCTGAAGGCGCCTGGCCCGCGGCCTACGACTACGCGCAGCAGGAGATGGGCAACGCCGCCGCTTTCGTCGCTCGCCGCCTGGGCGCGCGCGGCCCGGCCTACACCATTTCCACCGCCTGCTCCTCCGGTGCCAAGGCGCTGGCGGCAGGCGCCCGCCTGCTGCGCGCCGGCCTCGCCGACGCGGTGCTGGCCGGCGGTGCCGATGCGCTGTCGGCGTTCACCATCGGCGGCTTCAGCGCGCTCGAATCGGTCAGCGCCGCGCGCTGCAATCCCTTGTCCGCGAATCGCCAGGGCATCAACCTGGGCGAAGGTGCTGCGCTGTTCCTGATGGGGCGCGAGCCGGGGCCGGTGCGCCTGTCCGGCTGGGGCGAGAGCTCCGACGCGCACCACATGTCGGCGCCCGAGCCCGGCGGCCGCGGCGCACTGGCCGCGATGCGCCAGGCCTTGAGGCGCGCGCAGCTGCAGTCCGCGGACATCGACTACGTCAACCTGCATGGCACGGCGACCTCGCAGAACGACGCCATGGAAAGCCGTGCGGTCGCGGAGCTACTGGGCACCGAGGTGCCGGTGAGTTCCACCAAGCCGCTGACGGGACACACGCTGGCGGCTGCCGGCGCGGTGGAGGCGGCGATGTGCTGGCACACGCTGCACGACAATCCGCGCGGCTCGCTGCCGCCGCACTGGTGGGACGGAGCGCGCGATGCGGCGCTGCCGGCTCTGCGCGTGGCCGCGCCGGGCGAGACGCTGGGCCGCGCGCCGCGTCACGTGCTGAGCAATTCCTTTGCCTTCGGCGGCAGCAATGCCTGCCTGGTTTTTTCGCGGGAGTGAGATGGAGAACTTGAACACGGTACGCATCGAGGGCCTGATTCCGCAACGCGGTGCGATGCGGCTGCTCGATCGCGTGCTGGCCGTCGACGACGAGCGCGTGCTGGCCGAAGTGGACGTGCCCTTCGACGGCCTGTTCGTGCGCGACGGCCAGGTGCCGTCCTGGGTCGGCATCGAGTACATGGCGCAGGCCGTCGGGGCCTGGGCCGGCGCGCGTGCGCGCAAGCAGGGCGGCGAGCCTCGTCCCGGCCTGCTGCTGGGCACGCGCCGCTTCGAGACCCACTGCGACGGCTTTGCCAGCGGCAGCCGGCTGCGCGTCGAAGCACGCTGCGAGCTGATGGGCGCCAATGGGCTGGGGCAGTTCGACTGCCGCATCGCACTGGACGGACGCGAACTGGCCAGCTCGCGCATCTCCGTGTTCGATCCGCCCGGCGGCACCGACGCGCTGTTCAAGCCGGGGGCGCCGGCGTGAGCACGGTGCTGGTCACCGGATCGAGCAGCGGCATCGGCGAGGCGATCGCGCTGCGCCTGGCGGCCGCCGGCCACGACCTCGTGGTGCATTGCCGCGCCAGCCGCGACAAGGCCGATGCGGTGGCTGACCGCATCCGCGCGCTGGACCGCGGTGCGCGGGTGCTGCAGTTCGACGTCGCCGACCGCAGCGCCTGCCGCGCCGCGCTGGAGGCCGACATCGAGCAGCACGGCGCCTACTACGGCGTGGTCTGCAACGCCGGCCTGGCGCGCGACAACGCCTTTCCGGCGATGAGCGGCGACGAATGGGACGGCGTGGTCCACACCAACCTCGACGCCTTCTACAACGTGCTGCATCCGGTGACAATGCCGATGATCCAGCGGCGCCGGCCGGGACGCATCGTCACCATCGCCTCGGTGTCGGGGCTGGTGGGCAACCGCGGCCAGGCCAACTACAGCGCCGCCAAGGCGGGGCTGATGGGCGCGACCAAGGCACTGGCGATCGAGCTGGCCAAGCGCCACATCACGGTCAACTGCGTGGCGCCCGGCCTGATCGACACCGACATGCTGCCGGCCGACGTGCGCGATGAAGCGATGAAGATGATCCCCATGAAGCGCCTCGGCCGCGCCGATGAAGTGGCCGGCCTGGTCGCTTTCCTGCTCAGCGAAGAAGCAGCCTACATCACCCGCCAGGTGATTTCGGTCAACGGAGGCATGGTGTGAAGCGCGTGGTCGTCACGGGCGTGGGCGCGATCAGCCCGCTGGGCCACGACTGGCCCACGGTGCGGCAAAGCCTGCGCGCCCAGCGCAACGTGGTGCAGCGGATCGCGAATTGGGATGCCTACACCGGGCTGAACACCCGGCTGGGCGCGCCGGCGCAGCCCTTCGAGTTGCCGGAGCACTACAACCGCAAGGCCACGCGCAGCATGGGCCGCGTGGCGCTGATGGCCACGCGCGCCAGCGAGCTGGCGCTGGCCGACGCCGGCCTGCTGGGCGATCCGCTGGTGCGCAGCGGCCGCATGGGCATCTCCTACGGTTCGTCCGTCGGGTCGCCGCCGGCGATCGCCGACTTCGGCCACATGATCATCGCCAGGGACACCGAGGGCATCAACGCCAACACTTACATCAAGATGATGTCGCACACGGCCGCGGTGAACATCGGCGTGTTTCTCGGGCTGACCGGACGCATCGTCACCACCTCCAGCGCCTGCGCCGCGGGCAGCCAGGGCATCGGCTACGCCTTCGAGGCGATCCAGAGTGGTCGCCAGGTGGCGATGCTGGCCGGCGGTGCCGAGGAGCTCGACGCGATCGACGCCGCGGTGTTCGACACCTTGTTCGCCACCAGCACGAAGAACGACCAGCCAGCGCTGACGCCGCGGCCCTTCGATGCCGAGCGCGACGGCCTGGTGCTGGGCGAAGGCGCCTGCACCCTGGTGCTGGAGGAGCTGGCGCACGCGCGGGCGCGCGGTGCGCGCATCCTGGCCGAGGTGGCCGGCTACGGCACCAACAGCGACGGCGCGCACGTCACCCAGCCCAAGTCGGCCACCATGGCGCAGGCCATGCGGCTGGCGCTGGAATGCGCGGGCATTCCGGCTTCGGAGATCGGCTATGTCAACGCCCACGGTACCGCCACCAACCACGGCGATGTGGCCGAAAGCGTGGCGACGCTGGACGTGCTGGGCGCGCAGGTGCCGATCAGCACGCTCAAGAGCTACATGGGCCACACGCTGGGCGCCTGCGGCGCGCTGGAGGCGTGGATGAGCATCATGATGACGCACGAGGGCTGGTTCTCACCGAACCTGAACCTGGAGAACGTGGACCCGGACTGTGCGCCGCTGGACTACATCACCGGCGGCGGCCGCGAGCTGCAGACCGAATGGGTGATGAGCAACAACTTCGCCTTCGGCGGCATCAACACCTCGCTGATCCTGCGGCGCTGGCCATGACGGCTGGCGCGGTGGTGCACCTGGCCTGTGGCGAGGTGGCCGCGCTGCTGCGCGAGGCGCCGGCT
>Ga0318496_10000665_pt1 | contig 12521 bp, 12 predicted proteins | sample GRESIP109b1f22_FD_203296 | JGI IMG/M metagenome (GOLD analysis project Ga0318496, IMG submission 203296) | Tropical soil microbial communities from Luquillo Experimental Forest, Puerto Rico - GRE.SIPMG.109b1f22 | ecosystem: Environmental > Terrestrial > Soil > Tropical forest > Bulk soil... | reverse complement strand
GCCCACGGCACCTCGACCCCGCTCAACGACCTCGTCGAGGCCGAGGCGATCGCCAAGGTGTTCGGCCTCCCCGGCCCGCCGGTGACCTCGATCAAGGCCGTGACCGGGCACACGTTCGGCGCGGCGGGGGCCATCGAGGCCGTGGCGTCGGTGCTCTCGATCGAGCACGGCCTCATTCCCGCCACCGTCGGGTGCGAATCGGTCGACCCAGGAGTGCTCGTCGACGTGGTCACCGGCGGCCCCCGGCCGTGGGATCCCGGACCGGTCGTGTCGAACTCGTTCGGCTTCGGCGGCCACAACGGCTGCCTGGTGATCACGCCGCCCTCTGCGCGGTAGGCGCGGTCCCCGCCCCGTTGGTCGGAACCCGGTGACGGCGGCGCACGCCGCCATCATCTTCGTCGCCGGCCTCGCCGCCGGGACCATCAACACCATCGTCGGGTCGGGATCGCTGATCACCTTCCCGACCCTCCTGGCCCTGGGCTACCCGCCGGTGCTGGCCAACGTCTCCAACAACATCGGGCTCGTGCCCGGAGGGGCCTCGGGCGCTTACGGCTACCGGCGCGAGCTGGCCGGCCAGGGGCCACGCCTGCAGCGCCTCGTCCCCGCCTCGCTGGCCGGAGGGATCATCGGCGCGGTGCTGCTGCTGGTGCTGCCGGGCAGCGTGTTCAAGCGGGTGGTGATCGTCCTGATCGCCGTCGCCCTCGTTCTCGTCGTGCTCGAGCCCCGGCTCGGCCGGCGGGCGCGGCCGGCCGGAGCCCCGGCACGCATCAGCCCGGGCCTCGTCGCCGCCGTGTTCGCCACCGGCATCTACGGCGGCTACTTCGGCGCCGCCCAGGGCATCATCCTGATCGCCCTGTTGGCGATCTTCGTGGCCGACGACCTCCAGCGCCTCAACGGGGCCAAGAACGTGCTGGCCGTGTGCGTCAACGGGGTGGCCGCGATCGTGTTCGTGCTCGCCACGCGGGTCGACTGGAACGTGGCTGCGCTGATCGCCGCCGGCTCGGTGATCGGCGGCCAGGTCGGCGCCCGGCTGGGGCGGCGCCTCGACCCCCGTGCCCTCCGGGCGGCCATCGTCGCCGTGGGGCTCGGCGCCATCGCCCGCCTCGTCTGACCGGTGGCTTGGGCCGGCCCGGCCGCGTGCCGATGTTCTGCGGCATGGACGCGGGCTGCCCGGGATGCGGGCAGGTCATGGGGCGGGTGACCGACAACGGCGTGCGGTTCGTGTGTCCCGGCTGCACGGGCCACCTGGTCGGCCTCGCCCCGTTCGAGCACCGCTACCCGGACCGGGGCCGCCAGCTGTGGCTCGCCGCCGCCGGTGGGCCGGCGGCCGGGCGCTGCCCGTTCTGCACCCGCGACCTCCTCCGCCCCACCTCGGTCGACGCGCCGCCCGGCCTGGCCGTGTGCCGGCTCTGCGAGCAGGTGTGGGTGCCGGCCGAGGCCGAGGCGTGGCTGGACGCCCACACCGGCAGCGCGCCGGCCGCGGCGGAGCCGGTGCGCGCCACGCATGCCGACACCTGCCCGGGGTGCGGCGCTCCGTGGGCTCCCGACGCGGGCGGGTGCTGCCGCTACTGCAAGGAGCAGCTCACCGGCGTGACGGCGACGACCGTCATCGTCGAGGCCCCGCCCGCCGTCCAGGCCGGCGGCCTCCTCGGGGCGCTGCTGGGAACCGTCGAGCGCGAGTGGTGACGGCCGGTCAAGTCGGCACGCGCACGAGCGGCCTGGCGTCGGCGTAGGAACGCTCGACGAAGCGCTCGAACTCGAGCGCCGGCAGTGGCCGGCCGAACAGGTAGCCCTGCACGCAGTCGCAACCCTTGGCTTGCAGGGACTTGAGCTGCTCGATCCGCTCCACGCCCTCGCCGACGACGGTCATGCCGAGGCCGTGGCCCATGGCGATGATCGCCGACACGATCGAGTCGTCGGCCGGCGCCGACGACTGCACGAAGGACTTGTCGATCTTCAGGGTGTCGACAGGCAACCGGCTGAGGTACATGAGGCTGCAGTAGCCGGTACCGAAGTCGTCGATCGCCCATCGGACCCCCATGTTCCCGACTTCGGTCAGCGTCGCCGCGACGCGGTCGACGTCGTCGACCGCGGCCGTCTCGGTGAGCTCGAGCACCAGCCGGGAGGGGTCGATGGCGGTGGTGCGCAACGTGGCTGCGATGAGATCGGAGATCCCGCTGCGCAGCTGGCGGGCCGATACGTTGACGGCGATGCTGAGCGGGGGCAGCCCCGCCTTGGACCACGCCGCCATCTGGCGGCAGGCGGTGCGCAGCACCATCGACCCCAGGCTGACGACGAGGTCCGACTGCTCGGCCACCGGGACGAAGCCGCCGGGCATGATGAGCCCGTGGTCCGGGTGCTGCCACCGCACCAGGGCCTCGGCGGCGACCACCTGCGCCGTGCCGACGTCGAAGACGGGCTGGTAGTGCAGGACCAGCTCCCCCCGCTCCATGGCCGTGAGCAGGGACGCCTCCAGCGCGAGGCGCTCCTGCGCCCGGCTGGCGAGCTCGACGCTGTAGATCTGGTAGGCGTTGCGCCCGCCCTCCTTGGCCCGGTACATCGCGGCGTCGGCGCAGGACACGAGCTGGTCCGGATCCTCGGTGTCGTACGGATACATCGCCACGCCGATGCTCGCCGTCACGGTGAGCCGCTCGGAACCGACCTCGAGCGGCGCGTGGAACAGGTCCTTGATCCGCTCCGCCACGGTGATGACACCGTCGGGGCCCGACATGTAGGGAAGGAGCACTGCGAATTCGTCACCGGAGAGCCGGGCGACGGTGTCCTCGTCGCGCAGCAGCTCCACGAGGCGCTGTCCCACGACGCACAGCAGCTCGTCACCCAGCCCGTGTCCGAAGGTGTCGTTCACCCACTTGAAGCGGTCGAGATCGATGAACAGCACCGCGACATGGGTGCCCGAGCGGTGGGCATGGGCCACAGCGCGGGCGACGCGGTCGGCGAGCAGTACGCGGTTGGGCAGACCCGTGAGCGGATCGTGCTGGCTGCGGTGCTCGGCCCGGGCCCGGTCCTCGAGCAGGCTGCCGACGTAGGCGGCCAGCATGAGCGCAACGAGGGTGGCGCCGACGGCCGTGGTGCGCGACACGCGCTCGTGCATGGCGACGTGGAGCGCCACGGCGGCGGGGCCCAGCACCATGGCGACCACCACGGCGGCGAGATGGGCGGGGCTGAAGGTCGGCGGATCTCCGTCGATCGGATCGTCGAGCCGCTTCACCGACGGGTGGAGGGCGGCCACACCGAACAGGACGAACGGGGCCGCGCTGAGCACAGTCAGCCACGGGTGCATGTGCCCCGGTCGCCGTACGAGCGTCATCACGACCGCCAGGTGGGCGCCGGCGAGGTAGGCGAAGGCGAGGGCGAGATAGCGGTAGGTCACGACCCGCTCGCCCGGGAGAAGCACGAGCCGCACGGCGATGACCAGCAGGCCGGCGTCGAGCGACGTGGCCAGGATCGCCAGCAGGAGGTCACCCCGGGCGACCCTCGTCCCGGTCGTGAGCACCGACAACGTCACGCCGACGGCCAGCGACGCCAGACCGGCTTGCACGAGCAGATCGGAGCTGCGGCCCGGGACACGGGCCGAGAACATGCGCAGCAGGGCGCGGGCGAAGGGCGGGTAGGCGGTCAACAGGGCGGCTGAGGCCCAGGTCACCCCGCCGAGGCGCGGGAACCCGCCCGCCGTGAGGGCGAGCACGGCGATGCCGGCGCCCATGACGAGCAGCGGGTCGAGCGCCCCGCGGTCCCTGACCCGGCGGTGCTCGAGGACGCCGACGGCCACCGCCAGCAGGCCGGCCACACCGGCGAGGCGCACCAGTGTCGGGCCGAGCAGCGCGCCGGCCGCGCCCACCGCGAGCACCGCGCCGGCGACCGGGACGGCCCCGGGCGGGAGCCGCTCGAGGGCCGGGCGCCTGATCGCGTAGCGGCCACGAAGGACACGCCCGCCGGCGCCGACGTTCTCCCTCGAGATCATGGTCCTCCGTGCAGCGTCCCGACTGCGGTGGCCGTACATCGGCGCGCCGCGGGCGGACTTGAGGGCCCTTCGGGCGGCCCGCCGCCCCGACGGCGGCCTAGTCCTCGGGGGGCTCGGGGCGCAGGGTCGGGAACAGCACGACGTCACGGATGGTGGGGGCGTCGGCGAACAGCATGACCAGGCGGTCGATCCCGATGCCGAGGCCGGCGGTCGGAGGCAGGCCGTACTCCAGCGCGCGCAGGTAGTCCTCGTCGACCACCATCGCCTCGTCGTCGCCGGCCGCCCGCGCCCGGGCCTGGTCCTCGAACCGGCGCCGCTGCTCGTCGGGGTCGGTCAGCTCGCTGAAGGCGTTGCAGAGCTCGCGCCCGGCCACGATGGCCTCGAAGCGCTCGACCCACCCCGGACGCGAGCGATGGCGGCGGGCAAGCGGGGAGACCTCCTCGGGGTAGTCGACGACGAACACCGGCCCCCACTGCGCCGGTTCGGTGGTCTTCTCGTAGATCTCGAGAAGGAGCTTGCCCGGTCCGTCGGACGGCCCGAACGGCACGCCCAACTCGGTGGCGACCGCCCGCAGCGCACCCGTACCCTGCTCGAGCTCGAGGGTTCGACCGGTGGACTCGGCGACGAGCTCGGTCAGCGTGGCGCGGCGCCACGGCGGCGTCAGGTCGAGGTCACGCCCGCCGTAGCTCAGCTTGGTGGTCTGCAACAGCTCGTCGGCCAGCCACGCCACCAGCTCTTCGGTGAGGGCCATCAGGTCGGTGTAGTCGAGGTAGGCGGCGTACAGCTCGAGCAGCGTGAACTCGGGGTTGTGCCGGGGGGACAGCCCTTCGTTCCGGAACACCCGCCCGATCTCGAAGACCCGCTCGAAGCCCCCCACCACCAACCGCTTGAGGTACAGCTCCGGCGCGATGCGCAGGTACAGGTCGACGTCGAGCGCGTTGTGGTGGGTGACGAACGGCTTGGCGGTCGCGCCACCCGGGATGGGCTGGAGCATCGGGGTCTCCACTTCCACGAACCCGCGGTCCTCGAGCCAGCGACGCATGAGGCTCAGCAGGCGGCTGCGCAACGCGAACGTGCGCCGGCTGTCCTCGTTGGCCCACAGGTCGACGTAGCGCTGGCGGTAGCGCAAGTCCACGTCGGTGATCCCCCGCCACTTGTCGCCGAACCCGCGCCTCGCCTCGGCGAGCAGGACCCACTCGTCGACCTTGACCGACAGCTCGCCGGTGCGGGTCTTGACCGCCGGGCCGGCGGCGCCGACCCAATCGCCGATGCGCAGTTTGGCGAACGCGGCGAAGTCGGGGGTCACGGCGGACAGGGCGAACAGCTGGACCGACCCCGAGCCGTCGCGCAGCTCGGCGAAGGCCAACCGGCCCTGCGGGCGGACGAGCATCAGGCGCCCGGCCACGCGGGCGACCCGGCCCGTCTCCGCCCCCGCCTCGAGGTCGTCGTAGGCCGCGTGGAGGTCGGCCGCCAGATCGGTGCGGTCGAATCGGTAGGGGAGGTCGGTCATCGTCGGTGTTGGTGACGGGGTCCGGCCGGGAGCCGGCCGGGCCGCTCAGGCAGTCGGCGGCTCGTAGGGGACGAACGTGTCCGGTTCGGGCGGCGGCGCCAGCGTCGGCAGCTCCGGCGTGACGTCGGGCCCCGGCGACACCAGGCCGGTGCTCGGGGCCAGCATCGGCAGGGCGGCGGCGAGGGGCGCCACGGCGTGCGATCCGTTGGGCGCTCCGTCGAGCGGCGGGAGCTCGCCGAGCGGCGGCGCCGGCTCCTGCTCCGGGCCGTGGCGGATGTCGTCCACCACGCCGCGCACCGTCTCGTTGATGTCCGAGAAGTGCTCGCGGAAGGGCTCGGTGAACTCGCTCACCACCTCGCGGACCTCGCCTTCCAGATCCCCGCGGATGCGCTTCCACTCGCGATAGAGGTTGCCCGCCGTCTTCACCACCTGGGGCAGCCGATCGGGCCCCAGCACCACCAGGGCGACGATGGCCACCACGGCCAGATGGGTGAACGACAGGTTCAGCGGCACCGCATCAGCGTACGGGGCCCGGACCCGATTCGGATCGTGGCCGGCGCGGCCCGGCCGGTAGCGTGCCGCTGTGGTCGAGGTCCGCACCATCGCCGAGGACGAGGCCGACCGCTGGACGGCCGCCATGCTGGCCGGCTTCCACAAGGTCGCCAGCGTGGAGGAGCAGGTCTACTACCGGCCCCTCATCGACCCCGACCGCACCTACGGCGCCTTCGACGGCCCTTCGATCGTCGGCACCGCCCGCTCGTTCCCGAGCCCGCTCACCGTCCCGGGTCCGGTCGAGCTCGCCGTCGCCGCCGTGACCGGCGTGACCGTCCGCGCCAGCCATCGCCGCCGGGGCGTCCTGACGCAGATGATGCGCCGGCAGCTCGACGAGCTGGCCCGGCGGGGCGAGCCGGTCGCCATCCTGATCGCGTCGGAGGCCCCCATCTACGGGCGCTTCGGGTACGGCGCCGCGTCGGAGAACGCCCGCATCGAGGTGGCCGCCGACCGGGTCCGCTTCACCGGCCCCGCCCCTTGCGGCGCGGTCCGCTACGTCGACGCCGGCGGGTTCCGCCGCCTCGCACCGCCGGTGTACGAGCGCTTCCGGGTGGCGCAGCCCGGGGCCATCGGCCGGTCGGCGCGCTGGTGGGACATGATCACCGGCGTCCTCCCCCGCCCGGGTGCCGATCCGCCGGGCTTCATGGCCGTGCACACCGACGACGCCGGCGAGCCGCGCGGCTACGTCCGCTACACCGTGGCCGAGGCGTGGGCGGGACGGGCGGCGGCATCGTCGATCGTCCTCAAGGACCTCGTGGCGACGTCGGACGACGCCTACGAGGCGCTGTGGCGCTTCGTCACCTCGGCCGACTGGATCGTGTCGGTCGCCGGCGACGACCGGCCGACCCGCGAGCCGCTGTCCTCGCTCGTCAACGACCCCCGCCACGTCGTCCAGCGCGACCGCGCCGACTTCCTGTGGGTCCACCTCGTGGACATCCCGGCCGCCCTGGAGGCCCGCCGCTACCGGGTCGCCGACCGGATCGTGATCGACGTCGCCGCCGGCTCCGGTACGCCCGAGTGCGTCCGGGTCGCCCTCGACGGCGGTCCCGACGGCGCCACCTGCACGACCACGGACGAGGCCGCCGACCTGACCTTGACCCGTTCGGACCTCGGCGCCGCCTACCTGGGGTCGACTCCGCTGTGGCCGGCCGCCGCCGGGCGGCGGGTCGACGCCCACCGGCCCGGCGCGGTGGAGGCGTTCGACCGCATGTTCGGCGAGGACCGGCCGGCGTGGTGCCACACCTGGTTCTGACGGACCAGCCCGATCGGGTGGCGCAGATCCGCTACCGATGGCCGGTACCCAGGACTACGTGACCGCGACCCTGCGTGACAACTCGCTCGGTCACACCACCACGATCCTCGCCAAGACGTGTTCGAACACCGGGGCGTACGTCGAGGTGGTCGTGAGTCTCTCGGGATACGCCAACCACAAGGCCACGCTGACGCTGATCAGCCACGACGACGGCCACGCCACGTCGTACGCGTTCTTCGACGACGCCGCCACCAGTTGACCCGGGGCCGCGGCCCCGTCCCCTCCATGTCGGATTCCCGCCAGTCAGGCGGGCCGCGCCCTGCTTGACTGGGCGCGGTGACCGGACTGCTCGACGATCCCGACGCCTGCTACCGGGCGGTGTCCAGCCGGGACGCCCGTTTCGACGGCTGGCTCTTCACCGGCGTGAGGACCACCGGCATCTACTGCCGGCCGAGCTGTCCGGCGATGACGCCGAAGCGGGGGAACGTGACCTTCTTCGCCTCGGCGGCCGCCGCCCAGCACGCCGGATTCCGCGCGTGCAAGCGGTGCCGCCCCGACGCCAGCCCCGGATCGCCGGCGTGGGATGCGCGCGCCGACGTCGTCGCCCGGGCCATGCGCCTGATCTCCGACGGCGTCGTCGACCGGACCGGCGTGGCCGGCCTGGCCGATCGCCTGGGTTACAGCGTGCGCCAGCTCGAGCGGCTGCTCGTCGCCGAGGTCGGCGCCGGACCTCTCGCCCTCGCCCGCGCCCAGCGGGCACAGCAGGCGCGCGTGCTCATCGAGACGACGGATCTGCCATTCGCGGCGGTCGCGTTCGCCGCCGGGTTCGCCAGCATCCGCCAGTTCAACGACACCGTGCAGCGGGTGTTCGGGACGACACCGACCGGGCTGCGCCGGCGTTCGGGCCGGAGCGCGGACGGATCGGGGACGATCGCGCTGCGGTTGCCGTTCCGGTCGCCGTTCCACGCCGAGGGTGTGTTCGGGCATCTGTGCGCGACGGCCGTCCCGGGCGTCGAGGAGTGGCGCGACGGCGGGTACCGCCGCGTCCTGCGGCTCGAGCACGGTCCGGCGATCGTGACCCTCGCGCCGGCGCCGTCGTGGGTGTCGTGCGTGCTCCGTCTCACCGACCTGCGCGACCTGGCCAGCGCCGTGGCGCGCTGCCGTCGCCTGCTCGACCTCGACGCCGACCCCGAAGCAGTCGACGCGTCGCTGGGTGAGGACCCCGCCCTCGGCGCCCTCATCGCGCCGGCACCCGGGCGGCGCGTCCCGCGCACGGTGGACCCAGCCGAGCTCGCGGTCCGCGCCGTCCTCGGCCAGCAGATCTCGACCGCCGGTGCCCGCACGCTCACCGCCCGCGTGGTCGCCGTCGCCGGCCCCACCGTGACCGATCCCGACGGCGGCCTCACCCACGGCTTTCCCTCCCCGTCGGAGCTGCTCGCCCTGCCCGACGACGCCCTGCCGCTGCCGGCGCGCCGGCGCGACACGGTGCGTCGCCTGACCGGCGCCATCGACGAAGGTCGCCTCGAGGTCGATGTCGGCGCCGACTGGGAACGGCCCGATGCCGGTCTCGCCACCATCCCGGGCATCGGGCCGTGGACGGCGTCGACCATCGCCATGCGGGCCCTCGGCGACCCGGACGCGTTCCCCGCGGGCGACCTGGGCATCACGACCGCGGCCGGGCGCCTCGGCCTTCCCGGGGGGGCGGCGCTCGTGACCCACAGCCAACGATGGCGGCCGTGGCGGGCGTACGCGACCCAGTACCTGTGGGGCGCCACCGATCACCCCATCAACCGCTATCCCACCACCGAGGAGGACCTCACGTGCCGAGCATCATGACCATCGACAGCCCCATCGGACTCCTCGGCCTCGTCGTGTCGGACGGCGCCGTCACCGAGCTGCGCATGGACGCGACGCCGCGGACCGCGACGGGCGACGCTGCCGAGCGCAAGGTGATGGACGAGGCCGTCTCCCAGGTCGAGGCCTACTTCGAGGGATCGCTGAAGGACTTCGACCTGCCGCTCCGGTCCGACGGGACGCCGTTCCAGCAGGCGGTGTGGCGCCAGCTCGAACAGATCCCGTACGGCACGGTGACGTCGTACGTCGAGATCGCACGGCGGGTGGGCAGGCCCACCGCCTCACGGGCGGTCGGCGCCGCCAACGGCCGCAACCCGATCGCCATCGTCGTGCCCTGCCACCGCGTCATCGGCGCCGACGGTTCGCTGACGGGATACGGCGGCGGCATGTGGCGCAAGGAGTGGCTGCTCGACCATGAAGGCCACGCCTTCGCGGGCGGGTAGGGCGTCGCCTCCCGATTCGAGGCCGGCCCTACGCTGCAGCCGGTGATCGGTTGCCGCGGTGCGGGCCGGCGGACGGCAGCGGGTCGCCGGACGGCAGTGGGCCGGCGGACGGCAGCGGGCCGGCGGACGGCAGCGACGGTGCTGACCGCGCTGATCGGCATGAGAGCGGCAGCGTGCGGTTCGAGCTCCGCCCACCCGTCCGGCGCATCGACCGCCACCCGGACAGCCTCGACGGCGCCCGCGTCGTCCGGGCCCGCGTCGAGTGCGAGAGCGTCCGGTCCGCCCGCCTCCAGCGTGACGATGACGGCGCCACCCTCGACCCCGGTGCCCGCACCGCGGTCGACCGTGACGACGGCACGGACGACGACCACGTCTCGCGCCCCATCGCCTCCCACGTCGCTCTCGCTGTCGGAGGCGGCCAACGGCACCACCGCGTCGGTGGCCGTGGACGGCACCATCACGGTGGTGCTGCACAGCACGTACTGGACGTTCGGCGCGCTCGGCGCGCCCGCGCTGGCGGTCAGCAGCGGACCGACCCCCCGCCCCGGAGACGGATGCGGCCCGACCGTGCCGGGTTCGGGATGCGGGACGGTAACCCTCGTCGAGCGCGCCACGACCGCTGGCACGACGGCGATCAGCGCGGCGCGGACGTCGTGCGGAGAGGCGCTGCGCTGCAGCCCGGCTCAGTCGGCGTGGTCGGTGACGATCCGCGTGGGGTGACTACTGGTTGCGCTGCCAGACGATCCGCAGGCCGATCAGCGTCAGCCACGGCTCGTGGTGCTGGATCGTGGCGGACAACGGTGCGATCAGACCGGCGAGCCCACCCGTGGCGACCACCGCCGCCTCGCCCAGCTCCTGCTTCATCCGCTCGCACACACCGTCGACCTGGGCCGCGAAGCCGTAGATGGCGCCGGACTGCATCGACTCGACCGTGTTCTTCCCGATCACGTTGCGCGGCTCGATCAGCTCGAAACGGCGCAGTGCGGCCGCCCGTTCGAACAGCGCGTCCAGGCTGATCTCGATGCCGGGAATGATGGCGCCGCCGAGGTATTCGCCCTTCTCGGAGATGGCGTCGAGGGTGGTCGCGGTGCCGAAGTCGACCACGATGCACGGTCCCCCGTAGAGGTCGAAGGCGCCGACGGCGTTGGCGATGCGGTCGGCGCCGACCTCCTTGGGGTTGTCGTACAGGATGGGCATGCCCATCCGCGTCCCCGGCTCCAGGACGATCGCCTTGACGCCGAACCACTCGTCGGCCATCTGCCGGAGGGCGGCGGTGTTGCGGGGAACCACCGAGGAGATGGCGATGCCCAGTCGCTCGGGATGGAACTCGATCCCGCGTAGCCGGAGGAGCTCGGCCACCAGCAGCGCCATCTCGTCCGAGGTGCGTTCGTCGTTGGTGGAGATCCGCCAGTGATGGATCAGGTTGGTGCCGTCGAACAGCCCGATGACGGTCTGGGTGTTCCCCACATCGATGGCGAGGAGCATGGGATCTCCCTCAGGTTCCGATGTCGAGGCCGAGGTCGACGACACCGGCCGAGTGGGTCAGGGCCCCGACCGAGATGAAGTCGGGGCGGGCGGCGGCGTAGGCACTGACGGTGTCGAGGGACACCCCGCCGGTGACCTCGAGCTCGATGCGGCCGGCGCAGCGGCTGACCGCGCACAGCACGTCATCGGGCGAGAAGTTGTCGACCATGGCCCGATCGGCCGCGGTCGCCAAGATCGCGTCGAGCTGCTCGAGGTCGTCGCACTCGACGTGCACCGGCCGCCCCGGCCACATCCGTTTCGCCGCCTCCACCGCCGCGGCAATCGACATCCCGGCGAGATGGTTGTCCTTGACCATCACCGCGTCGCTCAGGTTGGCCCGTTGGTTGGCGCCCCCGCCGGCCCGCACCGCCGCCTTCTCGAGGGCCCGGAGTCCGGGCGTGGTCTTGCGCGTGTCGAGGATGCGCGTCCGGCCGCCACTCGCGGCGTCGGCGAGGTCGACGAACCGGCGGGTCAGCGTGGCGACGCCGGCCAGATGGCGGACGAAGTTGAGCGCGGTGCGCTCGCCCGTCAGCACGGCGGGCAGCGGGCCCGACACGGCGCCCAGCACCTCGCCGGCGGTGAACGCCGATCCCTCGTCAACGGCCCAGTCCACGCTGACGCTCCCATCGAGCTGCGCGTAGGTCTCGGTGACACACGCCTGGCCGGCGAGCACCCCCGCCTGGCGCGCCGTGATCGCCGCGCGCGTCCGGGCGCCGGGGGGGAGGATCGCCGCCGTGAGGTCGCCGAGGGGCAGGAGGTCCTCAGCGAGAGCGCGCTGCACGGCATCGGCGACGGCGGCGTGAGGCGGATGGAGGTACGCGCTCACGGCGAGATCACGAACCGGCACCAGTAGGCATCGCTCGGTTCCGGGAAGTCGATGCGGGTGTGGTTCCCGCGGCTCTCCTCGCGGACAGTTGCCGCCGCGATCAGGGCGGCGGCAACGGTGGCGAGGTTGGCGACCGGGGCCCACTCGGGGCCCGAGGAGGACGGCGGGATCCTGGTGCGCAGCCGCTGCACCTGGCGCGCGGCGGTGGCGAGGGAGTCGGCCGACCGGAGCACGCCCGCTCCGGCGGTCATCGCCTGCTGCAGCTCGACGCGCACCTTCGCCGGGTCGGCCGGCGCGTCCCGCCGAGGCGCCGGCGGCGCGGCGACGACCCGGCCGGGGACGGCGCCGTCGCCGCCGAGCACCGCCCGCATGGCTCCCGTGGGCCGCGGCCCGTCGCGCCCGGCCACGATGGCGTCGACCACGCGGGCGCCCCACACCATCCCCTCCAGCAGCGAGTTCGATGCGAGGCGGTTGGCACCGTGGACGCCCGTGCACGCGACCTCGCCCGCCGCCCACAGACCGGGGACGGCGGCCGCCCCGTCGAGATCGGTCACGACGCCGCCCGAGAGGTAGTGCGC
>Ga0318496_10000664_pt1 | contig 12526 bp, 10 predicted proteins | sample GRESIP109b1f22_FD_203296 | JGI IMG/M metagenome (GOLD analysis project Ga0318496, IMG submission 203296) | Tropical soil microbial communities from Luquillo Experimental Forest, Puerto Rico - GRE.SIPMG.109b1f22 | ecosystem: Environmental > Terrestrial > Soil > Tropical forest > Bulk soil... | reverse complement strand
AGACGGCCGTCAGCGGCACGCCGTCGACAGCAGGGTGCTCGGTCCAGAACGAGCCGTCGTAGCTGAACGCGTTCCCCATGGCGTCGACCGCGATGCAGGACGTCGCCGAGGCGCAGGAGACCGACGTGAGCGCCACGCTGTCCACGGGGCTGGGCGCGGACCAGGTGCCGCCGCTCTTGATGATCGCGTTGCCCGAGAGGTCGACCTCCGCGCAGAAAGAGGCCGTCGGGCACGAGGCCGACGTCGGGTGCCCGCCGGCGGTCTCGAGGGGGACCGACGGGTCCCACGTGACGGTGACGTGCGAGCTGACGTGCGCGCCGTGCGGGGCGAGCGAGACGTACGACGGGTGGGCGGGCGCCGCGGCGGAGCTGATCCCGCCGATCGTGAGGGCCGCTGCCGCCCCCGCCGCCACGATCGCCGAGAGGCGTCGGTGCCCAACGATGACGCCGCGCATCAGCTGCTCCTCGCGTAGCACGACGCGACGACGTTCTGGGTCGGGGTGTCGTACCAGGCGTAGAGGTTCCTCGCGTTGTTCTCGGTGGGCGACCAGTTCCCGAACCCGATCGCCCAGAAGTACAGGCCCTGGAGGTGGAGCGCCCAGAACGCGTTGCACGCGCCCTGGAACCAGGCCTCCTGCAGCGGCCGGTCCACCCTCGTCCGAGGCGAGTAGTGCTCGTAGAACGGGCGGCTGTTGGCGCGGGCGACCGCGGCGATCCCGAGCTCCTCGATCGTGAGGTCGGCGGGGGTCTGCTGCATGCCCGTGAGCTGGAAGTTGTGCATGAACCCCAAGGTGAACCCGGTGATGGTGGGGGCCGAGTTGATGGGCTGGTACGCGTCGTACCCGTGGTCGACGAGGGGGAGCGAGAGCATCGGCTGGTGCTGCTGCGAGTAGAAGAGCCGTCCCGAGAAGAGCGTCTTCGCACGCTCGATGAGCGTCGTCCACGACGACAGGTACGGCATCAGCGTCGTGAGCTCCAGGGCGACGCTGAAGCTCGACGCGCCCGACTCGCTCGCCGCGATGAGGTACGGCTGCAGGTACGTCGAGTAGTTGCTGATCCACACCGCGGGGGTCCTCGGGGTGATGCTCGTCCGCGAGTTGTTCGTGAGATCCCCCTCGAAGAGATAGGGCCGCCACTCGACCGCCAGGTGGTACCGGTGCGCGACCTCGGTGATCGCCGCGAGCCGCTGCGGCGAGGGGGACATCGGACCGCGCTTGGGCACGTTCGACGACGACGAGCTCTGCCAGTACGGGAAGTCGAGCGACACCGCGTTCGCATGGAACCGGTTCACGAGGATCGGGAACATCGAGTTGGCGATCGACATCGCCTGGGCGTCAGTGAAGCGGCTCGCGTTGTCGATCAGGACCGCGATGCCCTTCGTCGGCGCGTAGGGCTGCGCCGCCTTTGGCGTCGCGCCCGACAGCGACGGGACGATCGAGGCGACGCCGAGCGCGAGCGCGACAGCGAGCAGCGCTGCAACCGGGCGTCGCATGGCGAGGCACACTAGCCCGGGCCACGGCGCCCACCCCCTCGCCGAGGGCGAATCCAGCGGATGCCACGGGGGTTCCCTCGACCGTCACGTGCGCATCACTCCGCGTTCGTCGAGGCACCGGGTGCGCGCCGTCGTGGTGCCGCGACGTCACGTGCGCAACGATGTTCTAGGGCAGCGTCACCGGGTCGAGCCGTTCGTCCTCGTGGTCGTAGACGAACCCGCGGATCCGTGCGATGCGCAGGAACGGGCTCGCGCGAAGCGCGCCCGCCGTCATCCGCACGCTGGTCGCGGCATCGCCGACGCCACGCAGCTCGAACGGCGGGCGCTCGCCGGTCTCCTCGTGCATCGCGGCCAGGATCTCCTCGCCGTCGAGGTCCGCCATCCCGCACCCGGTGTGGTGGAGCACCACGACCTCCTCGGTGCCGAGGGCGCGCTGCGAGACGACGAGGCTCCTGATGGCGTCGTCGGTGGCCAGGCCGCCGGCGTTCCGCACCACGTGGGCCTCGCCCGGGTGGAACCCGAGCAACCCGGCAGGCTCGATCCTGGCGTCCATGCAGGCGAGGATCGCCACGCGGCGCGTCGGTCGGGCTGCGTTGCGCGGGTCGTCGGCGGGCCGCACCGCGCCAGCCTGGCCGTCCCCCGGGGCTCCCGTCGAACCGGCCCGCCAGCGCGCCGACGCCCGGGCGCCCGTTCGCCACGGGGTCGGGTAGGTTGCGGCACCCATGGCCCGCGCCCCGGTGGAGGCGCCGCCGACCACCGAGGGACGCCAGGGCCTCAGCCAGGTCCTCGCCAGCGAGTGGATCAAGTTCCGGACGGTCCGGTCGACCCTGATCACCCTCGTCGCGACGTTCCTGCTGTGCGTCGGCATCGGGGCGCTCATCTGCCTCGCCCGCCGCTCGCACTTCCCCGAGGACCCGACCCGTGCGAGCCTCCAGGGGTTCGCCCTGGCCGACGTCTCGATCGGCGTGATCGGCGTCCTGATCGTGACGGCGGAGTACTCCTCGGGGCTGATCCGCGCGACGCTCGCCGCGAGCCCGCGCCGGCCGACCGTCCTCCTCGCCAAGGCGCTCGTCCTCGTGCTCGCCACCACGCTCGCAGGCGAGGCGTGCGCGTTCGCCTCGTTCCTCACCGGCCAGGCGATCCTCCACGGGTACGCCCCGACGGCCAGCCTCTCCGATCACGCGGTGCTCCAGGCGGTGCTGCTCGCCGGGCTCTCGCTCGGGCTCCTCGCGCTGATCGCGATGGGCGTCGGGCTGATGCTGCGGCACACAGCAGGGTCGATCGCCGTCTACGTCTCGCTGCTCCTCGTCGTGTGGATCATCGTGGCGGCTCTCCCCAGCTCGTGGAACGTGCACATCTACAAGTACCTCCCGGAGGTGCTGACCGAGGCGATGCGGTCGACCCAGCCGCTCGGAGGCATCTCGGAGTTCACGCCGTGGGTCTCGACCATCGTGCTCGCGGGCTACGCGGTCCTCGCGCTCCTCGGGGGCGCGATCGCCTTCGCCCGACGAGACGCCTGAGCGCCAGCGCGGCTGCGCGGACTGTCGCGGCTGCGCGGCCCGCGCCGTCGCCGGTGCAGCATCGGGCGGCATCCACCAGACTGGGCCGGTGCGACGATCCGCCAGGTCCCGCTGCCGTCCCGCGCACCGCGGCCGGGTCGACGGGGTCTGAGTGCGACACGCGACCGACGCGGACCTCGACCGGATCGAGGACCTGCTCGAGGCGCTTCGCGGCCTCGGCACGCTCGTCGAGCGCAGCCGGGGCACGTTCTCGGTCCGCTCCAAGGCCGCCCTGCACTTCCACGCCGACGGCACCGACCTCTTCGCCGACGTGCGCCTCGACCCGAGAGGTGAGTTCGAGCGCCGCCGCGTGACGACGAAGGCGGAGCGCACCGCGCTGGTGCGCGACCTGCGCCGAGCCACCGCCGGCGCCGCTCGCCCGTAGCGGCCAGCCACACCGGCGCCGCGGCCACCACTGCGGCGTCGGGTCGGCCACCTTGGCGCACCGCGACGACGTGCCAGGCTTGGTTCATGGCCGCCGCGACGACACAACGCGGCCACCACGCCGCACCGGCGGGTTGCGGCCCTCCCCCGCGGTGACCGCGGACGCCGCCCACAAAGACGACGGCCCGTCACCCGGTCCGAGCGTGCGGACCTGGGCGGCGCTCGGGGCGTGCTTCCTCGCGTCGAGCGTGCTCCTGGCGCTCGCGGAGTGGATGGCTGCGCGGGGGGATGCCCGCTGGCACTACTACGTCTTCTGGATCGGGTACGCCCTGGCGGTCGGGCCGGCCGCATGGCACATGCTCCGGCGCCAGACCCCTGGCGCCGTGCGCGGGGCGCTGGTCGTCGCCCTCGGGATCTGGAGCCTCGCGCCGCTGCTCCTGCGGACCGGCAACCACCCGCTGCTCTTCGACGAGTTCTCGCACTTCCGGATGCTGCAGGACCTCGTGCGGACCGGGCACCCGGTCTCGAGGGTCGGCCTCCTGCAGATCGGCGCGAACTTCCCCGGCGTCGAGCTGGTCACGAGCGCCCTCTACCACCTGAGCGGGCTCACGCTGTGGATCGCGGCGCTCGTGGTCGCAGCCGCCGCCCACGTCGCCCTCCTCACCGGCATCTACGTCCTCGTGAAGGACGCGGCCAGCTCGTCGAGGGCCGGGGCGCTCGCCGCGCTCGTCTACTCGCTCAACCCCTCGTGGCTCATCTTCGACGCCCAGTTCTCCTACGAGACCCTCGCGATCCCGATGCTGGTGTGGGTCCTCGTGTTCGCGCTTCGCGGCGCACGCCAGCGCGCCGACGCCACGGGAGCACGAAATCGTGCCGTCCTGATCGGGGTCGCTGCCGTGCTGATGGCCGGGCTCGTGGTCACCCACTCGGTGACCTCAGCGGTGTGCGCCCTCGCCCTCACGGGCATCGCGATCGTCGCCACCCTCCAGCGCCGGGGCATCCTCCGCTCCGAGGTCGTCACCTCGACGAGCATCGCCTGGGGGGTCGCGGCGTGGGCGGTCGTCATCACGATCTTGCGGTTCGTGAACATCGGGCACCCCCTCGTCCAGTACCTCGGCCCGACGTTCCACGTCTCACAGCAGCTGCGGCAGCTCCTCAGCCTGTTCGGGATCGGAAAGGGGCTGCCGCTGCACGCGGCGTTCGCGAGCTCGAGCGCGCCAGGGTTCGAGATCGTGTGCGCGTACGCGATGCTCCCGGTGCTCGGGATCGCGTTCATCTGGGCGTCATGGGGGCTGCTCGGCGCTCGGGGTCGGATCTCGCCGCTGGTCTACGTCGCCTTCGTGCTCAGCCTCCTCTTCTTCGTCTCGGTGCCGCTCGACTCCGCCGCCACGTACTCGGAGGCGGTCCACCGGTCGTGGGCGTTCAGCTTCATCGGGTTCGCGGTGCTGCTCGGTGTGGCGGGCGGGCTGGCGCTCGACGGCCACCTCGCCATCAACGTGCGCCGTCGGGTGCTCTGGCCGCCGGCGCTTCGGCTCCGCCGCCCGATGCGGCCGGCGATCGTCGCGTGCGCCGCCGTCGTGGCGATCGGATCGGCCTCGCTCGGGTCCTCGACGGCGTACCGGTTCGGCGGCAAGGTCGCACCCCAGACCGACCCGCTCTACGTCGGCACCCAGACGGCGATGGTGGCGAGCTGGTTCGCCCGGCACGCAACGCCGAGCGACGTCGTGTTCGCCAACCGCTTCGTGATCCGTCCGATCGCGATCGCCTCGAGGGGTCACATCATCCAGCCGGGCGGCACGGAGTCGCACCTCATCCTCACCATCAGCATCAGCTACGACGAGCTCTTCGCGTACCGGCACGACCGCGTGAGCTACATCGTCTACGACCGGCGCACCGGCAAGGTCGGCAACGTCAGGCCCTGGTTCTGGTACGTCTCGAACGACTCCCAGCTGCCGAGGGACGCGAGAGGACAACATGCGTTCACCTACCGGCTGGGCTGCCTCGACTGGGTGCACGCCGTCTTCGCGACGACCGACTACCAGGTGCTCCGGGTCGATCAGGGCGCGCTCGAACGTGACCTCGATCTAGGGCACACCGGGCTCGACAAGCGGTGCCAGGCGGCGGTGTTCCACGGATGAGCGTCGCGCACGACCGCCGCACGGCACACGACGCGTTGGCGCTCGGCCTCGCGGGGCTCGCCCTCGTCCTCGTGGCCGCGCTGCTCGCGCACGGTGGCGCCGTCGGCACCGTTCGGACCGTCGTTGCCTGTCTCGCGATCCTCGTCGTCCCTGGCTGGCTCGTGGGACGGCTCGTCGACGAGGACGGTGACGCCATCGCACGGCTCGCCGGCGGCACCGTCGCGACGCTCGGCGTCATCGCCCTCAGCGGGTTCCTGGCGGTCGAGCTCGGCGTCCGCGTCGCCACCGCTGCGGTCGCGATCCCGCTGCTGGTGCTGGTCGCGATCGCCGCGGTGCTGGGTGCGAGCGGCCCGTCGGTGCGCCGCGCGCCGCTCGGCCCCCTCCTCGTCGCGCTCGGGCTCGGCGCCGTGGCGCTCCTCGGCGCGTGGGGGACGCACCTCGCGCTGCCCGCGGTGCCGGTCGAGCCGGCCTTCTCCATCCAGGCCACCAGGGCGCTCGTCTCTCCCACGCGTGTCGAGGTGACCGTTACGGTGACGCGGGTGCGCACCGACGAGCCGACGGAGCTCAAGCTCTACGTGAACCTCCCGCCGCCCGTCGCGGTCGCCGTCGTCTCGCCGCGCGAGTCCACGGTGCGGCTCACCGCGAGGCGGCCGGCGGGCTCGCCGGCGTGCCCGTCGGAGATCCGGGTCCGCGTCGTGGCGTCGAACGGGGCGTACCTCACCCCGCCGGTCACCTGCGTCGGCGGGTAGCGGGAGCCGCGGTGCCGCCCGCCGATCTCGTGTCCGAGCCCGGGGACGCGGGCGGCCAGGCCAAGGGGCGCACCGCACGCGCCATCGCGCTCGCCGAGCAGCGGCTCGGCCACAACTTCCACCTCGTCCGCGGCTCCGTCGGCGTCATGGTCTCGACGATCCTCGCCTCGATCACCGGGTGGTTCTTCTGGGTGATCGCGACGCACCGGTGGCCGACCAGCCAGATCGGCGTCGCCACCGCGCTCGTCGCCGCGCTGACCTCGATCGCGCTGATCGCGGGCCAGCCGATCGCGACGACGATGCTCATGCGGATCCCGCGGTCCCCGAGGCGCCACGCCCTCCTGCGCGCGGGCCTCGCGCTCGCCATCGGGATCGCGCTCGTCGAGTCGGTCATCGCCATCGCGCTCCTCCCGAGCACGGTCTCGGTCGTGCGCACCGTGGGGCTCGGCGCGCTCTTCGCCGTCGGCTCGGCCGCCGCCGCGGTCGGCGTCGTCCTCGACGCCGGATCGCTCGGCATCCGCCGTCCCGGCCTCATGGTGGGCCGCAACGGGTTGCACGGCGGCGGCAAGCTCGTGCTGCTCGGTGCCGTCGCGCTCCCCGCGGGGCTCATCACCGCCCCGTTCGCGGTGATCGGCGTGTGGGCGGCGCTCTCTGTCGCGACGTCGCTGTGGGAGTGGGACCGCTGGCGCAGGGTCGCGGGGCCGGACGTGGCGTCGGCCGTTGAGCCGCACCGCGCTGGGTTCGCCGAGCTGCGCCAGGGGTTCGGGCTGCAGGTGGTCGGAACGCTCGGCGGCTCGCTGCCGCCGCAGGTCCTCCCGATCCTCGTCGTCGGGATCCTCGGCGGCGTTCAGGCCGGGTGGTTCTCGATCACATGGCTGGTCGGCAGCCTGTGCTTCTTCATCTCGCCGGCGGTCTGCCAGGCGCTGCTGAGCGAGGGGTCGCTCCGACCCGAGCAGCTCGACGAGAAGACGCGGACGGCGGTCGTGCTCTCCGCGGTGCTGCTCGCGCCGCCGCTGCTCGTCTATCTGACGGCCGGGCACGCGGTGCTCTCGCTCTTCGGCGCGACCTACGCCGCCCACGGCACCACGCTCCTCGTCATCCTCGCCATCTCCTCGATCCCCGACCTCGTGACCAACGTGGCGGTCGCCCGGTACCGGGTGCAGGGGCGCCTCGGGGCGGCGGCGGTCGTGAACGGCGTCATCGCGGTCGTCGCCATCGGGGGCGCCGCGTGGGCGCTCCGCCGCCACGGGATCGAAGGCGCCGGGTGGGCGTGGGCGATCGCTCAGACCGTCGGGTGCGGTGTGCTCCTCCTCATCCTCGCGCTCGACCGGTCGGGCACGCGGGCGCGCGCGGCGCGCGGCGGCGTGACGAGGGCCGCCGCGCGGTGAGGATCCTGCACCTGACCGACCTCTTCGCCCCGTCCATCGGCGGCGCGGAGACCCACGTCCTCTCGCTCGTTCGAGAGCGGGTCCGCCGTGGCCACGAGATGAGCGTGGTCACGATGGTCAAGCCGGACGGTCACCCGTCCGACGCGATCGAGGACGTCGGGTTCCGCGTCCATCGGATCGAGGGGTTCTACGAGCGGTTCGGTCGCGCGTTCGCGTCCGTCGAGCGCGCGCCCTACCACCCCCCGTTCCCCGACCCCATGGTCGCCGCGACGCTGAGGCGCATCATCGAGCGCGAACGGCCCGACGCGGTGCACGCGCACAACTGGATGATCTACAGCTACCTCGCGTTCAAGACCCCGCGCCACCCGCCGGTCATGTGGATGCAGCACGACTACTCGCTCGCCTGCGCGAAGAAGACCCGCCGCTACGTCTCGGTGGACGAGCGCTGCCCCGGTGCCGAGGTGGCGCGGTGCGTGCGGTGCGCCGCGCCGCAGTACGGGTCGGTCAAGGGCACCGCGGTCACCCTCGGGCTCTACGCGTCGAACGCGACGCTGCTGCGCCGTTGCGATCTCGTCGTCGCCAACTCCGAGCCGGTCGCCCGGTTGGCGGCGGAGGCCACCGGGCTCCGCGGCGAGGTGGCCGTGGTCTCGAGCTTCGTGGACGACGACCTCGCCGCGCAGGCCGACGCCGTCGAGCGACCCGCGTTCCTCCCGCCGAGGGACGGGTACCTGCTCTACGTCGGCGGCCTCGGGCCGCACAAAGGGGTCCAGGACCTCCTCGAGGCGTACGCGCGCCTCGTCGACCCGCCGCCGCTCGTCGTGCTTGGCGTGCCGATGGCCGGCTCGCCCAAGCGGTGGCCCGACGGCGTCGTCGTGCGCGAGCGCGTCGCGCACCCCGAGGTGATGGCGGCGCTCAAGCACTGCGCGATGGCGGTCGTGCCCTCGCGCTGGGAGGAGCCGTTCGGGTTCGTCGCGCTCGAGGCAGGCGCGGTCGGCCGGCCCGTCGTGGCGACCGACGTCGGCGGGCTGCGCGGCGTCGTCGTGGACGGGGTCACCGGGGTGCTCGTTCGGCCGCGGGACCCCGGCGCCCTGGCCGAGGCGATCGCGTCGCTGCTCGAGGACCCTGCCCGCGCGGACGCCCTCGGCGAGGCCGGCAGGGCGCACGCGGCCGGGTACTCGGTGCGGCTCGCCGCCCCGCGCTTCGACGCGATGCTCGAGCGGCTCGTGGCGGACCGGCGCGCCGCGCCTCCCGGGTAGCTGCGACCTACCCGACGCCGATCGCGGCCGAGTCCGGCTGGATCGCGACGCACGTCGCCGCCCCCGTGCACGCCACCGCCCGCAGGTCCGTGAGCGGGACCGTCCGGCTGGGCGGCGCCCAGGCGCCGTTCGCGTACACGACCGTGCCGCCGCCGTCGTCGACGGCCAGGCAGAACCCCCGGACGGTGCACGCGACCCCGGTCAGCCGGAAGGGGTCGATCCGCCGCGGCACCGACCACACTCGGTGCGCGCCGTTCGCGGTGTACGTGACGGCGTTGCCCTCCTCGTCGACCGCGAGGCACAGGGCGGGGCTCGCGCACCCGACGGAGGTCAGCGGCACACCGAAGGCGTCGGCCTGCTTGAGGAATGGCGTCTGGGTGCCGAAGAACAGCTCGTGGCCGTTCTCCTCGACCGCCACGCAGAACCGCGGCGCGGAGCAGGAGACGGCGTTGTACCCGCGGACCCCTCGGGTCACGACCGGGATCCCCTCGACGCTCGGCGCGCTCCAGCGGGCGCCGTCGAACGTGAGCACGTGGTTCGCTGCGTCGGTCGCCGCGCAGAACGTCGCGGCGACGCACGAGACGCCGGTGAGCGCGCTCGCGTCGATCGTCCTCGGGCGGGTCCAGCGGCCGTGCTGGAGCGCGACCGCGCCGCCGCCGTCGCCCACCGCCACGCAGAACGCGCCCGCGCACGAGACGCCGGTGAGCGACCCGAGCCCGGTCGGGACGAGGCGGGTCCAGGCGGTGCCGTTCCACCGCGCGGCGGACCCGGTGTCGTCGACGGCCACGCAGAAGGTCGGGGTGCCGCACGAGACCGCCGTGAGGTGCCCGGGCGTCGGGTCCACCGTCCTCGGCGCGCTCCAGGACCCGGCCTCCATGGCCACCGCGCCCGCCGCGCTCACGGCCGTGCACGGCCCGGCAGGCGCGCACGCGACCGCGGTCCCGTCGTCACCGGGGAAGACCGCGTGCGGGGTGCCCCACGCGGCGCCGCCGAACGTGGACCCGGTGGACGCCCCCGAGAGCGCCACGCAGCTGGTGGTCGACGCGCACGCGACCGAGGCGACCGCCGTGGACGCGGAGAAGACCGCGCTCGGCGTCCAGACGCCTGCGGCCAGGGTCTCGACCTGCCCGGCGTCGTCGCCCGCCTCGCAGCGCCCCACCACCGGGCACGCGACGCTCGTCAGGCCGGCGGTCCCGGCCTGCACCGCCGTGGACCAGGTGCCGGTGAACGTGAACGCCTCGCCGGCGCCGTCGACCGCGACGCACGACGAGGCGGTCGTGCACGAGACGGCGGTGAGCGGGTAGAGGCCGACGGCGGTCGGCGTCGACCACGTGCCGGCGATGTCGGTGAGCGCGCGACCGCCGTCGTCGACCGCGACGCACGTCGCCGTCCCCGTCGCGCACGAGACGGCCGTCAGCCCCTCGGGGTCGACCGCTCGCCGCGTCCAGTGCGCGCCGTCGAAGACGTCGACGGCGCCGAGCCGGTCCACCGCCACGCAGAGGGCCGCCGACGCGCACGAGATCCCGACCAGGCCCACCCTGTCGACCGCCCGCGGCGCCGTCCAGGTCCCCGACTGCTCCAAGACCACCGCGCCGGCAAGGTCCACGGCCGCGCAGAACGTGGGGGTCGGACACGAGATCGCGGAGGGATGCCCGCCGACCGGCTCGATGCGGTGCGGCGCGCGCCACCGCACGACCGGCGCCGCGGTGCGCTGCGCGACCTGGTGCGCCCCTGCGGTCGCCGCACCCGAGCAGAGCGAGACGACGAGGACCGCGGTCGCCGCGAGGACGCGGCCGCGCCACGGCCGCAGCTCCCTCATCGGTGCCTCGCGAAGCAGGCGGCGACCACGTTGGCCGTCGCCGTCCCGAGCCACGGGTAGATGAGCGCCGAGTCGTTCTCGGTCGGCTTGAAGGTGTTGAAGTTGACCGACCAGAAGTAGAGCCCCTTGAGGTGCAGCGCGTAGAAGGCGTTGCACGCTCCGGCGAACCAGTCCGCCTGCACGCGGCGGTCGACCGGCGTCGACGGCGGGTAGTGGAAGTAGTTCGGCCGGAGGTAGGAGCCGGCGACGGCGGGGATGCCGAGCTCCTCGACGATGAGGTCCCGCGGCGTCTCCTGCATCTCGGCCATCTGGAAGTTCTGGATGAACCCCCTCGTGAACGCGGCGACCGACACCTGTCGCGGGCTCTTCAGCACGATGGGCTGGTAGGCGTCGTACCCGCGCTCGGTGAGCGGGACCGTGACCTGCGGATCGTGCTGCTGGGAGTAGATGATCGCCCCTGGGAAGATCGTCTTCGCCTTGGCGACCACCCGCTCCCACTCCGAGAGGTACGGGAGCAGCGAGGTCATCTCGAGGGCCACGCTGAAGCTCGAGGCCCCCGCCTGGGCCGCCGAGACGAGGTACGGCTGCAGGAACCCCCAGTAGTTGCGGAACCAGAGCGGCACGTTGGTCGGCGTGATCGACGGGCGGGACTGGTTCCTGAGGTTGTCCTCGAACAGGTACGGGCGGTACTGCACGGCGAGGCCGTAGTGCTCCGCGAGGACCGTGAGCATCGCCAGGCGCGACGGGGACGGGGTCATCGTCCCGCGCACCGGGTCGTTGGAGCGCGAGCCGCGCTGCCAGAACGGGAAGTTGAGCGAGACCGCGTTGGCGTGGAACCGCGTCCGGATCGTCGCGAAGAGCGACGCGCCGATCTCCATCACCCGCGAGTCGGGCCACCGGTCCTGCGACGCGAGGTCGACGGCGATGCCCTTGATCGGCGTCCACGGCGCAGCGACGCGGGGTGCGCTCGCCCCGACCGTGCGGGCGGGAGCGAAGAGCGCGCAGACGGCGACGAGCGCGGCCGCGACGAGGACCGCGGCTGGCCGACGCATGGCGGGGCAGGCTATCGGTGCCACGAGACGGCGAGGGTTCGCCGATCGCGTCGCAACCCGTGGATGCGCGACACCGCGCGGCGTCGCGTCAGGCCCGTCGCGTGAGTCCCGTGGTCAGTCCTGGAGCAACTTGACGAACAGCTCCTCGAACGCCTCGCGCGTGGTGCTCCACGAGTGGGGATCCTCGAACCGCGAGCGGAAGAGCGGCTGGGCGTCGAGGATGCCCTGCATCAGCGCGGCGGGGTCCGCCGGCGGCACCAGCACGGCCCCCTTGTACTCCGAGACCGCGTACCCGAGCCCTCCGACCGCGGTCACGACGACCGGCAGCCCCGCGGCCATCGTCAGGTGCAGCGGCCCGCTCGCCGAGGACTCGAGGTACGGCAGCGCCACCACGTCGGCGCGCGAGAAGTACTCGGGGATCTCCTCGTCGCGGACGTAGCGGGCCACCGTCTCGATCGCCGTGCGGTTCGGGCTGGCCGCGACCTTGTCGAACGGGAGGCGCCACCCCTCCCACGGCTCCCCCACCACGATGAGCCGCCACCGGCCCGGCTGCTGCTCGCACAGCCGGTCGAACGCCTCGACGAGGACCTCGAGCCCCTTGTAGGGACGCACCGTGCCGAAGAAGAGGATCGTGTTCGGGTCGTCGGCACCGCGCTCGCGAACCGCGACGTGGCCCGCCATGTTGAACGG
>Ga0318496_10000660_pt1 | contig 12541 bp, 9 predicted proteins | sample GRESIP109b1f22_FD_203296 | JGI IMG/M metagenome (GOLD analysis project Ga0318496, IMG submission 203296) | Tropical soil microbial communities from Luquillo Experimental Forest, Puerto Rico - GRE.SIPMG.109b1f22 | ecosystem: Environmental > Terrestrial > Soil > Tropical forest > Bulk soil... | reverse complement strand
GCCCGGCCAGGTGCTGGTCGCCGACACCACCACGCCGGACTGGGAACCCGTCATGAAGATCGCCGCCGCGATCGTCACCAACCGCGGCGGGCGCACCTGCCACGCGGCGATCATCGCGCGCGAGCTGGGCATCCCGGCGGTGGTCGGCGCGGGCGATGCCACCACGAGCGTTACCGATGGCGAGGTCGTCACGGTGTCGTGCGTTGAGGGCGACACCGGGCGCGTCTACCGCGGCGAGCTGGGCTTCCACGTCGACCGCACCGAGGTGGCCGGCCTGGCGAGGCCGAAAACCAAGATCATGATCAACCTCGGCAATCCCGATCTCGCCTTCAAGACGTCGTTCTTGCCGAATGATGGTGTGGGACTTGCCCGGATGGAATTCATCGTCAGCGAATACATCAAGGTTCACCCGATGGCCCTGCTCCACCCGGAAAAGGTCGGTGAAGCCGAGGCTCTCCGGACGATCGAGCGGCTTACCCGCAGCTACTCCGATGGGGGCGCGTTCTTCGTGGAGCGCCTGTCCGAGGGAATCGGCACGATTGCGGCGGCCTTCTGGCCGAAGCCGGTGGTGGTGCGGATGTCCGACTTCAAGACAAACGAATACGCCAGCCTGATCGGCGGGAGCGCCTTCGAGCCATCCGAAAGCAACCCGATGATCGGCTTTCGCGGCGCCTCGCGCTACGCGCACCCGGCGTATGCCGAGGGCTTCGCGCTGGAGTGTCGCGCGATGAAACGGGTCCGCGAAGAGATGGGCCTGACGAACGTCATTCTCATGCTCCCGTTCGTGCGCAGAGTTGTCGAGGCGGACCTGGTGCTGAAGACGATGACCGAACTCGGTCTGGAGCGCGGCCAGGACGGGCTTCAGGTATACGCGATGTGCGAGATCCCGAACAACGTTATCCTCCTCGACGAATTCGCCAAGCGCTTCGACGGCTTCTCCATCGGCTCCAACGACCTGACCCAACTGACTCTCGGCGTCGACCGCGACAGCGAAGTCGTCGCCTTCGACTATGACGAACGCGACGACGGCGTCAAGGAGATGATTCGCCTGGCCGTGGAAGGCTGCCGCCGCAACGCAATCCACTCGGGGCTGTGTGGACAAGCCCCGTCGGATTACCCGGACATGGCCGAGTTCTTGGTGCGCATCGGTATCGACTCGATAAGCCTGAACCCCGATGTGGTGGTGAAGACCACCCGCCAGATTCTCGAGCTGGAGCAGCAGGCCGTGCAGCTGCGATGACGCGCTGCGCGGTCGCATGCGATTGCACGACCGACCAAATAGGCGAGTTTCATTTGCGATAACGCCGGTGCTATCACAAATGGAGATCGCCTTTTGGCCGGCTCACGCTACTCGCGTGACCATGGGGTTACTGCGGCTGGCGATACAGCGCGGCGCCCGCGGTGACGCCCGCGCCCGCGGCGACGAACACAACATGCGCGCCCGCCGGGAGCTCTTCGAGCTCTGGTTTCAGCGCCGCCGCCAGCGCGGCGGTATGCATGCGGTGATCGTCTGCGACGCAGACCTTTTCGACCGGAACCCCGAGGAGGCGGCTCAGCGCGGCGCGGTATCCGGGCCGCGCCGGCGCGGCGACAAGCAGGTCGATGTCCTCCAACCGCACGGAGTGCGTGTCCAGGCAAGCCCGGACGGCGTCGGCCGCCGCCGCGGCGAATCGTTCGTCCATATCGCGCGACTCGGTGAACCGGAGGATATTGCGCGCGTCCTTGAATCCCACTGTCGCAGTGAACCCCTCGGAATCTTCTCCGATGGTGTTCACCCAGGACACGCGGCTCAGGCCATAGTCGTCATCGGTCCACCGGCACAGCAACGCCGCTCCAGCGGCCGAAAACGGAAAGTGCTCGCTCATCCCATGACCCGGATCGGCATCGCTGGCAACCACAAGCGCGCGGTGGATGCTGCGTGACCGCAAGAACCCGTCGACGATCTGCAGCGCGGTCAACACCCCGCAGACACCATTGGCGATGTCGAAGGAGAACGTGCCGTGTGCACCGGCATGGGGATCCTCGGGATTGGCCCCGATGTCGTCCTGGATCAGAGCGGCCAGCGCCGGCTCCCCCAGGTTGCGGTCGCGGTATATCCCCGCATTAACAATCAGGTCCAAGTCATCGGGCTTACATCCGGCCCGCTGCAGACAGTCGTTGGCGGCGGTGACGGCGAGGTGCAGCGCGCTGTGTCGATCGAGCCACCGTGAGTGCGCCAGATCGACTCGATCAATCACTGTGCCCATAGCGGCTCACCAACTCCTCGTCCAGGGTCAGTAAGACCACGCCGATTTCCAAGCCCGAGGCCAGCGCGAGCAGCGCGACCCGTTCTCCAGGCTCGATGTGTCCGGCCTCGAGTTCCTCGACCAGAGCCACGGTGTGGGTCGTCGACGCCGTGTTGCCGTACCGGTCGACGGTGATCACGGCGTCGTGGCGGGGGCTGTCACCGAACTCCTCCGACATCCGCGCCATCCCCTTGCGGATCGCACGCGCGGAAGTCTGGTGGGTGATGACGTGGTCGATGTCGTGTATCGAAATGCCAACTACATCAAGCACTTCACTCAACAGCAGTGGGGTATTGGCCATTGCGGCCTTCTGGATGGCACGGGAGTTGGTGAACATCCGCGCGCCCGGATCGTGACCCTGTGGATAGGCCAGGCAAAGCCGGCTGTAGTCGGCGACCGTGGTGAACCCCGCGAGGGAGATTCCCGGCGAGCCCGCGGGAGCGCGCTCGAGCAGAAGCGCCGCGCCGGCATCACCCAGGGTCAGACAGGCGAGTTCCTTGCTCATGATGTTGCGGATGTGGCGAGCCGCGTTATGGCTCAGCTGCGAGATGTATTCGCCGCTGACGACCAGTCCGCGCTCGACGACGCCCTGCCGGATCCAGTTGTTCAAAATGGTGACTCCGGTGAGCATCCCGGCGCACGCGTTGGACACGTCGAAGGTCATCGCCTGCGGCGCCCCGATCCCGCGGGCCACGGCGCTGCCTATCGTCGGCTCGAGCCACTGGGTGAGGCCGCCCCGGAATTTGGTGATGCTGCAGCTGATCACCACGTCGAGCGCCGCCGGGTCCTGTCGCGCTTTAGCGAGACAGTTGAGCGCTGCTGAGGTGGCAAGGCTGTACGAATCCTCGTCACCCACCGAGACCCGGCGCTCGCGGATCCCGGTCAGCCGTTCCAGATCAATGTGGGTGCGGTGGCGTGTGGACGCCATCAATTCGTCCGTGGTGAGGTGGGTCTCGGGCAGATGCCGACCGGCACCGGCCAACCGCGCCACGAACGGTGCCTGGACCCCTTCTCCGGCGGTCTCCATCACCAGCCAGTGCCGAGTCATCGGCGCTACCTCCTTTTCGGTGGCCTTCTCGGTGGGCAAGGTGTCATTTGCGAAACTCGAGGACTTCGGTTACCAGACGCCGGGCTGTCGGTTCGATATGGCGGCGGTACACCGGTGATTTACCGACTCGGATCAGAAGTTGCGGCTGGCCGCCGGTTCCGGTGATCTGCGCGATGATGTTTCGGCTCATGGCCATTTCGGTCATGTGGGTCAACGTGCAGGTGGCCATGCCCGCCACGGTGCACTCGAGCAACACCGCCGAGAGCGCCTCGCCGCAGCGCAACACGTCCAGCCGATCGTCGTCATGAGGAGTGGACAGCACCAGGATCTTGGAGTGGTCATGGTCGATTGCCGCGCGGCGCTGGCCCCCACCCACCGGCGGAAACGCGCGGGCGACGTCGACTCGGGCGGCTTCCGAGCTGGACGGCAGCGCGCTTTCCGGCACGTGGGTCGCGTCCGACTCGAAGGGCGATGTCCACCATCGCAATTCGGACAGGTAGGACGTGTCGTAACGGCGTAACGACTCGGTGAGTTGTGACGCCTCCGCCAAGGTTTGTCGCGCATCGTCGGCCACCACGTACAGCGCCACCTCATACGGAAGGACCGCGCGACGCAGCGCCGACTCCAAGGCCGGCCATGCGGCTGGAGCGGCGAACGGCAACCGGTCGGTGCGGCGCCGAGGGATCGCCGCGGCGCGCTGCTGCTGTGTCTCCGTCACCACGTCCGCTGACCGAAACCGAAGCGTTGCCAAGTGGTCCGGCTCGGACGGATCGGGAAGGCGCTCGGTGGCGCTGTCCCATCCGACCGCGGCCATGGCGACCCTCAGGTGATCGAGGACCGCGCCGCAACTCAACGTCAGTTCCCGGCCGGTGCGATCGGTAGCGTGCAGCATTCGGCACGGATCGGCCCACAGGTGCAGGCTCGCGTCCTCGACGACCCACCGCCAGGGCTGGCTATTGTGCAGTGACGGCGCCCGACTTGCCAGCATCACCGCGTCCCGGATGACTTCGGGTTCCGGCGCATTCACTGGCATCCCAACCACCCCTTTCGCGCTCTGACCTCGACATTAGGGATTTGTCATTGCGTGCTGACAGTGCCGTTGGTCCTCAGGCGGCGGGGCGTTCGACTCCAATGCAGTCGCGAGCAGCGCGACACCCGCTAGACCGCTCGGAGCCAGACATCGTGGGCCTCTCGCACCAGGTTTTCGAGTGCTTGAGAGGTGTCAATTTGATGCGCGGTGTACCAACCGGCATCCCGGGCGGCCATAGCTGCGGCGATCTCCGGGGTCACCTCCGAGTTGCCCGGCCGCCTGGTCGCAATTCGGCCGGCCGCCGTGTCCACCGTCGCCGAGCACATGAGTTCCACTACCGCCGAGTGCGTTTCCGAAGCGAGGCGGTGAGCGTGAGCGCGCATGCGCGGATCCCGCCAGGTGCCGTCGAGGATCACCGATCGCCCATTGCTCAACAGCTGGCTTGCCTGGCGAAGGGCGACCTCGTAGACCATTGCGACGTTGTCCGGGCTGTACAGCCCCTGATCCAGAACGCCGGCGCCGCCGGTGATGACACCCACGTCCCGTAGTTCGCGACGCACGTCATCGGTTGAGATGACCTGCGCCCCAGTGTTTTCGGCGAGCGCGCGCGCTAGTGTGGACTTGCCGGTGCCTGGATTTCCGCCGACGAGCGCCAGACGAACCCTGCCGTCCTCCAAATGGTCGACCGCTATGGCGAGGTGCCGGGCGGCGTCCTCGGTGGCCTGCGATTTGCCCTGCGACGCTCGTAAGCAGTCGACCTTTGCCCTCACCACGGCGCGATACGCGATGTAGAAGTGTTGGAGCGGGGGCGGCGCCGAATCCGCCGCATGCACGGCATAGCGCTTGAGGAAGTGGTCTCCAAGATCCTTGCGGCCCAGAAACTCCAGATCCATCGCGAGGAAGGCGGCGTCATCGACGCAATCGACGTAGCGAAGTTCGTCGTCGAACTCCAGGCAGTCGAGCAGCGCCGGTTCGCCTTGCACGCAGAATATGTCGTCGGCGAGCAGATCACCGTGGCCATCGACGATGAGTCCCTCTTCGATGCGGTGCGCAAACAGGGGTTCGCGGCCCGAAATGAACTCGGCCGCAAGGCGCTGAATCCGTGAGACGGTCTCGGCCGAGACGTCCATGGTGTCGGCGTAGTGGTTGAGTTCCGAAAGGTTGTCGCGCCAGCGTCTGTCGATCGCGCCGGCCGTCCCCTGGGCGTTGATCATCGGGCTCCGCTCGGCGCGCCGGTGAAAGCGGGCCAGCACAGCCGCGATGGTGTCCAGCACGCCTCGAACGGATTCGCCGGACCCGTCGCGGTCGCGGGTCACCAGGGAAGCCAACCGGTCGTCGTCGCGGTAGCGCCGCATGACGACGATCGGTTCGGCCGGACCTCCGGTGGGGTCGGTGAAGTGCGCGACCCCAAGGTAGCTATCGGGCGACAGCCGGCTGTTCAACTCGACTTCCCGGCGGCAGGCGCGCTCGCGCTGCTCCGGGGTGCGGAAGTCGAGAAAGTCGGTCAACAGCGGCTTCTTCGCCTTGAACGCCCGGTCGCCGGCCAGCACGACCACGCCCGTGTGAGTTTCGTGCACATCGACATAGGGCACGGCAGTCATCGTTGCAGACCCGGCGTCCGTCGCTGCGGACATTTTCTGAGGGAGGACCCTAGGACGGCCGCGCCACGATCACGGGCATCCGCACCGAGTGCACGACGGCATTGCTGACCGAACCCAACAGCGTCCTGGCGATGCCGCCCCGGCCGTGACTGCCAACGACGACCAACTGCGCGGATTCCGATTCCTCGATCAACTGGCGAGCCGGCCGGTCACGAACGAGGAGTCGGTGCACCGTGACGTCGGGGTAGCGTTCTTGCCAGCCCGCCAGCCGTTCGGCGAGACTGCGCTCGGCTTCGGCCTGCACCAGTTTCCAATCAAGTCCGGGGAGTTCGAGCACTTGAGCGTCAGTCCACGCGTGCAACGCCTTCAGGTCGACCCCGCGGCGGGACGCTTCGTCGAAAGCGATGGCCGTCGCAAGCTCCGAGGCGGGCGATCCGTCTATTCCCACCAGAACCGGCGCTTGCAGCGGGTGAGGCATCAGTGGGTCTTCGTCTCGAATGACCGCGACCGGGCACTTCGCGTGGCGGACGACGCCCGAACTGACCGAACCCAGCAACACCCGGCCCACCGCTCCGCGTCCGTTGCTGTCGGCACGGGGGGTGAGGACTTCAGCTCGCTGGCAATGGCGATGTTCTGATCGGCCTTGACGGCGTCTTCGGCGATCTTGACCGCTTGCTCGAGAACCTGCCGGCCGTCCTCTTCCTGAAAGAGCGCAACTCCGGCCGAAAGCGGTATCTGAGGAAACGTGGGCACGTACGTGTTGTACGCGTGGACCAAAGTCAGCGGGACATTGCGCATCGCCGCATCACGAGCCGCCCAGCAGACGGCGGCGTTGGACGCGGGCGATCCGTCGACTCCGACGACGATGCCATGGCGGTTCACGGGCGCAGACATTTTGTTCTCCCTCCGTCAGGTGAAAACGCTATTGCCCGAACGGTCGTCGATCATGGAGACTTTAGTCCCCAACCACATGGACATCAGACCTTTCTGCCTCGCGCGGGCTTGACCGTGGCTTTCGGTGTGTCATCGTCACAAATGTGACCGAATGGCCCGCGACTATCGACAGGCGATACCACGATGCGGTGATCCTGGGCCTCGACAGCGTGGTGAACGAGACCGCGCCAGGTGTCTTTGAGGCGCGCGATTCCACCGTTCCGCTGCTGCGGCGGCTGCAAGATGTCGGTGCCGCAACGGCCGTTTACTCATCCACCCGGGACTGCGCGCAAGTGCTGCGCGCCGCGGGAATCGACGAACTCGTCAGCGTTCTTCTCGGCCAAGCCGAGATCGCGGAAGGGCTCGATGCCGGGGCGCTGGCCGAAACGGCACGACGCCTGGGGATCCTTCCCGTTCGTTGCGTGCTTATCGACCGCGAACAAGCCGTCCTACGAGCCGGCAGGGACGGCGGCTTCGGCCTCCTCATTGGGCTCGAGCGCAACGGACAAGCCGACGAGCTGCTGGCCCTCGGGGCCGACGCCGTAGTTGCCGACCTCGCCGAGATCTCGGTGCGAAGCGGTGGCAGCGCCATGTCGACGATCGCCGATGCGGCGCAGGTCTTCGGCCAGGTGAAAGAACTGGTGGCAACCCGGCGACCGGTGGTCTTCCTCGACTTCGACGGCACGCTGTCCGACATCACCGCGCACCCGGAATCGGCAACACTCGTCGACGGTGCCGCCGAAGCGTTGCGGGCGCTGGCCGCGGAGTGTCCGGTGGCGGTGATCAGCGGCCGCGATCTGGCCGATGTCCGCGAACGGGTCAAAGTCGACGAAGTGTGGTATGCGGGCAGCCACGGCCTGGAACTGATGGCGCCGGATGGCACCCAGCACGAGAACGCCGCCGCCGCCCGCGTCATCGGTGCCGTAGCCCATGCGGCTCGCCGATTGACGGAGACGCTCGGTGATGTCTCGGGAATAGTGGTGGAGCACAAACGCTTTGCCGTCGCCGTTCACTATCGCAATGCCGATCCAGCGGACATCGACCGGGTGATCGCGGCGGTCCATAACCTCGGGCGTTCCGAGGGCCTGCGGATCACCGCAGGCCGCAAGGTCATCGAGCTGCGTCCAAACCTGGCATGGGAAAAGGGCACGGCGCTCAATTGGCTGCTCGAGCACATCGAAGCAAGCGATGGCGGTGCCGACGCGGGCGCCGTGTTGCCGATCTACATCGGCGACGACATCACTGACGAAGATGCCTTCGACGCGGTCCAATTCGACGGGGCGGGAATCGTGGTGCGTCACGACGAGCACGGCGATCGCCCGTCCGCCGCCATGTTCAGCCTCGAAAGCCCCTCCGCAGTAATAGAGTTCATTGCTCGGCTCGCACAAGATCTGGAAAACGCGGCGGCGGAGCCGCCCGACGCTTGGGAGCTCGTTTACGAGGGCTATGACCCGAAGTATGAGCGGCTGCGCGAAGCGTTGTGCACCGTCGGCAACGGCTACGTCGCCACGCGTGGTTGCGCGCCGGAGGCGGGGGCATCCGAGGCGCATTACCCGGGCACTTACGCCAGCGGCGTATATAACACCCTGGCCGATCGGATCGCGGGCCGAACCATCGAGAACGAGAGCCTCGTCAACCTGCCCAACTGGCTGTCGCTGACGTTTCGGATCAACGGCGGGGCGTGGTTTCACGTGGACGACGTCGAATTGTTGTTCTATCGGCAGACATTCGACCTAAGACAGGCGACGCTGATCCGCAGACTCCGGTTCCGGGACGGTGCGGGCCAGATCACCACACTGACCCAACATCGATTCGCATCCATGCACCAGCCCCACGCTCTCGCCATGCGAACCACGATTGGCGCCGAGAATTGGTCGGGCACAGTCGAGTTCAGGTCTCTGCTGGACGGTACGGTGCAAAACACCATGGTCGAGCGTTATCGCTCATTGTCGAGCGGTCATCTCACCACATCGGTGATAGACGAATTAGGGTCCGACTCGGTGATATTGCGGACGCAAACGTCGCAGTCGCATATCTCGATCGCGGTAGCGGCCCGCTCCACCGTGTGGCACGACGATGCGCTGGCCGACGCACAGTACGCCGTCGTGCGAGAAGCTAACCGCGGCGGTCACGATATCCGGGTCGCGCTGTCCGCGGGACAGTCGGTCACCCTGGAAAAGGTTGCGACCATCTTCACCGGCCGCGACACCGCCATATCCGAACCGGCAAGCGCCGCGCAGCAACATCTCGACGCCGCCGGCCGATACGCCGATCTCCACCATCAACACGCCCGCGCGTGGGCCCGGCTGTGGGAACAGTGCAACGTCGGCCTCGCCGACGCCACCACGGGGGCACTGCAGGTCCTCAGGCTGCATCTAGTGCACCTGCTGCAGACCCTTTCGCCGCATACCGCCGAACTCGACGCCGGAGTCCCGGCGCGGGGGCTGCACGGCGAGGCCTACCGCGGCCACGTCTTCTGGGACTCGCTGTTCGTCTCCCCGGTGCTGAGCCTCCGCATGCCGAACGTGTCCCGGTCGCTGCTGCTCTATCGGTATCGCCGGCTTCCGGAGGCGCGACGTGCCGCGCAAAGGGCGGGCTATCTCGGCGCGATGTATCCCTGGCAATCGGGCAGCGACGGGCGCGAGGTGAGCCAGGAAGTGCACCTCAATCCGCAGTCCGGCCGGTGGAACCCGGATGCCAGCGCGCGTGCACACCACGTCGGTCTCGCGGTCGCGTACAACGCGTGGCAGCACTACCAGGTGACCGGCGACCGCCAGTTTCTCATCGACTACGGGGCCGAGATGCTGGTCGAGATCGCCCGTTTCTGGGTGGGGCTGGCCAACTTTGACGACAGCCGCGGCCGCTACACGATACGGGGCATCATCGGCCCCGACGAGTTCCATTCGGGCTATCCCGGCAAGGAGTACGACGGGATAGACAACAACGCATACACCAACGTGATGGCGGTCTGGGTGATCCTGCGGGCGATGGACGCGCTGGACCTGCTGCCGCTGCGGGACCGGCTCGATCTGGTCGGGAAAGTCCAGCTGACGGCAGACGAGCTCGACCGGTGGGATCACGTGACACGGCGCATGTTCGTCCCGTTCCACGACGATGTGATCAGTCAGTTCGAGGGCTATTCGGAACTGGCCGAACTGGATTGGGAGCACTACCGGCAGCGGTACGGAAACATCCAGCGGCTCGATCGCATCCTGGAAGCCGAAAATGACAGCGTGAACAACTACAAAGCGTCGAAGCAAGCCGATGCGCTGATGCTGTTCTACCTGCTTTCGTCGGAAGAGTTGCTGGCCTTGTTCGGCCGGCTCGGCTACCACTTCACGCCGGAGCAGATCCCGGAGACCATCGATTACTACCTCTCGCGCACCTCGGGTGGATCGACGCTCAGCGCGATCGTGCATTCGTGGGTTCTCGCCCGCGCCAACCGGCACCACGCCATGCGGTACTTCGTGCAGGTACTGGCGTCCGATGTCGCCGACATCCAGGGCGGTACCACCTCGGAAGGAATACATTTGGCCGCAATGGCCGGCAGCGTGGATCTGCTGCAACGGTGTTTCACCGGGCTAGAGACCCGCGACGACCGGCTGGTACTCGGCCCGCACTGGCCCGAATCGCTCGGCCCGATCGAGTTCCCATTCCTATACCGCGGCCACCGCCTTCACCTCCGGATCAGCGGGCGAACTGGCGCCCTGACCTCCGAAGCCGGCAACGCCGGACCGATCATGGTCGAATGCCGCGGCCGGGTACAGCATCTCCTGCCCGGACGCACCGTCGAGGTCGCGTGAAGGCACCGGCAAGTCACGATTTGCCCAAAAAGCGGTCGAACGGCCCTGCTGGAAGCCGGCGACACCCAATAGCGTCTGAGATGGTGGGCGCGGAAACATTCCGTGTCCCGATAGCGCAGGCCAGACTCGGAGGATGCGATGAACCATCCGGAACCATCGCAACGGATCGTTGTAGGTATCGACGGCTCGGACGCAGCGATCAATGCGGCCAAATGGGCGGTCGCCGAGGCCACCAGCCGCGACATTCCGCTTCGTCTGATCCACGCGATCCCCGAACGCCGGCCGGCCGAAAATCCGGGCGACGAGAGCCTCGACATCGAGTACGGCCGAACCGCGCTGCGGCTCGCGTCCGTCGCGCTCCAAGCCATGGGCGAGCCAGTCAAGCTTGAAGGCGATCTCGTGGAGGGGCCACCGGACAGGGCCCTGATCAAAGAATCAGAGCACGCGGCAATGGTTTGCATCGGGTCGGTTGGGATTGGGCCGATTGCCCGGAAGATTCTCGGCTCGACCGCCGAGAATGTCGCGAAGCATGCACATTGCCCGGTGGCGATCATTCGCGGCGACCACGACGCCACGAAGCCGGATCCCGGATGGATCGCCGTCGTCGTCGACGATTCAGCTGGCAACGACGCGGTTCTCGAACACGGCTTCCGGGAAGCGCGACTTCGTCAGGCCTCCATTTTGGCGATGGGAGTGTGGCGATGGGGGTTGGGGGAGATTCCCTATCAGCAGCTGGACCACCGACTTGGCCGATGGGTATCTCAGTATCGCGAGGTCCACGTCCTCCCAGCCGCCGCACGGCGGGGCGCCGCCGAATTCCTCACCCACACACAGGAATCCGTCCAACTTGCGGTGGTGGGCAGCGAGGACGCCCACAACGTCGCCCATATGGTCGGTCCAAACGCGTCACACTTGTCCTTCCACGCCGGATGTTCGGTGCTCGTCGTGCGCAAATGAGGCCGATCGTTTAGCCGGCGGCCCATTCCTTGGCGCGTTCAAGCTCATCGAGCCCGAATACGGCGAGATCGCCGGGGATCATCCACGCCAGCGCATGCAGGACATGGGCGACCCAGTCCTTGTCGGACACTACGGCGATTCGCTTGAAGGCCGAATGATGCGGCAAGACAGTGCCGAAGCCCAGCTTTAGGTCCTCGATGAGTCCGCCGGGTCCGAAGCCCTCGTAATCGGACGCGATGACCTCCACGATCCTGATCTCGCCGGTCTTTAGCAGCTCTTCTATTGTGGGCTTGAAGTCTCGCAGCTCGTCACCGCGCAGCCGGCCCGAGGCCCGGATGCCGATCACCCCTTCCGGCATGTCCGGCAGTAGTTCGATCATCGAATCCTTCTTTCTGGGAACAACATCGGGTTAGTTGCGAACGACAATCACCGGAACTCGTGCCGCTTGCGCCACGGCAGAGCTGACCGAGCCCAGAAGCATGCCGGGAAAGCCCCCGCGGCCGTGACTCCCCACCACCACCAGTTGAGCGTGTTCAGACTTCTCAAGCAGCCACTGAGAGGGCTTGTCGCAGAAGAGCAGTCGCTCGACGCGCACGTCCGGATACTGCTCTTGGCGGCCGGCCAGGCGTTCGGCGAGGATCTCCTGCCCTTCGCTCTCGCGATCACGCCAGTCCATTCCGAGAACCGGAAACACGCCCACGTCGCTCCACACGTGCAGCGCCAGCAGCCCAACTCCGCGGCGCGATGCTTCATCAAAGGCCAAGGCGGTCGCCGCTTCCGACGCGGGCGATCCGTCAATACCCAGCAGGACAGGTGCGCTGGAATCAGGAGCCGCGCCTGCATCGGAATGGATGACCGCAACCGGACAGTGGGCATGGTGGACC
>Ga0318496_10000652_pt1 | contig 12589 bp, 6 predicted proteins | sample GRESIP109b1f22_FD_203296 | JGI IMG/M metagenome (GOLD analysis project Ga0318496, IMG submission 203296) | Tropical soil microbial communities from Luquillo Experimental Forest, Puerto Rico - GRE.SIPMG.109b1f22 | ecosystem: Environmental > Terrestrial > Soil > Tropical forest > Bulk soil... | reverse complement strand
CGGATCGTCCCCGATCCGCAGACGGGACGGTCGACCCTCACCGTTTCGGGCGAGGACCTGACCGCGATGATGGACCTCTTCGAGTTCACCGGGATCCCCTACCCCGCCATGCCCGCCGAGGCCCGCGTGGCGCTGGTGATCGCCAAGTACGCGATCTTCGGCATGATCCCGCTGGTGATCCCCTCCATCTTCTTCGACCTCCCCATCCCGACCGACCGGATCCCCGTCCACCAGGGCACCGACCTCGCCTACGTCCAGGACCTGGCCAAGCAGGCCGGACACGTGTTCTTCCTGGATCCCGGGCCGGTACCGGGAACCAACACGGCCTACTGGGGTCCCGACATCCGGGTCGGAATCCCGCAGCCGGCCCTGAACATCGGCATGGACTCCTTCACCAACACCGAGCAGCTGAGCTTCTCCTACGACGCCTCCAAGTCGACACTTCCCGTCGTCTACATCCAGAACGCCCTGACCAAGATCCCCATCCCCCTTCCCATTCCCGGGGTGAGCCTCCTGAGCCCGCCGCTGGGAGCCATCCCGCCGGGCCTCGCGAACATCCGTTTCCTGAAGGAGACGGCGAAGATGAGCCCCATGCAGGCGCTCAACACGGGGCTCGCCGCCGCCGCGGAGAGCCAGGACGCGGTGACCGCCGAAGGGAGCCTGGACGTGGTGCGCTACGGGCGCATCCTGAAGGCGCGCAAGCTCGTGGGCGTGCGCGGGGCGGGCCTGGCCTACGACGGCCTCTACTACGTGAAGAGCGTCACCCACAGGATCAAGCGCGGCGAGTTCAAGCAGTCGTTCAGCCTCACGCGCAACGGACTGGTCTCCATCACACCGAGGGTGCCCGCATGAGCGATCCCATCAACGGTTCGGGCGGCAAGCAGAAGTTCTTCGGCAAGTACCGGGGAACGGTGATCAACAACGTCGACCCCATGCAGATGGGCCGGGTGATGGTGCAGGTCCCCGACGTGCTCGGCCTGGCCCTGTCCAGCTGGGCCATGGCCTGCGTGCCGTTCACCGGCAAGCAGTCGGGCATGTGGGTGCTCCCGCAGATCGGGACCGGGGTCTGGGTGGAGTTCGAGCAGGGCGATCCCGACTACCCGATCTGGTCGGGTTGCTGGTGGGGATCGGCCGCCGAGGTCCCCGCGCTCGCGCTCGCCGCCGCGCCGGGGCTTCCCAACGTGGTCCTGCAGACCTCCGGCCAGAACACCCTCCTGCTCAGCGACCTCCCCGGACCCACCGGAGGGATCCTGCTCAAGAGCACCACCGGAGCGCTCATCTCGATCAACGAGATCGGCATCACCATCAGCAACGGCCAGGGAGCGACCATCCTGCTGGCGGGACCTTCGGTCACCGTCAACGCGGGCGCCCTGGTGGTCACCTGAACGGAAGGAGGAACGGAAGATGCCTGGATTTCTCTTCCACGTCGGGGCGACCGCCATCTGCCCGCACGGAGGGCAGGTGCAGGTGGTACCCAGCGCCCCGCGCGTCCTGGTCTCGGGACAGCCGGTGGCCACCATGGCCGATCTCGCCCTGGTGGCCGGGTGCGCCTTCAACGTCTCGGGCGCGCCCCAACCCTGCCTGACGGTCCAGTGGATCGTGCCCGCCGCGCGCGTCCTCGTGAACGGGATCCCGGCCCTGGTCCAGACCAGCATGGGTCTGTGCCTGGGTCCCACCCAGGCGCCGCAGGGACCGGTGTCCATCCTGGTCACCCAACCGCGGGTGGTGGCCCAGTGAACGCGGTCGCCGGAGTCGCCTTCCCCGTCGATTTCGACGGGCAGGGTCGGACCTCCCTCGTCTCCGGTTCCGACAGGATCCGGCAGATGATCGAGCAGGTCCTCTTCACGCAGCCCGGAGAGAGGGTGAACCTCCCCGAGTTCGGGAGCGGGCTGCTGGGACTGGTCTTCGCGCCGGGCGGAGACACGCTCGCCGCCGCCACGCAGCAGATCGTGCAGGCGGCGCTCCAGCAGTGGCTGGGCGACCTGATCCTCCTCTCCGACGTCGAGGTGGAATTCGGCGACGGACTCCTCCGCGTCTCGGTGGGCTGGGTGGAACGCGCCACGGGAACCGCGCGGCAGGACCAGTTCCAGGTCGGGGTCCCCTGATGGCCGTCTTCTCCTGCTGCCACGGGAACCGCCGCGACGTCCTGCGCGGCGTCGCGGGACTCAACGGACTGGACTGGATGGAGGTCCGCGAGGACTCCACCACCCCCGCGGACCTGGTCGGCCAGCCGGCCCGCGTCCTGGAGGCCGACCTGGACGGGCGCCTGCTCGAGGTCCACTTCGTGAACTCGCCGGCCCCGGCGCTGGTCCCGGACAATTTCCGGCTCGACGGGGGGGATCGGCTGCGGGGCCTGTCCATCCTGAGCGTCGACCCGGGGACCACGGCCGATTCCCTGCTGCTTTGCGCCAGTGCGCAGGGCGACTTCTCCACATACACCCTCTCGGTGGTGACCGGGCCCACCCTCCCCGGTCCTCCCTCCGGGATCGATCCCGTGGTCCGCAGCCTCGACTTCTCCTTCCACGTGGGCTGCGACGACGGCTTCGACTGCGCGGCGTCCCCGGTGTGCCCCCCGGAACGGGCGGCGGATCCGGAGATCGACCTCACCGCGCGCGACGCCGCGGGGTTCCAGCGGATCCTCCTCGACCGGCTGTCCAACCTCGGCGGGCGCTGGACCGACCGCCACGAGGCCGATCCCGGCATGGCGCTGGTGGAACTGCTGGCCTACGTGGGCGACCGCCTGAGCTACCGGCAGGACGCCATCGCGACCGAGGCCTACCTGGGCACCGCCCGCCGGCGGATCTCGGCCCGTCGCCACGCGCGGTTGCTCGACTACTCCATGCACGACGGCTCCAGCGCCCGCGCCGCGGTCCGGATCCTCGTCGACGCCTCGGCCGATGGTCAAAAACTGGCCGGTCCCGACTCCCTGGGACTGGCCGGCACCCGGATCCTCAGCCGGCTTCCCGGCGTCGATCCCGTCCTGGTCCCCGGTTCCGACCCGGAGACCCGGGCCCTCCTGCGATCGCCCGCGGTCTTCGAGACCCTCCACGACCTCGTGCTGCGTCCGGCGCACGCCGAGATCCCCTTCCACGCGTGGGGCGCCTCGGAATGCCGGTTGCCGGCCGGAGCCACCTCGGCCACGCTCCTGGGGAAGCTCCCCGACCTCGCGCCCGGCGACCTGCTCGTCTTCGCCGAGACCGTCGGACCGCGCACGGGCCTGCCCCAGGACGCCGATCCCTCGCGGCGCCACCTGGTCCGGCTGGTCTCGGTGGTCCCGGGCCGGGATCCCCTGGGCGGCCTCTTCCTCGATCCACCGGTCTCCACTCCCCTCGATGTGACGGAAATCGTCTGGTCGGAGGACGACGCCCTCCCCTTCGCCCTGTGCCTGTCGTCGTACACCGACCTCGAGCACGGGCAGAAGTTCCTCCCCCACGTCTCCACCGCCTGGGGCAACATCGTGCTCGCCGACCACGGCCGCACCCTGGACGGATCCGAGGACCTCGGTCGCGTGCCCGCGCCGTCCATCCGCCTGGTTCCCGATACCGCGCCCGGCGCCTGCGACGCCGATCCCGCATCGGAGGCCACGCTCCCCGCCTACGCGCCGGCGCGGTACCGACCCGTCCTCTCCAGGGGTCCCCTCACCCAGGTGGCCCGCTTCGCGGTGCCGGGATTCCCCGCCCAGACCCGGCCCTTCGACCCCGGGGCCTCGGCGGCCTCGGCCTTCCGCTGGACCGCCGCCGACGTGGTGCCCGCCCTGCACCTGTTCGACGACGTCCTCCCTTCCCCGCGACACTGGCTTTCGCGACGCGACCTCCTGGGAAGCGGCGAAACCGACATCCAGTTCGTGGCCGAGGTCGACGACGCGAGCCTCGCGCACCTGCGGTTCGGAGACGGCGAGCACGGCCTGCGCCCCGCGCAGGGAACGGACTTCCAGGCCCGCTACCGCGTCGGGACCGGCGAGGCCGGCAACGTGGGCCCGGGGTCCCTCGCCTCCGTGGTCTGCGCGGTCCCCGGAGTCCTGGGAGCCGACAATCCCCTCCCGGCCCGCGGGGGATCGGATCCGGAATCCGTCGCGCAGGTGCGGGATCGCGCTCCCCGGGCCTTCCGCGTCCAGAAGCGGGCGGTGACGGAATCCGACTACGCTTCCGCCGCACGGGAATTCCCCGGCGTCCAGGACGCGGCCGCCACCTTCCGGTGGACCGGGAGCTGGACCACCGTCTTCCTCACGGTCGAGCGCGCCGACGGACTGGATCTGGACGACGCCTTCCGCTCCGATCTGGTCGACCACCTCGAGCGGCTCCGGATGGCCGGCCACGACCTCGAGGTAGAAGGCCCCCTGTACCTGCCGCTGGAGCTGGGGATGACGGTCTGCGTCGATCCCGACCACTTCCGCCTGGACGTGGAACGGGCCCTGCGCGCGGTCTTCACCAGCGGCACCGGTCCCGACGGCGGTCCGGGCCTCTTCTCCCCGCTCCTCTACACCTTCGGGCAGAGCGTGTTCACCACCCGCTTCCTGGCCGCGGCGCAGGCGATCGAAGGGGTATCCCACGCCGAGGTCACCTCCTTCGGGCCCCAAGGAGACGGTTCCGACGCCTGGCTGAAGGCGGGACGCCTGGACCTGGGGCGCCTCCAGCTCCCCCGACTCCAGAACGATCCCGATTTTCCCGACCGCGGCGTGTTCCAACTCCAGATGCGGGGAGGCAAGTGATGGCCTGGGACGGATTCGACCGCGTCGGGACCTGCAGCCCGTCGTCTCCCTGCGGGTGCGCCGAATGCGCCACCTGCCAGGGGCTGACCCTCTCCACGCCGCGCGCGATCCGCAACCGGCCGGGGCTCTCGTCCATCGGGTACCGGATCGGGCGCCACGGCGACTTCAAGGCCAGCCTCCTCGCGCGCCTGTCGGCGGTCGATCCGGCCCTGCCCCGCCTCACCACCCGCGAGGACGCCGACTTCTCGGTGGGGCTCGTCGACGCGTTCTCCACCCTCGCCCACGTCCTGACCTTCTACCAGGAACGGATCGCCGGGGAGTCGTACCTGCGCACCGCCTCCGAGCGCCTGTCGGTGCGCCATCTCGCCCGCGAACTCGGCTACGAGCTGGGACCGGGCGTGGCGGCCTCGACCGCGATCGCCTTCGAACTCGACGTCCCGAACGGACAGAAACCGGCACGAACCGCGGTGGGAGCCGGAACGCAGGTCCAGAGCGTCCCGGGACCGGGGGAGACCGCCCAGGTCTTCGAGACCGTCGAATCCTTCGAGGGACGGGGAGAGTGGAACAGCCTTCCCGTGCAGGTCACCGAGACCCTGGTCCCCGGTGTCGGCGACGGCGGGATGTGGCTCTCCGGAACCTCCACCCAGCTCAAGGCCGGCGACGCCCTCCTCCTCACCGGACCGGGACTGGACGACGGCACCAGCGCGTCGGCCTGGTACTTCCGGCGGATCGCCTCGGTGAAGGTCTTCCCGGGACCGGGTGGAGGATCCACCCGCATCGAGTGGGAGGGGGCGTTGGAGTCGGTGGGAGGGTCCGATCCCCTGGCGGGCGATCCCAAGGTCTTCGCGCTGCGGTTGCGCGCCAACGTGTTCGGCTACAACGCCCCGCTGTGGAAGTCCATCCCCGACGACATGAAGCGATCCTACCTGGGACTGGCCGAGGGAGCCAGCCTGTCGGGGCACCTGGTCGAATGGCCGTCCTACACCATCGCCTCGCCCTCGCTGGATCCCCTCGCCTACTCCCACCACGTCAAGTACAAGTACCGTCCCGACACCCTCGATCTCGAGGCCGCCTATCCGGAAGTCCGGCCCGGAACATGGGCCATCCTGGTCTCTCCCACCGACGGCCCGACACTTTCCGTCGTCTCCCACGCCGTGGAATCGGGCCGGGCCCAGTTCGGACTCGCGGGCAGGACCACCCGGATGGTCCTCGATCCCGACGCGCTCGCCCCGTTCCTGGACCAGGTCCGGACCACCACCGTCTTCGCGCACAGCGATCCCCTGGCCCTCGCCGAAGCCCCCGCGCGCCGGATCCGGGTCGGCCATCCCCTCCACGGATTCGCACAGGACGACGGCGCGCTCGCACCCTTGGCCGGCGAATTCGTGTTCCTCCAGGATCTGGTCCCCGAACTCCCGGCGGGCCGCACCCTGGTGGTCCGCGGCAAGCGCTCGCGCGTGCGCGCCCCGCACGTCCCCGGATCCCTCTCGTTTTCCTTCGGCAACGGCGAGACGCGCGATTTCGAGGCCGACGAGAGCCTGGTCGTCCTCTCCCTCCCTGTTCCCCATCCCACCCAATCCAACCAGTGGATCTGGTCGCTCCGGGACGAGGAAGGGATCGAGGGCACCACGGTCGCGAAACCCGGCGACCTCCGGTTGGCCTCCGCGCGGGCGGCCGACGACACCGTCGCCGAAGTGGTCGAGCTCCAGGACTCCTGGGCGCAGGCCAAGCGCCGTACGGTCCTCTGGTTGGGAACCTCCCTTTCCAACGTGTTCGACGCGGGGAGCACCGCCGTCCTGGGGAACGTCGCCCGGGCCACCCACGGCCAGACCCGCGCCGAGGTCCTGGGAAGCGGCGATTCCACCGTCGCGGGCCAGAGCTTCCCGCTGCGCCAACCTCCGCTCACCTGGGTCCCCTCGACCGACCCGGGCGGCGTGGCCTCCACCCTGCACGTGTACGTCAACGGGGTCGAGTGGAAGGAGGTCCCCTCCTTCTTCGGTCGCGGACCCCACGAGCGGATCTTCGTGGTCCGCCGCGAGGAGACCGGAGGTTCCACGGTGCGCTTCGGCGACGGCACCGCGGGCGCGCGTCCCGCCACCGGGCAGGGCAACATCACCGCCCGCTACCGGCAGGGCGTGGGAACGGGCGGGAACGTGAAGACCGGGCAGCTCTCGATCCTCCTGAATCCCCCGCTGGGAGTCCGGACGGCGACAAATCCCGTCGCAGCCGCCGGTGGCGACGATCCGGAGACCCTCGACCAGGCGCGCGGCAACGCGCCCCTCTCGGTCCTCACCCTCGACCGGGTGGTCTCCGCCGACGATTTCGCCCACTTCGCGCGCTCCTTCGGAGGAGTCCACAAGGCCGCGGCCTCGTGGTTCCGCTCCCGCGAACGCGAGGGCGTCTTCCTCACCCTCTCGGGACCCGCCGGAGCCGAAGTGGGAAGCGATTCCGTCGAACGGCTCCTCTCGGCCATCGCCGCCGCCGGCGATCCCCACGCCGTGGTCCGCGCCGCCACGTTCCGGCCGGCCGCCTTCGCGGTTTCGGCGCGGGTGCGCCTCGCCGATGGGCTCCAGTCGGAAATCGTCCACCCCTTGGTGGAATCCGCCCTCCGCAACGCCTTCGGGTTCGAGGCGCGCGGTTTCTCCCAGCCCGTGTACAAGAGCGAGATCGCCCGCTGCCTCCACGGCGTGGAAGGGGTCGAGTCGGTGGTGATCGACCTCCTCCAGCGGACCGACGACACCTCCGTCGACGTCTCCGACGTGCTGTCGGCCGCCTCCGCCGATCCCGCCACCGGAAAAGGGGCGGAGCTCCTCCTCCTCGATCCTTCCTCCGTCCGATTGGGGGATCTCCCTTGAGCACCGACACCAAGGCCCTCTACGACCTCCTGCCCTCCTTCTGGAAGCTGCGCGACCTCGCGGCCGGTGCGCCCGCCGGTCCCGACGGGCTGCCGCGGAGCCCGCTGTGGTCCCTGCTCCAGGCCTTCTCCGCCGAGCTCCAGGGACTCGAGGAGAACCTCGACCAGCTCTACGACGACCAGTTCATCGAGACCTGCGCCGATTGGGCGATCCCCTACATCGGGGACCTGATCGGGTACCGCGCGTTGTACGGCGTGGCCCCCTCCGTGGCGAGCCCCCGGGCCGAAGTCGCCGACACCATCGGACTGCGCCGACGCAAGGGCACAGCCTTGGTTCTGGAGCAGCTCGCGCGCGACGTCACCGGCTGGGAGGCCCACGCGGTGGAGTTCCTCCAGGTCCTCTCCTGGAGCCAGTGCACCAAGCACGTCCGAGCTGGTCGCGGAGGACCGGTCGATCTGCGCGACACCGATCTCCTCGCGCGGGTGGGCGGAGCCAGCGATGCGGCTTCGCGGTCCATCGACGTGCGGCGCATCACCTCCGGCGCGGGGCGCTTCAACCTCCCCGACGTCGGGATCTTCCTGTGGCGACTGCGGCCCTGGCTGTTGCGAGGGTCTCCCGCGACGGTCCTCGACGGACAGCGGCTGCGATTCCATCCGCTGGGGATCGACCATCCCCTCCACCTTCCCGGACGCCAGGTCCAGGGAGACCTCCGGAACCCGGCCGCTCCGGGAGACACGCCCGACCCGTTGGGAAGGCGATTCCTGGACTCCCGCTTCGACGCGCTCTACGGCGATCCGGGCGCCTTCCGGATCCTGGTCGACGGCGTCGACGCGGTCGCATCCGGCACACTCCCCTCGGCAGCGCTGTGCACCTGCGACCTCTCCGACCTCGATCCCTCCACCGGCGACGCCGGAGGCTGGGCCCATGTCCCGGGAGCGGGTGAGCGCATCGCGGTCGATCCGACGCTGGGCCGCATCGCCCTTCCTCCCGAGCTCGCGGGCCGGTCGGTCGAGGTCGACTTCCACGACGTCTCCGCGCTGGACCTGGGCGGAGGGGACTATTCGAGGGCGGCCTCCTTCGCGGCCTTCACGGCCACTCCCACGCTCGTGCGCGTTCCCACCGACCTGCCGACCCTCGTGGCGGCCCTGGCCCATGTCGCGGGACTTCCCGCCGCGCAGAAGGAGAACGCCGTCGTGGAGATCTCCGACGACGGCCTCCACGCCGAGACCCCTTCGGTGACCGTCGAGACCGGATGCCGCCTGGAGATCCGCGCCGCGGACGGTTTCCGTCCCCACCTGCGGCTGGGAGGCGATCTCGTGGTCGACGCCCGGGTCGGATCGAGGTTCTCCCTGAACGGGCTCCTGGTGAGCGGTGGCGCCCTCCGCATCTCCGGCACCCCCGAGGACGTCCGGGTGGTGCACACCACCCTGGTTCCCGGCCGCGAACTCTCGCCGCAGGGCGAGCCCCTCCTTCCCCACGCGCCCAGCCTGGTCGCCGACGCCGTCGCCTTCGATCCCAACTCCGACAAGACGATCTCCATCGCCCTGGACCACTGCATCTGCGGACCCCTGCGGATCCCGGCGGACGGCTACCAGCTCTCGGTCCGGGATTCGATCGTCGATTCGCCCGACCGCGATCCGTCCACCGCCGTGGCCGCCGTGGCGGAAAGCGACGACGGAATCCGTCCCGGTCCGGCCTCCACCTTCCTGCGCACCACGGTGCTCGGGACCGCGCACCCGCGGGAACTCGTCCTCGCCTCCGACAGCCTCTTCACCGGGATCTTCACCGTCGACCGGCGCCAGACGGGCTGCGCACGCTTCTCCTCGTTCCCCTCCGGATCGATCCTTCCCCGCTCCTACCGGTGCCAACCCGCGACCGCCATCGCGGAGGAATGGGACCGGATCCAGAAGGCCCAGGGAGGCGCGTCGCTGACTCCCTCCCAGAAGGACGAGGCCGCCCACGCGGTGGGGATGCGCCTGGCACCTTCCTTCCGCGAAACCCGCTACGGCACGACCTCCTACGCCCTGCTCCACGAATCGACCGCCGCGGAGATCTCGTCCGGCGCCTCCGACGAATCGGAGATGGGCGCCTTCCACGACCTGTTCCAGCCGCAGAAGGAAGCCAACCTGCGGATCCGCCTGGACGAATACCTGCGCTTCTCGCTGGAAGCCGGGATCTTCCACGCGACCTGATCCGATCGACCCCAACAAGGACACAGACCATGCCCGGAGACTTCAGCCGACAGACCTACCGACCCGAGAAGCACTTCGGACGCGTGCTCCTCCAGCAGGGGCGCGTGCAGCTGGACGCGGATTGGAACGAACAGCAGACCCTCGAACAGCGCCGCCTCGAGACCGAGACCCTCGACATCGTGGGCCCCGCCGGTGCGCCGCTCCACGACTCGGGATTCCAGGTGGGCGTCCAGTCCGGAAGGCTCACGCTCTCGCCCGGCCGCTTCTACCTCGACGGGATCCTGCTCCAGCAGGACCTCCCCCAAGCGCCGCTGTTCCTCGACGCCCAACCCGACTGCCCGGTCCCCGCCGGCTCCCCCGCGGGGACCCTGCCGGGCCTGGACGCACCCCCGGTACCGGGACGGTACGCGGTCTACCTCGACGCCTGGGAGCGCACCATCTCCTCGATCGAGGACCCCGACCTGCGCGAAACCGCGCTGGGAGGCCCCGACACCACCGTCCGTTCCAAGGTGGTCTGGCAGGCCAAGCTTTCCCCGCTCGCCCCGGACGCCCACTGCACGGATTTCGTCGCCCCCGCACCGAGCTCCGGGACCCTCCAGGCGAAGGCCACCGGTTCGGGCGTCCCCGACGCCTGCATGGTGCCGCCCTCCGCGCACTACTCGGGGCTGGAGAACCAGCTCTACCGGGTCGAGGTGCACCAGCCGGGCGACCTTTCGACCGCCACCTTCAAGTGGTCGCGGGAGAACGCCTCGGTGGCCGCCGCCATCGAATCGGCGAGTGGACAGATTCTGCTCATGCACGACCTGGGCCGGGACGTGGTCCTCGGCTTCTCGGTCGGCCAGTGGGTGGAGCTCCTGGACGACGCGGCCGAGCTCGGTCCTGGGCGCGGCACCCTCCTGAAGATCGAGGCCATCGACCGGCCCAACCGGAAGGTGACCATCGACGCCTCCACCCCGGTCCCCTCCTTCGATCCCAACGGGCATCCCAAGCTGCGGCGCTGGGAGAATCCCGCGACCTCCGCGGCCGGCGGGATCGCCCTCGGCGGCGGATGGCTCGACCTCGAGGCCTCGATCCAGGTGAAGTTCGGCGCCGGGACCTACCGCGCCGGAGACCACTGGACCTTCCCCGCGCGCACCGCCGTGGATTCCGAGACGGGAAAGGTCGAGTGGCCCACGGATCCGGTCACCCACGATCCCCTTCCGCAGGGGCCGGAAGGGATCCTCCACCACTACGCAGTCCTGGGCACCGTCGACTTCACCACCGGCGGATTCGATCCCAAGAGCCTTTCGGACTGCCGGAAGGTCTTCCCCCCTCTGACGGAAATCGACGCCGGCGGATGCTGCTCGGTCACCGCCAAGCCCGGGGCCGGCTGGGAATCGGTGTTCGCCGCGATCCCCGACGGCGCCGACGCCGCGATCTGCCTTCCCCCCGGGGAATTCCCCCTGGCCGCACCGCTGGTGGTCCGCGGCAAGGGGAACCTGAGGATCGCGGGATCGGGCCCCTCCAGCCGCATCGTGGTCTCCTCCGGCGAGGGAGGGATCCTGTTCCAGGAAGACCTCTCCGTCGAGATCTCCGACCTCTCCATCCAGGCGGGCACCGTCTCGCGCAGCGGAGGTCTCCAGGGCGCCCTCGACTTCCAGGGAGTCCCGCGCGTGCGCGTCCACGGGGTCCGGGCGCGCAACGCCGCCGCTCCGGCCTTCGGATCGGCGGCCATCCGCATCCTCGACGTCGGCCCCTCCGGCAAGCCGGTCGTCCTCGACGCGCGCGTGACCGGATCCGAACTCGTGGTGGGCGCCCTCCAGGTGGGCCTGCTCGTGGTCGACGCCGACCGCCTGACGGTGGCCGACAACGCCATCTCCGTCGATCCCTCGGCGACCAACCCCTCCATCGGTTCGGTCGTCTCCGACAAGAAGTTCCGGATCGGCCTCCGTCGACAGATCCTGAACAGCCTGACCGCGGTCCAGGCGGCCCGTCTCCGCGTCCTCGATGCCGCGAAGTCCGGGACCGAAGCCCAGGCCGCCTCGACTGCCGCCGAGCGCCGCATCGCCGTCGCCCGCGCCGGACAGGGTCCGCAGACCGAGGTCCTGGACAAGGTCACCATCGCGGGCCACACCGTCGAGTTCCGGACCACCCCCCAGCTCCTGGGGAAGTGGCAGGTCCTCGCCGCGAAGCAGATCCCGGCGGATTCCGTCGGTTCGTCGACCGAACTCGCCGCGGCCCTCGGGAAGCTCGCTTCGAAGGTGGTGCTGGGGCAGGTCGCCACCGACGTCGCCAAGCCCATCCTCCACGTGATCGACGGTCTCCTCTCCTCCGACCTGGTGGCCGGACGCCAGGGAATCGTGGTCGGGGGATCCAAGGCCGGCGACATCCGGATCGTCGGCAACACCGTGCGCGGATTCGTCCAGGGGATCCACGCCGGATTCAGCCACCGCGGACAGACTCCCGCCCAGCACGACTCGGCCACCGTCCTGCGGATCCGCGACAACTCCGTCCAGGTCCGGCTTCCCAACGGCGCCACCGGGGAACGCCACGGCATCTTCGTGGGAAACGTCTCCAGCACCTGGATCGAGGACAACCGGATCGACATCCTGCGCGGTGGCCAGTCCACCCATCTCTCCATCGACGGGATCCGCGCCTACGGGGTGTTCGGAAGGCTGCTGGTCGTTCGCGCCAACGAGATCACCGGATCCACCACGGGAATCCTGGTGCATCCCGTGGCGGCGCTCCGGAACGCGACCGGCGCCATCCCGCGCAGCCAGTGGCTGGTGGCCGACAACATGGCTCCCAGCGCCCAGGCCGTGGTGGTGGCGCCCAACACCGTGCGCAAGGTGGAGAAC
>Ga0318496_10000647_pt1 | contig 12659 bp, 13 predicted proteins | sample GRESIP109b1f22_FD_203296 | JGI IMG/M metagenome (GOLD analysis project Ga0318496, IMG submission 203296) | Tropical soil microbial communities from Luquillo Experimental Forest, Puerto Rico - GRE.SIPMG.109b1f22 | ecosystem: Environmental > Terrestrial > Soil > Tropical forest > Bulk soil... | reverse complement strand
GGCTGCGCAGCTCATGGGCTACGACAAGAAGCGGACGCGCGGCGGCCTGATGTGGGTGCTGCCGCGCGGCGCCGGCCGCGAGTGGACTGTGGAGTGGGACGTCGCCGCCGATCCGCGCGCGGTCGAAGAGACGGTGAAGGAGATCGCCGCGCGCGAGCGCGGAGGGGAGGGCACGTGATCCTGCTGGTGAACGGGCCGAACCTGAACCTGCTCGGGGAGCGCGAGCCGCAGGTGTACGGCGCCGACACGCTCGACGACGTCGTCCGGCTCGTGGAGCAGACCTGCGCCGCCTATGGCGAAGGCGTCCTCGCCTTCCAGTCGAACAGCGAGGGGGCGATCCTCGACTTCATCCACGCGCACCGCCACGAGGCGCGCGGGATCGTCGTGAACCCCGGCGCGCTCACGCACTCCTCCTACGCGCTCCACGACTGCCTGAAGGCGGTGCGGGCGCCCGCGGTGGAGGTGCACGTGTCGAACGTGCACGCGCGCGAGGCGTGGCGGCGCCACAGCGTCATCTCCCCCGCGGTGCGGGGCGTCGTCGCCGGCCTCGGCGTGCAGGGCTACCGGCTCGCCGCCACCTGGCTGTGCGAGGAGCTCGCGCGCGCAGCCGCGGCCGGCGAGGCCGCACCCTCGAGGACCGGCGAGGCCGCCGCTCAGAATAGGGGGCCCCGGGCGACGACGGCGCGCGGCGCGAGCCCCGGTCCGGGCGCCGAGGGCGCGCCGGCGGCAGCGTTCCGCGATCGCGGCGTGGAGCTCCCCGCCGAGGAGGCCGCGGAGGAGATCCCGGTCGATCTCGCGCGCCGCGGGGACTACGAGCCGCTCTAAAGTGCCGCGCGTCGCCGTCCTCATGCCGGTGCGCGACGCCGAGCGGACCGTCCGCGCGGCCGTGGCGTCGATCCTGCGCCAGACGCACCGCGATCTCCTGCTCGTGGCGGTGGACGACGGCTCGAGCGATCGCAGCGCCGAGGTCGTCGGCGGGCTCGCCGAGCGCGATCCACGGGTGCTCCAGGTGCGCGGGCCCGGCGAGGGGATCGTGGGCGCGCTGCAGCGCGGGCTCGCGCGCTGCGACGCCGAGGTGGTCGCCCGGATGGACGCCGACGACGTGGCCCACCCGCGCCGGCTCGCGCGCCAGCTCGAGGCGCTCCGCGCAGAGCCCGAGGTCGACGCGCTCGGCGCGCGGGTGCGGCTCTTCCCGCGCGCGCACGTCCGCGGCGGGATGCGGCGCTACGCGGCGTGGGTGAACGCGATCACCACGCCTGCCGACGTCGCGCGGGAGCTCCTCGTCGAGTCGCCGCTCGTGCACCCGGCGGCGGCGATCCGGCGAGCGGCGCTGGAGCGCGTGGGAGGCTGGCGGGACGGGCCGTTCCCGGAGGACTACGACCTGTGGCTGCGGCTCGCCGAGGGCGGTGGCCGGCTCGCGAACCTGCCCGAGGTGCTGCTCGACTGGCGCGAGTCTCCCTCCCGCGCGACGCGGCGCGACCCGCGCTACGCGCTCGCGCGCCACGTGGCGCTGAAGGCCGCGTTCCTCCGCCGCACGGTGCTCGCGCGCGCGCAGGAGGTCGCGGTGTGGGGCGCCGGCGACACCGGCAAGGCCTTCGCCGACGCCCTCCGCGCGGAGGGGGTGGCGGTGGCGCTCTTCGTGGACGTGGATCCGAGGAAGATCGGCACGCGGAAGCGGAACGCGCCGGTGGTGGGGCCCGACGGCGTGGGGCGCGCGCGCGGGCTCCCGCTCCTCGTCGCCGTGGGCGCGCCGGGCGCGCGCCCGCTCATCCGCGCCGAGCTCGCGCGGCAGGGCTTCGAGGAGCTCCGGGACTACTGGTGCGTGAGCTGAGCGTCGAGCGGGGGCCGGCCTAGTCGTCGTGCCCGTGCTTGTCGTGGCCGTTCCCGTGGCCGTGCTCGTGGCGCTCCTCACGGCGCTCCTCGCGGCGCTCGCGCCGCTCCTCGTTCCGCTCGTGGCGCTGGTAGCGCACGTACCGCCCGGGCGGCATCCGCACGAGCTTCACCGGCACGCGGCGGGGCTCACACCACGCGAAGGCGGCGTTCGGCCGGCGGGAGCGGTACCAGCCGCCGTCGCGGCGCACGTAGTACCAGCCGGAAACGAAGTAGACCTCCTCGTTGTAGTTCTCCACGACCTGCACGCCGGGCTGCACCGTCACGAGCGGCGGGGCCACCGGGAGGCCCATCTGGATGTTCACGTGCACCTCGGCGCGCGCGGCGCTCGGTGCGAGGGCGACGCCGGCCAGGGCCGACGCGAGGGCGAGGGAGGCTACGAGCTTGATCGGCTTGTCCATTGTTCTGGGTACATACCGCAGGGTTGGCCCCTTGGACAGAGGGCGGGGAGGCGAGCCGCTACCCGGGCACCAGCGCCGCGGCGATCGCCAGGAAGTCCGCGGGTGTCGGCGCCTCGAGCACGAGTGCCGTTTCGGTGACGGGGTGGGCGAGGGTGAGCCGCGCGGCGTGGAGCATGAAGCGGGGCACCGCGATCTCGCCCAGCTGGCGCGGGCCGCCGTAGCGCGCGTCGCCGAGGAGCGGTGCACCGAGGTGCGCGAGGTGGACGCGGATCTGGTGCGTGCGGCCGGTCTCGGGGCGGGCCTCCACGAGCGCGCAGCCGGAGGGCCCCTGTCGCAGGGTCGCGTATCGCGTCGCTGCCGGCTCGCCGTCGGGCCTCACCGCGCGTCGGCCCGGGCGCGCCGGGTCCTTGCCGAGCGGGGCGTCGATGCGGCCGTCGCGGGGGACGGGGGCGCGGGCACAGAGCGCGAGGTACGTCTTCTCGGGCGTGCCGTCCCGGAACGCCGCCGAGAGCGCGGCCGCGGCCTCGCGCGTGCGCGCGAGCACCGTGACTCCGGAGGTGTCGAGGTCAAGCCGGTGGACGATGGTCACCGGACTCCCCACGAGCGCGGCGACGAGCTCGGGCAGCGTGCCCTGGTCGCTCGTGAGCGTCGGCTGCGCGGGCACGCCGGGCGGCTTGTCCACCGCGACGAGGTGCTCGTCGGCGAAGATGAGGCGAGCGCGGTCGAGCGCGGCCGGAGCGGGCGCGGCGCGGCCGCCCTCCTCCAGGTTCACGACCACCTCTTGCCCGGGGTGCAGGCCTCGGCTCGCGACCTTGCAACGTCGCCCGTCGAGGAACACGCCGCCGGTCTCGAGCGCGCGCCGCGCGACGCCGCGCGACACGCCGCCCTTCGCGGCGATGAATCGGTCGATGCGCTCGCCCGCGTCGGCGGGGCCGGCGCGGAGCGTGAGCCGCTTCACGTGGGAGAACCGGCCGGCCGACCTAGGCCGAGGGGCAGCCCGAGCAGCCGGCGCCCTTGGGCTTGTCGCAGGCGGGCGCTGCGGAATTCTTGTAGTCGGTGATGTAGAACCCGGACCCCTTGAAGGCGAAGGCGCTGGCGCTCATGAGCTTCGACACCTTCTCGCCGCAGTCGTGCCGCTCCAGCGCCGGGTCGGACATCTTCTGCAGCACCTCGAACCGGCCGCACTTCGGGCAGTCGTACTCGTACAGAGGCATTTTCCTTCGGTCTCCTGGGCAGGGAAACTAAGCGAGCGCCCAGGCGTGTCAAGCAGTCGAGGGCGCCGAGTGCCAGCCCGGGCTGGACGCGACGCGGCAACCAGGCGAGATCAGGCCTGGATTTGGAAGTCTGGAGGGGCGGATGGACGCCGTCGATCGGGAGCTGGTGCGGGGCGAGGTGGACCTGCTCCTGGGAGAGCTGGAGACAGAGCGGTTCCGGCACGTCGCCGGGCTCGAGCCCGAGCCGGCGCTGGCCCGGCTCTTCCGCGCGCGCCCGAAGGCGGCGCACCGCGAGACGGTCGCCGCGCTGCGGGCCGCGGAGGACGAGCCGCTCGCTCGCGTCGTGGCGCGGCTCCGCGCCGATCGGGCAGCAGCCGAACGCGAGGAGGCGTGGCGCGCGGCCGACGCCCTCGCGGCGGGGCAGGGGCCCGACGGGCGGATCGGGCTCGGCGACGCGTCGCTCGCGATCCGCCGCGAGCGGGCGCGCGACCGGCGCGCGGCGCTCGGGCGCGCGGTGGGGGAGGCCTTTGCCGGCGCCGCCGCGGCCCGGGAGGCCTGGGCCGAGGAGCGGGCGCGGGCGCGGGCCGAGGTGGGGCTCCTTCCGGACTGGGACGTGGTCGTGGAGGCCGACGCGCTCCTGAACGCGAGCGACGACGCCTATGCCGACGTGCTCGGCTGGCTCGCGCGCCGCGAGGCGCTCTCCCCGCGCCCTGCCGGCGATCTCGACCGCGCCGACCTCCTCCACCTCCTCGCGCTCGCGCCGTGGGAGGGGCTCTTCCCGGCCGGCATGCTCGCGCTCGCGCTCCGCGAGCTCGCGGATTCGCTGCGGCTCGATCTCTCGCGGCTGCGGATCGACGACGCCGCGCGCCCCGCGCAGTGGCCGGGCGCGCACGCTCTCGGCGCCCGCGTGTCGTTCCGGCGCCAGGGCGGCGCCGCCGACTGGGAGTCGCTCCTCCTGGCCTCAGGCGCTGCGCTCGCCGCCGCGCACGGCCCGCCGCCCCATGCGCGCGACGCCGCGTTCGGCGCGGCGGTGGGCGCGCTCCTCGCGTCCCTGCTCCTCGACCGGCGCTGGGCGGAGCGGCGGCTCGGGGTCGATCGGTCGCGGGCCGACGACCTGCGTCGGGTCCTCGCGCTCCGGAGGCTCTTCGCGCTCCGCACCTCCGCGGCCGCGCTGCGCGTCGCCACCGAGGTCGCGCGCGGCACCGCCGGCGCCGCCTGGCGCGAGGCGCATCGCGACGCGCTCTCCCAGGCGACGCTCGCGGCCTGGCCGGATGGGCTTGCGGGGCGTGACGCCGACGCCGACGCGCACGCCGCCGCCCTGCGGGGCGCGGCGCTCGCGGCCCGGCTCGCGCGCTCGCTGCGCGACCGGTTCGACGAGGACTGGTGGCGGAACCCGCGCGCGGCCGAGGCGCTCGGCGGAATGCTCGCCGCGGGGGCGGTGGCGCCTGGGACGTCGCCGGAAGGCGAAGCGCCCCGGCTCCGCGAAGGGGCCGAGGCGCTCGTGCAGGCGATGGAGTAGCGCGCGCGGGGCGCGGGCGGTCAGCTCTTCTTCCGCAGCGCGCGGACGATCTTCTCCTTCGTCCGCGACGGCGCGGAGGCGGCCTGCGGGGCCGCCGGGGCGCGGGAGGTGGCCGCCTGGGCTGCGCGGCCGGCGCGCACCGCCTGGAGGTGCGCCTTCCAGCGCTGGAACGCCTCGATCTCGAACGCGAGCAGCTCGATCTCGGCCTCGCTCCCGGCCTTCGCCTTCCGCTCGAGCCGGGCGGTGCGCGGGGGCGGCGCGCCGAGGCGCATCCGCGCGACGCGCTCCTCCTCGGAGTCGAGCGCGGGCGACGGTCCCCGCCGCAGCGCATGCTGCGCCGCAGCCTCCGTGACCACCGCCGACCGGTTCTTCGTCTGCATCGTGTCGCTCCTCGGCCCGGGTTCGGGCTCGTGGTCATCGTAGGCGGGGCGGCCGACACGTCCACTTTTCGCACGGCCTTTTCGGGAGGCGACGACCGAGCAAGCGTGCGCTATCGTTCGGTTTTCCGCGGCATGCGGCCGCAACGAGGAGGACGGATGGCGACTCCGGAGAACCTGGTGGAGGACGACGCGCGCATCGGCGAGATCGTGCGCTCCTTGAAGCGGATCGCCGTGCTGGGGATCCGCTCGGAGAAGCACCCCGACCGCGCAGCGTTCTACGTCCCCGAGCACGTGCAGGCGCGCGGCGCGAAGATCGTCCCGGTGCCGGTGTACGAGCCGGAGGTCACCACCATCCTCGGCGAGCCGGTGGTCCGGCGGCTCGCCGACGTGCCGGGGCAGGTGGACGTCGTCGACGTCTTCCGCCGCTCGGAGGACATCCCAGGCCACGTGGACGACCTCCTGGCGATGAAGCCGCGGGTCGTGTGGTTCCAGCTCGGCATCCGGAACGACGAGGCGGCGCGGCGGCTCGCCGACGCGGGCATCCTCGTGGTGCAGGACCGCTGCCTGAAGGTGGAGTGGGACCGGCACCGCCGGTGATGGTCGCTGCTGCTTCCCCCTCAACCGGACCCTCTCCCCGCTGAGCGGGGAGAGGGCGTGGTGCGCTCGGACGCGCTCAGGATTCAGCGCTCACCCCTGCGTCTTCGGGGCGCCACCGCGGGCCTGGAGCTCGCGATCGAGCTCCTTCCAGGCCTTCCCGGCGTTCCCCATCTCCGCCTTCGCGCTGCCGACCTTCGAGTGCGCCTCCTGCATCCCCGCCTGCGCCTTGGACACCTGCGCGTCGAGCATCGACGCGTCGTACTTCGTCGCCGCCGGCACCTGCGCGTCCTGGAGCGCCGCCAGCTTCGACCGCTCCACCCGCGCCTCGAGGTAGCTGACCTTCTGGTTCGCGGCCTCCACCTCGGCGTCGCGGAACGCCTGGAGCTTCTTCGCGTAGTCGACGTGTGCGTCGGCGGTGCGCTTGCGGAGCTCTGCGGTGTCCGAGACGTTCCGGGCCGACTCGACCTTCGCCGGATCGTTCGACTCCTTCGCGGACTTCGCCGCCGACGCGGCCTTGAGTCGAGCCGCCTCCGCGGCCTTCTCGTCCGCCTGGGCCAGTTCCAGCTCGTGCTTCGCCTCGGTCTGGCGCAGCTTCGCTCGCGCCGCGGCGTCCCCAGCCGTGCTGAGCTCCGAGCGCGCCTCGTCCACCGGCCCGGTCTGGCCGGGAGCCAGACGCCCGTAGTCGGCGTCGGAGACGGTGGCCGGTTTCTGCGTACCCGCGCAGGCGAGGACCACACAGGCCCCGAGCGCGATGGCGATCTTCCTCATGGAGGTGGGGCCGCCCCGCGCCGGATGCAGCAGACTACTCCGCGGGCTCGTCCTCGGGTGCTTCCTCCGCGCCCGCAGGCCGGCCGTGCTCGCGCAGCCCGGAGGCCTCCAGCGCGCGCGCCGGGCCGTTCGGCTTCCGCTCGTCCGCGAGCGCATGCTTTGGAGCGCGCACCGGCGCCACTGCCCCGCCGAGCGCGGTGACGTGGGTGTCGAGGTCGACGTCGGCGCGGAGCTGCGGGTCCGAGGCGAGGCCGTAGGCGACGTGGAGCCGCGCGCGGAGCGGCAGGCCGCTCTCCGCGTCGAGCAGCACCTCGCCGTCGGCGGCGAGCGGGGTCGCGCCCTCGAGCAGCTCGAGCCGCGCCTTCGTGTCGGCGTCCTCGACGCGGCCCGCCGGCGCCGCCGCTGGCTGCGCGCGGGCCGACGGGTCGAGCGTCACAGTGAACCGGCGGGCGGTGCGGCCGAGCAACTGCGCCTCGCCGGCCGCGGAGAGCCGCAACGCGCCGCCGGCGAGCCGGTCGAGCTCGCCCGCGAGCCGGAAGCTCTCGTCGCGGAAGCGGCGGGCGTCGCGGCCGCGGTCGCTCGCGCGCTCGCGGAGCGCGCCGTAGCGCGAGCCACCGTAGGTGGTGCCGCCCGCGAAGATCACCGTGCGTCCGGTCTCGCCCTCCGGGCCGCGGCCGGCATCGAGCACGTTCTCCACCTCGAACTCGCCGCCCGCGAGCTGGCGGATTTGGTGGCGTTCGGTGGTGGTCACCGTGCGCGAGCCGGGGCCGCGGCCGACCGTCCAGCGGACCTCGGCCTTCCACTCGAAGCTGCCGGCGCGGGCCGCGACGTCTCCCGCCGAGAGCTGGAGCGCCGACTCGGGACGCGCCCAGTCCACCGCCTTCGGCTGGGCCGCCCCGGCGACGGGGACCCCCCGGTCCGCCTTCCCGCGGCAGGAGGCGCCCAAGGCTGCGAGCGCAAGGGCGAGGGCAACGACGGGTGCAGCGGGGGCGCGTCTCACCGGGGCAGCTTAACCGCGCGGCGCCGCCTTGTGTGCGGCGCGCTGCAGGTTGGCGGGCAGCAGCCGCGGCGCGGACGGCTCCTCCGCCTGTGGCGGTGGCGCGCTCGCCTCCACGTCGGCGAACGGGACCTTGCCGTCGTGCCAGAGCAGCCGGTCGCAGCGGTGGAGCAGCTCCTCGAGCCCCTCGCGCGTGGCGGCCGACACCGCCGCGCCGCCGCGCTGGTGCGCGATCCGCTCGGCCTCGCCGCGGGGCAGCCGGTCGAGCTTGTTGAACACGAGCAGCCGCTTCTTCTCGTGCAGCTCGAGGTCCTTCAGGATCGCGTCCACCGCCTTCACCTGGTCGTCGAGCCGCGGGTCGGCGGCGTCCACCACGTGCAGGAGGAGGTCGGCGTCGCCGAGCTCCTCGAGCGTGGCGCGGAAGGCGTTCACGAGGTCCTCGGGCAGGTCCCGGATGAAGCCCACGGTGTCGGTGATGATCACCTCGCGCTCGGTGGGGAAGCGCAGGCGGCGGCTCGTGGGGTCGAGCGTCGCGAAGAGCACGTTCTCGGCGAGCACCTTCGAGTCGGTGAGCGCGTTGAGCAGCGTCGACTTGCCGGCGTTCGTGTAGCCGACGATCGAGATGATCGGGAGCCCGCGCTCGTTCCGCTGCTTGCGGCGCACCTGCCGGTTCGAGGAGAGCGCCTCGATGCGCCGCTCGAGCGCAGTGATCCGGTCGCGCACGCGACGGCGATCGATCTCGAGCTTCGTCTCGCCGGGGCCGCGCCCGCCGATGCCGCCGGCGAGCCGCGAGAGCGAGTCGTCGCGGCCGACGAGCCGCGGGTAGAGGTACTTCAGCTGCGCGAGCTCCACCTGCAGCTTGCCGTCCGCCGACTGCGCCCGCTGGGCGAAGATGTCGAGGATGAGCTGGGTGCGGTCGAGGATCTTGAGGCTCGTGACCTCGGCGATGTGGCGCGCCTGCGACGGCGAGAGGTTCGCGTCGAAGACGATGACGTCGGCCATGAGCTGCATGGACCGGAGCAGGAGGTCCTCGAGCTTGCCTTTGCCGATGAGGTAGCGCGGGTCGGGCTCGCGCCGGTACTGGAGCGTCGCGTCGATCACCTCGACGCCCGCAGTGCGAGCGAGCTCGCGAAGCTCCTCGAGCGACGCCTCCGCCTCGCCGCGCGTGCGGCTGCGCGGCTCGCCGAAGCCGACCAGGATCGCCTTCTCCCGGCCGCCCGTGCGCCGGAGCGCCGACGCGCGCGCGAACTCCTCCTCGAGCGCGAGCGCGCCGCTGCGGGCGTCGTAGAAGAGCTCGTGCACCGACGGGGCGGTCTCGTCCTTCCACATCGCCCCGGCCTCGTTCTCCGGGAGGAGGTGCGCGTAGTGCACCTTCCCAGGCAGGCCGTCGGAGAGCACCTCGATGGCGGCCACGAGGTCGAGCCGGAGGAGCGCGAGGTCGGTGTGGTCGTCGCGCGTGAGCGGCTCGCCCTGCAGGTGCGTGTGCACGAGCCGCAGGCCGCGGAGGCGGTGCGAGCCGGCGCGGGCGCGTCCCACGTCGGGCAGCTCGAGCTTGCGGGCGTCACCGACGACGACCGCCTGCACGTCCCCCTTCCGATCGAGCAGGACGCCGACCTGCCGGTTCGTCTCGCGGGAGACCTCGGTGAGGTGGCGCGCCAGCTCTGGGGAGACGATCGAGTCGGAGTCGACCCGGCGGCGGTAGGTGCGGCGGAGGTGGTGGACCTGGCTCTGCTTGAGGCCGAGGGTGTTGCCGTAGACTTCTTGCATTTGCTCCGTGGACTGTAGCGAGCGGTCCTCCCGAGATCGAGGGGAACCGGCGGGGCGCCTCGGGGCCGGGCGGTCGCGTGCCAGCGCGTACCCCGAGCAGGCACCTCGGTGGGCGGCAACGGCGCGCACCCGCCGCAGGCGCGCAACTACGAAATCAGCGCCCGAGCGCGGCGCGGACGCGCGCCCACAGGCTCTTCCGCTTGTGCTTCCGCTCCACCGGCGGCGGCAGCTCGATGCGGTGCTCGCGCAGGAGCCGACCCTGCGCCGCGGGCTCGAGGCCGTCGAGCTGCGCGAGCTGCTCGCGGATCGCCGCCACGTACTCGTCCTTCTGGTACCAGTAGTGGAAGACGAGATCGTCGCAGGGGGCCACCGCCGCCGCCCGCTGGAGGAGGAGCGAGATCGAGTACTGCTCCACGAGCCCCTTCTCGTAGTGCGGGTAGATCTCGTCGATGAAGCGGATCCAGCGCTCCAGGATGCCGTACTGCGCCGGGTCGATGCCCACCGCGCCCGCGTTCCACATGAAGCCGTCGAGGTCCACCGGCGCGCCCTCGAAGCGCCGCTTCCGCATCGCCTTGCGGAAGCGCTGGATCTGTCCGGTCTCGGTGGTCGCCACCGGGTACTCCTGGAGGTGCATCACGCCCCGTCCCGGCCCGATGCGCGCGAAGACCTGCTCCACCGGTGCGACGAAGAAGGTGTCGGCGTCGAGATAGAGGAACGGATCCGCCGGGTGCGCGCGCGCGAGGTCCTGGATCATGAGCGGCTTCAGCCGGTGGACGAAATCGCACGGGCCACGCCAGTCGCGGATCCGCTCGGGCGTCATCACGTGCAGCTCGCAGCGGCCCTCGACGCCGCGGAACGGCGCCGGGTCGTCCACGTAGAGGTGCACGCGAAGATCGAGATCGCCCCTCCAGGCGAGCGCGGAGTGGGCGAGGTACAGGGCCTGGACGCGGATCTCGTCGAGTCCGTACGCCTGCGTGACGAGGTGGCAGGTGCGCATCGGCGCGGGAAGCTAGCACGTCGAGGGTAGAATGCTGCACCATGCCCCGCGCCGCCCTCTCCCGCGTGAAGACCCTCGTCGTGAAGGTCGGCACCGGAACGCTCACCCGGCCCGACGCCACCTTCGATCGCGACAACTGCTCGCGGCTCGCGGCCGAGCTCGCCGAGGCGTCCCGCGGCCGGCGCGTCGTGCTCGTCTCTTCCGGCGCGATCACCGTCGGCGCGCAGAAGCTCGGGCTCGAGCGCGTGAAGGGGAAGCCCTGGGACATCGCGACGAAGCAGGCCTGCGCCGCCGCCGGCCAGCCCGACCTCGTCGCCGAGTGGGGCCGCGCGATCGCGCCGCACGGGATCCACGTGGCGCAGGTGCTCCTCACCGCCGACGACCTCGCGAACCGCAAGCGCTTCCTGAACGCGCGCCGCACCTTCGCGCGGCTCCTCGAGCTCGGCGTGCTGCCCGTGGTGAACGAGAACGACACGGTGGCGGTGGAGGAGATCAAGGTCGGCGACAACGACTCCCTCGCCGCGCTCGTCGCGGGCTGCGTGGAGGCCGACCTCGTCGCGCTGCTCACCGACGTGGAGGGGCTCTACGACCGGGACCCGCGGCTGAAGGGCGCCGCGCTCCAGGGCCTCGTCCCGCGCGTGACCGCAGAGGTCGAGCGGATCGCGGGCGGTGCCGGGAGCGATCGGAGCGTCGGTGGGATGATCACGAAGGTGAAGGCGGCGAAGAAGCTGGCCGCCCAGGGGGTCGCGACCGCGCTCCTCTCGGGCCGGCGGCCCCGCGCGCTCCACGACCTCCTCGCCGGGCGGGAGGTGGGCACGCTCTTCCCGCCCGCGCCGGAGCGGCTCCAGGGGCGCAAGGGCTGGCTCGCGGCCGCCGCGCGCGGCAAGGGCGTCATCCTGGTGGATGTGGGGGCCCGGCGCGCGCTCGTGGAACAGGGCCGCTCGCTCCTCCCCTCCGGTGTGCGGTCGGTGCAGGGCGCGTTCGGGGTGGGCGATCCGGTGGACATCGCCGTCGACGCGCGCCACCCGTTCGCGCGCGGGCTCGCGGGCTACGGGGCGGACGACGTCCGGCGGCTCGCCGGCGTGAAGACCACGGAGATCGAGAAGACCCTGGGCTTCAAGGACGTGGACGAGATCGTCCACCGGGACGACCTCGTGGTGATCGACGCCGAGTAGGAGCCCCGATCCGGCGGCGCGCGGGGAGGCGGCCTCGCGGGTTATAAGGGGCCCCATGCTCCAGCCGGTCCCCGTCGCCGACGAGATGCGCGCGCTCGCCCAGCGCGGGCGCGACGCCTCGCGCGTGCTCTCCGCGGCGCCCACCCGGCTGAAGGACCAGGCGCTGCGCCATGCGGCCGAGGCGATCCGGGTCCGCGCGCCGGAGATCCTGCGCGCGAACGAGGGCGATCTCGCCGCGGCCCGCGCCGCCGGCCAGAACGCCGCCTACCTCGACCGGCTCAGGCTCGACGAGGCGCGCGTGGAGGCGATCGCGCGCGCGCTCGAGGAGATCGCGCGGCTTCCCGATCCGGTGGGCGAGGTCACCTCGACCCGCGCGCTCCCGAACGGCCTCTCGGTGAAGAAGGTCCGCATCCCGCTCGGCGTCATCCTCATGATCTACGAGGCGCGGCCGAACGTGGCGCCGGAGGCCGCGGCGCTCTGCCTGAAGAGCGGCAACGCGGCGATCCTGCGCCCCGGCTCCGACGCCCTCGCGAGCTCGCTCGCGCTCGTCGAGGCCCTCGCCGACGGGCTCGCAGCGGCCGGCCTCCCTCGCGACGCGGCGCAGGTGGTGCCGACGCCCGACCGCGAGGCCACCTTCGCGCTGCTCGCGCTCGACGACCTCGTCGACCTCGCGATCCCGCGCGGCGGCCCCTCGCTCATCCGCGCCGTCGCCGAGCGCGCGCGCGTGCCGGTGGTGAAGCACTACCAGGGCGTGTGCCACCTGTTCCTCGACGCCTCGGCGCCGCTCGATCAGTCGATCGCGATCGCGCTGAACGGCAAGGTGCAGCGGCCGTCCGCCTGCAACGCGACCGAGTGCCTCCTCGTCCACCGCGACGCCGCCGCGAAGCTCCTGCCCGCGGTGGGCCGCGCGCTCGCCGAGGCGAAGGTGGAGCTCAGGGCCTGCCCCACCTCGCT
>Ga0318496_10000639_pt1 | contig 12709 bp, 10 predicted proteins | sample GRESIP109b1f22_FD_203296 | JGI IMG/M metagenome (GOLD analysis project Ga0318496, IMG submission 203296) | Tropical soil microbial communities from Luquillo Experimental Forest, Puerto Rico - GRE.SIPMG.109b1f22 | ecosystem: Environmental > Terrestrial > Soil > Tropical forest > Bulk soil... | reverse complement strand
GGTACGGCCGGGAGCGCTCGTACTACACGACGTTCGAGGGCGTGATCCCGTGGGTCGAGCGGCGGCACGCCGAGGCGGAGTCGGACTCCAGCCGGGAGAAGTTCGCCGGGTACATGCGCGAGGTGCCGTGCCCGTCCTGCCACGGTGCCCGGCTCAAGCCGGTGTCGCTGGCGGTGACCGTGGACGGCAGGTCGATCGCCGAGCTCTGCGCGCTTCCGGTCGGGGACCTGGCCAAGCTCCTGCTCACCCTGGAGCTGTCCGACCGCGACCGGCAGATCGCGGGGCGGATCATCAAGGAAGTCAACGCGAGGATGGGCTTCCTGCTCGACGTCGGGCTGGACTACCTGACCCTGGACCGGGCCTCGGCCACGCTGGCCGGCGGGGAGGCCCAGCGGATCAGGCTCGCCACCCAGATCGGCTCCGGCCTGGTCGGAGTGCTCTACGTGCTGGACGAGCCGTCCATCGGGCTGCACCAGCGGGACAACCACCGGCTGCTCGAGACCCTGCTGCGGCTGCGTGACCTGGGCAACACGCTGATCGTCGTGGAGCACGACGAGGACACGATCCGCGCCGCGGACTGGGTGGTGGACATCGGCCCGCGGGCGGGGGAACACGGCGGCACCATCGTGGTCTCCGGCCCGGTCTCCGACCTGCTGGCCAGTCCGGACTCGCTGACCGGCGCGTACCTGTCCGGGCGGGAGTCGATCCCGGTGCCGGCCACCCGCCGCCAGCGCAACAAGAACCGCGAGGTCGCGGTCAAGGGCGCGAGCGAGCACAACCTGCGCGGGGTGGACGTGGCGTTCCCGCTCGGCTGCCTGGTCGCCGTCACCGGGGTGTCGGGCTCGGGTAAGTCCACGCTGGTCAACGACATCCTGTACAAGGCGCTGGCCCGCGAGCTGAACGGGGCCCGTACGGTTCCGGGCAAGCACACCAGGATCACCGGCATCCAGCAGCTGGACAAGGTGGTCCACGTCGATCAAGGTCCGATCGGGCGCACGCCCCGGTCCAACCCGGCCACCTACACCGGCGTGTTCGACCACATCAGGAAGCTGTTCGCGGCGACCACCGAGGCCAAGATCCGCGGCTACCAGCCGGGCCGGTTTTCCTTCAACGTCAAGGGAGGCAGGTGCGAGGCCTGCTCGGGCGACGGCACGATCAAGATCGAGATGCAGTTCCTGCCCGACGTGTACGTGCCGTGCGAGGTCTGCCACGGTGCCAGGTACAACACCGACACCCTGCAGGTGCACTACAAGGGCAAGACGATCGCCGAGGTCCTCGATATGCCGATCGAGGAGGCGGCCGGGTTCTTCGAGCCGGTGCCGGCCATCCACCGGCACCTGAAGACGCTGGTCGACGTGGGCCTCGGCTACGTCCGGCTGGGCCAGCCCGCGCCCACCCTGTCCGGCGGCGAAGCCCAGCGGGTCAAGCTCGCCTCGGAACTGCAGCGCCGCGCCACGGGCCGGACCATCTACGTCCTCGACGAGCCGACCACCGGCTTGCACTTCGAGGACATCCGCAAGCTGCTCGGCGTGCTCACCCGGCTGGTCGAGACCGGCAACACCGTCATCGTGATCGAGCACAACCTCGACGTGATCAAGACCGCCGACTGGGTGATCGACCTCGGCCCCGAGGGCGGCGCGGGCGGCGGCACGGTGGTGGCGACCGGTTCGCCGGAGCACATCGCCACCGTCGAGGAGAGCTACACGGGCCAGTTCCTGAAGAAGCTCGTCAACGTCTAACGGGGCCCATGCAGATCAGCGCTGCACAGGTCGGCACGGTGCAGATCACCACCGTAGGCGGAGCCGCGCTGGCCGAACTCGACCGGGACAGCGCGGCGGCCCGGTTCCTGCTCGTGCTCACCCACGGCGCGGGCGGCAGCGCCGGCGCGCCCGACCTGCTGGCCGCGGGCGACGCCGCGTGGCAACTGGGCGGGCTGGTGGCGCGTGTCACCCAGCCGTACCGGGTTCGGGGTGCCCGTGCTCCCGGTTCGCCGACCCGGCAGGACGCCGCCTGGGCCGAGATCGTGGCCGCGCTGCGGGAACTGGCGCCCGGCGTCCCGCTGGTCCAGGGCGGGCGCAGCAACGGCGCGCGCGTGGCCTGCCGCACCGCCGCCGCGGTCGGCGCCCGCGCGGTGATCGCGCTGGCGTTCCCGCTGTGCCCGCCGGGGCGTTCACCCGCGGTGTCCAGGGCCGCCGAGCTGCGCGCGGCCCGCGAAGGCGGGGCCAAGGTGCTGGTAGTGAACGGAGATCGTGACCCGTTCGGGATTCCCGATGCTCGGGATGCGGACCGGGTGGTCGTCGTCCCGGGGGAGACGCACGCGCTGAAGGGGCATCGTGAAGCGATCGTGACCGCGGTGGCCGAGTGGCTGCCCACTGTCCTGTGAGTAGCGCATGGCTGACATGAAAAAAGGATTAAAAAGAGAGAGTCGTCAGACCCGGGCATCGCGGTCAGCCGCGAGATGCCGCATGCGGCTCAGGCCGCTGGGGCCTGCCCGCGTCCGTGGGTCGCGCCTACCGGACGGTCGAAGGGAGCGAGGTCCGTGGGCCGGTGCGGTGCGATGGACGCGCCGTCGGGCAGCAGTTCGCCGGTATCCTCGAAGATCACGACACCGTTGCAGAGCAGGCTCCAGCCCTGCTCAGGGTGGCTGACGATGGTGTGCGCCGCTTCGCGATCCGGAGCCGAAGGAGCCGGACAGGGCGGCGTGTGTGGGCACATATCAGTGCCTCCTGGCTGTTTCATCATGCGTTCTCGGTTGTGTTCAGTGTGCCGCAGGTTTGGTGATCGCTCACATGGCTTAGGGTGATCTTTTTCCAAGTCGCGATCTGTAGCATTCCGCTAGTTACCTAGTGGCATCCTCTGACTACTATATGTCACATTCAGTTTTAGGTACCGCGTTGAGCAAAATTGGCCTAGACCAACTGTGCCTCTTCCGGGCGCGCGGCGCAAGCGACACGCCACGCCACGGCAATCGATTGCTTCATATATGCCCCAGGGGACATGCTCTAGCCTGACCGCCCCCACTGTGGAGACGTCGACGCCTGCCCACCGGTTCACCGCGAAAACCTCAGAATTTGATTACGCGCGGCTCGGTCACGGACGCGCGGAGCGCCGGTGAGCCCGGGAACCGCCGCCCAGGCGCCGGTACCCGGCGGCGACGCCGCGCGGGGCCAGGGAACCGGCCCTGGCGGGGCTATGGAGCCGGGTTGTAGGGGACGGCCGGGATGTCGTTGAGGCGGTGCGTTTCCCGCAGCGTGAGAAGGCGCTCGGCTTCGGCGGTGAGGGCGTGCACCCGTGGCGTGGCCCTCGCCTTGCGGCGGTAGATGCGGTCGTCATAGCCGCGGGGGCCGATCTCGGCGCGCTGCGCGGCATAGGCGGCCCGCATGGCCTCGGTAAGCGCGGCGTCGAGGTCCTCGGCCAGGCGGCGTAGCTCCGCGTCCGGGGCGCGCCGGGCCTGCGCCTGGCGGAACCGGTCCTCTGCCTCGCGAGCGGTATCGAGAAGCTCCGCACGCCGGCCGGCCAGCGCCACGTCGGCCTGGTACTGCTGCTCCGCCTCGCTGCTCGGCTTCGTCCGCCGCCTGGCCGCAGGTCTCATGACCAGATAGGGTACGCGCGCGCCCGGCCCGGCCGCACATCGGGCCGCACTACGCGCAGTCCTGGCGGCCTTCGCAGGCGGCACCGCCGGTCAGGCCAGGCTGGCGGCCCAGCTCGCGTGCAGCGCGGCGTACTCGCCGTCGCCGGACATCAGCTCGTCGGGCGGCCCGTCCTCGGTGATCCGCCCGTGGTCCAGGACCAGGACCCGGTCGGCGATGGCGACCGTGGACAGCCGGTGCGCGATGATGACCGCGGTCCGGCCGGCCAGCACGGTGCGCAGTGCGGCCTGCACCTGCCGCTCGCTCGGGATGTCGAGCAGCGACGTGGCCTCGTCGAGGACGAGCACCGCCGGAGCGGCCAGGAAGGCCCGCGCGAACGAGATCAGCTGGCGCTGCCCGGCCGACAGCCGGCCGCCGCGCTTGCCCACCGGGGTGTCGTAGCCGTCCGGCAGCGCGGCGATGAAGTCGTGCGCGCCGATCATCCGGGCCGCCTTCTCCACGTCCGCGGCGGGCGCGTCCGGGCGGCCGAGCCTGATGTTGTCCGCGACCGACCCCTCGAACAGGAAGTTCTCCTGGGTGATCACGATGACCTCGGAGCGCAGGACGGCGTCGGGCAGCTGCCGCAGGTCGACCCCGTCCAAGGTGACCCGGCCCGACCGGGGGTCGTAGAACCGGCCGAGCAGCCGCGCGATCGTTGTCTTGCCCGCTCCGGTCTCGCCGACCATAGCGACCGTCTGCCCGGCCGGTACGTCCAGGTCGGGCCCGGGCAGCACGAGGTTGTCCCGGTAGCCGAAGGTGACCGACTCGAACCGCACCCGCCGTCCGGCCGGGGCCGGCGCCGGGGAAAGGGACAGGCGGGCCGGAGCAGGCGCCGCCCGCGGCGGCAGCGGCTCGGGCGCCGGCGGCTCGGGCACCCCGGCGTCCTGCTCGAGCACGCCGGAGATCTTCTCCAGGCCCGAGGCCGCTGACTGGAAGATGTTGTAGAACTGCGACACGTCCTGCAGCGGGTCGAAGAACCGCCCCAGGTAGAGCAGGAAGGTGGTCAGCACGCCGATCTTGACGTCGCCCTCGATCGCGAGCAGCCCGCCGTAGCCGAGCACCACGCCGGTGATGATGTTGCCGGTCAGCGAGATGGACGGGCCGTAGATCGCGATGAGCCGGGAGGCGTGCGTGCTCGCGTCGGCGTAGTCCCGGCCCAGGCCGGAGAAAATCTCGGAGTTCCGCTTCTCCCGGCGGAACGCCTGCACCGCCCTGATCCCGCCGAACGTCTCGACGAAATGCACGATAACCAGCGCGATGGTCTCCCTGGTGCGGCGGTAGGCGCGGACGGACTCGCGCCGGAACCAGACCGTCAGCCAGGTCAGCGGGATGAAGCCGGCCAGCACCACCAGGCCGAGCTGCCAGTCGAGCAGCAGCATCCCGGTGCCGACGAGCAGCAGCGTCAGCACCGCCGCGATCAGCGAGTCGAGCCCCTCCTCGAACAGGTCGGAGATCGCCTCGATGTCGGAGGTCTGCCGGGAGATCACGCGCCCGGAGGTGTAGTCCTCGTGGAACGCCACCTCCAGGCTGAGGAAGTGCGCGAACAGGCGGCGGCGCAGCTCGAGCACCACCTTCTGGCCGACCTGCCCGGTCAGGGTGACGAACATGCGGGTGGTGACGGCCTGCACCCCGACCGCGACGGCGAACGCGGCCGCGATGCCGAGCAGCGGCATCAGATCCCCGCCGTGCAGCAGCGGCGGCAGGCCGGTGTCGATGGCGATGCCGACCAGCCACGGGCCGGCCAGGGCGGCCAGGCTCGACACCACGATCAGCGAGATCGTGAGGATGACCCCGCGCCGGTACGGGCGCAGCAGGTCGCCGAGCAGCCGCCTGCTGCGCTCGCGCAGCAGCGCGGCCAGCCCGGCGCTGACCTCGTCGGCCTTCTCCGCGGCGACTCCCCGCCAGGCGCCGGTATCCGCGCTCACGCGCTTGCCTCCAGATCTTCCACGTCCATCAGCGCCGCGTACTCCCGGCTGGACGCCAGCAGCTGCCGGTGGCTACCGCGGGCCGCGATCACCCCGCCGGACAGCAGCGCCACCGTGTCGGCCAGCGCCACGGTGGACGGCCGGTGCGCCACCACCAGCGCGGTCGACCCGGCCAGGATCTCGTGCAGCGCCCTGGTCACCCGCTCCTCGGTGTGCACGTCGAGCGCGGACAGCGGGTCGTCCAGGATCAGCACGTCCGGCCGGGCCAGGATGGCCCGCGCCAGCGCGATCCGCTGCCGCTGGCCGCCGGACAGCGCCATGCCCTGCTCGCCGATCCTGGTGTCAAGCCCCCACGGCAGGTCGTACGCGAACCTGGCCTGCGCCGCGGTCAGCGCGGCCTCCACCGCGTCCTCGTCCGCGTCCGGCGCGCCGAACGTCACGTTCTCCCTGACGCTCGCGGAAAACAGGGTCGCGTCCTCGAAGGCGCAGCTGACCGCCTTGCGCAGCCGCTCGAGCGGGACGTCGCGGACGTCCGTGCCGTCCAGCCGCACTGCTCCCGAGGTCACGTCGGCCAGCCGCGGCACGAGCTGCAGCAGGGTCGACTTGCCCGAGCCGGTCGCCCCGGTAAGCACCAGCGTCTGGCCGGGCGGCAGGTCGAGCACGACGTCGCGGAGCACCGGCTCGGCCGCCCCCGGGTAGCAGAAGGCGACGTGGTCGAACACCAGGTGACCCCGGGTGCCCGGCGCGGACGCGGGCTCCCGCGGCCCGGGTATCGCCGGGCGCGGCCCCCGGGCCGGCGCCAGGGCGAGAAGCCCGGCCCGTTCGGGAGCATCCTGTCCCGGGTCCTTGTCGGTGATCTGCGGCTCGGTGTCGAAGATCTCCAGCACGCGCTGCGCCGCGGTCGCCGCCTCCTGGCCGGACGCGATGATGTAGCCCATGGCCTCGACCGGCCAGACGAGCTCCAGCGCGAGCGTGATGAAGGCCACCAGGCCGCCGAGGGTCAGCGAGTGAGTGCTGACCGCGATCGCGCCGAGCACGATGATCAGGCCGATAACGGCGTTCGGGATCAGGTCCAGCAGCGCCCAGAACGAGCCGAGCAGGCCCGCCTTCTCGACCTGGGTCTGGCAGACCTCCGCGGCCTGGGCGTCGTGCCTGGCCGAGGCCTGCCGCCCCCGGCCGAGCGCCTTCAGCACCCGCACTCCGGTGGCCGCCTCCTCGATCAGCGTGGCCAGGTCGCCCTGCTGGTCCTGGACCCGGCGGGACAGCACCCGGTAGCGCTTCTCGAACCGGAAGCAGACCGGCAGCACCGGCGCGAACACCACGCCGGTGACCAGGCCGAGCCACCAGTTGAGGTGGATCAGCAGCGCCACCACCGCGACGAACGTCATGATGTTGGTGACCAGGAAGATCAGGCCGAAGCCCGCGAACCTGCGGATGGACGACAGGTCGGTCGTCGCCCGCGACAGGAGCTGGCCCGACTGCCAGTCGTCGTGAAAGGACGCCTGCAGCCGCTGCAGGTGGGCGTACAGGTCGTCCCTGATCGACTTCTCGATGTTCGCGACCGCGCCGGACTGGATCCAGCGGCGGATCATGTTCAGCGCTCCCACCGACGCGCCGAGGGCGATCGCCGCCAGGGACAGCGGGATCAGCAGGCTCTTATCGCCGTGCGCGATCGCGCCGTCGACCACGGACTTGGTCAGGAGCGGGATGGCGATCTCGGCGGCGACCGCGCCGAGCGCGGCGGCGAACATCACGATCAGCTGTGCGCGGTAGGGCTTCAGGTAGCCGCGCAGCCGCCACAGCGCCCCGACTGGCCGTACCCGGGCGAAGGCGTGCGTGACCAGCGAAGGGGTAACAGAGGGCATTACTCGCGACGTTAACCGGGCCGCCGCAAGGTTGTCACCTCATTTTCTTCGGGTGTAAGACTTGCTTGCGGCGAGCAACTCTGGCACGCTGTCTGCCCCGGGAGGCTTCGCGAACCGGTTGCCGAAGGGCCGCGGCAGGGAGGAACCGTGCAGCGCAGCAGCATCAGTCGTCCCAGGCACAGATGAGCCGGGCATCCAGCGCGGGGGCCCAAGGGATTCTGGCCGCCTACCGTGACGGGGTCACGGTGATCTGCGAGCTGGCCGCTCAGTTCCCCGACGCGACCTGGCTCGCGCCAACGCCATGCGCGGAATGGCGGGCCACCGATCTGGCCGGGCACCTGCGCTGCATCGCCGACAACTACCACGAGTACCTCGACGACGCCCCGGCCAGCAGGCTCGCGCGGCTGATGGCGGCCGACGCGCCCGCCGACGTGACCGCCGACCCGCTCGCCCGCAAGCTGGCCAGGCAGAACGCCGCCGAGCTCGCCGCGCTTCCTGACGCGCCGGGACCCGAGCACATCAGGGCGTTCGCCGAGTCGGCGCGGTCCTACGGGCGGCGGCTGCCGCAGTCCTGGGACCTGACCCACCACAGGTACCTCCAGACCGATGTCACCGTGGGCGCGATGGCGGGCGCGGCCTGCGCCGAGTGGCACCTGCACGCCTGGGACCTGGCCAGATCGCTGGGCAAGGACTACCGCCCGGCCGACCCCGAACTCGTGCTGGCCGCGTGGCAAGGCGGCATGCCGCAGCTGTGGCCGGAACTCACCGGGCGGGACGGCGGTGATCCCTGGCACTACCTGCTGACCGCGTCGGGCCGGGATCCGGGCTGGGTCCAGCTGTGACAGCGGCACGCCGGAGTAGAGTCTTCTGTTCGTGACCTTTGATGTGAACCGCGTCCGGGCGGCCTACCCGGCGCTGAGCGACGGATTCGCCTACCTGGACGGCGCCGCGGGCACCCAGGTCCCCGCGCCGGTCATCGAGGCGATCGCGGACGCCTACCGCTCCGGGATCGGCAACGTCGGGGGGACCTTCCCGGCCAGCGGCCGTTCCGGCGCCATCGTGACCGAATGCCGCCGGGCCCTGGCCGACCTGACCGGCGGCAGCCCGGACGGGGTCGTCCTCGGCCCGAACATGACCACGCTCACCTACCGGCTGGCCGAGGCGCTGTCCCGGCACTGGGAGCCGGGCGACGAGGTCGTCGTGTCCCGGCTCGACCACGACGCGAACATCAGGCCCTGGGTGCAGGCCGCCGCCCGGCACGGCGCCACGGTGCGCTGGGCCGAGGTCGACCTCGCGACCACCGAACTACCCGCCGCGCAATACGGTGAGCTGCTGTCCGAGCGCACCCGGCTGGTCGCGGTCACCGCGGCCAGCAACGTCGTGGGCACCAGGCCGGACCTGCCGGCCATCGCCGCGGCCGCGCACGCGGTCGGCGCGCTGGTCTACGTCGACGGCGTGCATGCCACCCCGCACATCCCGGTGGACGTCGCGGCGTTCGGCGCCGACTTCTACGCCACCAGCGCCTATAAGTGGTCCGGCCCGCACATCGGCACCGTGGTCGCCGATCCGGCCCTGCTCGACAGCCTGCATCCGGACAAGCTCGCGCCCGCCCCGGCGGGCGTGCCCGGCCGGTTCGAGCGCGGCACCGCCGCCTTCGCCGACCTGGCCGGGGTCGTCGCGGCCGTGGAGCACCTCGCCTCGCTCGGCCCGGGCCCGGATCTCGTCGTGGCCACCAGGCGGCAGCGGGTGCTGGCCTCGATGGCCGCCGTGGAGCGGTACGAGACGCAGCTGTTCACCCGGCTGTTCGACGGCCTGGACGCGATGGAGCACGTGACGTCGTACGGCCGGGCCGCGCTGCGGGCGCCGACCGCGTTCTTCACCGTGGCCGGCCGCACGCCCCGGCAGGTCGCCGAGCACCTGGCCACGCGCCAGGTCAACGTCTGGAGCGGCGACAACTACGCCTGGGAACTGGTCGGCGCGCTCGGGCTGCGCGACTCGGACGGTGCCGTCCGGGCCGGCCTGGTGCACTACAACGACCAGGCCGACGTCGACCGCCTGCTAGCCGCGGTCGCGGAGCTTGCCTGACGGCGTAGCCTGAGAACAGGCTCCTCAGAAAAGACGGGCTCAGGAAGGACGGCGGGCGATGACGGTACTCGGCAGCCTGCTGGCCGTGCTGGCCGGGCTGCTGCGTGACCTCATCCCCACACCCCAGCTCGCGGTCAGCCCCTCCGGCCTGACCGCCCTGGCTCTCGGGGGGGCAGCCGTCCTGGCCGGGGCGGTGTTCGCCGCGGCGGTGCTGGCCCTGCTCACGTCGGTGGCCAGCCTCTCCCGGACGACCGCCGCGCTCCCGATGATCCGCCGCGCCTCGGCGCTGCGGGAGAAGTCCTGGCGTGCGGCGTTCCTGCGCCAGCGCGATCCCGACGCGGCGGGCCGGCCCAGGCCCAGAGCGCCATCGGCCGACCCGGCGGCCGCCCTTCCCTGCTGACAGCGCCGGCAGCCGAGCCTCGCTGAGCCGCGGACCTCGCGGCCGCCTCCAGCCCTCATCCCTCGTAGCTGGAAGGCCGTTTCCTCATGTCGAGTTTCCTTGGCGTCCCGGTGGACGCCGCCTACCACCTTGTCTCCGGTCTGACCGGTATCCTCACGCCCGTTCTCGGCGGCCTGGCCGCCGTCGCCGCGATCGTCGCCTTCACGATGGCGGTCCGGCTGCTGCTCATGCCGCTCAGCCTGCGCGCCCTGCGCGGGCAGGCCGTTCAGGCCCGGCTCGCCCCGCAGTTGGTGGCGCTGCGGCAGCGGTACGGCAAGCAGCCGGAGCGGCTGCAGCGCGAGATGGCCGCGCTGTACAAGCGCGAGGGCACCGGCATGTTCGCCGGCGTCGCCCCGCTGCTGCTGCAGTGGCCGTTCCTGTCGGTCATGTACCTGCTGTTCCGGTCGCCGACGGTCGGCGGGGCGGCGAACACACTGCTCACCCGCGACCTGCTCGGCGTGCCGCTCGGCGCGCACTGGCTGAGCGGGGCCGGGCTGGCCAGCGCGCAGGGCGCGGTCTTCCTCGGCGTGTTCGCGCTGCTAGCGGGGCTGTGCTGGCTGTCCGCCCGGTTCGGGCGGCTGATGACGGCCCGGGCCACCGGCGCCCAGCCCGCCCCCGCGGGCGCGGGCACCGCCGGGCTGCTGGTCAGGGTGCTGCCGTACCTGACCGTGGTCATCGCCGCGTTCGCGCCGCTCGCGGCCGGGATCTACCTGCTCACCTCGCTGGCCTGGTCCCTGGCCGAGCGGATGTTCTTCCTCACGCGATCAGCGCGCGCAGCAGCCGGACCGGCGGCGAGCCGTGCGCCAGCATCCGGTCGTGCAGCTGCTGGTCGGTCTGGCCGGGGTCGGCCGCTCTGAGGTCGGCCGCCAGGTCGGAGATCTCGGAGTAGCCGACGTAGTACGTGGACAGCTGGGCCGAGGTGAGCCGGGCCCGGCGCCACTTGCCCGCCGCCTCGCCCTCCTCCTGGTGGCCGCGGTCCGCCATCAGCGCCATGGCCTCGGCCTCGGTCATGCCGTGCGCGTGGATCCTGGCGTCCAGGATCGCGTTGATGATCATCCGCAGCTGCATCTTGAGCTGCTGCATCCGCACCGCGCGCGGATCGCCTTCGCCCGGGTATTCCTGCTCCGCCATGACCCGTTCGGCGTAGACCGCCCATCCCTCGGTGAACGCCCCCGACCGCAGCGCCGCCCGGATCGCGGTGTCCGAGCCGGTGAACCGGCGGGAGTGCTGCAGCTGCAGGTAGTGGCCTGGCATGGCCTCGTGCACCATCAGGTCGTGCACCATGTGCCGGTTGTACTCGCGGTAGAACGAGGCGACCCGCTCGGGCGGCCAGTCGGCCGGCGTCGGCGAGACCGCGATGAACGTGGGCTGCGGGACCGGCTCGAGCGGCCCGGGTGAGTCGCAGTAGGCCACCGCGACGCCGCGGTCGATCTCCGGCATCGGGATCAGCTCGATCGGGTCGTCGTAGACCGTGATCAGGCGGCGGTCGGTCACGAACGCGGTCTGCGCGGCCAGGGCGTCGCGGCAGAACTCCAGGATCGTGGCGTCGGCGGGCGTGTCCCCGGCCAGCCGGTCGAGCACCTGCCGGACCACGCCGAGTCCGGCCGGGCCGGCGATCTGCCCGGTGATGTGCCCGGTGATGTGCCCGGTGATGTGCACCGCCAGTTCCGTGATCTGCTCGCTCACCCGGTCCAGGTCGGCCTCGGCCCGGGCCAGGATGGCGTCCGCGTCCGCCGCCGCGCTCAGCGTGAGCGACAGCTTGCGGGCGAACCGTTCCGGGCCGAGCCGCGGATCGGCGAAGCCGCCATTGCCGTCGGCCAGGCGCGCTGACAGCCAGGCCCGGTGCTCGGCCAGCGCCTCCAGGGCGGCCGGGCGGACCTGCCCGAGCCGGGCGGCGCACTGCGGGGCGTCCTCGAGCGCGGCGTCTATCTGGTTGCTGACCAGCGCGATCGTGCCGTCGAACTGTCCGATCGCGGTCTCCAGGTGCACCCGGGGCATCCGCCCGAGCTGCTTCCGGGCCCCGGCCAGCGCCGCGGGAACCTCCGCCAGCCTCCCCGCGACCGAACCCAGCCGCTCGGGCAGCGGGGCGAAGTCCCTGGCCAGCAGCTGGTAGATGGCCTTACCCGGGTTCGCCAGCAGCGGGTTCCAGGTGTGCTCGCGCAGTTCGTCGAGCTCGAACACCCGCCGGGCCACGCCGTCCGCCATCATCGCGGCGTCCGCCTGGTGCTCGGCCGACAGGTCACCGCGGTCGATCGCGCCGAGCCGGGCGGCCCAGCCGTCCAGCGCGGATCGCTCGGCCGCCAGGGCCTGCGCCGACGGGTCGGGCAGGCGCGCGTCGAACCGGTGGTCGCCCAGGCCGGTAGCGGCATCCGGGTGCCGCTCGGCCCGGTCGTCCAGGTACTCCCGGGCCAGCTGGGCGAACTCAGCATCGGTGCTCATCGTGCCTCCGTCTTCTCCGCCCCCACCGTAGCCAGGATCATCCCGAACGGGCCTGGCACCCCGCCCCGGTGGCGTCAGGAGCCACGGACCGTGACGGTGGCGGACGGGTAGCCGGAGGCGCCGTTCGGCTCGGGCTGGGCCTGGACCGCGGTCTGGGTGTAGCCGGTCTGGTCGGTGGCGCGGGCCTCGATCACGTGGTCGCCCGGGGTGGCCTGCCATTCCCACACCCACTGCCGCCAGGTATCGATGTCGGGGACCGCGGCCAGCCGCGCCTCGTGCCACGGGCCGCGGTCGACCCGGACCTCGACGGCGGCAACGCCCTTGTGC
>Ga0318496_10000635_pt1 | contig 12748 bp, 10 predicted proteins | sample GRESIP109b1f22_FD_203296 | JGI IMG/M metagenome (GOLD analysis project Ga0318496, IMG submission 203296) | Tropical soil microbial communities from Luquillo Experimental Forest, Puerto Rico - GRE.SIPMG.109b1f22 | ecosystem: Environmental > Terrestrial > Soil > Tropical forest > Bulk soil... | reverse complement strand
AACGGCCTGAAACTCTCTGAATACGGCCTTTTCAGGAACGAGGAAATCATCGCCTCGGCGACCGAAGAAGACGTTTACGCGGCCCTGTCCATGCAATGGATGCCGCCGCCGGTGCGCGAAGACACCGGGGAGGTCGAAGCGGCGCTGAAAGGGCAGCTGCCACGGTACGTTACGGAAAAGGATATCCGGGGGGACCTGCATACCCACACCAACCTGACCGACGGGGTGGCGGCCCTCGGCGAGATGATCGAGGCCGCCGAGAAAAAGGGCTACGAGTATTACGCGGTCACCGACCACGCGCCGAACCTGTTCATGCAGCGGATGACCGAGGAGAAAATGCTCGCCCAGCGCGAGGAACTCGGCGCCATCACGTCCGGCATGACGCTGCTGCACGGCACCGAGCTGAACATCGCGCCGGACGGCTCGGTGGACTGGGACGAGGACTTCCTGGCCGGATTCGACATCTGCGTCGCGTCGGTCCACTCGCATTTCGACCAGGACCGCAGGGAGATGACCAGGCGGTTCATCATCGCCTGCGAGAACCCGCGGGTGAACGTCATCGGCCACCCGCTCACCCGCAAGTTCGGCCGCCGCCCGCCGGTCGACGTCGACACCAGCGAGCTTTTCCGGGCGTGCGCGCGCACCGGGACGGCGCTGGAGGTCAACGGGTCTCCGGAGCGGCTCGACCTGCCCGCCGAGCACATCAGGAACGCGAAGGACGCCGGGGTGAAGTTCGCGGTCGACACCGACGCGCACTCGATCGGGCACCTGGACAACATGCGGTACGGCGTCGGGACGGCCCAGCGCGGCTGGCTGACGGCGGACGACGTGATCAACGCCTGGCCGCTGGACCGGCTGCTCGAGTTCGTCCGCAAGGGCCGTTCGTCTTAAAGATTTTCGCGGGGGGTCACCGGGGGGTCGTCCCCCGGGGACAAGCGGAGCTACTAGCGAGTAACATAGCCCGCATGAGGGCACGCGATGTGGTTTTCGTGGACGGCGTACGCACGCCGTTCGGCAAGTCCGGGCCGAAAGGCATCTACGCCGAGACCAGGGCGGACGACCTGGTAGTCCGCGTCATCAGGGAGCTGCTGCGGCGCAACCCGAACCTGCCGAAAGAGCGGGTCGGCGAGGTCGCCATCGCGGCCACGACGCAGATCGGTGACCAGGGGCTGACGATCGGGCGCAGCGCCGCGATCCTCGCCGGCCTGCCGGTCACGGTGCCGGGTTACGCGATCGACCGGATGTGCGCGGGCGCGATGACCGCGGTCACCACGGTGGCCGGCGAGGTCGCGCTCGGCGCCGCCGACGTCGCGATCGCGGGCGGCGTCGAGCACATGGGCCGCCATCCGATGGGAGAGGGCGTCGACCCCAACCCCCGGTTCGTCTCCGAGGGGATCGTGGACGAGTCCGCGCTGTTCATGGGCATGACGGCGGAGAACCTGCACGACCGGTTCCCGGCGATCACCAAGGACCGCGCCGACGCGTACGCCGCGGCCAGCCAGCGCAAGGTGGCCGCGGCCTACGAGGCGGGCAAGATCCAGCCCGACCTGGTGCCGATGGCCATCAGGACCAAGGAGCTCGGCTGGGGCTGGGCGGCCAAGGACGAGCCGCCGCGGCCGGACACCACCGTCGAGACCCTCGCGGGGCTGAAGACCCCGTTCCGCCCGCACGGCCGGGTCACCGCCGGAAACTCGAGCGGCATCAACGACGGCGCGACCGGCTGCGTCATCGCCGCCGAGGAGGTCGCGGCCGAGCTCGGCCTGACCGCCAAGATGCGCCTGGTGGACTTCTCTTTCGCGGGCGTCGAGCCCGAGGTGATGGGCATCGGCCCGGTCCCCGCGACCGAGAAGCTGCTCGCCCGCAACAACCTCACCATGGACGACATCGGGCTGATCGAGATCAACGAGGCGTTCGCGGTGCAGGTGCTCGCGTTCCTCGACCACTTCAAGATCGCCGACGACGACCCGCGGGTGAACCCGTGGGGCGGCGCGATCGCCATCGGGCACCCGCTCGCGTCCTCCGGGGTCCGGCTGATGATCCAGCTCGCGCGCCAGCTCGCCGAGCACCCCGAGGTCCGGTACGGGATGACGACGATGTGCGTTGGCATGGGCATGGGCGGCACCGTGCTCTGGGAGCGGGTGTAAGAAGATGACGATTATCCATAACGGACCCGGCCTTCTCGTCAGCGAAGACGACTTTCCGGACGAGGTGGTGACCCGCGCCATCGTCCGCGACGTGGACCTGGGCCCCGGCGCTGGCTTGATGGCGCTGATCACGCTGGACAACGGGCACGACCACACCAAGCCGAACACGTTCGGCGTCCGCGGGCTGGTGTCGCTGGACGCGGCGCTCGACGGGATCGCGGCGCGGGCGGCGCGCGGCGAGATCGCCGCCGTCGGCGTGACCGGCAAGCCCTTCATCCTCGCCGCCGGCGCCGACCTGGACGGCGCGGCGCTGGCCGACACCCGGGAGAAGGGCTTGCGGATCGGGCGGCTGGGCCACGCGGTGTTCCGGCGGCTGGGCGAGCTCGGGATCCCGTCGTTCGCGTTCATCAACGGCGTGGCGCTCGGCGGCGGGCTCGAGATCGCGCTGCACTGCGACTACCGGACGATCTCCTCCGGCGTCCCCATGGTCGCGATGCCCGAGTGCTTTCTCGGGCTCGTGCCCGGCTGGGGCGGCACCTACCTGCTGCCGCGGCTGATCGGGCCGTCGGCGGCGCTGACGGTGATCATCGAGAACTCGCTGTCGCAGAACAAGATGCTGCGCGGGCCCGAGGCGTTCTCGCTCGGGATCGCGGACGCGATGTTCGAGCCGGCGGACTTCCTCGAGGAGTCGCTGCGCTGGGCGGCCGGGGTGCTGTCCGGGTCGGTGACCGTGTCGCGTGCTGACCTGGCGCCGGAGGCGGAGTGGTCTTCCGCGGTGGCGGCCGCCCGGTTCTTCGCCGACGGCAAGCTGCACGGCGCGGCGCCCGCGCCGTACCGGGCCATTGACCTCGTCGCCGCGGCGCGGGCGCGGACCCGCGACGAGGGGTTCGCGGCGGAGGACGAGGCCCTCGCCGACCTGCTGCTGTCCGACGAGCTGCGCGCCGGGCTCTACGCGTTCGACCTAGTGCAGAAGCGGGCCAAGCGGCCGGCCGGGGCGCCCGAGGCGTCGCTCGCCCGGCCGGTGACCAAGGTAGGCATCGTCGGCGCCGGCCTGATGGCGGCGCAGATCGCGCTGCTGTTCGCGCGGCGGCTCCAGGCCCCGGTCGTGCTGACCGACCTGGACCAGGCGCGGGTGGACTCCGGCGTCGGCTACGCGCACGCGGAGATCGACAAGCAGCTGTCCCGCGGCCGCCTGTCCGCGGACGCGGCGAACCGGCAGAAGGCGCTGATCACCGGGTCGGTGAGTAAGGACGAGTTCGCCGACGCGGATTTCGTCATCGAGGCGGTCTTCGAGGAACTGGCCGTCAAGCAGCGGGTCTTCGCCGAGCTCGAGGCCATCGTCCGGCCCGACTGCGTGCTGGCCACCAACACCTCGTCGCTGTCGGTCACCGCGATGGCCGCCGGGCTCGCCCACCCGCAGCGGGTCGTCGGCTTTCACTTCTTCAACCCGGTCGCGGTGCTGCCGCTGGTCGAGGTCGTCCGGGGCGCGGCAACGGACGACGCCGCGGTGGCGACCGCCCTGGCCGTCGGCAGACAGGCGAAGAAGAACTGCGTGATCGTCGCCGACCGGCCCGCGTTCGTGGTCAACCGGCTGCTCACCCGGTTCCTCGGCGAGATCACCCGCGCGGTGGACGAAGGCACCCCGTTCGAGGTCGCCGAGCACGCGGCCGACCCCCTCGGGCTGCCCATGACCCCGTTCCTGCTGCTGCAGCTGGTCGGGCCCGCGATCGCGCTGCACGTCGCGCAGACGATGGCCGCGGCGTTCCCGGACCGGTTCAGCGTCTCGCCGAAACTGCGCGCGCTCGTGGAGTCGGGGAAGACCTCGGTCTACCGCCCGGACTTCACCCTGGACCCGGAGGTGGCGTCGGCGCTCGCCGGCGGGGACAACCCGTCCACCGGGCCGGAGGTTCTCGCGCGGGCACTGGAAGGGCTGGCCCAGGAGATCCGGATCATGCTCGACGAGGGCGTCGTCGCCGCGCCGCAGGACATCGACCTGTGCATGATCCTCGGCGCGGGGTGGCCGTTCCATCTCGGCGGCATCACGCCGTATCTTGACCGCACTGGTATCGCGGCGAAGGTGACGGGGGCGCCGTTCGGTCGTTAGGATGTGAGCCTGCGAACGATTGCGTACGTAGGTACATATACCTAAGAGCGCGGTTGTCGCGTGTATGCCCTATACAGCGGTGATAACCGGCGAGGGGTTTCCTGCGGTGACGGACGACTGGCTGCGATCGGCGTCTCGCCCGGTCCGGCTTGCCCAGATCGACACCACGGTGCCGAACGTGGCGCGCGTATGGAACTACCTGATCGGCGGCCGGGATAACTTCGACGCCGACCGCCGGGCCGCCCAGCAGCTCGTCGCCGCCGCCCCGGTCATGGCGGACGTGGCGCCCGCGTCCCGGGCGTTCCTCCGCCGCGTGGTCGGGTACCTGGCGGGCGAGGCGGGCATCCGGCAGTTCCTCGACATCGGCACCGGGATCCCGACGGCGGGCAACACGCACGAGGTCGCGCAATCGATCGCACCGGAGTGCCGGATCGTCTACGTGGACAACGACCCGGTGGTGCTGACGCACGCCCGCGCCCTGCTCCGCTCCTCCCCGGAGGGCGTCACCAGCTACATCAACGCGGACGCCCGCCAGCCCGGCAAGATCATCGCCAGCGCGCAAGACACCCTCGACTTCGACCAGCCGGTCGCGATCGTCATGATCGACGTCCTGAACTTCATCGAGGGCACCCGCGTAGCCGGCGAGATCATCGGCACGCTGCTGGACGCGGTGCCGCCGGGCAGCTACCTCGCGCTCATGCAGCCGGCCAGGGACGAGAACCTGCTCATCGCCCAGCGGCGGTGGAACCAGCTGTCCCCGGTACGGGTCTGGCTGCGCGACCGGGACGAGGTCGCCGGCTGGCTGAATGGCCTGGACTTGGTGCGACCCGGTATCGTCGATGTCAACGAGTGGCGTCCGGCCGATGGTGACCCTCGGTATCCGGACGGCATGCCGCTATACGGCGTGGTGGCTCGCAAACCGTAAGGGGGAGGCGGTTTCGTGGGGGACGACTGGCGGCATGACGCCACCCGGCGGGCGAAGGTGGCGCTCATCGACACCACCACCCCGAACCCGGCACGCGTCGGCGACTACCTGTACGGCGGCGCGAACAACTTCGAGGCCGACCGCAAGGCCGCGCGGACGCTGATGGCGGCGGCGCCGGCCACCGCCATGATCGCGCCCGCCGCGCGGGCCTTCCACCAGCGCGTCGTCCGCTACCTGGCGGGCGAGGCAGGCGTGACGCAGTTCATCGAAATCGGCACGAGCCTGGTCGTGCCCGGCAATACCCACGAGGTCGCCCAGGCGCTCGTGCCCGAATCCCGCGTCGTCTACGTGGACAGCGACCCGATGGTCCTGGCACACGCCCGGGCGCTGATGACGTCCACCGAATCCGGCGCGGTCGGCTTCGTCGACGCGGATGTCCGCGACCCCCGGGCGATCGTGGCGGACGCCCAGGCGGTGCTGGACTTCGGCCGGCCGGTGGCGGTCATGCTGCCGTCCACGCTCGCCACGATCGAGGACACCGAGGAGGCCGCCGCGGTCGTGGCGGCGCTGACCGCGGCCGTGCGGCCGGGCAGCTACATCGCGCTCTACCACGTGGCCAGCGACCTGGACCCGGCGATGCCGCTGGCGGTCAGGGAATGGAACAAGATGTGTTCCGCGCAGCCGTCCACGCTCCGCTCCCGCGCCGAGGTCGCCCGCCTGGTGGCGGGCCTGGACCTCGTCTCGCCGGGCCTCGTGCCGATCGCCGAATGGCGCCCCGCCCCCACCGACCCGCGCTTCGAGGACGTCGTCCCAGTGCACGGCGTGGTAACCCGCAAGCCATAGCGGCCCGGACCGCGTTCCCGGCCTTTCGGTATACCCGCCCGGGTATGCCGAAGGGCCGGCCTTCATGATCGTGGGTCATAAGTGGCGATATCCGCCAAAAATGACCCACGATCATGGAAGCCCCCACCGGGTCGTCGGCCGTCGGCGGAGAAAAGACCAGGTCAGCGAGTTCATCGGCACCGGCCTGATCGAGGCCGCCGCCGCCCACGCCTGCACCGCCGGATGTGAATGGCTACATGTCGACTTCGAAGACCACCTGAGCGGGTTCTACTTCCAGGCGTGCGGGTTCAGGCCGACCATGGCGGGACTCATCGCGCTGACCGGCGACGCGGGTCTCGCGCCTGGGGATTAAGCGGCGGCCGGCAGCCCTAGCCGGTCGCCGCAGACCCGGAGCAGGACCGCGGCCCAGGTCCGGAACGGGCGCCAGCCCTCCGAGATCCGCGCCAGCTCCGTCGCGGAAACTGGTCCCTGCCCTGTGCCGTAGAAGTGAGCGACGTACCCGGGCAGCCGCGGCTCGTTGAACGTCAGCACGTCGGTGACCCCGGTGGCGCGCAGCAGCACCAGCGTCGCGTACGCGGGGCCGATGCCGGGAAGCTTCTGGAGGTACGCGAGCGCGTCCTCGGCGGCCATCGAGGTGAGCACCCGCGGGTCGAGCGCGCCGTCGAGCGCCGCACGGGCGACGGCGTGCAGCCATTGCACCCGGTTAGGTGCCACGCCGGGGAGGGTGTCGGCCTTGAGGAGCCGGTGGGGGAGCGGGAACGCGCGGATCTCCTCGCCCGCGATCACGTAGGTGCGGCCGATCTCGGCGCAGATCCGCTCGCGGATGGCCGCCGCCTGACTGCGGTACCGCCGGGCGCTGATGATCGACCAGGCGGCGGCCTCGTACGGCGAGTGGAACAAGACCGGCCGCAGCCCCGCGTGCTCCCGCTGCAGGGCGCCGATCACCGGGTCGCGCGTGCCGACCTCGGCCCACCGCGCGCCCTCGTGGTCCAGCGAGAGGATGCGGCGCACCTGCGACAGCACGGCATCAGGGTCCGCCGCGGTGTCAATGGTCACCGTGATGGCCCCGCCGGGCTGCTGGGCCAGGTGAACCCCCGCGTGCTGGTACATGTCGTCGGCGACGAACGCCAGGCCCATCTCGTCCGCGGCCGGCTTGGGCCGCCCCGTCCGCGGACCGAACCCGAAGGCCGCCGCTGCCGCCAGCGAGAAGGACGTGTCCGGCCGGATGGTGAATTGAGCGAACTTCATGTCATACATATAGCGACGGGGTCTGACATTCCGTGCATGCCCGCGCCGCCACGCAGCGCGCGACCTTGTGCCGAGGTGCCAATCAGCTCAGCCGGCCTTCGGGCCTGGTAGCACTACCACCGCCGGCACCTGAGCGAGAGGATTCCGAGGTAGCGAAAGGGGCTACCCGATGCCGCACGCAAAGCAGGTCCAGACGGTGCTCGGCCCGGTCGACGCCGCGAAGCTCGGCCGCACCCTCATGCACGAGCATGTCTTCGTGCTGACCGCCGATGTCCAGCAGAACTACCCGGACGAATGGGGCGATGAAGACCAGCGGGTCGGTGACGCCGTCACCAGGCTCAGCGAACTCCCCAAGCACGGCATCGATACGATCGTCGACGTCACCGCCGTCGGCCAGGGCCGGAACATCCCCCGCGTGCTGCGCATCGGCCGGCAGGTTCCGCAGCTCAATATCGTCGTCGCGACGGGCATCTACACGTTCGACGAGGTGCCGCTCTTCTTCTGGCGCCGGCCGCCGGAGGCCATGACCGAGTTCTTCGTGCGCGACATCACCGAGGGCATCGCCGGCACCGGGGTCAGGGCCGGGATGCTGAAGTGCGCGGTCGACGAGAAGGGCCTCACTAGCGGCGTCGAGCAGGTGCTCCGCTGCGTCGCCAGGGCGCACGCCCAGACGCGCACGCCGGTCACCATTCACACGCTCGCCGCCGGCAAGCACGGCCCGGCGATCCTCGAGGTCCTCAAGCAGGAAGGCGCCGACCTGGACCGGGTCGTCCTCGGTCACAGCGGCGACGCCACCAACGATCCCGATTACCTGCAGAAGATGGCCGAGGCCGGCCTCACGCTCGGCATGGACCGCTTCGGCATCGATCACTTCGCCCCGTTCGAGGCCAGGGCCAGCCTCGTCGTGGAGCTGTGCCGCCGGGGGCTGGCGGACCGCATGGTGCTGTCCCACGACACCTGCTGCTACATCGACTGGTTCGCGCCCGGCAGCCTTGATGACCTCAAGCAGTGGCATTACCTGCACATCAGCCAGGACGTGCTGCCGTACCTGCGCGAGCACGACGTCAGCGAGGACGAGATCGAGGCGATGCTGGTCCGCAACCCGGCCCGTATCCTCGCCGGATGATCCCTTTTGCAGATCAGGCGGGGCCCTGGCGGCTCCAGCCGGGGACCAGGACGCGCAGCTGAAGGTCGTCGGAGGTGACCTCCTCGCCGCAGTGGCGGCAGACGAGCGCCGTGTCCAGGTCGTGCCCGCACGAGTGCCCGAACGTCGCCGGCGGCGTCTCCACCGCCCACCTGTCTCCCCACGCGCGCAGCGCCTGCAGGACCGCGCGCAGTTCCCGGCCGGCCTCGGTCAGCTCGTACTCGTATCGGGGCGGGTGATCGCTGTACTGGCGGCGGGTGATCACGCCCGCGGCCTCGAGCGCGCGCAGTCGCGCGGCGAGCCGGTCACGGGGCGCGCCGGTGTTCCGCGCGATCGCGTCGAAGCGCTTGTTGCCGAAGGCGATCTCACGAACGGCGAGCAGCGCCCACTTCTCGCCGACCACGTTCAGGGCGGCCGCCACCGAGCACGGGCGGCCAGGCAGATCGTCGCGCATGACACCAAGCTTACTCGGTTGCGAAATCAAACGCACTCGGGTTAGTCTTCAGTTGGATTTTCAAACTGAGGAGGACCGCGTGGCCGAATCCGCACGATCCGCACGATCCGCCCGGCCCGCGCGCTTCGGGGCGGTGTTCGCGGTCGTCGCCGCGGGCATCGCGATGGTGAACCTCGACCTGTTCATCGTGAACGTCGCGCTGCCGTCGATCGGCCGGGCGTTCGGGGGCGCTGACCTGGCGTCGCTGTCGTGGGTGCTGAACGCCTACGCGATCGTGTTCGCCGCGCTGCTCGTCCCGGCCGGCCGGGCCGCCGACCTGATCGGCCGGCGCACCGCCTTCCTGGCCGGCGTCGTGGTGTTCGCGCTCGCGTCGGCGGCCTGCGCCGCCGCGACGAACGTGTGGGTCCTCGTCGCCGCGCGGATCGTCCAGGCCGCGGGCGGCGCGCTGCTCGTGCCGGCGTCGCTCGGCCTGCTGCTGGCGGCGGCGCCGCCAGCCAGGCGGACCGGCGCGATCCGCGGCTGGACCTCGGTCGGCGGAGCGGCGGCCGCGCTCGGCCCCGTGCTCGGCGGCGCCCTCGTCGCGGCGAACTGGCGCTGGGTCTTCCTGGTCAACATCCCGGTGGCCGCCGCCGCGCTGATAGCGAGCGCCAAGGTACTGCCGGCCGAAGGCCTGGCGACTGATAACAGCAACAGGCGCGGCAGCGCGGACGCCACCCGGCCGGACACGCTTGGCGCCGTGACGCTCACCATCGCGATCGGCGCGCTCGCCCTCGCCCTGGTCAAGGCGGACGCCTGGGGCTGGGGCTCCGCCCGGGTGATCGGGCTGATCGTCGCGGCGGTCATCCTCATCGGGCTGTTCGCCCGGCGCTCCGCCCGCCACCCCGTCCCGGTCATCGAGCCGCATCTGCTGCGGCTCCCCGCGTTCAGCACGGCGACGGCGGCCAACGTGGTGTTCGGCACGGCGTTCGGCGCGATGCTGCTGCTGGTGACGCTGTGGTGTCAGGACGTCTGGGGCTGGTCGGCGCTGCGCACCGGCCTGGCCGTCGCCCCCGGGCCGCTGCTCGTGCCGTTCCTCGCGATCGGGGCCGGCCCGCTCGCCCGCCGCGTCGGTCCCGGCCCGGTCGCGGCGGCCGGGTGCGTGATCTACGCGGCCGGCTGCGTGTTCTGGCATCAGGAGCTGTCGCTGCGGCCCGACTACGTGGCGCACATGCTGCCCGGCATGCTGATGACCGGGACCGGCGTCGGCCTGACGCTGCCCACCCTGGTGAGCGCGGCGGTCTCGGCGGTGCCGCCGCACCGTTTCGCCACCGGATCGGGGGTGGTGACGATGGCCCGCCAGGTCGGGATCGTGCTGGGCGTGGCGATCCTCGTCACCGTGCTCGGCCACCCGGCCGGCCCCGAAGCGGTGATCGTCTTCCGCCGGGCGACCCTGGTGATCGCGATTAGCGCGTTCACCGCGGGCCTGGTGGCACTGCTGCTGGTCCGGCGCGGCGCACCCCGCACGGTGACCGAAGCCGCCGTCCCGGCAGCCGCCCGCGCCGGGGTGGAAGCACGCGTACGTTCGGAAGAAAAGATCTAAGAAGCGCTGGCCGCCGGGACCTGTGCCTGGCCGCCGAGGAGCACCCGGGTGAGCTGGCTGCGGACGGTCAGCAGCTGGTCCAGCGCGGTCGTGATGTGCTCGTCGCGGACCCGGATCACCTCGCCCTCGGCCCCGTCCGGGCCGTCGCCGTCGGCCGCCAGCAGCGCCGCCTTGCGCAGCAGCTCCTTGAGGAAGGGCGCCGTCACCCCCTCGGTGCGGGCGATGACCGCGTCCACGTCCACGCCGTCAAGCACCAGACCGCCCTGGTAGAGGCGGAATAGCGCGCGCCGCGCGTCCTCGTCGGGCAGCGGCAGCTCGGCGGCCAGGTCGACCCGTCCGGGGCGTTCGGCGAGCGCCGGTTCGAGCAGGTCCGCGCGGTTCGTGGTGAGCAGGAACGTCACGTCGGCGGCCGAGTTGAGCCCCTCCATCTCGTTCAGCAGCTGGAAGAGCAGCGGGTGCTCTCCGGGGCGGGCGGTGCGCTCTTCGGCGATCAGGTCGACGTCCTCGACGACGATGGGCTGCAGGGTACGGGCGACCGAGCACGCTTCCCTGATCCGGCCGAGCGCGCGGCCGGAGATCACGATGACGGTCACATCCGTCAGCTTGCCGAGCAGGTAGCTCACGGTGTGCGTCTTGCCGGTGCCGGGCGCGCCGTGCAGCAGGATGCCGCGCTTGAGGTGCTGGCCGCTGGCGAGCAGTCGGCCGGAGTGCCTGGCTATGCCGATGACCTGGCGCTCGATCTCGTCGAGGAGCGCTTCGGGCAGCACGACCTGATCGCGGCTCACGGTCGGCCGGCGCAGGAAGCTCAGCGGCGTCGTGCTACCGCCCGGGCCGAACATCTCCGGCCCGAAGCTGATCACCTGCCCGCGGAACACGCTGTGCTCCGCCGCCAGCCGCCAGACCTCGCGCATGACCTGCTCGACCCGCGCCTGGCCGGTCCCGATGATCTGCAGCTGTACCTCGGCCTGCTGGCCCGACCCGGTGGGCAGGAACATGATCGCCAGCCGGTCGTCGCCGTCGGTGACCAGGTAGATGCCGTTGCTGACGCACGCGCGAGTCTGGCCGTCGGGGCCGCTTGACAGGTTGGTGGTGATCGGCGCGCCGGCCCCCGCCGTGCCGTACATGCTGTCCGGGCCCGACTGGATCAGGTCGCCGATCGTGACGTCGCTGTACCGAATCATGCCGATGCCCGTGATGCCGACGACCTCGTGCGTCCGGCCCGGCTCGGCGCTGAGCCAGGCGTCGACCCCTACCTGCAAGTTGACGTGGTCGTACAGCGGGCACGTGTCCGAGACGGTGGGCAGGTAGGCGGCGTCCGGCCCGAGGTGATCCATCAGCTTGCGGCGCAGCGGCTGGTCCTCCTGGCGGGCCAGCCGGACAGCCCGCCCGACCAGCTTGCGCGCCAGCCGCCCGACATCGGCAAGCTCCGGCCCATCTTCCCCCGTCATAGGCAGAAGCGTAGAAGCGGGGCGAAATAATAAAAAGCGAATTATCCCGAACGGAAGGCTCCGGCTGTCTGGCTCACGGCACCGGCTGCTGCCGGGGCGGCGGAGCGGGGTGACAAACACGCTGCATCCATAGCGAGCTGATGTACTGGCCGTTCTTGATCGCGTACTCATGGAACGTGCCCACCTCGGTGAAGCCAAACTTCCGGTGCAGCGCGACCGACGCGTCGTTCGGCAGCGCTATCCCGGCCAGGGCAACATGAACCGACGGCTCATCAGCCAGGCTGTCAAAAAGCGCGCGATACAGCGCCGTGCCCACGCCCTGGCCCCGGCTGCCGGCGTCAAGCGCGATGCTGACCTCAACGGTCTCCCGGAAAGCCTCAAGATCCCGGTAGCGCTGCGAGCAGGCGTAGCCCCGGACCTGATCGCCGTCCCGGGCCACCACAAGCCGGTAAGGTCCGGTCGCGGAGAACTGGCCGAACCAGTCGCGTCGTTCGGCCACGCTGACCGGCTGTGTCTCGAAACGGGCGATCGAGTTGGCCGCCGCGTAATTGAGGATGCCGACGATCGCCACAAGGTCGTCCTCGGCCCCTGCCGTGATCTTGACCTGGGCCGGCCCGCCCTGCCCGCTGCCGGACGCCTGCTTCATGGCCATACGGTAACGCAGGCTCCGGCACCCCCGGCCGTTCGTCCCGAGTCGTCCGGCGATAGATTTGGCGCGCTCTGTGCGGTAATCACGGGGATTGTGGGGTTGCTGGATGGCAGTGCGGCGGGCTGGGGCCCTTCTGCGGTTCGTGACGGTAGTGCTCGCCATCTTGAGCCTGTCGGCTAGCGCCGCCGTCGCCGCGCCGTCGAGCGGGAC
>Ga0318496_10000633_pt1 | contig 12753 bp, 12 predicted proteins | sample GRESIP109b1f22_FD_203296 | JGI IMG/M metagenome (GOLD analysis project Ga0318496, IMG submission 203296) | Tropical soil microbial communities from Luquillo Experimental Forest, Puerto Rico - GRE.SIPMG.109b1f22 | ecosystem: Environmental > Terrestrial > Soil > Tropical forest > Bulk soil... | reverse complement strand
CCACCAGAAGCTGGCGCTCCTCGGCTGCTGAGACAGTGTAATGGGGCTGTCAAGATGGCCGTACAGCAGGAAAAATGCCCATTTCGTCAAACGCCTGTTCGAAGGCGTCGCCGGGCGACTGCTGTGCGCCCGCCGCTGGGCGCATCCCCCGTGGCAGAGCGGCCGCGCTCGCCCGCTCCCCGGCCAGCGCGTGCCGGGCGGCGACCAGCACCTCGGCCACGGACGCCTCGCTGACGGGCGAGGCCGTCTCGAGCAGGCGGGCGTAGAGGTTGTCGAGGCCGGCCAGGACGTTCCCGGCCAGCACGGCGGCGCCGGCCACCGGGTCCGCGAGAGCGCCGAGGGTCTCGAAGGCCTCGGCCAGCCGGCCGGGCGGGGCGACGACCAGAGCGGCCGGGTCGGCACCGGCCCGCACGGGCAGCCGTTCGGCCCAGGCCCGGGCCAGCTCGCCGTGCCGCCGGCTCACGGCTGCGCACCACACCCGCACCTCGGCGGCGGGGCCGTCCCCGCCGGGGACGCCGGCCCAGGCCCCGGCGACCTCGAACACCCGGTGCTCGATCCAGGAGTAGTGCCCGACGGCATGCGCCAGGTCGTCGATCGTGCGCCAGACGATCGGCGGCGCGTCCGGCAAAAGCGGGTCAGGCACCGCCCGACTCCTCGAGGGCCGAGGAGCGGTAGCGGTTGGTGATTGGCATGCGCCGGTCCTTGCCGAAGGCCTTGGTGGTGATGCGCACACCGGGTGGCATCTGGCGCCGCTTGTACTCGGCACCGTCGACGAGCCGCACGACCTGGTCCACCAGCGCGGGGTCGTAGCCCTCGGCGACCAGATCGGCCGCCGTCCGGTCGCCCTCGACGTAACCCTGCAGGACGGGGTCGAGCTCCTCGTAGGGAGGCAGCGACTGGTCGTCGCGCTGGTCCGGCCGCAATTCGGCGGAGGGCGGCTTGTCCAAGACGCTGTCGGGGATGGGCGGGGTCAGGCCCTCGAGCACCGCCTGCGTGTTGCGGTAGCGGCACAGGTCGTAGACCAGCGTCTTGGGCACGTCCTTGATCACGGCGAAGCCGCCGGCGGAGTCGCCGTAGAGCGTCGAGTAGCCCGTCGCCATCTCGCTCTTGTTGCCGGTCGTCAGCACGATCCAGCCCTTCGCGTTCGACACGGCCATCAACAGCACGCCGCGCAGCCGCGACTGCAGATTCTCGTCGGTCAGCCCCGAGGGCTCGCGGCCGAGCACCGGCGCCAGCATCGACGCGAAGGCCACGTGCGCCTCCTCGATCGGCACCACCTTGAGGTCGATACCCAGTCGCTCGGCAAGTGCCTCCGCGTCGTGCCGCGAGCCCTCGCTCGAATAACGCGAGGGCATGGACAAGCCGTGCACGCGCCCGGGTCCGAGCGCGTCGGCCGCCACGGTGGCCACGAGCGAGGAATCGATCCCGCCCGAGAGTCCCACCACCGCCTCGCTGAACCCGTTCTTGTTCACATAGTCCTGCGTCCCGAGCACCAGCGCCGCGTACACCTCGGCGTGGTCCTCGAGCGGGGGCCGGGGCCCCGTGGCCGGGAGCGCCGCGCGCTCGGGCCCGGGATCAGTCACGACCACACGCGGCACGAGCTCGGTCACCAGGTGGGCCCGGTGCTGTCCGATGGGCAGGTCGACCAGGACGAGGTCCGGCTCGAACTGCCGGCCGGACGCGAGGAGCCGGCCGTCGGCGCCGACCACGAGCGAGTCGCCGTCGAAGACGAGCTCGTCCTGGCCGCCGACTTGGTTCACGTAGGCGATGGCACACCCCGCCTCGGCGACGCGGCTCTCGAGCACCGCCAGGCGTTCGGACCTCCGGCCGCGGTTATAGGGCGACGCGTTCAGGTTCACCACGACATCCGCGCCGGCTCGGCCGGCGTGCGCGACCGGTCCGTCGTCGAACCACACGTCCTCGCAGATGGACACGCCCACCCACGCACCCGCGATCCCGAACAGCGCAACCGGCTCCTCGCCGGGCACGAACCAGCGCTGCTCGTCGAAGACGCCGTAGTTGGGGAGGAACCGCTTGCGGTAGATGCCGGCGACCCGGCCGCGGGCGCACACGGCGGCGGCGTTGGCCAGGCCCGTCCCGTCGGCCGACGCACCCACGAAGCCCACCACCGCGGTGCACTGGCCCGTCGCGGCCGCCACCTTCTCCAAGGCGGCGAGGTTGTCGGCCACGAATCCCGGCTTGAGCAGCAGGTCCTCGGGCGGGTACCCCGTGATGGCCAGCTCGGGCACGATGCAGAGGTCCGCACCCGCCTGCTCCGCCGCCGCCAGCGCCGCCAGCACCTTCTCCACGTTGCCCGCGAGGTCGCCGACGACGGTGTTGAGCTGCGCGGCAGCCAGGCGCAGGTTCGGCATCGGCCCAGATTACCGGCCGGTCCGTGCGGTCCCGAGGGGGTCGGCGCCGGCGCAGCGCACGCGTCGGCTTTGCCGGGACCGCCGTCCGGCATGGGAAGCTTGCCCGGTGCAAAGCCAGCGGGACTACGTGCTGCGGACCGTGGAGGAGCGGGGCATCCGCTTCGTCCAGCTGTGGTTCACCGACGTGCTCGGGACACCGAAGGGGTTCAACATCACCTCGGCGGAGCTCGAGAACGCGCTCGACGAGGGGATGACCTTCGACGGCTCGGCCATCGACGGCTTCAGCCGTGTGCAGGAGGCCGACGTACTAGCCCGCCCTGACCCGACGACCTTCCAGCTGCTGCCCTGGCACGACGACGACGCGCAGGTGGCCCGGGTCTTCTGCGACATCGCCGACCTCGACGGCACACCCTTCGAGGGCGACCCTCGCCACGCGCTGCGCCGCACCCTCGAGCGGGCTCGCGACGCGGGGTACACGTTCTTCGCCTCGCCCGAGGTGGAGTACTTCTACTTCGCCGACGCCGACCCGTCGCGGGGGCCGGTCGTGCTCGACTCCGGGTCGTACTTCGACCTGACGGTGGCCGACCTGACCAGCGACCTGCGTCGTCGCTCGGTGCTCATGCTCGAGGAGATGGGCATCCCCGTCGAGCACACCCAGCACGAGGATGCGCGCAGCCAGCACGAGATCGACCTGCGCTACACCGACGCCCTCACCATGGCCGACACCGTCATGACGGCGCGCATGGTGATCAAGGAGATGGCCCGGCGCGAGGGTGTCTTCGCCAGTTTCATGCCCAAGCCCCTCGGTGGCGTCCAGGGCTCGGGCATGCACACCCACCTCTCGCTCTGGGAGGGCGAGCGCAACGCGTTCGTCGACGACAGCGACCGCTACGGGCTGTCGGAGATCGCCCGGCGCTTCATCGCCGGCCTGCTCTACCACGCCCGCGAGATCACGGCCGTGACCAACCAGTGGGTCAACTCGTACAAGCGGCTCATCGGCGGGTACGAGGCACCCGTCCACGTGAGCTGGGCCCGCAACAACCGCTCGGCACTCGTGCGCGTGCCGGTCGTCAAGATGGGCAAGACCGAGTCGACCCGCATCGAGTACCGCGCCCCGGACAGCGCCTGCAACCCGTACCTCGCCTTTTCGGTGATCCTGGCCGCCGGCCTGCGCGGCATCGAGGAGGCCTATCCGCTGCCGCCCGAGGCGGACGACAACCTCTTCACGCTCACAGCCAAGGAGCTTGCGAAGAAGGGCATCGAGCCGCTGCCCTCGAGCCTCCACGATGCCGTCAACGAGATGGAGGGCTCCGAACTGCTGGCGGACACGCTCGGCGACCACGTCTTCGAGTGGTTCATCCGCAACAAGCGCGAGGAGTGGGACGCCTACCAGGCTCAGGTGACCCAGTTCGAGCTCGACCGCTACCTGCCCCTGCTCTGACCGCACCCGCGATCCGATGGACCCACTGCTCTGCTTCCCCGCCGACCTGCCCGCCGAGGTGACCCTCGCGCTGCAGGGTGTTGGCCTCGGCCACCGCAGCGTGGCCGGCCCCGAGGAGCTGGCGGCGCCACCGGCCGCCGGCGGCCCCCGAGCCGAGAGCTACTCGGGGGCGCTGGTCGTCGCCGCCGGCGACATGACCGCCGCGGTCGCCTTCTGTCGGCACCTGCGCCTGCGCGAGGTGCCGCTCAGCCCACTGCTCCTCGCCATCGCCGCCGAGCAGGTCGGCGACCTGCTCCTGCGCGACGACCTCTACGACGACTTCTGCGTGCTCCCGGCGCGGCCCGAGGAGTTGGTGGCGCGCCTGCAGCACCTCTTCTGGCGGGCCGGGCAGAGCATGCGGCCCGACATCATCGAGTACGGGCCGCTGGTGCTGAACCTCGAGACCTACCAGGCCGCGGTGGCGAGTCGCGTCCTCGACCTGACCTACATGGAGTACGAGCTGCTGCGGTTCCTGGCCGGCCATCCCGCCAAGGTCTTCACGCGTGAGACGCTGCTCAGCCGGGTGTGGGGCTACGAGTACTACGGCGGTGCCCGGACCGTCGACGTCCACATCCGGCGGTTGCGCGCCAAGCTGGGTGAGGAACACGCGCACCTGATCCAGACGGTGCGCTCGGTGGGCTACCGCTTCGGCCAGGTGGCCTGGCACCCCGGCGCGCACCCCGGCGCTGGTGCCCCGCCGCGCAACGGCTCCGAACACCCGCCGGTGTCGTCACCGGACGCGTCGCCCGCCGCCAGGCCCAGCCCTCAGACCACCGGCGCGTAGGCCCAGGCCTCGACCTCGACCCGGGCCCCGATGGGCAACGCTGCCACGGCGACCGCCGAGCGCGTCGGCCGGTCGTCGGTGAAGTACTCCACCCAGACCTCGTTCACCGCGGCGAAGTCGGCCATGTCGACGAGATAGAGCGTGGTCTTCACCACGTCCGCCAGCGTCGCCCCCTCGATCCCAAGCATCTCGGCCACGTTCTGGAGCGCCTGGTGCAGCTCGGGCACCGTGCCACCGGGCACCAACGCCGACTTCCCGTTGCCCTCGCTGGCCAGTCCGACCTGCCCCGAGGTGATGACCCAGTCGCCCACGCGGCGCACGGGCGAGTAGGGACCCACGGCTGGGCTCATGGCGTCTCCTCTCGACGATCCGATGCTGCCACGTCGCGCCGTGGCGCTCGCAGGGCGGCGCGGCGGGTAGGCCAGCGCGCCGGCAGCCCCTCGGCCAGCCACGCCGCCGCCAGCGTGGCGACGAACACGGCGTCGGACCCGTTCACCGGCCAACCGTCACCGTCGTGCAGCGCGACGGCGACGTCGGGGACGTCGCGCGCGGCCAGGATCCCGAAGGAGCGGATGGTGAGGTCGACGGGCTCCCCGGACTCGTCGACCGCGATCCCCTCGCTCCACACGAGGCCGAGTGCTTGGTGCACGGCACCGAGCGCGTACGAGCGCAGGGTCACGGCGTCGAGCACCGCGCCCGCCCACACGTCCACGGCCAGGCTGCCCCGGCCCGGCCGGGCCGACCCGGCCGCGGCCGACACCGTTGCCGCGCCGGCCCCGGGCAACGCCACGCAGACGGCGCCGCCGTCGTTCCGTCCCACGGCTGCGAGGGCGTGGCGCGCCGCCAGCACCTCGGCCCACACCGCGCCGCGCAACGCGGCGGAGACCGGCGGCCCGGTCACCGTGACGACCTCCGTCTCCACTCCGAGACACAACGCGGCGGTGCGGGCCAGCGCGTCCGACAGGTCGCCCGAGCCCGGGCTCCATCCGACGCGCACGACGCCGCTGCCGTCGGGCCGCAGCGCGATGGCCAGAGGCGGACGCTTGGGCCCGAGGCGCACCACGTCCTCGCGCCGCCACAGGACCCGCGTCGGCCGGCCGGCCGCGTCCGCGAGCGCGCGCGCCACGTCGGGCAGCGGGCTGTCGCGCTTGCCGCCGAAGGCGCCACCGTTGGCCAGGGGCGAGGCGGGCGGCCCGCCGGGCCGGCTCCAGCTGGCGTCGGGCTCGACGTAGGCAGGCTCCACCCAGGTCGTCTGCAGCGTCGCCGCCCACTCGCCCTCGGGCAACGCCACCGGGTACGACAACGCGATCGTGCTGTTGCGGCCCTGCACGCGCCCGGTGCCAGCACGCGCGGCGCGCAGACTGGGTGCGGGCGCGCCATCCGCGCCGAGCTGCACCAGCGCGTCGGCCGGCGACCCGTCGTCGGCGAAGCCGGCGCCGCCGAGCACGACGGTCTCGGTCGAGCTCTGGAACGTCCCCCCCTCCACCTCCGCCCGCCAGGCCGCCAGCACCGGGTCCCGGTCCCCGCCGGACGCGGCAGCGGGCGCGGCCGAGCGCGCGGGGTCGGTCACGCCCAACGCATCGCACGCCGCCTCCACGATCGACTGCCAGCCCGTGCAGCGACACAGGTGCGCGCGCAGCGCCGACTCCACGTCGGCCCGCGTCGGCGGGCGCGCCGCCCCGCGCCCGGACGGGGCCTCGAGCGCGGCGAGGCGGAGCACGATGCCGGGCGTGCAGAAGCCGCACTGGCTCGCGCCCCGGACGACGAAGGCACGGGCCCAGCGCTCGCGCATCGGCGTCGACACGCCTTCCATGGTGGTGACGGCGCGCCCGGCGATACGGCGCACGGGCGTCACGCACGAGACGCGTGGCGCATGGTCGACCCAGACGGTGCAGCAGCCGCACTGGCCCTGGGGGCTGCAGCCGTCCTTGACCGAGCGGCAGCCGAGCTCCTCGCGCAGCGCGTCGAGCAGCGTGGTCCCGTCCGCGACCGCGACGCGCTCCCCGTTCAGGGTGAAGGTCACATCGGAACCGGCCGGCGGGCCGGAGGCGGAGCCGGTTCCGCTCAGGGGACCGGAAGGGCGAGCCGGGAACCGGGGATCAGCTGAACGAGCTGCCGCAGCCGCAGGTCCGCGTGGCGTTCGGATTCGTGATGTGGAACCCCGAGCTCTGGAGGCCGTCCTCGTAGTCGAGGGTCGAGCCCGACAGCAGCTCGGCGCTGGCGCCGTCGACGATGACCTTGACCGTGCCGAACTCGCGCACGACGTCGTCGCTCATCACCTCGGAGTCGAAGAACATCTCGTAGCTGTAGCCGGAGCACCCGCCCGGCTTGACCGCCACGCGCAGCGCCAGTGTCTCGCCGCCCTCCTCGTCGGCCAGCAACGCCTCGACCTTGCCCACCGCGGCGTCGCTCAGGGTCACCGGTGCCGGCTTCTTCCCGATGCTGACTCCCGTCGAGATGGTCGTCACGTGTCCTCCTCGTTGGCCGCACACCCTGGCGACCGGGCCGCTCGCGTTGGCCCTGCGCCCCGCGACGTAGCCCATGTTACCGGCGCGGACAGCCATGACGCACCACGGCGGCCCCGGACACCCCCGCCGCGGCGGGACGGGAAAAGCCCACCACGCAGGTAGAATTCGCTGCGATGGCCACCCCGTCCAACCCACCCACGCCCCCGGAGGGCGCCGGCCCGGGCCTGCCGCACGAACCCGGCACGCCCGAGGAGGAGGCGGTGCGCGAGCGCCTGCGCGCCGTCATCGATCCCGAGCTCGGCGACACCATCGTCGACCTCGGCATGGTGCGGGGCATCAGCGTCTCGGGCGGCGACGTCGTGGTAGCGGTGGCGCTCACCATCGCCGCCTGCCCGCTGCGGAACCAGATCGAGCAGGACGTGGTCGGCCACGTGGAGTCCCTCGACTGGGTGCGCTCGGTCACGGTGACGGTGGCCGCCATGGACGCGGAGGAACGGGCGGCCGTGATGGCGCGGGCGCGCTGGAAGGCGCGGGAGGACGCGCCCGAGACGGCGGTGCCGCCCAACGCACGGGTGCTCGCCATCGCATCGGGCAAGGGCGGCGTCGGCAAGTCCTCGGTGACGGTGAACCTCGCGGTGGCCCTGGCCGCCCGCGGGCTCACCGTCGGCATCCTCGATGCGGACATCTGGGGCTTCTCGGTGCCGCGCCTCCTCGGCATGGAGGGCGACGTCGAGGCCCGGCAGGGGAAGATGGTCCCGCTCGAGCGACCCGTCGGTGCCGGGCTCCTGCGCGTGCTCTCCATGGGGTTCCTCGCCGACGAGGAGCAGGCCATCATGTGGCGCGGGCTGGTGCTCAACCGCGCCGTGCAGCAGTTCCTGCAGGACGCGCATTGGGGCGACCTCGACTACCTCCTCATCGACCTGCCCCCCGGGACCGGCGACATCCAGATGGGGCTGGCCCGCCTGCTGCCGCGCACCGAGCTGCTCGTCGTCACGACACCGCCGGTGGCAGCGCAGAAGGTGGCCGCACGCGCCGCCGACATGGCGCGCCGGGGCTACCTGCGTGTGGCCGGGGTGATCGAGAACATGAGCGACTTCACCTGCGAGCACGGCACGACGTACGCGCTGTTCGGCTCCGGCGGTGGTGAGCGCCTCGCCCGCGGGCTCGGCGTCCCGCTCGTCGGCACCATCCCCCTGCATCCGGACCTCGCCGCCGCCGGCGACGCCGGCGTGCCCGTGGCACTCGACGAGCAGAGCGAGTTGGCGCCGGTCTTTGCCGCCATGGCGCGAGTCGTCGCCGAGGACGTGGCGCCGGTGATTCAGGCCGAGGGGTGCAGCGCCCGGCTCCTCGAGCGCGTCGAGGCCGCCGTCGCCCAGGGCGAGCTGGCGGACTAGCCGAGGGTCACGCGCCCGCCCGCGCTCAGGCCGCGCCGGCCCAGCGGCTCTCGATCGTGTCGGACTCCGGCGCCGTCCCGTCCTCGGCCGGCAGGGTCTCGACGAGCGCGGCCCTGCCCTCGTCGGCCAGGGCGCGCAGGTGGGCCCAGAGCGAGAAGCGGGCCACCGGCAGCTGCTGCTCGGTGACGTCCCCGTACGTCTCGGGCAGCAGCTCGTCGACCGTGGCGTCGCCGCGCTGCGTCAGCGCCGACGCGATGCGCTCGTGCCGGCCGAGCCGGTGCGCCACCAGGGCGTCGACCACCTCGGGCACCCGGTCCATGAGCCGACCGTGCCCCGGCGCCAGGGTCCGGATCGCGGGGTCGGCGTCGCGCAGGCGCGCCAGGCTGGCCAGGTACCGGTGCAGGTCGCCGTCGGGCGGCCGGATGACCACGGTCGAGCCGTGCATGACGTGGTCGCCGGTGCAGAGGAGCGCGTGCTCCTCCACCAACCAGCACAGGTGGTTCGACGCGTGGCCAGGCGTGTGCAGCGCCCGCAGCGTCAACGCGCCGCCGGCGGGCGCCGAGAGGGGGACGATCACGGACCAGCCCTCACCGGCGCACTCGTCGGGCGCGAAGTCCTCCGCGGGCCCGTAGCCCACGACGCGGGCGCCGGTGGCCGACGCCAGCGCGGCGGCGCCCGGCGCGTGGTCGAGGTGGGTGTGGGTGACGAGGATGGTGCGGACGGCGCCGAGCGGCGCCGCCGCGGCGAGGATGGCCCGGGTGTGGGCCTCGTCGGCCGGCCCGGGGTCGATCACCGCCAGCTCGCCCGACCCGACGAGGTAGGTGTTGGTCCCCGGCCCCGTCATCAGCCCCGGGTTGGGTGCCGTGAGCCGGACGACGCACGGTGCGACCTCGTCGGCCCGTCCCGGCTCGGGCGCCGGGCCCACGCCGAAGTCGGGCACCGCCGGGATCACGGACCGGCCGGACGCGGCCCGGGCGCGCTCTCGGGGCCCTCCTTGTTGGCCTGCATCGACACTGCGCGCACGGCCTCGTTGAAGTCGCCCAGCGACGCGCCGCCGACGGGGTCGGGCACCTCGGGTCGCTCGTAGGCGGGGTCCCCCGGCAGCACGATGCGCATGCCGTTGCCGTCGGGGACAACGCGGGGCTCGATGGCGGGCACGGCGCTCGAGGCCTGCGCCGCCGCGTCGAGGAGCTCGGCGCTGGTGGCGAAGCGACCGATGACCTGGAGGTTGCGGATGGTGGGGAAGATGACTTCGATCTCGCCGGACCGGTGACGGGCCAGCGCGTCGTGGGGCGAGATCCACACCTCGGCGATCGTCTCGCCGGCGCTGTGCGCGGCGATCTGGCCCAGGGGCGCCGCGGCCACGAAGAAGCGCGTGTCGTAGCGCCGCGGCGCGCCGCGGGGCGTGATCCAGTGGGCGAAGTAATGGATGTCGCCGACAGAGAGCCGCAGACCCTCGTGGCGACACAGGTCGAGAAAGCGCTGCGTCCCCGCGTTCACCGAGACCCGCTCGGCGGCGAACCGCGCCTCCTCGTCGGGGGTGCCGGCCAACAGGTCCGGGCCGACGGGCCGCGTGGCCAGCAGCAGTCCGGCTTCCTCGAAGGTCTCGCGCACCACGGCCACCCAGTAGGCCAGGCCGCCGGAGGGGAAGCCGAGCAGCGCGCTGGCCTCGGCGTCGCTCCGGCCGCTGCAGAGGGCCTCGGCCTCGGGACCGCCGTCGAGCGGGTCCACCGCACCCCCCGGGAAGACGTAGGCCCCACCGACGAAGTCCGAGCGCAGGTTGCGCCGCACCATCAGCACCTCGAGGCGGGTGCCGCCCCTCGGCTCCGGGGCGTCGCGCACCAGCATCACGGTGGCGGCCGGGCGGATCTCGACGGCGTCGGCGGCGGAGGTGGCCGCCGGTCCGGAGGGCGATGGAGGCACGCCTGGAGAGGGTATCGGGAGGGGCAGGCGGCGCCCCCGGAACGGGGGCACCTGAGTAACCTGACGCAACCCATGAGCCAGACCGCCACCGAGCACTCATCGGCGCCGGCGCTGCGCCACATCCCGCGCCGCTATGTGGCTCTGGTCCTGATCATCGTGGCCATCTGCCTGCTCGGCGCGCTGGTCATCGTGCGCGACAACTCCTCGCCGGGGAGCACGTCGACGACCGAGACGCTCAGTCCCGCGCCGGCCTCGTTGCTTGCCACGATCGCCGCCGTGCCTGCCAGCGTCTTCGACACCGTCGGCGTGGGCTCGCCGACCGTCCCGGTGACGGCGCTGCACGCCACCGGCGGCGCGGCGCCCGTCTGGCAGGCCGACGCCAGCGGCGGGACGACGCGACCGGTCGTCTTCTTCTACGGGGCGGAGTTCGCGCCCTATGCCGCCGCCGAGCGTTGGCCGCTGGTGCTGGCGCTCTCGCGTTTCGGGACGTTCGGCCAGCTCGGCCTGGCCCAGTCCAGCCCGACGACGGCGTTCGCGGGACTGTCGACGTTCACGTTCTGGCAATCGAGCTACCACAGCCACCACGTGGCGCTCGAGTCCGTCGAGCGCTACGGCACGCTGAACCCGACGGGGGCGCGCTACCTGGGCCTCGAGTCGCCGAACGGCCGCGAGGCCACGGCCGTCGCCGCCTACGGGTCGGGGGTCAACTCCTTCCCGCTCGTCGACGTGGCGAATCGCTACGTCTTGAACGGCAGCGCCTTCACCCCCGGCGCCCTCGTCGGCCTCACGCAGGACCAGATCGCGGGGTACCTCACGTCGCCCACCAGCCCCTTGACGCAGGCCGTCGTCTCGGCGGCCAACGAGATCTCGGCCGCCATCTGCGCCGAGGACGGGCAGCAACCCACGGCGGTCTGCGGCTCAAAAGGTGTGGAGGCGGCCGACGACGCCCTGGGTATCGCCCCGCCGACCTAGCGCCGGCGGTGACCCGGTGCCGGCGGAGTCAGCTGGCCCGGCGGTCGAGAAGGAGCTTGCGTTCCACCTCGTTCAGGCCGCCCCAGATCCCATGCGGCTCGCGGATCCGGATGGCGTAATCGAGGCAGTCGACGCGGACCCGGCACTGGTCGCAGATGGCCTTGGCCCGGATCTCGCGGGCCGCCTTCTCCTCTTTGCGTTCGGCATGCGATGGGGGGAAGAACACCGCTGCTTGTGGTCCCCGGCAGGCTGCCTTCAACTGCCACGTCTCTGATCCCTGGCGCATGAAACCCCCCGATAGGGCACCTTCAGCATCCCCCTGCGTGAGCCAAGCTAGTTCCGGGGGTTGCCCCATTCAAGGGGTGTGACCAGGGTTTTCGAACAGCACACGAACTGCGGCGCAGGTCAGGCCACTACGCTCGGCCGCGCATGGACGTGGCGACTTTCTGTGGACAGAGCCATGTCCTCGTGGTTGCCGGCAAGGGCGGCGTGGGCAAGACGACCATGAGCGCGGCCCTGGCCAGCATGGCTGCACGGGCCGGGTGCTCCGTGCTCATCGTGGAGCTCGAGGGCAAGTCCGGCATCACGAGGGCCTTCGGAATGGCCGCCGACCTGGACTACGAGGAGACCCAGCTGGCGCCCGGGGTGCGGGCTCGCCGGCTCACCCCCGACGACGCCCTCATTGAGTACCTCGAGGACCATGGCCTGGGCCGGGTGTCCAAGCGCCTGGCCCGCTCGGGTGTCCTCGACGTAGTGGCGACGGCCATTCCGGGCATCCGCGACGTCCTCGTCCTGGGCAAGGTCAAGCAGCTCGAGCGCGAGCGGGCGGCCGACCTGATCGTGGTGGACGGTCCGGCGACCGGCCACGCCGTCACGTTCCTGACCTCGGCCGCCGGGCTGGTCAACGCGGCCCGAGGCGGGCCGCTGCGCACGCAGGCTCAGGACGTCGTCGACCTCCTCAGCGACCCCGCACGCTGCCGGGTGATCCTGGTCACACTGCCCGAGGAGCTGCCGGTGAGCGAGACGATCGAGTCGGCCTACACCTTGGAGGACAAGGCCGGTGTCCAGCTCGGCCCGGTCATCGTCAATGCGGCGGACCCCGAGCCCGTGGGGCTCGAGCGCCCTGCCGCTCAGGTGGCCGCCGCAGCCGGGGCGACCGTGGCTCCCGGGCGCCTGGCCGCGCTGGAGGAGGCCCGACGCTTCCGGTTGGCCCGCCACGCCGTCTCGGCCGAGCAACTGGCGCGGCTCGCCCAGGAACTGCCCCTGTCGCACCTGGTCGTGCCGGCGCTCGACGCGCCGGCCATCGGGCCGCCCGAGATGGCGGCGCTGGCCGAGGCCCTGGCCGCCGCCGTGACAGGGC
>Ga0318496_10000632_pt1 | contig 12756 bp, 12 predicted proteins | sample GRESIP109b1f22_FD_203296 | JGI IMG/M metagenome (GOLD analysis project Ga0318496, IMG submission 203296) | Tropical soil microbial communities from Luquillo Experimental Forest, Puerto Rico - GRE.SIPMG.109b1f22 | ecosystem: Environmental > Terrestrial > Soil > Tropical forest > Bulk soil... | reverse complement strand
CAGGAGCGGACCGCGCGTGGCTCCGGCCCCTCCGCGCGGGACCCCCTTCCCCATGCCGAGGCGGTTCTTCCCCCGTCCCGTGCCGCGCGCCTTCATTCCCCCGGCCGCGGTTCCGTTCGTGGCGTTCGGCTTCTACGTCCCCCAGTACGACGCCGCCCCCGCCACGTACCAGTCGTACGGGTACACCGAGTACGAGGACGTCAATCCGCAGTACGAGCCGCCGCCGGACATGCCCACTCCTCCGCCCGATCCGTTCTACGAAGAGGTGCCTCCGCCGGACGTGCCCGCGCCGGACGGCGACGCGGGTCAGTGACGAGGGCGGCTATTCCGCCACGCCCTTCTCGTGGAGCAGCCGCCAGACCTTCTCCGGCGTGATCGGGATGTCGATGTTCCGCACGCCGAGGTGCCAGAGCGCGTCCACCACCGCGTTCGCGATCGCCGGCGGCGCCCCCACCGTGGCGGACTCGCCCACGCCCTTCGCGCCCAGCGGATGGTGCGGAGAGGGCGTGATCGTCTTGTCCGTCTCCCAGCTCGGCGTCTCCATGGCGGTGGGCAGGAGGTAGTCCATGAAGCTGCCGCCCTGGATGTTGCCGTCCTCGTCGTAGCTGATCTCCTCGAGGAGCGCCGGCGCCATGCCCATGGTGAGCCCGCCGTGGATCTGCCCGTCCACGATCATCGGGTTGATGATGTTCCCGCAGTCGTCCACCGCGACGAACCTGCGGATCTTCACCTCGCCCGTGCCGCGGTCGATGTCGACGACGCAGATGTAGCTGCCGAACGGGAAGGTCAGGTTGGGAGGGTCGTAGTACGACACGGCCTCGAGCCCCGCCTCCATGCCGGGCGGGTGGTTCGTGTACGCCGCGAGCGCGACGTCCTGGATCGTCTTCGAGCGCTGCGGTGCGCCCTTCACCGAGAACTTCCCCGGCTCCCACACCAGATCCTCCTCGCTGACCTCGAGGAGGTGGGCTGCGATCTTCCGCGCCTTGTCGCGGATCCTGCGCGCGGCGATGGCGCCCGCGGCGCCGGCCGTCGGCGTCGAGCGGCTCGCGTAGGTGCCGAGCCCGTACGGCGCGGTGTCGGTGTCCCCCTCCTCCACCTGGACGTGCGCGGCCGGGATGCCGAGCTCCTCGGCGACGATCTGCGCGTAGGTGGTCTCGTGCCCCTGGCCCTGCGACTTCGTGCCGAAGCGCGCGATCGCCTTGCCGGTGGGGTGCACGCGGATCTCGCAGGAGTCGAACATCTTGATCCCGAGGATGTCGAACTGCTTCGAGGGGCCGGCGCCCACGATCTCGGTGAAGCTCGAGATGCCGATCCCCATGAGCTCCCCGCGCGCGCGCCGCTCGATCTGCTCCTTCCGCAGCGCCGCGTAGCCGATGCGGTCCATCGCCTTGCGGAGCGCCGCGGCGTAGTCGCCGCTGTCGTATTCCCAGCCGAGGGCGGAGCGGTACGGGAACTTCTCGGGCGGGATGAAGTTCTTGAGGCGCAGCTCCGCGGGATCCATCCCGAGGTCGTGCGCGAGGATGTCCGTCATCCGCTCGATCGCGTGCACCGCCTCGGTCACGCGGAACGAGCAGCGGTAGGCGATGCCGCCGGGCGGCTTGTTCGTGTAGACGCCGTCCACCTCGGCGAACGCGTGCTGGAGCTCGTACGAGCCGGTGCAGATCGAGAACATGCCCGCCGGGAACTTCGACGGGTTCGCCGCGGCGTCGGTGTAGCCGTGGTCGGCGATGGTCTTGATGCGCAGCGCGGTCATGGTGCCGTCTCGCTGCGCGCCCAGCTCCGCGGTGATGTGGTAGTCGCGCGCGAAGGAGTCCGCCTGGAGGTTCTCCATGCGGTCCTCGATCCACTTCACCGGCTTTCCGAGCACCACCGACGCAGCCACCGCGATGACGTAGCCGGGGTAGACCGGCACCTTCCCGCCGAACCCGCCGCCGATGTCGGGCGAGACGATCCGGATCCGCTCCTCGGAGAGCCCCACGTGGCCCGCCACGAGCGCGAACACCGTGCGGATCGCGTGCGGCGCCTGCGTCGTCATGTAGACGGTGAGCTTCCCCTGCGCCTTGTCGAAGTCGGCGACGCAGCCGCAGGTCTCGATCGAGGCGACGTGGATGCGCGGGATGTACAGGTCCTGCTTCACCACCACCTCGGACCTCGCGAGCTCCGCGTCGGCCCCCTGCCGATCACCCGCCTCCCAGTGGAAGATCCGGTTGTCCGTCTTGCCCTTCTTGTCGGTGCGGAGCACCGGCGCGTCGGGAGCGAGCGCCTTGAACGGATCGACCACCACCGGGAGCGGCTCGTAGTCGACCTCCACCGCCTCCACCCCGTCCGCGGCGGCGTAGCGGTCGGTCGCGATGACCGCGGCGACCTCCTGCGCCTGGTACATCACCTTCTCCGTCGGCAGCACCATCTGCGTGTCCGACATGAGCGTGGGCATCCAGTGCAGGTTGAACTTCGCGAGCGTCTCACCGGTGATCACGGCGAGGACGCCCGGCACCTTCATCGCGCGCGCGGGGTCGATCTTCTTGAGCTTCGCGTGGGCGAAGGGGCTGCGGACGATGTCCATGAAGACCATCCCTGGCAGCGCGATGTCGTCGACGTAGCGCCCCTGACCTCGCACGAAGCGCGGATCCTCCTTGCGCTTCATCGAGTGGCCCATCCCGCAGATCTCGGGTGACGTTCGAGGTGCCATGGCTCACTCCCGCTTGCGAAGCTTCTCGGCCGCGTACTCCACGGCCTTCACGATGTTCACGTAGCCGGTGCACCGGCAGAGGTTCCCGGAGATCGCCTGGCGGATCTCCAGCTCCGTGGGGTTCGGGGTCCGCTGGAGGAGCGCGTAGGAGGTCATCATCATCCCCGGCGTGCAGTAGCCGCACTGGAGCCCGTGCTGTTCCCAGAAGCCCTCCTGGATCGGGTGGAGCTTCCCGTCCTGCTCGAGCCCCTCCACCGTCATCAACTCGCGGCCGTTCGCCTGCACCGCGAGGACGGTGCACGACTTCACCGGCAGGCCGTCGAGGAGGACGGTGCAGGCCCCGCAGTGCGTGGTGTCGCAGCCGACGTGCGTGCCGGTGAGGCGCAGCACGTCGCGGAGAAAGTGGACGAGGAGCAGCCGCGAGTCGACCTCCGCTTCACGGGGCGTCCCGTTCACGGTGACGCGGATCTGGTGGCGGGCCATGGCTAGCGTCCTCCCTTCGCTCGCTCGGCGGCGGCGCGGAGCGCGCGCATCGTGAGCACGCGCGCCATCTCGCGCTTGTACTCGACCGTCCCGCGGCGATCGGCGGTGGGGCTCGCCGCCTGCGCTGCGAGCCGCGCCGCCTCGGCGATGGTCGCCGGGTCGAGCCTCTTGCCGGTGAGGTACCGCTCGGCCTCCGTGGCCTTCACGGGAACGGGGCCGGCGTTCGTGAGCGCGATCCCTGCTCGCTCGACCTCGCCGCCCGGCGCCAGCGTGAGCTGGACGGCGGAGGCGGCCGTGGCGAAGTCCCCGACCTTCCGCTCCAGCTTGCGGTAGGCGCCTCCGCTCCGAGGTGGCGGGATCGGCACGCGGATCTCGGTGAGGATCTCGTCCGGCTCGAGGACGGTCGAGAACAGGCCGGTGAAGAAGTCGGCCACCGGGATCTCGCGCGATCCCTTCGGCCCGGTCGCGACCACGCGCGCGCCGAGCGCGATCATCGTGGCGGGGTGATCGTTGGCCGGGTCGCCGTGCGCGAGGTTGCCGCCGACCGTGGCGAGGTTCCGCACGAGCGGGTCCGCGATCACGGCCGCCGTGTCCGCGAGGATCGGCCACCCGGAGCGGATGACCTCGGAGCGCTCGAGGACCGCCTCGCGGGTCCGGCCTCCGATCCGGAGGACGCCGTCCTTCTCCTCGACGTACTCGAGCCCGGGGATGCGCCCGATGTCCACGAGGTGGGCCGGCTGACCGAGCCTCAGCTTCATGAGGGGAAGAAGGCTCTGCCCGCCCGCCAGCACCTTCGCGTCGTCGCGGTGGCGCGCGAGCAGCTCCACCGCCTCGGGGAGCGTGCCCGGCGCGTGATAGTCGAACGAGGGAGGAAACATGACGGCTCCTTCCTGCTAGCGCCGCGCGCGGGTGATGAGCCAGAGCACGGTGAGGACGGCGACGATCGCGGCGATGAACCAGAACCGGGGGCGGCGCAGCGATCGGCTCACGGCCCGCGCGGCGGCGTCCGCGCCGAGCGACAGCACGTCGACGGGCTCCGCGGGAGGCGCCGCGCTGGGCGGCGCGACCTCGCGGAGGCGGGGCGCTTCCGCGCCGGCGGCGGGGACTGCGGGAACTGGGGCTCCGGCCGCCTCGACGCGCGCCGCGGCGGCGGGCGCCTCCAGCTCCGCGCGCATGCCGTCGGTGAAGCGCGCGAAGATCCGATCCCCGACGTCCTGGACCATCCCGCGGCCCATCTGCGCGAGGATCCCGGTCACGTTCACCTCCGACGAGGCGACGACCTCGGTCTCGTCGGGCGCGCGCTCCACGAGCTTGCTCGTGAGCCGCATCGTCGCGCCGCCCTTCCCGCGCACGTCCTGGCCCGACGCGACGATCTCCGCGGATCGCCCCTGCGCGTCGAGCCGCGCGAACGTCATCTGGCCCTTGTAGCTGGCGGAGACGGGGCCGACCTTCACCAGCAGGGTTCCGGCGTAGGTCTTGTCGTCGAGCTGCTCCGTGACCGCCGCGCCGGGCATGCACCGGGCGACCCGGCGCGGATCGGTGAGGAACTGCCAGACGGCTGAAGAGGGGGCGCGGAGGACGAAGGTCTTGTCGATTCGGAAGGGCATCGTCAGGCCTGGAGGTGAGGGACGAGGCGCTCGAGGGACACAAGATCGTGCGCGGGCAGGAACTCGTCGACGAAGGGCAGCGCCGCGGCCATGCCGCGCGCCTCCGGCGCGTACCGCGGATCGCCGAGCAGGGGGTTCAGCCAGATGACCTTGCGGGCGCGCGCCTGGATCGCGCGCATGGCCCCGGCGAGCGTCCCCGGATCCCCCCGGTCGAGCCCGTCGCTCAGGACGACGACCACCGTCCTCGCGTCCACCCGCGAGGGCAGGTGCTCCGCGACGAACCGGGCGAGGGAGTCTCCGATCCGCGTCCCGCCGGACCAGTCCGGGACGGCCGAGGCGAGGCGGTCGAGCGTGGGGCCGATGGCGCCGGGCGCCGGGCGCTCCGTCAGCCGGGTGAGCTCCGTGTTGAACACGAACACCTCGGTCGAGCGCGCCGCGCGCGGGACCGCGAGCACGAACGCGAGGAGGAAGCGAGCGTGCGCGTCCATCGACCCGCTGGTGTCGCAGAGGAAGACGAGCCGCGGCGTCTCGATCGCGCGGGCGCGGCGCGCGAGGGAGACGAGCTCGCCTCCCGTCGCGATCGTGCGCCGGAAGCTCCGCCGGAGATCGGGCGTGCCCCGCCCCGACGTCGGGACGAGGCGACGGCTCCGTCGCGCCGCGAGCCTCGCGGCGAGCCGGACGAGGACCCGCTCCATCGCGGCGAGATCCGCGGGCGTGCACTCCTCGAAGGGCTTGTGGCGGAGGAGCGCGGCCGGGCTGTAGCCGGGAGCGTCGCCCTCGGCCGGCTCCGCGTCGCCCTCCCCTGCCTCGCCGGTGCTCGAGCGCATCGCCGCCGCCGCGCGAAGCGGGCGCTTTCCGTCGATCATTCCCGCGGGAGCGGGGCGCACCGGGTCCGCCGTCCGCGCCGGCTCGGTCCATCCTTCCAGGATCGCGTCGAGCCTCGCCCAGTCGGCGTGGCGGACCTTCAGCGCGATCCGGAGCGCCCAGCGCGCCTCCTCTCGATCCGGGCTCCCGAGACGCGCGAGCGCCCGCGTGGCGTCGATCTCGTCTCCGAGCTGCACGGGGATCCCGCGCTCGCGCAGGGTCCGGCCGAGCCGTGCGACGGCGGGGGCGAGCTCGGCGGCGGTCATGACGAGCCCTTCCGCGCCTCGGCCCTCATCGGCTCGAGCGTCCCTTGCGACAGCTCCAGGAGGTCGTGCCGGTCCTTCAGGAGGCAGCCGAGCGTTGCATCGACGCGCTCGGCGTCGAGGTGCGCGCAGCCGAGCCGGACCAGCGCCTGCGCCCAGTCGATGCTCTCTGCCACGCCAGGCACCTTCGCGAGGCGGCGGCGCCGGAGGGCCTGGACGAAACGGGCGATCTCGCCGGCCAGCTCGACGCTCGCGGCCGGCACGCGGCGCCGTATGATCCGGACCTCCTTCTCCACGTCCGGATGCTCGATGTAGAGGTACAGGCACCGGCGGCGGAGCGCGTCCCCGATCTCGCGGGTGCGGTTCGAGGTCAACACCACGTAGGGCACGTGGACCGCGTGGATCGTCCCGAGCTCCGGGATGGTCACCTGGAAGTCGGAGAGCACCTCGAGGAGGAAGGCCTCGAACCCGTCGTCGGCGCGATCCACCTCGTCGATCAGCAGGACGGGAGGGCCATCGACGCGGGTGATCGCGCGAAGGATTGGCCGCTCGAGGAGGTAGTCGCGGCCGAAGATCGCGGCCTCGGTCTCGGCCGCGTCGCGCCCCGCCTGCTCGGCGAGGCGGATGCGGAGCATCTGGCGCGGGTAGTTCCACTCGTAGAGCGCGGTCGCGGCGTCGAGCCCCTCGTAGCACTGCAGGCGGATGAGCTCGGTCTCGAGCGCGGCCGCGAGCACCTTCGCGGTCTCCGTCTTGCCCACGCCGGCGTCGCCCTCGATCAGCAGCGGCTTGCGGAGATCGGTCGCGAGGAACAGCGCCGTGGTGATGGCCGGATCGGCGACGTAGCCGTGCCGCTCCAGCGCCTCGTGCAGCGCGCGGACCTCCGGCGTCACGGCGCGGCTCCCGCGGCGGAGGCCCATTGCTCGGGGGTGGCGAGGAAGCGCTCCTTGCAGCGCGCGCCGCAGAAATACCAGGTGCGCCCCGCGTGCCCGGCGGTGTGCCGCGCCTGCGCCACCACGACCGTCATCCCGCAGATCGGATCGACGGCCATCTCCTCGGCGGCGGGCACGTCGGGGACGGGACGCCGCTCCGCCGCCCGCTGGAGCTGCACGATCTCCGCGAGCACGCTGAGCGCGATCTCCTCGGGGAGCTTCGCGCCGAGGTCGAGGCCCGCGGGGTTTCGCACCCGCGCGAGCGCGTCGGGCGGCGCGCGGCCGGCGACGAGCTCGCGGAGCTCCGCGAAGCGGCGGCGGCTCGCGACCACCCCGAGGTACGCGGGCGCGAGCGAGAGCGCCGCGAGGAGCGCCTCGTCGTCCCACTGCCCCATCGTCACGACGACCGCGAACACGTCGGCCGCGCGGGCGCCGGGCGTGGTCCACGAATCGCCCGCCGGCAGCTCCGGAAGGATCCGGTCCGCCGCGGGGAACGAGTCCCGCCGAGCGTCGCGATCGACGACGTCCACCCCGTACCCCATCGCCTTGCCGAGGCCGCTGAGCGCCTGGGCGGTGGGCGAGGCACCGAAGACCACCAGGCGCGGCGCGGGCCGCACCGGCTCCAGGTAGATGTCCACGGTCCCTCCGCTGTGGCACGTCATCGGGTGGACCACGACGCCGGGACGCCGGTCCCGCTCCGGCTCGGGCGAGAGCGAGACGAGGCGCGGCCGCCCCTCCGCGAGCGCCTGCCCGGCCTCGCGCTCCACCGTCGGCTGGATGCAGCTCCCGCCGAGCCAGCCGTGCACGACGCCGCCCTTCGTCACGATCGCCATGTTCCCGGGCTGTGCGGAGCTGGCCGGCTCGCGTCGCACCACGATGGCGAAGACGAACGGCTCTCCGCGCGCGGAGAGCTCGGCGGCGAGCTGGAGGAGCTCTGCGCGCACGGGTCACCGATCCCCGAGCGTGGACTGAAGCCGCGCGTAGTCCGACGGGAGGTCGAGATCCGCGAGCGCAGCGGACGGCCAGGTCAGGATGGCGGCCTCCGCTCCGTGACGCTGCACGACGTGCTTTCCGCAGCCGTCTCCGTCCAGGGCGGCCAGCTCGCCGAAGAGCGAGCGGTCGTACAGGACGGGCGGGGCGTGCACGCCGCCGTATCGGGACGCGACGACCCGCGCCGTTCCGCTGCGATAGGTGAGCACGAGCTCCGACAGCATCCCCGCCGTCACGAGCGGCATGTCGGCGAGGATCACGATCGCGGCGATCGTCTCCGGCGGAACGGCCGCGAGGCCGGCGCGGACCGACGAGCTCTTCCCGAGCGACCACTCGGGGTTCACGACGCAACGGCAGGAGCGCCCGGCCAGCTCCGCACGCGCGCGCGCGGCGTCGTGGCCGAGCACGACGACCACGGGCTCGAGCCCCGCCTCCGACGCCCGTCGAGTGGCCCGCTGGAGCACGCTCTCGCCCTCGAGCCGGAGCAGGAGCTTGTTCTCGCCCATGCGCGTGGACGAGCCTGCGGCGAGCACGACGCCCGCGATGGAGCCGGTGCGCTCAGGGGGCATGGATGGCGCCCTCCCGCTGCCGGAGGTGGCCCGGCGCCCGCCCGGAGCGCACCGCGAGGAGCTCCGCGACGATGCTCATCGCGACCTGCTCCGGGCCCTCCGCGCCGACGTCGAGCCCCACCGGGCCGAAGACCCGGCCGTCGTGCGCCGCGCCGACCTGCCGGAGGATCTCCTCCACGCGCGCGCGGGGCCCGAGCACGCCGATGTACGCGACCCCGGTCCCGACGAGCCGCCTCACCCACTCGCGGTCGTGGGCGAGGGAGTGGGTCTTCACGATCGCGTACACGTCGCGCCCGAGCGGCAACGAGGAGGACGCGGCGGCGTCCTCGGCGCGCAATTCGAGCCGACGGACCTGGCCGGGGAACCGCTCCGCGGAGAGGAACGCCGGGCGGTGGTCTACGACCGCGACCCGGAACCCGGCGTCGGCCGCATAGCGTGCGAGCGGGAACGCGTCGTCACCAGCGCCGAAGAGGACGAGCCTCGGCGGGGGCCGCAGCACCTCGGTGAAGACCTCGTACCCCGCCGGCGCGTCGATGGCCGTCTCGCCACCGCCAATGGACGCGAGCACCGAGACGTCGCCGGCGCGGGCGCCGGTGAGGACGGTGGAGATCGCGAACGGCGCGTCGCCGGCGAGGCACTCCCGGATGCGCCGCGCCGCGTCCAGGAACGCCGGCGTCGTGGCTTGCTGCACGAAGACGTCCACCTCGCCGTTGCACCCGAGCCCGAGACCGAAGACCTGCCGATCGTCCGAGCCGGTCTCGTAGTGGACCCGATGCGGCGCAGCGCCCCGGAGGACGGCGAGCGCCCGCTCGCGGACGTCCGCCTCGAGACAGCCTCCGCTCACGCCGCCGCTCGTGCCGCCGTCGTCTCGCACGAGGAGCTTCGCGCCCGGACGCCGGTAGGCCGAGCCGCGGATCCGGACCACGGTCGCGATCGCGGCTCGCCTGCCTGCCTGGGCCAGGCTCGCGACCTGGGCGAGGATCTCGCTCGTCTCCTGCCAGTGCTTCACGGCGCCCTCACGGGACGCCGGCCCACGTGCACGAAGCGAGCGTCCGCCGTGCTCGACTGCGCGTCCCGAGTCCCCCCTAACTGCGCCGCGTTGCTCGAGCCATTGCGCGGCCCGCGCCACCTGGGGCGAGCCCAAGCGGACGGCGGAAGCGCGCTGCGAGCGGCGCGCTTCGCGCGCGGACTGCCTCAGGCCTGGGACGGTGGAGCGTTCGCCCCGAACCGCACTTCAACGCGCAGTCCGTGACCTTCTGCGCCGTCGAGCAGGTGGACGGTCGCGCCGTGGCGTCGGGCGGCCTCGCTCACGATCGCCAGGCCGAGCCCGCAACCGTCGCCGGTGGTGCCGGGGATCCGGTAGAAGCGCTCGAGGACCCGCTCGCGCTCGGGCGGCGGGATCCCGGGGCCGTCGTCCTCCACTGCGAGCCGCGGCGCGCCACCGTCGCCGCGACCGGCGCTCACGGTGACGCGGCCGCCGGCCCGGCCGTAGCGGACGGCGTTGTCGACGAGGTTCCCGATGAGCTCGCGGACGAGGACCGCGTCGCCCCGGATCGTCACCGGTTCCTCGCCCTCGAACCCGAGATCCACGCTTCGCGCGAGCGCGCCCGGCACGAGCGCGGCGGCGGCGTCGCGCGCGATCCCGGTCAGGTCGAGCGGCTCGGTCGCGGCGCCGTGCGGGCCGGGCTCGGCGCGCGCGAGCGCGAGGAGCTGCGACGCGAGGTGGCTCGTCGCCTCGGAGTGGCCAGCGAGGCGCGCCACCGCCGCGCGCAGCGCCGCCGGATCCTCCTGGCGCAGCGCCGCGTCCGCCTCGGCCCGGAGCACGGCGAGCGGGGTCCGGAGCTGGTGGGACGCGTCCGCGACGAACCGGCGCTGGGCTGCGATCGCGTCTCGCACGCGCTGCATGAAGCCGTTCGTCGCGGCGACGAGCGGCCGTACCTCGCGGGGCACGTCCGCGCCGAGCGGCGTGAGGTCCGCGGGCGAGCGCCGCGAGACCTCCCCGCTCAGCGCGAGCAGGGGCCGCAGGCCACGAGCCACGCCGAACCAGACGAGCACGGCCGTGAGCGCGATGAGCGCCGCCTCGAGCCCGAGTGCCTCCGCGACGAGCCGGCGCGTGGTCGCGCTGCGCGCGCCCAGCGTCTCCGCGACCTCGACGAGTACCGTCGTGGGCGGCTCGCTCGGGAGATCGAGCTGCAGCGCCGCGCCGCGGATCGGCTCGCCTCGGTAGCTCGCCTCGAAGAACGTCGCGCCGTTCCGCTGGGTCGAGGCGGCGAGCGGCATGTCCTCGTAGCCCGTGACGAACGCGTCGGCGCCCGCCCCCGTGCGATAGGACACCCGGTAGAAGACGCGCTCCTGATCGCCGGTGTCCAGCATCTCGAGCGCGATCGGTGGCAGGTCCACGATCGGCTCGCCCGCGCCGAGCGTCACGTGCTCGGAGATGGCGAGGGCGGACGCCGACAGCGTGCGGTCGTAGGCCACGTTGATGGAGCGCTTCACCGCGTCGTACGTGAGCACCGCGTCCACGGCCCAGACCGCGAGGATGGGCACGAGCACCCACGCGAGGAGCCGGGAGCGCAGCGAGGCACGCCATGCCCTCACGGCGCCTCCAGCAGGTAGCCGAGCCCGCGAATGGTCCGGATTCGCAGCCCCGCTGGCTCGACCTTCTTCCGGAGGCGGTGGACGTAGATCTCGACCGCGTTGAGGCCCGCCTCGGAGTCGACGTCGAACAAGGTCTCGAACAGCGCCTGCTTGCTCACGACCTGTCCCGTGCGGAGCAGCAGCGCCTCGAGCACCGCCAGCTCGCGCCGGGTCAGCTCGAGCGGGGCACCGTCCGCCGTGGCGATGCGCGCCGCCGTGTCGAGCCGGAGCCGGCCGTGCGCGAGCACCGCCTCGGATCCACCCACCCCGCGTCGCATGAGCGCGGCCGCGCGAGCTTCCAGCTCCTCGAGCGCGAACGGCTTCGCCAGGTAGTCGTCGGCGCCGAGGTTCAGCCCCGCGACGCGATCCTGCAGCTCGCCGCGCGCGGTGAGGACCAGCACCGGGACCCGCGAGCGGCGCGCACGCAGCCGCCGCAGCACCTCTGTCCCGTCGATGTCCGGGAGCCCCAGGTCGAGGATCACGACGTCGTAGGGCTGCGTCCGGAGCGCCGCGTCCGCGTCGTCGCCCCCGGAGACCGCGTCGACGGCGTGGCCCTTCGCCCGGAAGGCCTCCGAGATTGTACGCGAAAGCGCTACGCTGTCCTCCACCACGAGGATCCGCATGCGATGAGCGTACTCCGCGCAGACGCGTCCGGCGATGCGCGCCGCCTGGGACGGCGCTGGCCGGTGCGCGCCCTGCTCTGCGCCGCGATCGCCTCGTCTGCCTTCGCCGCGCGTCCCGCGCCTGGCGATCCCGCCACGGCGCCGGAGATCGTCGAGGCGGCCGGGGCAGAGGGGCGCGTCGTCGTCCATGGGACGACCGATCGCGCATCGGCGGCGCGCCTCCTCGCCGACTTCGCGGCGCTGCACCCCGAGATCGAGGTCGAGTACCAGGAGCTCCCGAGCGCCGAGCTGTACGACCGGGTCGCGCGCGGGCGCGGGCCGCCCGCCGACGTGGTCTGGAGCTCGGCGATGGATCTCCAGATGAAGCTCGCGAACGACGGCTACGCCCAGCGCTACGCGAGCCCCGAGGCGCTGCGCATCCCGACCTGGGCGGTGTGGAAGGACGAGGCCTTCGGGACGACCTTCGAGCCCGTGGGCTTCGCGTACGACAAGCGCGCGCTCGCACCGGCCGACGTCCCCGCGACGCATGCGGCGCTCGTGGAGCTCCTCCGCGCGCACCCCGAGCGCTGGAGGGGCCGGGTCGCGGCGTACGATCCGCAGCGGAGCGGCATCGGGTTCCTGCTCGCGACGCAGGACGCGCGGACCGCGCCCGGGTTCCAGCAGGCCGTGCGAGCGTACGGCACCGCGGACGTGAAGCTCTACGAGACCTCGGGCGAGATCCTGAGCCGGATCGCCGCGGGCGAGCAGGTGCTCGGCGTGAACGTGATCGCGTCCTACGCGCTCGGGGATCCGAGCCGCGCCGGCGTCATCGGGATGGTCTATCCGCGCGACTACACGCTCGTGCTCTCACGGATCGCGCTCATCACGCGGGCGGCGCCGCATCCGAACGCGGCGCGGGTGTTCCTCGACCACCTGCTCTCGCACCGCGGCCAGCAGGCGCTCGCGAGCGCGTCGGTCTTCGCGATCCGCCCCGGCGTCCAGGGCGACGCGACGGCCTCCGCGCTGGGGCATCTGCTCGGCCGGAGCCTGCGCCCCATTCCGGTGGGCACCGGCCTGCTCGTGTACCTCGACGAGGCGAAGCGCGCGGACTTCCTGCGCCGCT
>Ga0318496_10000627_pt1 | contig 12821 bp, 10 predicted proteins | sample GRESIP109b1f22_FD_203296 | JGI IMG/M metagenome (GOLD analysis project Ga0318496, IMG submission 203296) | Tropical soil microbial communities from Luquillo Experimental Forest, Puerto Rico - GRE.SIPMG.109b1f22 | ecosystem: Environmental > Terrestrial > Soil > Tropical forest > Bulk soil... | reverse complement strand
CGGGTGATGACGAAGCCGCCCACGTGGATCGAGAGGTGGCGCGGGAACCCTTGCAGCTCGCGGGCGAGCTCGAGCGTCATGCGCACGCGCTCCGACGCGTCCACGTCCAGCCCCGCCTGCGCGAGGATCTCAGGCCCGACCGCGGCGAGGTCGTCGTACATCCCAACCAGCTTCGCGAGCCGGTCCACCTGCGCGAGCGAGAGCCCGAGCGCCTTGCCCACGTCGCGGAGCGCCGACTTCGCGCGGTAGCTGATCACCTCGCACACCATGCCCGCCCGGTCGCGCCCGTACCGTGCGTAGACGTACTGGATCACCTCCTCGCGCCGCTCGTGCTCGAAGTCGACGTCGATGTCCGGCGGCTCGCCGCGCTCGGCGGAGATGAACCGCTCGAACAAGAGCCCCATCCGCACGGGGTCGATCGCGGTGATGCCGAGGACGAAGCAGACCGCGGAGTTGGCCGCGCTCCCCCTCCCCTGGCAGAGGATCCCACGCGACCGCGCGAACCGGACGACGTCCCAGACCGTGAGGAAGTAGCTCGCGTATCCGAGCTCCTCGACGAGCTCGAGCTCCTTCGCGAGCTGCCGGGCGACGTCCTCGGGAGGCTCGCCGCCGTATCGCCAGCGGGCGCCCTCGCGGACGAGGGCGCGGAGGAGGGGCATGCCGGTGAGGCTGGGATTGGTCGGGGACGAGGTCGTCCCGCGACTCCGCTCCGCCGCGGGCGCGGCATCGCGCAGCCTGCCCTGAGCCTCGTCGAAGGGTTCGGGATGAACAGCCGCGCTCACCGCTTCCACGGTCGCCGTCGTCGTCCGCAGCGGCAGGTTCGGCACCGGCGCGACGCTCCGGACGTCCTGGGCCGGGCTCGACATCGCCACGGCTGCGCCCTCGGGCAGCGCGGCGGGGTCGACGATCACGGGCGGCAGCGGGTGCTCGCCCCGGATCTCCTCCATCCGGAAGCGGCATGCGTCGGCGATGTCGGCGGCGGTCTCGAGCCCCTCCGGGAAGTCGCTCCAGAGCCGCGCCATCTCGTCCGGGCCCTTGAGCGTCCGCTCCGCGTTCGGGAAGAGCCGGTGGCCGGCGCGGTCGATGGGGGTCCCGAGCCGCACGCACGTCAGCACGTCCTGGAGCACCTGCCGCCGGCGCTCGTGGGTGTGGACGTCGTTGGTGACCGCGACGGGGAGGCGTAGGCGCCGCCCCACCGCGCGCGCTGCGGCGATCCGCGCCTCCTCGCCCGCCACGCGGTGCCGCGCGACGGCCAGGGCGAGCCGTTGCCCGAACGCGTCGCGCAGCCGCGCCGCCGCCTCGGCGTCCGCCCCGGGGAAGAGCGCGAAGAGCCCGCGGGCGCGGTCCGCGACGTCCTCGAGCGCGACGCCGACGTCGTCCCGCTCGCGCCGCGGCGCCGCCCGCGCCGGGTCCTCGGCGCCGTGCGCGCGGGTGAGGATCCGGCAGAGCCCCGCGTACCCCTCGCGGTCCATGGCGAGGAGCACCAGCCGCGCCGCCCGCCCCGCGATGAGGCCGGTCACGACGAGCTCGGCGCCGACGACGAGCGGGAACCCGCGCCGCTTCGCCTCGCCGTGAGCCCGGACGATCCCGTAGAGGCCGTTCACGTCGGCGAGCGCGAGCGCGCCGAGCCCGAGCTCCGCGGCCCGGGCGACGAGCTCCTCCGGGTGGCTCGCCCCCTCGAGGAAGGAGAAGCATGACCTGCAGCGCAGCTCGGCGTAGCGCGACGCGCGCGGGCGCGGTGCGCGCGCCGCCTCGACGGGGCCCGTGTCGATGCGCTGACGGTCATGGTTCATCGTTCACCATACGTGGCGTTCAATCGAAGAAGCCGTGCAGGTACAGGCGCCCATCGCCGGCGTCGCGGTACAGCCAGCACTCGCCGAGCGCCTCGAGCCGGACGCGGTAGTAGTCGCGGTCGAACGGCGAGGACCACCACTCGCCCCGCAGCCGCTCCGGTCCGTCGAATGCGAGCACCGCCCGGGCGCACCCTTCGACCCGGAGCGCGGTCAACCGCCCTCCCTCGCCCTCCGCGACGACCGGCTCGGGGCGCGCGAGCAGCCGCGTCGGGCGCGGCGGCGGCGCGGGGGCGTCGGGCGCGCCGGTCTCCGCCGTCGGCGCGGGCCCGCTGGCGCGCGGGCGAGGCGAGGGGCGGAACGGCACCGACCGGTAGGCGGCCTCGGGCCGATATCGCTCGACCGGCTCCGCGGCGAAGAGGGCGCCGTCGCCGAGCCGCACCGCGAGGCGCGCGAGGACGGTCTCGAGCGCGGCGAGCGCCTCGGGCCGGTCGCCGATCGCGAGCTGCTCGGGCGCGATCCGCGCGACCTCGATCGCCGCGAGGGCGAGGCCGGTCACGGCGCCGGGGAGCCGCAGCGTGAACAGGTGCTCCTTCGCGGGGGCGAGCCAGCGCGCCGCGGACGCGCTCGGCTGCGCGAGGGACACGAGCACCCGCTCCTCGCCGCGCGGATCGAGCTTCAGCGTGAGCCGGAGCCGCGTCGCGCCGAGCCCGCGCCCTGCGAGCCGGGCCGCGACGCGATCGGCGAGCCGCTTCAGCGCGAAGAGCAGCGGCTCCGCCCCCTCCGCCGGCGCCTCGAGCTCGAGCGCCTCGACCGGCAGCGTCTCCGGCGCGTACGGCGCGAGGGGGGCGTCGTCCTCGCCGCGCGCGAGCCGCGCCGCCGCGACGCCGGCCGGCCCGAAGCGGTGCGCGAGCGAGCCGGCCGGGAGCCGCGCGAGCGCGCCCGCGTCGGCGAGGCCCAGGCGCCGCAGGCGCAGCGCCACGTCGGCGGCGAGGCCGAGCGCCTCGAGCGGCAGCGCCGCGAGCGCCGCGGCGAGCTCACCCGGCGGGACGCGCAGGACGCCCCCGCTCTCGGTCGTCGCGCGTGCACCGCGCGCGCCGGGCCCGTCCGCGCCGTGCGCGACGAACCCGTCCGGCGGCCCGTGCCGGGCGAGCGCCCGCGCCGGAGCTCGCCCCGTCGCCACCGCCGCCCGCGCGGCGTAGCCCATCTCGGCGGCCGCGGCGATCGCGCGCTCCGCGAGGCACGTCTCCGGCTCGCGCGGATCGCCGGCGGAGACGAGCAGGTGCGCGGCGCTCGCGTCGAGCAGGAGGACGTCCGGCGGGGAGAGCTCGACCGCCGGGGCGAGCGTGAGCACCGACTCGGCGAGCGCGCGGAGCGCCGCACCGTCCGCGGCGGGATCGAGCGGCTCGGTGGCGAGCCGACCGCAGGCGGCGAGCGCCTCCGAGACCGTCCCGCCGGCGCGGACGCCCGCCGCGCGCGCGAGCGCGTCGCAGTGGGCGACGCGCCCCTCCGAGACGATGGCGAGCGGCCGGACACCTTCGTCACCGGTCGTCGCGGCCCGCCCGCGCCGCGCGCGCTGCAGCGGCAGCTCGGGCACGCAGAGCGCGACGACCCTGATCCCGGCGGCGCCCTCAGGCCGCATCGCTCGCCCCCACTCGCGCCGGCACCGTCCCCGGCCGGCGCGCCACGACCCGCCCCGCGTCCGCGGCGAGCTCGAGCCGGACCGCCGCGGGCACGCGGAGCGCTGCCCCGCCGCGCGACGCGAGCCAGAGCCCGATCGCGCCCCCCTTCTCTGCCGCCGCCTGGAGCCGGCGCGCGGCCGCGTCGGCGCCGCGGATCGCCCGCGCGACGCAGGCGTCGATCGCGACCGCCGCGAACGCGCCCGACGCGAGCGCGGCCTCGGCCGCCCAGAGCGCCGCGAGCCCGCGCTCGCCGCCGCGCGCCTCGCCCCCCGGCCGGATCACGAGCAGGCGCGAGAGGTCGACGCCCATGGCGGCCGCCGCCGGCGGGTACAGCTCCCCGGCGCCGTCGACGAACGCGGCGAGCTCGTCCGCCCCGAGCGCGGCAAACAGGGCGAGCGCGACCGCGGTCTTCCCGCTCGCGGGACCGCCCGCGAGCTCGGTCAGCGCGCCGCGGCGAAACCCGCCGTCGGGGAGGACCGCGTCGATCTCGGGCCGTCCGCACGGGACCGCCCCGGAACGGCGTCCGGGGCGGCGCTCGATGCGGCGGATCTCGTCGCGCAGCCGCGCGACCAGGAGATGACGCTCGGTCCCCGCCGACATGGTGCAACCCGCTCCTTCCGCCCGATCACGTTAACTGCTCGGGCGTTCAGGTAGCAAGCCGATCTGACAGGGGGCCCCCGGGTGCGCAGCGTATCTCCACACACAGAGCCCCGGCAGACCGGCCGGGCAACGAGAGGGAGGTACCGATGAAGCGTTTCGTATGGGAAAGCATCGCCAGCCTCGCCATCGCGGGGCTGCTCGTCGCCGCTCCGGCGTACGGCCAGAGCGGCTCCACCGGCGGCTCGTCGACGACGGGCGACCAGACGAGCGGCACCGGGACGGGCAGTGGGACGGGCAGCGGGTCGAGCATGGGGCAGAGCGGGTCGTCTTCGACCGGCTCGATGGGATCGCCTCAGGTCAGCTCCACCGGAACGGAGCTCGCGGGGAAGGTCGAGAAGATCAACCGTCAGTCGAACGAGCTCACGATCGCGAACTCGGGCAAGACGCTCAAGCTGAGCAACGACACCAAGGTCCGCAAGGACGGGCAGAAGGCGTCGATCTCGGACATCAAGGAGGGCGACCTGGTCCGCGCGAGCTTCTCCGGGTCGGGTGACACGCTCCAGGTCAAGCGGATCGACGTGGTCAGCGCGGGCCCGATGAACCCGTCTGGGGACACCGGGTCGCCGGGCGCAGACGCGGACACGAGCAGCTCGCCGAGCCCCATGCCGAACCAGGGCGACACATCGACACCGAGCCGCTGACGGCGCGCATCGAGGGACGGACGCGGGCGGGTGGCCGGCTCGGCCGCCCGCCCTTCCCTTCCGTGCGGCCTGTCCGCTCAGGCCGTCGGCTGCTTGGCCTTCTCCTGCTCCGCGATCTCCGCGCGCACCTTCTCCATGTCGAGCGCGCGCACCTGCCGGATCAGATCCTCGAGCCCGACCTCGGGCAACGCGCCGGGCTGCGAGAAGAGCAGCACCTTGTCGCGCAGGATCATCAGCGTCGGGATGGAGCGGATGTCGAACGCGCCAGCGAGGTCCTGCTGGTCCTCCGTGTTCACCTTGCCGAACGTGATGTCGGGGTGCTTGCCCGCGACCTTCTCGTACGTGGGGCCGAACACCCGGCACGGGCCGCACCAGGGGGCCCACCAGTCGATCAGGACGATCCCGTCCCGCTCGACGACTTCCTTGAAGTTCTTCGCGTTGACCTCGACGGTCGCACCAGCCATCGTCCCGTTCCTCTCCGGCGCCTGCGCAAGGGAGCGGCGCCACTCGGTCCGTTCGAACCTGCGCACGCGCAAAGGGTTCGGCTTCGAATGGGACGGATGGAGGGCAGCGGCGCGGGCCGCCGCCCCCGTCGGTGCCCCCTCGGCGTCACGGCGCTCAGCGCGCCGGCGGGTACTTGTGCAGCTTCCGCTGGAGCGAGCGGCGGTGGATCCCGAGCCGGCGGGCCGCCTCGGAGATGTTGCCGCCGCAGTCGGTGAGCACGCGCTGGATGTGCTCCCACTCGGCCCGGGCGAGCGACGGCGTCTCGATGCCCGACGCCTTCGCCGTGTTGGTCCCGTTCAGCGCGGCGAGGATCTCGTCCGCGTCGGCGGGCTTCGGCAGGTAGCCGACGGCGCCCTCGCGCACGGCCTCGACCGCGGTCGAGATGCTGCCGTACCCGGTGAGCATCAGGACGCGGGTGGCGGGATCGTGCCGCTTCAGCTCCTTCAGGAGCTCGAGCCCGCCGCCGCCCGGCATGCGGAGATCGAGGACGGCCATCTCCGGCGACTCCTTCGCCACCTCGCGCAGCGCCTCGTCGCTGCTGCCCGCCGTGCGGACCTCGTAGCCGCGCGCGCGGATCGCGGTCGCGAGCCGTTCCCGGAGGACCTCGTCGTCGTCCACCAGCAGGATGCTCGGCAGGGTCTCGCGAGTCGGTTCCACGTTCATGGGGCGCTCCTCTCGCCGGCGGTCGCCGCCGGCAGCTCGATGCACGCCTCCGTCCCTGCCCCGGGGCGGGAGGCGATGGTGAACTCGCCGCCGAGCTGCTCGGCGAGCGCCCGGGTCAGGAACAGGCCGAGGCCCATCCCCTCCCCCGGGCTCTTCGTGGTGAAGAACGGCTCGCCCACCCTCGCGAGCACGTCCGCCGTCATCCCGCGACCGCGGTCCACGACCCGCGCGCGGATCCGATCCCCTTCCACCTCGACGCGCAGCGCGACGCGCGTCCCGAGGGGCGATGCCTGGAGTGCGTTCTTCAGCAGCCCGCGCAGCGCGTCCGAGAGCGCGCGCGGCGGCCCGACGAGCCGCGCCTCCGCGGCGCCCGGCTCGGGCTCGACGTCCACGCGATCGCGATCGCGCAGGTTGTCGAGGGAGAGATCGATCCACTCGCGCACCGCCATCCGCGAGAGCGGCTCTCCCGCGTGCTCGCCGGCGTTCGCCGACATCCGGTCGAGGATGTCGCGGCACCGGGCGACCTGCTCGCGCACGAGCTGGAGATCGCTGCGGACGTCGGTCGGGACGGAGTCGGGCAGCGAGCGCTGCAGCTCCTTGGCGACGACGGCGATCGTGGAGAGCGGGGTGGAGAGCTCGTGCGCGGCGCCGGCGGCGAGCGTCGCCAGCGAGGCGAGCTTCTCCCGCCGTGCGGCGCGAACGCGCGCGTGCTGCAGCTCGCGCTCGCGCGCGGCGAGCGCCCGAGAGACGCGCTGGACGAAGAAGACGATGAAGACCGCGGCGAGCGCGAACGCCATCCACATGCCGCGCAGATGGGCGTTCATCATCTGCTCGTGATCCATCTGCGTGCGGATGTGGTGCGCCGGCGACGTCACGGCCTCGTGCAGGAACAGCGAGGCGAAGCCGACGAGGCTCGTCACCATCAGCGTCCACGACCAGCGTGGCGGGAGCAGCACCGCCGCGAGCGCGATGTTCACGAGGTACAGGGTCGAGAACGGGTTCGACGCCCCACCGGTGAGATCGAGCAGCACCGTCAGCACCGCGGCGTCGAGGAACATCACCGCGGCGATGCCCGCGTCCGTCACGCGCGCGCGCCGCGCGAGCACTCCGAGGGCCACGTTGCCGATCACCTCGAGCGCGACCGCGAAGACGAGCAGCGGCAGCGGGAGGCCGATCTGCGTCCAGGCCGACGCGCCGACCAGGATGACGATCTGTCCGAGGATCGCCCACCAGTGGAGCTGGATGAGCCAGGACAGGTTGATGCGGACGCGCTCGCCGGTGGAGGCTGGCGGTGTGGCGCCGAGCACCGAGGTCGGTGCGGGTGCGTCCGGCGCCGCCATGTACAACGAAGATTGCCGCATCCCCCGTACCTCGGGTCGAACGTACCACACCCGAAGGCGTGCGGCGCCGGCGCGGCCGAGTGTCGCAGGTCGGCGCCGGGACGCGGCCGCTTGACGCATCTCGCGTCTGCCTCCTAGGGTCTGCGGCGATGAGAGGCCGTGGTCGCACCGTCGCCTCCGCTCTCGCGGACGCCCTCGCAGCTCGACCCGAGGCTCAGGCTTCCGCCCTCACCCTCGCCTTCGCGGAGGCGTGCGGGCCGCGGCTCTCGCGCGAAGCCTCCGCGCGCGGGCTGCTGAAGGACGGCCGCCTCCTCGTCCTCGCGAGCACCGCCGAGTGGGCCGCCCAGATCGCCGTCCTCGAGCGCCCGCTTTGCGACCGCGTGAACGCGCGGCTCGGACGAACCGCCGTCGCCGGGCTCGAGGTCCGCGTCGCACCGGAGCGGCGCTGATGACGAGGCCGTTCGTCGGTGCGGCGGCCGCGGTCGCGGTCGCGCTCGCGGCCGCGTGCGCCACACCCGCCCCGCGCCCGCACGGCAGCGCGCCCGTGGGCCCGTCCGCCGCCGCGCTCGCGTCGCCCGAGCGCCTGTCGCCGGCGCAAGGGAGCTACGGCGCCGAGCCACAGCTCACGGCCTCGCCCGCCGAGGTGAGCGCCGTCGAGCTGGCGCAACGGCGGCTCGGCGCCACCGGCGAGCGTCCCCGCGCGTCGACGGCGCTGTCGCTGGCCGCGCGCGAGCTCGCCGCGCGCGCCGCCGACGGGGAGGCGGAGATGCCCAGCGCCGCGGCCGTCCGTGCCGCGCTCGGGCGCGCCCTCGCCTGGGATCCCGCCCCGCGCATCTACCGCGTCACTGCGCCGCCCGGCGCCGTGGCCGACGCGCTCGCGCCCGTCCTGCGGGCGGCCGCCGCGACGCACGTCGGCGCCGGCGCGGTCGAGCGGAACGGCGTCGTCCACCTCGTCGTCCTCGCCTCGGAGCGCAAGGCGCGGATCGATCCCTTCCCGCGCGACGTCCCTCTCGCCGCGGGCGTGGTCCTCTCCGGCGAGCTCGCCCGAGGGCTTCGCGCGCCGCGCGTCGCGGTGACAGGCCCCTCGGGCGAGGTGACGGAGCCGGAGGTCGCGTCGCGCGGCCAAGCGCTCCGCGCCCGGCTCGCGTTCCCGGCGCGCGGCGCGTACGTGGTCGAGGTCCTCGCGCAGGGGGACGGCGGACCCGAGGTCGTCGCGCTCCTCACGGTGGTCGCGGGCGGCGCCCGGATCGAGGTCCCGCCGCGCGCGGCGCCCGCGGCGCACGAGCCGGAGGACGTCGCCGCCGCGGAGGCCGAGGTGGTGCGCGCCATCAACGCGACCCGGCGCAAGCACGGGCTCGCGCCCCTCGAGGCCGACCCCGCCGTCGTGGCGGTCGCGCGGCAGCACAGCGCGGCGATGCGCGCGACGGGGCGGGTCGCGCACGTGCTCCCCGGCTCGGGCGAGCTCGGGGAGCGGCTCCGACGCGCCGGCGTCCCGTACCGGCTCGCGGCGGAGAACGTCGCCATGGCCGCGACGGCGCTCGCCGCGCACGAGCAGATCGAGGGCAGCCCCGCCCACCTCGCGAACGTGCTCCGCGGCCCCGCCCGCAGGGTGGGCGTCGGGCTCGTTCGCGGGCGCTCCCCGTCGGGCGTGGACGTCGTCTACGTGACAGAGGTCTTCGTCGAGCCCGTCGACGACGGGAAGGAGAGCGCGCTCACGCCGGACGCGCGCGTGCGAGAGGCGCTCTGGCGCACGCGCGCCCGCCTCGGCCGGCCACCGCTCACGGCCGACGTGGCGCTCGAGCAGCTCGCGCGCGAGGCCGCCGCGTCCATGCGAGCGCGCGACGCGACCGACGCGCCCGGGCTCGAGGCGCGCGCGCTCGAGGCGGGGCGACGGCTCGCGGCGGTCGACGTGTTCGTGGCCTCGTCGCCCGAGGACGCGACCCGCTCGGCGAACCTCGGCGACGCCCGGTTCCGCCGCGTCGGCGTCGGGGTCGCGAGCGGGGACAGCGCGCGGTTCGGTGCGCAGCGGCTCTGGATCGCCGTGGTGTACACGGACTGACTGCGAATGCCCGTGCGCGCGCTCACTGCCGTTCGCAGGGAGGGGCCTCCAGCGAAGCTGGGGGCGGGGCGCAGCCCCCGTGAGATCAGATCATCCGGCGCTGCTGGGCGTAGCTCTCGATCCCGCCCTCGACCTCGGGCTCGGCCGAGTGGAGCGGGCACTGGGTGCAGGTCCAGCTGTTCCAGGCGCGCTTCACCGCCTCGTCGAGGCAGGCGTCGTAGAATCCGCAGAAGAGGTTCCGGTGGCCCTCGACCCCGCGGTCGGGGTTGATGGGCGCGGTGAGCTCGGTGGGGCAAGGCTTGGCGAGCACGTTCGACTCCTCCGGATGGACCAGCCATCCCCCTTGGCGCGACGGCTCGCCGGGGCCCCCCTCCGTCGCCGCGCTCCCCTCGGTACGGGGACCCGCGGTCCGCCCCGAGGAGCGCGGCTCCTCGCGGCGAGCGCCCGGGGGCCATGGACGGCCGCCGGGCGCGCGGGCTATATCGCGCCCACCGGTGAGTTCCGTCAAGACCCCCGAGCCTATCGGTGAAATCCGTCCGGGCGCAGGCCCGGAAACCCGCGGCGCGTTCGCCGGTTATGCGCGGGCCCTCACCGCGGCCGTCTATTTGCTCTCGGTTGCTTCCGCCCGTGCCGCCACGACGGAGCCACTGTGCGACTGGCTCTCCGGGATCGCCGAGGCGGCGCAAGCCCAGGCCAGCGGCGACGCGCGCGCCGGGGAGATGGCCGCCCGCCGCGCGCTCGCGGCGCGTCCGCGCGGCCCAGCCGCCGCCCGCGCCTCGGCCGCGCTCGGGCTCGCGCTCGCCGCGCGCGGGGCCTCCGAGGAGGCCGCGGAGGCGCTCGAGACGGCCCTGGGCGGCGTCACGACCCCCGCGCGCGCGCACCTCACCTCCGCGCGCGCCGCGGCGCTCGTCGCCGCCGGCGACGCGCCCCGCGCTGCGCGCCTCTACGCCGACGTGACCGCCGCCGGCGATCTCGCGGTCGCGCGGCACGCCCGGCTCGCCGAAGCCCAGGCGCTGCTCGGCGCCGGGCTCGCGGCGGAGGCGGTCCCGAGCCTCGAGCGGCTCGTGCGCGAGACCCCCGACGACGCCGCGGCCCGGCTCGCGCTCGCGCGCGGGCTGCGCGCCCTCGGGGACGATCCGCGCGCGGAGGCGACGTACCGCGCGCTGTGGATCGAGGCGCCGGACCGGCCCGAGGGACGCGCCGCGGGCGACGCGCTCGAGGCGTGGCGCCGCGCGGGCGGACCGGTGCCCCCCGCCACGGGCGCCGAGGAGCTCGCGCGCGCGGAGCGGCTCGTCGCGACCGGCTGGCCCGAGCTCGCGCTCGCCGCGGTCGGCGCCGCGCTCGACGCCGAGCCGCCCGCCGACCCTGCGCGCGCGGCCGTGCTGCGGGCCGCCGCCCTCGCCTCCCAATCCCGCCACGCCGAGGCAGACGCCGTCGCAGCGCCTCTCGTCGCCTCCCGGGACGAGCAGGTCCGGCGCGGCGCCCTGCTCGTCCGCGCCCGCGCGGCGGCCCGCGCCGGTCGCACCGAGGACGCGAGCCGCCTGTACGAAGAGGTGGCGGCGCTGCGCGCCCCGGTGCCGGGGCTCCCGGACTGGCGCCAGCGCGATCTCGGCGACGAGGCGGCCTACCTCGCGGCCTGGCTCTTCTACGACGCGGGAGAGTACGCCCGCGGCGCGGAGGCGCTCGACCGGTTCGCCCGCACGCACCCGCGGTCGCGCCGCGTCGACGACGCGCTCTGGTTCGCCGCCTGGTCCCGCTACCGCCTCGGGCGGCTCGAGGCGGCCGCGCGCTCCTTCGCCCGGCTCGAGCGGACGAGCTACGCGGACGCGGCGGCGTACTGGCGCGGCCGCCTCTCGCGCGACGCGGCCGCCCGCCGGCGCCTCTACCGCGCCGCCGTCCAGCAGGGCGGTGACGGTTGGTACGCGCTGCTCGCGCGCGCCCGGCTGGCGAAGCTCGGCGCGCCCGCGCCGCGCGCGCCCCCGCTCGAGCCGAGGCCGATCCCGGACGTCCAGGATCCGGTCGCGGCCGCGCGGCTCGCCGTCGCCGTCGAGCTGCTCGGGCTCGGCCTCCAGGCGGACGCGCTCGCGGAGCTCTCGGATCTCGCGCGCTCGTGGCGCGTCCGACCCGCGGCCGCCGCCGTCGCCCAGCTCGCCGCGTTCGCCGGGGACGCCGAGCTGCCCTTCCGGATCGCCCGCGATCACCTGGGGCGCACGCGGCGGACGCTCCGCTGGTCCCATCCGCGGCCGTACGCCGAGCTGCTCCCCGACCGCGCGCGCGCGTTCGGCGTGGACCCATCGTTCCTCCTCGCCGTGATGCGCCGCGAGTCGAGCTTCCGTCCCGGAGTGCGGAGCGGCGCCGGCGCCGAGGGGCTCCTCCAGCTTCGACCCGCCACCGCCGAGCGGCTCGCGACCGTGCTCGGCGTCGCGCCCGGGCTCGCCGGCCGGCTGGCGGTTCCCGAGCTGAGCGTGACGTTCGGCGCGCACTACCTCGGCCTGCTCCTCGCCCGCTTCGGCGATCCCGCGCTCGTCCTCGCCGCGTACAACGCGGGGCCCGCGCCCGCGGCGGAGTGGGCCCGGGCGCGCGCGGGCATGCCGCTCGACGCGTGGGTCGAGTCGATCCCGTACCGGGAGACGCGCGCCTACCTCAAGATCGTCCTCGCGGACTGGGACCTCTACCGCGCGCTCGACGGCGCCCCCGCGGCGCCGATCGATCCGGAGCAGGCGGTCGAGGCGGCGGGGTCGGGCGTCGCGTTCTGAACTCCGCGTCACGCCGCGGTCGCCACCGCACGCACGGCCTGGAGGATGTCTTTCCCGAGCCGCCGGAGGACGGACGGCGTGACGCCCGGGATGAGCCCGAGCTCCTCCTCGGAGCGCGGCCGCCGGCGGGCGATCTCGATCATCGTCGCCTCGGCCAGCACCTTGAACGGCGGCCGATCGAGCTCGCGCGCGCGCGCCTCGCGCGCCACGTAGAGCGCGCGGAGGATCGCCCTCCCCGTCTCGTCGAGCGCGCGCGCGTCGCGGATGCGGCGGTAGCCCTCGGGGTCGAAGACGCGCTCCCTCGGCTCGACGGCCGCGATCCGTCCGAACTCGCCGCGCGCCGCCTCCAGCGCGCCGCGCTCGGCGAGCTCCCGGGTGAGCAGCTCGTGGAGCGGTAGGAGGAAGTGCGTGTCCAGCGCGGCGTAGGCGATCTGCTCGCGCGTGAGCGGCCGGCGCCCCCAGTCGGACCGCTGGAACGATTTCGAGAGCCGCGTCCCGAAGTGCTGCTCGACGAGGGCGGACAGGCCGAGCCCGGGGCGCCCGAGCCGACGGGCGGCCGCCATGGTGTCGAACAGGCGGGGGAAGCGCCAGCCGTACTCGCGCTTGAGGCAGCGGACGTCGTAGTCCGCGCCGTGCAGCACGGTCTCGCGCCCGTCGCAGAGCACCGCGCCGAGCGGGGTGACGTCCACGGCGAGCGGGTCGACGACGAAGTCGGCGGCCCGCGTC
>Ga0318496_10000622_pt1 | contig 12863 bp, 2 predicted proteins | sample GRESIP109b1f22_FD_203296 | JGI IMG/M metagenome (GOLD analysis project Ga0318496, IMG submission 203296) | Tropical soil microbial communities from Luquillo Experimental Forest, Puerto Rico - GRE.SIPMG.109b1f22 | ecosystem: Environmental > Terrestrial > Soil > Tropical forest > Bulk soil... | reverse complement strand
ATCGTCTTCCCGTCGCCGGCGGGCAGCATCAACGCCGCGGGCGGCGGCGACGTGTACCTCGTGACCGCCAAGCTGCAGTAGTCACCCCCGAGGGGGAGCGCCCTTCCGTGGGCGCTCCCCTTCGCGAAGCTCGAGGCCGCCCGCGCTCTCCGCAGCGCGGGCGGCCTTTTTCGTCGCAGGACGCGCTGCACCTGTCATGATTCAGAAGTCACAATTTCGTCGGTATCCGGTGGCGGATTGTGTGTCATTTGCTCCGTCCGATCCCGCGCTGGAGCCTGAAATGCAATCGCAAGTCACGCGTATGACGAGGGCCGTCCTTCCGGTCTTCGCCCTGTCGGCCCTCCTCGGCGCCGGCTGCGGCGGACACGCGGCACAAGGGACCGGCGTCGCCCGCGTGATGGCGCAGTTGACCGACGACCCGGCGATCGCGCGGGTGGTCGTGACGGTCAGCACGGGACAGGGCTCCTCGTTCAACCCCATCGTCACCGACCTCTCGAAGACCGGCCCCGGCACCGGCATCTGGCTCGGCCGCATCACCGACATCCCAGCCGGCCACCTCCGGCAATTCGACGTGAAGGCCTACGACAGCGCCGGCAACGTCCTCTACTCGGGCTCGGGCCAGAGCGATATCGTGGCCGGAGGCGTGGCGGTCATCGGCATCGCCATCTCGAAGCCGGCGCCTCCCCCGGTCGTGAACTCGTTCCCGGTGATCGACAGCGTGGCCTGGTCGCGCGACCAGGTGGCGCCCGGGAACCCCGTGCAGCTGGTCGCGAGCGCTCACGATCCGGACGGCGACCCGGTCACGTACGGCTGGCAGGCGAGCTGCGTCGACTCGAGTGACAAGCCGCTCGCGTCGAACGGCAGCTTCGACGATCCGACCAAGGCCGCGCCGGTGTGGACGGCGCCCCAGCTGCCCGCGGCGACGACGCAGGGCGTCTGCAGCTTCTCGCTCGGCGTCACGGACAGCCACGGCGCGACGACGACCCTCGCGTTCACGATCACCGTGACCACCGAGGTGGGGAGCGCCGACGTCACGGTCTACCTCAACTCGTGGCCGGTCATCACGGGCATGACCGGCACGGTGCAGATCGCGAGCACCATGACCGGCGATCTGAGCCTGCAGGCGACCGATCCCGACGGCGATCCGCTCACGTACGCGTGGAGCTCGCCGGATTGCGCCGGCATCGTCTTCGACACCTCGGCGCCCTACGGGCCCACCACGCCGCACTTCACGCTCCCGCTCCCCCCCGCGACCTGCAAGGTCGTCGTGACCGTCTCCGATGGGAAGGTCCCCGCCGGACAGGGAACGCAAGGCATCCTGTACCTGCCGGCCACGATCCCGAGCGTGCTCTGCGTCGGCGTGACCTGCCTTTCCGGCCAGGCCTGCAATCCAGTGAACGGTCAGTGCGGCGGCACGTGCATCCCGACCTGCGTCGGCAAGACCTGCGGTCCGGACGGCTGCGGCCAGAGCTGCGGCACCTGCTCCGGAGCCACCCCGCTCTGCAACGCGACCGGTCAGTGCGTCGCGGCGTCGTGCACGCCGAGCTGCTCGGGCACGACCTGCGGCTCCGACGGCTGCGGCGGGACCTGCACCTGCCCCGCGAGCGCCCCGGTCTGCAACGCCAGCGGTCAGTGCGTCGCGGCCTGCACGCCGAGCTGCTCGGGCACGACCTGCGGCTCCGACGGCTGCGGCGGAACCTGCACCTGCCCCGCCAGCGCCCCGGTCTGCAACGCCAGCGGCCAGTGCGTGGCGGCGACGTGCACGCCGAGCTGCTCGGGCACGACCTGCGGCTCCGACGGCTGCGGCGGAACCTGCACCTGCTCGAGCACCACTCCGTTTTGCGACGCCAGTCTCACGTGCGTCCCGGCGAGCGGCGGCCCAATGGCCGTCGTGCCGGTCTCGGCAATCGACCTCCAGCTCACCCCGCCGGGCGGCCTGGCGATGGACACCGCCGGGAACTCCTTCGTCACCGGCCCGCTCTACTCGCTCACCCCCGTGATGTTCAGCGGAATCTCGCTCACGCCGTCGGGCGGCGCGGACATCGTCGTCGCCAAGTACAACAATGCCGGCACCATCCAGTGGGCCCTCGACATCGGCGACGACGACCCGCTCGCGGGCAACGACCAGATCCCGGTCGCCGCGGCGGTCACCCAGAACGGCACGGTCGCGGTCATTGGTAACTTCAGCGGCGCGATGACGTTCGGCACGAGCGTCATCAACAGCTCGTCGCAGATCGACTTCCTCGCGGCCCTCGACAGCTCGGGCAACCGCCTCTGGGCCAAGCAGTTCAACGACGGCAGCTCCGGCGCGATCTCGGCCGTCGCCGCGAACCCGAACCACGCGTCGAACCGCATCGCGGTCTGCGGCAAGACGCTCCTCGCCGGGGCGAACTGGACCGGCGGATCGCGCATCGGCACCTATGACGCCGTCATCGGCGTGTACGACAACGCGGGCAACAAGCTCTGGGCGGCCGATCTCGGCAGCAACGTCACCGCTGCGAGCTACACGTCCTGCACCTCGGTCGTCGTCGACGACAACGGCGACGTGTTCGCCGCCGGTCAGTTCGACGCCGGGACGCTCACGTTCCCCACGGGCGGCACGCCGATCTCCCTCACGGGTCCGGACCGTGCTGGCGCGCAGAAGTGGATCTGGGTCGCCAAGTTCGCCGGCAACGGCGACGGTGCGGGTCACGCGAAGACCCTCGCGGCGGTCGCCTACGTCACGAACCCCGGCCAGGCAACCCCGAACGCGCTCACGGCCGACGCGAGCGGCCACGTGGTCATGGGCGGCCTCTTCACGTCGGCGCTGACCATCGGCACGGCCCTCACCTCGGCGGGCGGGAACGACGGCTTCGTCGCGAAGCTCGACGGCACGGCGCTCGCGCCCGCGTGGCCGGCGGTCCGGATCGGCGGCTTGGGCGCGGATCAGGTGAACGGGGTCGCGGTCACCTCGACCGGCGACATCGTCGCGACCGGCTCGTTCGCGGCCTCGACGGCGGCCTTCAGGACGGCGAACGGCGGCTTCGACACGACCGGCATCGCGCAGCTCCACAACGCTGGCGGCTCCGACGCGTTCGTCCTCATGCTGAACGGCGCCACGGGCGCGCTCTACACGGCCACCGCGTACGGCGACGCCGCCGCGCAGAACGGCGACCGCGTGTGCGTGGACCGCTTCGCGACGGTCCCGAACCAGGTCGGTCTCCTGGGGACCTTCGCCGGGACGATCAACTTCGGGTCGACCGCGGGGAGCGTCTCCTCCGTGAACGGCGGCGACGTCTACTTCTCGGTCGCGAAGCTGCAGTAGCGCCTCGCGGCTCTCGGTCCACGCCGGGGCGGCGTGCCGTCGGGCACGCCGCCCCCACCCCAGGACGGCTTCATCGGAGACGAACGAGAAATGGCCTCTCTCATTCCGGGTCGAGCTTCGGGCGGGAGCGCGCTCCCGTCCATCCGGAAAGCGGCGCTCGCGATCGCCCTCCTCGCGAGCGGCGCCTGCGCGGGCGAGCGCGCCTCCTCGCGCAACGCGCCGGCGGCCGCCGCGCATGGCGGCGGGCTGGCGCCGAGGCAGGCGCGGAGCCTCCCGCTCACCGCGCCGGTCGGGCTGGGCCTGGACGCGGCCGGCAACACCTACCTCGCGGGCACCCTGTTCTCGAACGCTCCGGTGGACTTCGCCGGCCGAACGGTGAAGCCCCTCGGAGACGGCAACCTCCTCCTCGCCAGCCTCGATCCGCGCGGGAACGTCCGCTGGCTCGAAGCGATCGGCGACGCCAACCCGGACAACGTCGCGTCGGCGGCCGGGACCGCCGTCACGCAGGACGGCCGGATGGCTGTCATCGGCAGGTTCTCCGGGCAGCTCACGTTCGGCGTCGCCACCGTCGAGAGCGCGAAGGACGTCGATCTCGTCGCAGCCGTAGACGCCTCGAGCGGCGCCCGGCTCTGGGCGAGGAAGCTCGACGAGGGCTCCAACGGCTCGATCCTCGCGATCGCCGCGAACCCGCGCTCGCCCTCGAACCGGATCGCCGTCTGCGGGACCGCGAGCGCGGCGGCGAAGGACCTCGTGCCGGGCGCCACGTTCGGCGGCGGCATCCACGACCTCGTCATCGGGGTGTTCGACTCGGCCGGGAACCGGCTCTGGTCCGCCCAGATCGGTGGGCCGGGCTACGAGTCCTGCACCGCGCTCGCCATGGACGACGCGGGCGACGTGTACGCGGCCGGCCAGTTCGACGGCGCCTCGATCACCTTCCCCGGGCCCACGCCGGTGACGCTGACGGGCCCCGGCTCTGCGGCGCGCAAGGCGATCTGGATCGCCAAGTTCAGGGGCGCGGGCGAGGGCGGAGCGGCGTCGACCCTCGCGGCGGTGGCCTTCCAGGGCGCCGCGGGGCTGGCGCGGCCGAACGCGCTCGCGCTGGATCCCGCCGGAGCGCTGCTCGTCGCGGGCTACTTCTCCTCCTCCCTCTCCTTCACCGGCGCTCCGTGCAGCGCGGGCGCGGATCCCGCGCCGGCGGGCTGCCTCCTCGGCGCGGGCTCGACGGACGCGTTCGTGGCCAAGCTCCAGCCCTCCGCGGGTTTCACCGCGGCGTGGGCGGTGCGGCTCGGCGGCACGGGCCGCGACGAGGCATACGGCGTCGCCGCGGGCGGCAGGGACGTGGTCGCGGTCGGACGCGTGAGCACCTCACCGCCGTCGTTCCGGAGCGCGAACGGGGGCAAGGACACGACCGGCGCGGCCCGGCTCGGCACCTCGGGCACCGGGAACCCGGACGCGTTCCTCCTCCGACTCGACGGCGAGACCGGAGCGACGCGGTTCGCCGGCGCGTACGGGGACGGCAGGGTCCAGCAAGCGGACGCGGTCGCGGCGAGCGGCGCAGGCGCGACCGCCCAGGTCGTCGTCACCGGGACGCTCGGGGGCTCGGCGACGTTCGGCTCGGCGGGCACGGTGACCTCGGCCGGTGCGGGTGTCGGCGCGTTCCTGCTGTTCGCGGGGCTCGAGTAGTCGAAGGGGTCGGAACGGAATCCGGGAGCGCGAACGTGACGAAAGTCTTTGGCGAGCGAACGGCGCGCGGGGCTCGACGGCTGTGCGGAGCGGCGCTCGTCGCCGCGCTCCTCTGGCCCGGCGCCGCGCCCATGGCGGGGAACATCCTGCGGCGCGGCAGCACCAGCACCGCCGGCCCCGCCACGACCGACGACGCCGCGGCGGCGGCCGCAGCGGCCGCGGCTGCGGCTGCGAGCACGGCCGCGCAGCAGACGGCGGGCGTGAAGAAGGCGCTCGACGCGATCCGCGCGTTCCAGGCCGCGCAGGCCGCGGCGCGCGCCGCCGCTCAGCAGGCCTCCAGCTCGGTCCCGAACGGCCTCGTGCCGTCGGGGCTCCAGCTCGATCCCGCGGGCGCCCTGGTGGGCGCGAGCGCCCCCACCCAGACCATCGGCTCGGACGGTCGCACCGAGGTGACGATCACCCAGGGCGACCAGCGCGCGATCCTGAGCTGGACGACCTTCAACGTCGGCAAGGAGACCGACGTCCACTTCGACCAGACGGCCGGCGGCACGAATGCGAGCAACTGGGTCGCGCTCAACCGCGTGAACGATCCCTCGGCGAGGCCGAGCCAGATCCTCGGCAGCATCAAGGCCGAGGGGCAGGTCTACGTCATCAACCGCAACGGGATCGTGTTCGGCGGGTCCTCGCAGGTGAACGTCGGCACGCTCGTGCTCTCCGGGCTCGACCTCACCGGCGGCAACCAGGCGTTCCTGGGAAGCAACCTCTACGGCCTCGCGTTCGCGGCGACCCCGCCCGCCTCCCCGGCCGAGCAGGCCAATCCGTTCTTCGGCCGAGTCCGGATCGACGCCGGCGCGCAGCTCACGACCTCGTCCCAGGGGCGCGTCGTCCTCCTCGGCGGAGCGGGGACGATCGACGACCCGTCGGTCCTGAACGCGGGCTCGATCGAGTCGCCCGACGGCCAGGTCTTCCTGGCAGCCGGGAGCCAGATCCAGCTGAGCCAGGCCAACCTCACCGCGGTGCGCGGGCTCGCTCCACCGCAGAGTGGAACGTTGCCGTTCACCGCCGGCGACGGCGTGGTGGCGAACACCGGCATCCTCTCGGCCCCGCGCGGGAACATCACGATGGTGGCCGGCACCGCCGAGCAGGACGGGCTCGTCACCGCCACCACCGACGCCCAGGCCAACGGCTCCATCTACGTTGGCGCCGACGGGTTCACGACCCTGTTCGGCCCCGGGAGCGTGACGCAGATCCTGCCGGACACCGACGGGAAGAAGGTCATCGGCGCCGGGACGGACTTCAAGCCCTCGCAGGTCCAGGTCCTCGGGGACCAGATCCAGGTCCTCGACGGCGCCACGATCTATGCCCCGTCGGGCAAGATCTTCCTCCTCGCGACGATGACGCAGACGCCCGGCGCGATCACGGCGATCACGAATCCCGACGGCACGATCGACACGACGAAGCTCGACGGCTCGATCGATCCCACCGTCCTCGACGACACGCGCATCTACATCGCCCCCGGGGCTCGCATCGACGTCTCGGGCCTGCGCGACGTGAGCGCCACGATGGAGCAGAACACGATCCAGGCGGAGCTCCGCGCGAACGAGCTCCGCGACAACCCGGTGCTGCGCGACGGAGCGCTCCGGGGCCGGACGGTCTTCTTCGACCTCCGCCAGGGCAGCAGCCTCGAGAACGGCACGGGCGTCGCGAACCTCGGAGGCTACTACGACGTCGTCCAGCGTGACGTCTCCCAGCTCATGACCGCGGGCGGCTCGATCACGCTGGCCGCGAACCAGGTGATCCAGCGCCAGGGCTCGGTCATCGATCTCTCCGGCGGGAGCGTGCGGTACGCCGACGGGTTCGTCCGGAACAGCGTCCTCATCGACGCGAGCGGGAACCGCGTCTCGATCGACGACGCAGTCGCCGGCGTGAAGTACGTCGGGATCGACGGAGACTACGTGCGGAGCCACCCGCGCTGGGGACAGAGCGAGACCTATGCCTCCGTCCTCGGCCGCGGCGCGAGCCCGCAGCTCGAGGCGGGCTACGTCGAGGGCGCGTCGGCGGGGACGCTGACGCTCCAGACCCAAGACACCCTCTGGTACTCCAACGCCCTCAACCTGAACAACACGCTACATTTCTCGTCGTCCATCCCTCCCCCGCCGAATCCCTCCGCCACGGCCGCCGTCCGCGTGCTCGACGGGAGCATCGTCGCCACCACCGTCGTGGGCCCGAAGCAGCGGGAGACGCCCACGGGCACGACCGATCCGGCGCAGGCGTGGCGCCAGCAGCCGAAGGGCGCGTCCATCGTGCTCGGCGACGCAGGGGACGTCACGTTCTCGAGCGGCGGCGCGCTCCTGCCGGCCACGTTCGGGCCGAACGACAAGGTCGACGCCTCGCTGATGCACAAGGACGTGCTCGACACCCGGTGGTTCGACGGGGCGACGATCCAGAGCCTCACCATCTCGAGCGGGAGCGACCTCCACGGCAGTCCGGACGGCACCGTCCCGGCCGCGTCGAACCGCGCGCCCGGGGGCCACCTGACCGTCGGCGCCGGCGTCGTCGTAAACCTCGGCGACGGAGGGTCGTTCACCTTCTCCGGCAAGTCGGCCGAGATCGACGGGACCATCTTGGCGCCCGGCGGCAGCGTGGGCATCGGCACGCTGCTCACGGGCGCCGCCGGGGACGCCGCAGCGACCACGCTCCACGTGGGCGCGACCGGCGTCATCGATGTCGCCGGACGGCTCACGAACGACGCGCTCTCCGGCGCCGGCCCGATGCGGGCGCTCAACGGCGGCACGGTCTCGCTGACCGGCGCGACGATCACCCTCGAGCGCGACTCGGTCATCGATGTGTCCGGCGGCGCGCGCCTCGACGCGACGGGGACCAAGCTCACCGCCGGCAGCGGCGGGAAGATCGCCCTCGACGTAGCGGAGTTCCCGGTTCCCTCCACGTCGAATACAGTCTGGTATGCGGGCCAGCTCAACCCCGCGGGACATCTGTTCGGATACTCGCTCTCCACGGGCGGGACCCTGTCGATCAAGACCGGGAACGACGTCGCGATCTCCGGCGACGGCCAGAGCCCGTTCAGCCCGGCGCTCTTCGGCGCCGGCGGCTTCTCGCACTACACGATCGCGGCGCAGGACCTCACCGTGACCGCTGGCGCACAGCTCGCCCCATCGGTCCAGAGCTTCGTCAAGCCGGTGAACGCCGGCGAGCTGCCCACCGGCACGCGGCTCCTCGCGGTCTCGCCCCACGAGGTCGTGACGGACGCGAGCGGCTTCGGGAATCCGATCACGATCGATCTCGCCGCAAACGCGAACCTCTCCGTGGAGGGAGGCGCCACGATCCGCACGAGCCCAGGCTCGACCGTGAACCTCACCGCGCAGAACGCGCTGAGCTTCGACGGGACGATCCAGGCGCCCGGCGGGACGATCTCGCTCGCGTCGACGACGAGCCAGGGCGGCACGCCCGGCACGACTGGGATCACGCTCGGGCCGGACGCCCAGCTCCTCGCGCCGGGCACCCAGCGGAGCCAGTACGTGAAGGACCTCGTCGTGCGCAGCGTGCTCGCGGGCGGCAGCGTCTCGATCTCCTCGGGGACGGACGTCGAGATCGATCCCAAGGCCGTGGTCGACGTCTCCGGGATCGCCGGTACGTCGGACCTGCAGTCGGGCGCCGGGAGCCGGTACGTCGCGCAGGCCATCGCGGGCAGCGCAGGATCGGTGACGATCCACGCCGCCACCGGCACCGTCGCGGGCGACCTTCGGATGGCGCCCGGCGCCGAGACGGGTCAGGGCGGCGCGCTCGCGATCGCCGCGGCGCAGCCGATGGTCGTGACCCAGCGGGCGGGCGGCCCGAGCAACGCCGTCGCGCTCACGGTGGTGGCGGACTCCGTCAACGCCTCCGGCGCGGACGACGTCACCCTGAAGGCGGGCGACATCAACGTCGGCTCGGTCGACAACGCGCACGCGATCCTGTTCGACGGCAACGTCACGCTCGCGTCGCGCCGCTCCATCACGCTCGTCGCGCCGGTGCTCGGGACGACCGTGGCCACGCTGCCGGGCTCGCAGGCACAGCTCACGTCGGGGTACGTCGCGCTGGTCGGCGAGGGCAACAGCGTCGCGGACCTCGGGGTCGACGCGAGCAACCTCCGCGGCGAGCTGACCGTGAAGGCCGACCTCATCGACGTGGCGAAGACGGTGTTCCTGGGCTGCGCCAGCTCCTCGGGGCTGTGCCCGGGGGCCGGCTTCGCGGCGGCGCACCTCCTCGCGACCGGTGACCTCCGGCTCTCGGACCACGACCCCGCGGGCAGCGATGTGGACGGAGGTAATCTCGGGAAGTACCCGGGCCTGTTCTCGGCGGGCCCGCTCGAGCTCCAGGCGGCGCAGGTGTACGTTTCCTCGCGCGGCCGGGGCGCGACGTCGAACGACTCCGTGCAGCGGCCCGACGCGGACCCGGGCTTCCTCGTCGAGTCCGACGCCCGGATCACGATCGAGCGGACTCCGGGCGCCACCGGACTGCCGGCCCTGCCGCTCTCCTTCGGCGAGCGGCTCACGTTCCAGTCGCCGGACATCGAGCAGGGAGGCGTCGTCCGCGCGCCCCTCGGCCAGATCCGGTTCGAGGCCGTGGACTCGAGCGGCAATGCGAGCGGGTCGGTGACGCTCCTCCCCGGCAGCGTGACCTCCGTCGCGGTGCCGCAGGACACGGTCGTCCCGTACGGCACGGTCCAGGCCGGCGGCGTCTTCCTCGGCTATGGCGCCGGCGCGGCGCCCACGAAGACGGTCCGGATCGACGCGGCGAAGGTGACGGTCGCGCCGGGCGCGGTGATCGACGTCTCCGGCGGCGGCGACCTCCTCGGCTGGGCGCAGATCCCGGGGAACGGCGGCTCGTACGACGTGCTCGACTTCGATCGGAACGCGAACGGCCAGATCGTGAGCGCGCCCGGTGTCGGCCCGCTCGCGGCACCCAGCTTGGGGAAGAACACGGCGGCGCCGTTCGCCGTGCTGCCCGGGTGGGGGACCGCGGCGGCTCCGATCGGCCCGGTGAAGAGCCTCACCGACCCTCGGCTCCAGGTGGGCGATCAGGTCTGGCTGCAGGGTGTGCCGGGCCTCCCGAGCGGCTACTACACCCTGCTCCCTGCGCACTACGCGCTCCTCGGCGGCTTCCTCGTGCAGCCCCTCGGCGGCTCCTACGCGTCCTTGCCGGCGAGCTTCACGCGCCCGGACGGCGCGGTGGTCACGGGCGGCCGGCTCACGCACGAGTCGCTCGCGGACCCGAACGACCTCTCCGGGGGCCACGTCCGGATCGACGCCCCGGGCTACACGCGGTTCGCCGTGATGTCCCCGGGCGTCTTCGGCCAGTACAGCCAGATCGTCGCCTACTCGTTCGACGACTACGCCCGCAAGCTCGCGTCGGACGCCGGTGTGCCCGTGCGCACGCCGTGGGACGCCGGGAGCCTGGTGCTCGCGGCGAGCGACGAGCTCACGCTCCAGGGCACGGGGCGCTTCGGCGCGCCGAAGGACGGGCTCCTCGGCGACCTCGACATCGCCGCGCCGAAGATCGCGGTCGTCAACCCGAGCACCGCCTCGTCCTGGGCCGGCTATCTCACGCTCGACTCGCAGTCGCTGAGCGCGTTCGGCGCCGGGAGCGTGCTCCTCGGGGGCACGCGCTCGACCTCGACCGATCCGACGCGGCCCGGCACCCTCGTCGCGGTGAGCGCGTCGAACGTCGTCGTGGACGTGGGCCAGCAGGGCTGGACCGGACCCGAGATCCTCCTTGCGGCGCGCGACGTCGCGATCAAGGACGGGTCCGTCCTGCGGGCCGCCGGCGCGATCGCGAACGACCCGAGCTCGCTCCTCCTCTCCGGCGACGGCGCCCTCGTCCGGCTCTCGACGGGCGACCGTGTGGGGATCGTCCGGAGCGGCTCGAGCGGGACGGCAGGCACGCTGAGCGTCGGCGGCGCGAGCCTCTCGGCGACGGGGTCGCTCGCCTTCGAGGGGAGCCAGACGGTCGCGCTCGCGCCGTCGGTGTCGCTCTCGGCGCCGAAGCTCGACCTCGCGTCCGACCAGGTGTCCCTGGGCGACGCGCCCGCGGGTGTCGCCGGGACCGTGCTACCCAGCGCGCTCATCACCCAGCTCGCCGGCCAGTCGGATCTGCTCATCCGCGGCCAGCAAGGGATCCACGTCTACGGCACCCTGAGCCTCGGTGGCTCGTCGGTGCCTGGGATCACCTTCGACACCCCCCTCCTCGAGGGCGAGGGCGGCGCGTCGGCCAGCCTCGACGTGGGCACGCTTACGCTCCGCAACAGCGGCTCGACCGTGGCAACGGGGATGAGCGGGACCGGCACGCTCCAGGTGACGGCCGACACTCTGCTCCTCGGTCCGGGGCAGGTGCAGATCGCGGGCTTCTCTGCGGTCACCGGCACCGTCGGATCGATCGAGGTCACGGACCAGGCCGCGAACGGCGCCCGCCCCGAGAGCAAGCTCGCGGTGGCGGGGAGCCTCTCCCTCGCGACGAACGAGATCTGGGCGGCCGCCGGCTCGAGCTACACGGTCGACGTCTCCGGGTCCGCCACCCTCGCGCACGGCCCCGGGACCGCAGCCGCGGTGAGCGCGCTCGGCGGGCGGCTCGTGCTCGCGGGCGCGAACGGGGTCGCCGTCGACACCACGGTCGCGCTCCCCGGCGGCAGCTTCACGGCCAGCTCGAGCAACGGCGACGTGCGGCTGCTCCCGAACGCGGCCATCGACGTGAGCGGCCGCGCGGTTGACTTCGACGGCCAGCCGAGGTTCGCGCCCGGCGGAACGGTGCGCCTCGCCTCGTCCTCCGGCGCGGTCGACGTCGCGAGCGGGGCGTCCATCGACGTGTCCGGCTCGAGCCAGGGCGGCAACGCGGGCGGAATCCAGCTCTCCGCCGGTACGGCGATCACGATCGAGGGCAACGTCAGCGGCTCCGCGATGATGGGGTTCCAGGGCGGCTCGTTCTCCGCGCAGGCCGCCCAGGTCGGCTCGGGGCCCGCGCTCGACCTCGCGGCGATCGACGCCAGGCTCGACGCGACGAAGAGCGGGTTCGCGACGTCCTTCGACCGCTCGCGCACGTTCGAAGTGACGGCGCAGGACATCGCGCTCGGCGCGGGCGACCGCATCGTCGCGCACGAGGTGGTGCTGCGCTCCGAGAACGGAAAGGTCACGGTCGACGGCACCGTCGACGCATCGGGCAACTCCGCGCAGCCGGACGGCGGGAGGATCGAGGTCACCGGCGCAAGCGTCGAGGTCACCGGCTCGCTCGACGCGCACGCGTACGCGGGGAACCTCCCCGCCGACGCGTTCGCCCCCTCTAGCGGCACGATCCTGCTCTCCGCGACCGGCGGGACCCTCGACGTCTCGTCGAGCGCTCGCATCGACCTCTCCGGAGGCAGGACCCCCGGCGCCGGACCGCTCCTCCCGGGCGGCGCGCTCGTCCTCCGGGCGCCGCGCGCCGGCAACGACGTCGCGATCGACATGGCGGGCGCGGTGAGCGGCGCGCGCGAGGTCCTCGTCCAGGGCGTCGACACCTACGACGTGGGCGCCACGCTGGACACCGCGACGTCCCAGCCGATGATCGCCGCGTCGACGGCGTGGCTCGCGAACGCGAGCGCGATCGCCTACCGCCTTGCGTCGGCCGACCTGACGCTGAACAACCTCCAGATCGGCGCCGGGATCCAGGTCCGTGCGACCGGCGACCTCACCGTCGCGAACGACATCCACCTGGGCGGCGCGCTCGGCTCCGGGTTCATCGGCATCCGCGCCGGCGGGAACCTGGCCATCGCCGCGAACCTCAGCGACGGGTTCGACGACGCGGGGGCGCTCGCGGCAGGGAAGACCGTGCGGCAGGCGGCGCTCCT
>Ga0318496_10000618_pt1 | contig 12920 bp, 10 predicted proteins | sample GRESIP109b1f22_FD_203296 | JGI IMG/M metagenome (GOLD analysis project Ga0318496, IMG submission 203296) | Tropical soil microbial communities from Luquillo Experimental Forest, Puerto Rico - GRE.SIPMG.109b1f22 | ecosystem: Environmental > Terrestrial > Soil > Tropical forest > Bulk soil... | reverse complement strand
GGCACCGGTGTTGCAGTGGGTCAGGATGCGGCACCGGTCCCCGACCAGACCCAGCCCGTGCTTGGCGATGGCCGCGCTGGCCGCGGCGTCCTCCGCCTCAATGGCCCGCGCTTGCGCCAGGGCGGCGGCCGCAGCGCGCTGCCGGGCTTGTGCGCCATCGCTCCCGGCATCGAGGGCTGCCCGGTAGGCGGCCAGGGCACGGCGAGCGCCCCAGCTCAGGTTCACCGCGGTCGGCCGGGACCGGCTCAGCACGTCCGCCGCCGCTGCCACGTCGTCGCCGCGGTAGGCGGCCAGCGCGACGCCATAGGCCCCGGCCAGGCCCAGCAGCGGGGCCCCGCGAACCACGAGCCTGCGTATTGCATCTTCCAGGGTCCTGACATCGCGGCAGGTGAGATAGGCCTCCTCAGCCGGCAGCCTGGTCTGGTCCAGCAGCACGACGGCTGGCCCGGCCGGCGGGCCCAGCCAGCGCAGCGCGCGGGTGTCCACAGCCTGAGTGTGCGCCATCGACGGTCACCCGGTCGAATGCGGTTACCGGTGCGGGCGGGAACGGGGGATATCCGGAATGGCTGAGTGCCGTTTCCCGGCCGGACGCTTCGTGCGAGTATGGGCGCCAGCACGGGCCCGGCCCGGCACTGGACCTGCCGTGCCGGTAAGGAGAAACATGACTGACGACTTTCCTCCGGGCGGTAACGGCGCCGGGGAGGGCGAGCAAGGGGCGGGCCAGCCCCGGCCCTGGTTCCCGCCGTCCGGCGAGCCGGGCGGGTACGGCCAGCCGCCGCCATTCCAGCCCGGCCAGCCGGCCGGCGAGTACGGGCAGCCCAGCGGGTACGGGCAACAGGGGTACGGGCCGCCGGGCGGCCCGGGCCAGCAGCCCTATCCCCCCTGGGCGAGCAAGCCCCAAGCGCCGAAACCGGGCGTTATCCCGCTGCGGCCGCTGGGCCTCGGCGAGATCCTGGACGGGGCATTCACGTCCATCAGGCGCAATCCCAGGGCCACGCTCGGCATCGCCGCGCTGCTGCTGACCGCGTCCGCGGTGATCACCGCCGCGCTATCGCTGACCCTGATCCACTACGTGGGCACGGTGACCCTGCCCAGCCCGGGCCAGCGGCTCACCAACGCCCAGGCGGCTCACCTGCTGTCCAGGATCTTGGAAGTGCTCGCGCCGACCGCCGCGGTGTCGATCGTGCTCGCATTCATCGTGGACACGGTGCTGACCGGCCTGCTCACCGTGGTCATCGGGCGGAGCGTGCTCGGCCACAAGATCACTGCTGGCCAGGCCTGGCGGCTCGCGCGGCCGCGCCTGCCCGCCCTGATCGGTGCCACGCTGCTGATCCCGCTGACCCTGGCCGGGCTGTGGGCGGTCTACGCGATCGTGCTGGTCATCCTGGCGGTGGCGCACGCCCCGGGAGCCCTGATCGCCGGCCTGGCGGTGCTGGGGGCGATCGCCGGGATCGTGCTGACCATCTGGTTCACGACCATGTTCCGGATGGCGGCGCCCGCGGTGGTGCTGGAGCGGCAGGGACCGGCCCGGGCCCTGGCCCGGTCCTGGCGCCTGGTCCGCGGCAGCTTCTGGCGGGTGCTCGGCATCACCGTGCTGGCCGGCCTGATCGTGGTGGTGACGGCGGGGGTGCTGCAGATCCCGTTCAGCCTGGTCGCGGCGATGGCCGGCGGTGGCAGCTCGATGCTGCCCGGCACCGGCGGGAACGTGGCGGGCATCCTCATCAGCGCCGTGGGCGGTGTCGTGGCCGGAGCCGTGACGCGGCCCATCTCCGCCGGGGTGGCCGTGCTGCTCTACGTCGACCTGCGGATGCGCCGGGAAGGGCTCGACCTGATCCTGCAAACGGCGGCGGGCGGCGGCAGCACGCCGACCGGGGACGAGTTTGCCTCGCTGTGGCGGCCCGGCGCACGGACCGCGCAGCCGGGCATGCCGCCGGAGGCCGGTCCGGGCGCGGAAGCGAGCCAGGGCGTGCCCCCGGGCCCCGGCGTGCCGCCCGCCGGCGGCCCGCCGACGTGGTGACCGGGGCCGCCAGCTTCCCAGCACTCCGCACGGCGGCCGGGCTCGCGGCGCCAGCGGGACGCATCCCGGTGGTCGGCAGGCACGCCGGGCAGCGGCTCGCCCGTACGGAGCTGTCCAAGGCGATCTACCATCCGCAGCCGTCCCTCACCGACCGCGCCGCGCACTTCGTCATAGAGTGGCTGACCAGGCTGTACCGCGCCACGCAGGCGCTGCCGGGCGGGTGGTGGGGGTTCGTCGCGCTGGCCGCGCTGGCGGCGCTGCTGGTCGCCGTGGTCCTGGCCCGGATCGGCCCGGTCGCCAGGGCCCGCCGCCGGGATCCCGAACCGGGTGCCGCGGCCGCGGCCCGGACCGCGCGGCAGCACCGTAACGCGGCCAGCCGACTGGCGGAGGCCGGCGATTACTCGGCCGCGATCTGCGAAGGGGTCCGGGCCATCGCCGCGGAACTAGACGAGCGCGGCATCCTCATGCCCCGCATCGGCCGGACCGCCGACGAGTTCGCCGCCGAGGCCGGCCTCGCCCTGCCGCCGCACGCGGCCGGCCTGCTCGGTGCGGCCCGGCTGTTCGACGAGGTCCGTTACGGGCGGCGCCCGGGGACCCGGCCCGGCTATGACCGAGTCGCCGCGCTGGATGCCAGCATCGCGGCGAGCGCCGGGCGCCGGGTGGGCGGGCCCCCCGTGCCCGCCGAGGCAGCCGCGGGCTCGCCATGACCAGCACCGCCCAGCGCGCACCGGCCGCCACGCGCCCCGCCCCGGGCGACCTCCCCGGCGGCCGCCCGGCACCGGCGGGCTGGCGCCGGTGGCGGGCCCCGGTGCTGGTGGCGCTGCTGGTCTTGCTCGGTGGGCTGTTCATCGCCCTGCTCCAGGTGGGCCCGCCGGTGACCGGGCCGCTGGATCCCAACGACACCGGCCCGGTCGGCGCTCACGCGCTGGTCGCGCTGCTCCAGGCCCGCGGCCAGACCGTGATCAGGGCCGGGTCGGCCGCCGCAGCTGCCGCGCAGGCCAGGTCGCGCAGCACCACCCTGGTCGTCACCAGCCCGCAGGACCTGTCCCCCGGCCAACTCGCCGAACTGGCCCGTGTCCCGGCCAGGCTGCTGCTGGTGGCGCCCGGCCACGACGCCCTCGCCGCGCTTGCCCCGGCGGTGACGCTGGCCGGGCCGGCCGAGGCGGTCCGCGACCTGCCGCCGCGCTGCGGACTGCCCGGCGCAGCCGCGGCCGGCCTCGCGGGCCTGGGCGGGCTCCCGCTGCGCACCGGCGCGCCCGGAGCCTTCCGCTGCTACCCGCAGTCGGCCGCTGCCCCGTTGTCCTTCTCGTTCTTGGTGCGCTACGCGACCGCCGGCCATCTGGTCACCGTGCTGGGCACGGGTGCCCCGCTGGCCAACGACGACCTCGGGGCCAGCGGCAACGCCGCGCTCGCGCTGAACCTGCTTGCCGCCAGCCCGCGGATCGTCTGGCTCGTACCCGGCGCGCTGCCTGCCCCGGCCGCGGGCCACCATGCGCAGCGGCCGCTGACCAGCCTCGTCCCCGGCCAGGTGTACGCGGTGGCGATCCAGGTCGGCATTGTCGTGCTGCTGTTGGCGCTGTGGCGGATGCGCCGGCTTGGCCCGCTGGTGACCGAGCCACTGCCGGTGGTGGTCCGCGCCTGCGAGACTGTGGAGGGCCATGGCAGGCTGTACCGGTCCCGCCGGGCGCGTGACCGGGCGGCGGCGGCGCTGCGCGGCGCGGCGCTGGGTCGGATCGTGACCCGGCTCGGCCTCCCGCGCGGCGTGACCGACGACGCGACCTGCCAGGAACTGGCCAGCCGGACCGGGCGTGACGCCGTCGAGATCCGGGCCATCCTGTTCGGGGCGGTCCCGGGTGACGACGCGGCGCTGGTGAAGCTGACTGCCGACCTGGATGCTCTGGAGGGACAGGTGCTGACCCTGTGACCGCAGACAACCCGCCCCTGGCCGGGCTCGACGACGGAACCGCGGGCCGGCCGCCCGTCCCGCCGGCAGGCCCCGGGGCCGGCCAGGCCGTGCCCGGGCCGGGCCATGATGTGCCCGGGATCAGCCAGCGAGGGGTGGCTGGCTTCGGCCAGGGCGCGCCCGGTTTCGGCCAGCCCGCCGCACGGGACCCACGGGCCGCGCTGGAAGCGGTCCGGGCCGGCGTCGCCAAGGCCGTGGTCGGCCAGGACTCCGTCGTCACCGGCCTGGTGATCTGCCTGCTGTGCCGTGGCCATGCCCTGCTGGAAGGCGTCCCGGGGGTGGCCAAGACCCTGCTGGTGCGCGCCCTGGCAGGCACCCTGTCGCTGCGCAGCACCCGGGTTCAGTTCACCGCCGACCTGATGCCGGGGGACCTGACCGGCTCGCTGATCTACGACGCGAAGACGGCCCTGTTCCAGTTCCGCGAGGGCCCCGTGTTCACCAACCTGCTGCTCGCGGACGAGATCAACAGGACCCCGCCGAAGACCCAGGCGGCGCTGCTGGAGGCGATGGAGGAGCGGCAGGTCTCGGTGGAGGGGACGCCGCGGCCGCTGCCCGAGCCGTTCCTGGTCGCGGCGACCCAGAACCCGATCGAGTACGAGGGAACCTATCCGCTGCCGGAGGCGCAGCTGGACAGGTTCCTGGTGAAGCTGACCGTGCCGGTGCCCGCGCGCGAGGACGAGATCAGCATCCTGGCCAGGCACGCGGCCGGTTTCGATCCCGGCGACCTTGCCGCCGCCGGGATCGTGCCCGCGGCCGACGCGGCTGACCTGGCGGCGGCCCGCGCCGCGGTGCGCGGCGTCCGGGTGGCGCCGGAGGTGACCGGGTACATCGTGGACCTGTGCCGGGCCACCCGGCAGTCCCCCTCGCTGCGCCTGGGCGTCTCGCCACGGGGCGCGACCGCGCTGCAGGCCACCGCCCGCGCCTGGGCCTGGCTCGCGGGCCGGGACTTCGTCATACCGGACGACGTGAAGGCCCTGGCCCGGCCCACGTTGCGGCACCGCATCCAACTGCGGCCGGAAGCCGAGCTGGAGGGCGCCATGGCCGATGGCGTGATCGACGCGGTGCTCGGCTCGGTCCCGGTACCCCGGTGACCCGCGCCGCGCTGGCCGGGGCCGCTACACCGGCGGCCCAGGCGGTTCCCCCGGTGGCCCGGTCCGGTCGCCCGCTGGCCCGGTCCGGTCGCCCGCTGGCCCGGTCCGGTCGCCCGCTGGCCCGGTCCGGTCGACCCCTGGCCCGGGCCGAGGCCGCCCGGGGAACACGGTGGCGCTGACCGGGCGCGCCGCGTTGGCCGCGGCGCTGGGCGCGCTGCTGATCGTGGCGTTCCGGGACCCGGCCGCGATCGTGTTCGTGAACGCCGTGCTGGTGGCGGCGATCGCGGCCGACGTGGCGCTCGCGGCCCCGGTGCGCACGGTACGGCTCGGCCGCTCCGGCGACACCCGGGTGCTGCTGGGGGAGCATGCGTCGGTGCTGCTCGAAGTGGCGAACCCGGCCCGGCGGACGTTGCGGGCTGTGATCCGGGACGCCTGGCAGCCGAGCGCGGGCGCCATTCCCCCGCGCGCCCGGGTCACGGTGCCTGCGGGCGGCCAGGCATGGCTGACCACCGGGCTGTCCCCGGACCGCCGCGGGGACAAGACCGCGGTGGCGGTCACGATCCGCTCGCTCGGGCCGCTCGGGCTCGCCGGGCGCCAGGGCAGGCAGCCGGCCGCCTGGACGGTCCGGGTGCTGCCCCCGTTCCACAGCCGCCGGCACCTGCCGGACAAGCTCTCCAGGCTGCGCCAGCTCGACGGGCAGCACCGTGCCCTGCTGCGCGGCCAGGGCAGTGAGTTCGACTCGCTGCGCGAGTACGTGATCGGCGACGACGTGCGGTCGATCGACTGGCGGGCCACGGCGCGGCTGCGCGACGTCATGGTCCGCACCTGGCGGCCGGAACGCGACCGGCAGATCCTGATCGTGCTGGACACTGGGCGGACCTCTGCGGGCCGGGTCGGCGGCGTCCCCCGCCTGGATGCCGCCATGGATGCGGCTCTGCTGCTGACCGCGCTTGCCTCCCGGGCGGGCGATCGGGTGGACATGCTGGCATTCGACCGGCGGGTCCGGGCCCGGGTCGTCGGGACGCCCCGGTCGGCCGTGCTGTCGGTGGTGGCCCAGGCAATGGCGGGACTCCAGGCCGAACTCGTGGAAACCGACGCCGCGGCGCTGGGCAGCGCCGCGCTCACCGCCGCACGGCACCGCTCCCTGATCGTGCTGCTCACCGACCTGAACCCGACGGCGGTCACCGAAGGGCTCCTCCCCCGGCTGCCGCTGCTGGCAGCCCGGCACGAGGTAGTGGTGGCCGCGGTGGCGGATCCGGCGCTCGAGGAGATGTCGGCGGACCGGACCGATGCCGCGGCGGTGTACGACGCGGCAGCGGCCGAGCAGGCGCGGGCCGCGCGGGAGCGGGTCTCCGCTCTCTTGCGGCGGCGCGGTGCGCACGTGGTGGACGCGCCGCCCGAACGGCTGCCCGCCGCGCTCGCCGATGCCTACCTGGATCTCAAGGCCGCGGGCCGGCTCTGACTATGGGCCGGCTCGACCGGGCGGGACGGCCAGGCCGGCGCGCGCGCCGGGTGGGTCAGCCGGCCACCGGTGCCACCTCGGGCGCCTCGGCCATATCCGCGGTCAGCCCGGCCGACTGGGCGCGGCGGCCGGCCACCATGACGTAACCGAGGAACGCCGCCTCTGCGGCGACCCCGATCAGAATCCGGGCCCAAGTGGCCAGCGGTGACGGGGTCACGAAGGCCTCGATGAGGCCCGAGACGAGCAGCACCACGATGAGGCCGAGCGCGATCGTGATGGAGGCGCGCCCCTCCTCGGCGAGCGCCCTGGCCCGCGGCCGCGGCCCGGGATCGATCACGGTCCAGCCCAGTCGCAGGCCGGTCGCTGCCGCCAGGAAGACCGCGGTGAGCTCCAGCATCCCGTGCGGCAGGATCAGCGCGAAGAAGAGCACCCCCCTGCCGTGGGCGATCATCAGCCCGCCGACGACCCCGATGTTGGACGCGTTCGAGAGCAGCAGCCACAGGGTGGGCAGCCCCAGCAAGATCCCGAAGATCAGCGACTCCGCTGCGACCCAGACGTTGTGGGTCCAGACCTCTGCCGCGAACGACGTGGCCGCGTACTGGGAGTAATAGTGCTGGAACTGGTGATGGACCAGCTTGGACACCTGGGCCGGGGGCAGCAGCGCGGCCTGGACCTGGGCGGACCGGGCGACCCACCAGCCGATGATGACGGCCACCACGAGCGAGCCGGCCGCGGTGCCCAGCCACCACCAGCGGGCCCGGTAGGCCATGGCGGGGAAGGAGACCAGGGCAAACCGGGCGACCATGCCCCAGCCGGGCGTGCTCGCGCCCACCACGGCGGCCCGGGCGCGGGCCACACGGCTGGACAGCGCGGCCACCAGGATGGGATCCTGCCCCGCCGACTGCACAACGGACAGGTGCGTGGTGGTCTGCTGGTACAGGGCCACAAGCTCGTCGATCTCGGCACCGGAGAGCCGACGGCGCCGCTTCACCAGGTCGTCGAGCCGCCGCCATTCCGCCTCGTGCGCGGCGGCATAGACGGCGAGATCCACGTGCCCAGGCTAGAGGAACCCCGGTTCTCGAGGGTGCTGCCCGGGGGGACGGCCCCCTGGCCCCGCGCTGGCCCAAGGCCCCATTCCTCACCGGGCCTTGGGCCCATTAGCCTTGGTGCGGAGGTAATCGAGACATGGCCCGGGCATGAGAGAGCAGAGGCTGCCGTGGCTGAGGTCGTCACCGGCGAGGCTGTCGTCCTCGAGGTGCCGTGCGCCCGTTTCCCCAGCCGCCTGCTCGCCCTCGCCCTGGACCTGTTCATCCAGGTAGTCCTGCTGTTTATCCTCTTCCTGATCGTCGGGCTGGCGATCACCAACGACGGGGCGAACGAGGCCACGGCGGGCGCCGTCGCCCTCACCGTGACGGTATTCATCATCGTGGGCTACCCGGTGCTCTGGGAGACGCTGACCAGGGGCGGCTCCCCCGGCAAGTTCGCGCTGGGCCTGCGCGTGGTCGGCGACGACGGCGGGCCGGAGCGATTCCGCCAGGCGCTGGTGCGCGGGCTCGCCGCCGTGGTGGAGATCTGGCTTCTGCTCGGTTTCCCGGCGCTCATCTCATCTCTGCTGTCGGAACGGGGCAAGCGGCTCGGTGACCTGTTCGCCGGCACATTCGTGATCCAGCAGCGGTTGCCCGCCGCGCGGGCCGGGGCCGCGCTGCCTGCGGTGAGCCCGGAGCTGGCCTCCTGGGGTGCCCAGCTGGAGATGTCTGGTCTCACCGACCAGACGGCCGAAACGGCCCGCCGGTACCTGGCCCGCCTGCCCGAACTGACCCCGGCGGCACGGACGGAACTCGGCGACCGCATCGCCGCCGCGGTCCGCGCCCAGGTCAGCCCCGTGCCACCGCCGGGCACGCCGGTGATCGCCTACCTGAGCGCGGTCCTCGCCGAACGGCGCAACCGGGAGCACGCCCGGCTGATCACCACTCCGGCCGGCGCCGGAGCGGCATGGCGGCCGCCAGCGGGGGCACCAATCCAAGAGCCGACCGGTGCAGCACAGGAAGGAGAAGCGCCCAGGCACGAACCGCCCGCCGCAGCCGCGGGCGGGTTCGTTCCCCCGGCTTGACCATCGGGCCGGCAGGGGCACACCGCCGAGGATGTCTATGAGCGCAGCCACACCCCCGGACAGCGGGGCCGGCCCCGGCCAGACCGGCCCCGGGCCGGCCGGGGACGGCCCGGCGGAGACCCCGGCGCGGGGGCGGCGGCGGCGCTGGGCCCGCACCATGCTGGTGCTGATTGCCATCGGGGTGCTCGTCACCGTGGTCATCGTGGACCGGCACGCGCTCGGGCAGTCGCTGTCCGCGCTGGGTGGCCTGGACCCGCGGTGGTTCGTGCTGGCCATCTTCTGCGAGATCGTCTCGCTGGTGGCGTTCGGGCTTAGCCGCCGGCGGCTGCTGCGCGCGGGTGGCGATCAGGCCAGGTTCAGCTCGGTGATGGCGATCACCTACGCGGGGAACGCGCTGTCGATGTCGATACCGTTTGCCGGGGCTCAGCTGGCCGTGGTCTTCTCCTACCAGCAGTTCCGCCGCCGGGGGCTGGATCCCGCGATCACCGGGTGGGCCCTGGCCGTCTCGGCCATCGCATCGTCCTCGGCGCTCTCCATCGTGCTCGTCATCGGCGCGATCGCGGGCGGCGCGCCGCTGGCCACCGCGGCGGGGTTCTTCGGCGCCGCCGTGTTCGCGCTGCCCGGAATCACCGTGATCCTGGCGCTGCGCTACCCGCGGGTCAGGGCCCTCGCCAACGGCGCGATCGGCTGGGGCGTGGCGCTGGTGCGGCGGATCATCCACAAGCCGGGGCTCGACCCGGCCGTCCTGGAGGACTTCCTCCACGAGCTGGCCGGCATCCGGCTCCGCTGGCCCCAGTACGGTGAGGTGTTCGGACTGGCGGTGGTGAACTGGCTGGCCGACTGCGCCTGCCTGGCCTGCGCCATCAGGGCCACCGGCGAGCCGGTGCCATGGGCCGGGCTGGTGCTGGCCTACGGGGCCGGCGCGGTGGCGGGCAGCACCGGGGTGACCCCGGGCGGGTTCCTCATCGTGGAGGCCACCCTGACGGCGGCGCTGGCGGCGACGGGCATGGCGCCGGCCAGGGCGCTGGCCGCGGTGCTTGCCTACCGGCTGGTCAACTTCTGGATGATCCTGCTGGGCGGCGGGGTCACGCTCATCTACCTCCGGCTCCGGGGCAGCCGGGTCCGCCTCTTCCCACGCATCGACACCCGGCCCGGCGCTGACCAGGACGGCACCGCCGACCGCGCCGAGCCGTCCGCCGCCGACCACCCCGGCTAATACCTGCCACTCGCGCTGCGGAGCCTGCTGGCGCACGTGCTGGTTCGGTCAGTTATCCACGGGCCCCCGGATTGCTGCAGCGCAGCCACCGCCCCGAGGCTGGCTACCGGCTCGGCAGCGACCGCGGCAGCCCGAACCGGGGGAGCACGCTGTTGTCGAAGCGGGTCATGGCGCAGATCCGGTCGCCCGTGAGGGTGAGGACGTACAGGCCGGTCCCGTGGCGGATGCCGGCCGGGGCGCGCAGGTAGGCCCCGAACGCCGGCTGGCCGTCGGCTCGGGCGGGCGGCCCGCGGTCGCCCAGTTTCCCGGCGCCGCGGTGCCTACCTCACCGACGGCTCGGGACGATCCGGGCGAACCGCCGCCACCGGCGGCGCTGAGTGACAACACCAGCAACAAGGAGCAGAACCGTGGGAAAGATCGTTGTGAGCGACAATGTCACGCTGGACGGAGTCATCCAGGACCCGGCCGGTGACGAAGGCTTCAGGGCCGGCGGCTGGGTCGGCCTGATCAAGGACAGCCCCCAGCTCGGCAGGCTCGCGCTCGATGAGGCGCTGGGCGCCGAGGCCTGGCTGCTGGGCCGGCGGAGCTACGAGTGGTTCGCTGCGCGGTGGCCAGCCCGCAAAGGCGAGCTGGCGGACAGGTTGAACAGCCTGCCCAAGTACGTCGTGTCCGCGACCCTCTCGGAGCCCACGTGGAGCAACTCGACGGTGCTCAAGGGCGACGTGCTTCACGAGGTCTCAAAGCTGAAGCAAGAGCTCCACGGGGAAATCGTCGTCCCCGCCAGCTTCGGGCTCGTCCGCACGCTCATGGAGCACGACCTGGTCGACGAGCTGCGGCTGAAGATCTTCCCGGTCGTGCTCGGGGCCGGTGAGCGCCTCTTCGGCGAGACCAGCGACACAAAACCCATGCGCCTCCTCGACGCCCAGACCGTGGCGGGCGGCATCGCCTACCTCACCTACCAGCTCGTCCGAGGCGCCTAGCGCCGGTGGCACCGGCCCGCGCTGACGGGCAGAACGCCAGGCGGCGCCAGCCCGCGCTGACGGGCAGGCCGCCGGGCGGCGCCGTCAGGGGGCAGCGCGCCAGGAGTTCAGGTACTCGCGCTGCGCGTCGGTGAGCGCGTCGATCCGCGCTCCCGAGGACTCCAGGGTGAGCCGGGCGAGCTCCTCGTCGATGGGGGGCGGGACCTCGTGCACACCGGCGGGCAGCGTCGCGTGCTCGCGGGCCAGCCAGCGCAGCACCAGCGCCTGGCCGGCGAAGGAGACGTCCATGACCTCGGGCGGGTTCCCTTCGGCGGCGACCAGGTTGACCACGCGCCCCTCGGCCAGCAGCACCACGCGGCGCCCGTCGGGCAGTGTGTACTCGTCGGCGTGCGGGCGGACGTCGCGGGTCACCTTCACCGCCGCCTGGGCCAGCGCGGGCACGTCGATCTCGGCGTCGAAGTGCCCCGCGTTGGCGAGGATCGCGCCGTCCCGCAGGGCCGCCAGGTGCCCGGCCGCGACCACGTCCCGGGACCCGGTGACCGTGATGATCAAATCGCCCGCGGCGGCCGCCTCGGCCATGGGCAGCACCCGGTACCCGGACAGGACCGCCTCGAGCGCCCGCACCGGGTCCACCTCGGTGACGATGACCTGGGCGCCGAGCCCGCTGGCCCGGGCCGCGACGCCCCGCCCGCACGGGCCGAACCCGGCCACCACGACCGTCCGGCCCGCGAGCAGGACGTTGGTGGCGCGCATGACCGCGTCGAGGACCGACTGCCCGGTGCCCGCCGTGTTGTCGAACATCCGCTTGGTGGTGGTCGTGTCGGTCGCCACCATGGGGAACGCCAGCACCCCGGCCGCCGCCATCCGGCGCAGGCGCAGCACCCCGGTGGAGGTGGACTCGCAGCCTCCCCGCACGTTCGGCACCAGTTCCGGCCGCCCCGACAGCGTGTCCACCAGGTCCCCGCCGTCGTCGATGACCAGGTCCGGGGCTGAGTCGAGGGCGCGGTGGATGTGCTCGCCATAAGTGAGCGCATCCACGCCGGCCCGGGCGAACACATAGGTGCCCGCGGCCGCCAGGGCGGCGGCCACGTCGTCCTGGGTGGACAGCGGGTTGGAGGCCGCGAGGAAGACCCGCGCGCCGCCCGCCCGCAGCGCGCCGACCAGTCCCGCGGTCTCCGCGGTCACGTGCAGGCAGGCCGCGACGCTCAGCCCGGCGAACGGCTGCTCGCCGGCGTACCGCTCGGTGAGCAGCCGCAGCACGGGCATGCCCCGCTGGGCCCAGCCGATCCTGGCCCGCCCGGCCTCGGCCAGGCCCTCGTCCGCGATGTCGGAGGGCGGGGCCTGTTCGGCGCCAGGAGCCACGGCTCAGTAGCGGTAGTGGTCGGGCTTGTACGGCCCCTCCACCGGGACACCCAGGTAGCTGGCCTGCGCCTTGGTCAGCTCGGTGAGCTGGACGCCGAGCGCGTCCAGGTGCAGCCGGGCCACCTTCTCGTCCAGGTGCTTGGGCAGGGTGTGCACGCCGGCCCGGTAGTCCTGCGGCCGGGTGAACAGCTCCACCTGCGCGATCACCTGGTTGGTGAAGGAGTTGGACATAACGAAACTCGGGTGGCCGGTCGCGTTCCCCAGGTTGAGCAGGCGTCCCTCGGACAGGACGATCACGGCGTGCCCGTCGGGGAACACCCACTCGTCGACCTGGGGCTTGATGTTTTCCCTGCGGATGCCGGGCACGCGGGCCAGGCCGGCCATGTCGATCTCGTTGTCGAAGTGGCCGATGTTCCCCACGATCGCCTGGTGCTTCATCCCGCTCATGTGATCGGCGGTGATGACGTCCTTGTTCCCGGTGGCGGTGACGAAGATGTCCGCGGTGGCCGCCACGTCCTCGACCGTGGCGACCTGATAGCCGTCCATCGCGGCCTGGAGCGCGTTGATCGGGTCGATCTCGGTGACGATCACCCGCGCCCCCTGGCCGCGCAGCGACTCGGCGCAGCCCTTGCCCACATCCCCGTACCCGCAGACCACCGTGACCTTCCCGCCGATCAACACGTCGGTGGCCCGCTTGATGCCGTCGATGAGCGAGTGGC
>Ga0318496_10000615_pt1 | contig 12978 bp, 5 predicted proteins | sample GRESIP109b1f22_FD_203296 | JGI IMG/M metagenome (GOLD analysis project Ga0318496, IMG submission 203296) | Tropical soil microbial communities from Luquillo Experimental Forest, Puerto Rico - GRE.SIPMG.109b1f22 | ecosystem: Environmental > Terrestrial > Soil > Tropical forest > Bulk soil... | reverse complement strand
CAGCGCTTGATCTCGAGCCCACCGGCGTAGCCGCCGAGCGCACCGCCCGCCCGGACGACGCGGTGGCACGGGACCAGGATCGCCACGGGATTCTCGTGGTTCGCTCCGCCGATGGCGCGCGCCGCGCCCGGGGCGCCGACCGCTTCCGCCAGCTCGCCGTACGTGCGGACCTCGCCCCACGGGATCGCGACGAGCGCTGTCCAGACGGCGCGCTGGAACGGCGTGCCGCGGAGGTCCAGCGCAGGCAGCGTCGGCGGGCGGCCGGCGAAGTACGCGTCGAGCGCCGCGACCGCGGCGTCGACGTGGGCCCGGGCGCGCGCCGACGGGCCGGGCCGCGAGGGCCCGCGGTCGCCGAACGTCACGCCGAGGATGCCGTCGTCGCTCGCCTCGATGGCGAGGACGCCGATGGGGGAGCGGTAGCGGAGGCGGGCGGTCATGCTTCGAGTCTAGCGCGCCGCTGCCGCCGCGGGATCGCGCACCGGCGCGCCGGGGAGGCGCGCCGGTGCGCTCGGCGACGGTGTCAGTGACAGTGGAAGCAGGTGCTGGTGAACTGGGCAGTGACCTCGACGGTGCCGTTGACGTGCAGCGACGGGTTCGTGATCGCCGTCCCGGCCGCGTCGGCGTCAGGATGGCAGAGGTTGCAGTTGGACCCGCCGCCGTGCGATCCGGAGTGCCAGACGCCGTTCGCGGGCGGGTTTCCGTGGCACGACGCGCAGCTCGTCGGTCCGTCGCTCCACCGCGGAGCGGCCTTCGCCCCCGTGTAGCTGACGTAGACGGTCGCGTACGTGTCGCTTCCCCAGTCGTACACCTCGTACGTGTAAACGCCCGAGTAATTGCCGTGGCAGTAGGTGCTCGAGCACTTCCCCGTCGCGCTGTCCCACGCCGGCGCCGCTCCGCCGCTCGCCGCGAGCGCGCCCCACACCATCTGCGCCGCGCCGTCGACGTGCCCGGCCGAGAGCGCGTCTGCCGGCTTGGCGTGGCAGGCGGTGCAGTCGAGGGCGCTCGTCTTCGTCGCCTGGACGTGCGCCGTGTGCGCTCCGACGCGGAGCGCATCGGTCGCGTGGCCCCAGGTCCCCTTGGGCGGCGCGCCCGTCGGGTTCGCCACGCCGCCGTGGCACATGGTGCAGTTCGTCCGCCAGGCGGTGCCGTGGCAGGTCGCGCACGACGTCGTCGCCGTCCCGCCCACGCCGTCGAGGTTCGCGCCGTGACAGCTCCGGCATGCCTCGATCCCCGCGTTCACCGAGTAGGCGTGGAACCCATCGCTCGCCTGGTCCATCCAGCCGCCGGAGTGGCCCCCGGTCGCCTCGACGATGCCGTCGAGGTGCTTGCCGCCCGAGGCGGGCGGGATGACGTTCCCGCCCGCGTCCATCGTCTCCGCGTGGCACGAGACGCAGCCGGTGAGACCGGCCGACGTGCTCGGGTGCGGCGCAGGCGGCGGGACGTCGTGGCACTTCCCGCAGGCCGCCTCGCCCGCGCCGCCCGTCCAGACCGGCGGCGGACGCGCGGCGTTGCCGATGAGCGTCGCGCCGTGACAGTAGACGTTCGCGCAGGTCGCGGTCGCGCGGTCCCAGCGGGGCTGCGCGTTCGCCGTGAGGGCGACGCCGCCGAACGGCACCTCGGCCGTGCCGCCGTCGACGTGCCCGCCGGAGAGCGCGTCGGCCGGCTTCACGTGGCAGACGTCGCAGTCGTACGCAGGCGCGATCGCGCTCCCCTTCGCGTGCGCGTCATGCGCGCCGACGCGGACCGGATCGGCCTCGTTCCCCCACGTCGCGCGCGGCGGATAGCTCAGGTTCGCCACCTTGTCGCCGTGGCACATCGTGCAGCTCACCTTCCAGCTCGCGACGCCGGCCGGCAGGTTCACGTCGTGGCAGCTCGCACAGCTCTTCTTGGAGGCGCCGCCGGCGAGGTCCGCGCCGTGGCAGCTCTCGCAGGCCGCGAGCCCCGCGTTCGCGCTCACCGCGTGGAACGTCGGGCTCGCCTGATCCATCCAGGCGGCGTCGTGCGCGACGAGCAACACCGTCCCGTCGAGGTGGCCGCTCGTCACGTGACACCGCTGGCAGTCCGCGCGCGTCGCGTTCGCCGCGACCGCCGGGTGGTCCTGCGGCAGCGCCGACGCCGCGTGGCAGTCGACGCAGGCCTGCGGGCCGGCGTCCCAGGCGACCGTCTTCGCCGGCGCGCCCTTCGGGAAGTGGCAGGCGACGGTGCAGGTCGTGGCCACGCCGGCGCCGGCGAGCGCGATCGTACCGCCCGTCGTCGTCGTCCCGCCCGCGAACGTGTACGGCTTGTCGAACCCGAACGCCGCGCCCGTCGGATGGCACGTCGAGCAGGCGAAGAGGTTCAGGTGCCTCGAGTGGACGCCCGTGTCGGGGCAATTCGCCCCGGACGAGAGCGCGTGCGACGCCTTCCTCGGCGCGCCCGCCGCGGGCGCCGGCTGGCCCCCGCCGCACGCCGACGCGAAGAGCACCAGCGCCGCGACCGCGAGCGCCGACACGGACGTGCTCACCCTGGTTCCGCGCGTACGCATCATCGACGTCACCTCGTGACGGAGCTCCGGAGAGCTGCTCTCGATCTGGATCGGCATCGCGTCCCTCACCACGTCTGGCTCCCGTGGCAGCTCGAGGTGCAAGTCCGCGTCGACGGGTTGTACGTCCGCAAGCTGTTGCCGATCTGCTTGATGCCGTCGACGTGCGTCGCCTTCACCACGGCGCTGTTCGTGTACCCGACCCCGTGGCAGTCGCCGCATGGCCGGCTCGAGTGCGAGCCGACGCTGGTGTGCTTCCCGGTCGCCGGCGGGTTGCCGTGGCACGAGGTGCAGCCGACCTGCGTCGTGCTGGTCCAGCTCACGGTCGCGCTCGTCCCGCCCGTGAACTTGCCGTGGCAGTACGTCGACGCGCAGGTCGCCGATGTCGCGCTCGAGCGCGTGTAGACGGGGGTCACGCCCCCGGTCTTCGCCAGCGCGCCGAAGGCCACCTCGGCGATCCCGTTGCCGTCGATGTGCGCGGCGTCGGTGATGACGCTCGCGGTCCGGGCCGGATGGCACTGCCCGCAGGCGATCGCGTTCGCGATGGTGGTCGTCTGGTGCGAGGCGTGGACGCCGACCGACACGTTCGTCGTCACCGTCCGTCCCTGGATGTCGACCGGCGGGCTCTGCACCCCCGTCGTCCGGTTGCCGTGGCAGAACGTGCAGTTCGTGTCCCAGGTCGCGAATCCCGCGGTCGCATGGCACGTCTTGCAGGACTGGGCGGTCCCGCCGACGCCGTCGAGGTTCGCGCCGTGACAGCTCTTGCAGCCGGAGAGGCCGGTGAGGTTCACCTGGTACCCGTGCTGCGCCTTGTCGGCGAAGCCGGCCGGGTGCGGGCTCTTCGCCTCGACCTTGCCATTCACGTGGAGCGCGAGGTTGACGCTCGTCGACGTGTAGCCGTCGTGGCAGCTCCCGCACGCCGTGCTCGAGGAGTGAGGGGCCGGCGGCGGGTTCCCGTGGCAGGTGCCGCAGGCGTCCTGCGTGCCGTCGACCTTCGTCCAGCTCGGGGCGGTGAGCGTGCCGCCGGCGGCCAGCGTCGCGCCGTGGCAGTAGGTGGATGCGCAGGTCGTGCCGTTCCAGACCGGGACCGCGCCGCCGGTGCGGGCGAGCGTCCCCCAGGCGAGCTCGACGACGCCGCTCTCGTGGCTGGTCGAGGCCGGGACGACGTGGCACTCGCTGCACGCGACCGGGCCGGCGAGCGTGCCGCCCTGGAGGTGCGCCTGGTGCGCGCCGACCGCGCGGGTCGTCGTGGCGGTCTCACCGTGCGTGCCGGCCGGCGGAGCCGCGTTCGTGCCCGTGCCGTGGCAGGACGTGCACGTGAGGATGACGTCGACCGTGCCGTTCACGTGCGAGGCGAGATCGACGCTCGTCCCGGTGTAGCCGGGGTGGCAGGCGCCGCAGTCCGCGCTCTGCGCGTGCGGCGCGGGCGGCGGCACGCCGTGGCAGCTGCCGCACGCCGCCTGCGTGCCGTCGACCTTCGTCCAGGTCGGCGCGTTGAGCAGGTTCCCGCCCACGAACTGGCCGTGGCAGTACGTCGCCGAGCACGTCGCGGTGGCGCGATTCCAGGCGGGGGCCGCGCCGCCCGTCGTGGCGACGCCGCCGAACGCGACCTGGGCGGTCCCGTCCTCGTGGCTCGCGGACGTCGGGACCACGTGGCACGAGGCGCACGCGACCGGGCCGGCGAGGGCGCCGCCCTGGAGGTGCTGCTGGTGCGCGCCGACCGCGAGCTCGGTGGTGAGCGACTCACCGCGGGTGCCGGAGGGCGGCGCCGCGTTCTGGGCCGAGCCGTGGCAGGCGTTGCAGGCGGCCGGGGAGATCTGGACCTGGCCGTCGACGTGCGCGGCGAGGTTCACGGTCGTCGCCGTGTAGCCGTCGTGGCAGCCGCCGCAGTTCGCGCTCTGCGAGTGCGGCGCCGGCGGCGGGACGCCGTGGCAGGTGCCGCAGGTGGCCTGGGACGGGCCCTCGTTCCAGCTCGGCGCGTGGTTCGTGCCCCCCGCCCCGAGCGTCGCGCCGTGGCAGTAGGTGTTCTGGCAGGTGAAGGTCGCGAGCTCGAACACCGGGCTCGCGCCCTGGAGGACGGCGCGGCCGGAGAACGTGTTCACCACGACGCCGTTCGCGTGGTCCAGCGTCGTCGGGACGACGTGGCACTCGGCGCAGGCCGCGGGCCTGGCGATCGCGCCCGCCGAGGCGTCCTTGTTCAGGTGCATGACGTGCGCGCCGACCGCGCGCGTGGTCTCCTCGGTCTCGCCGCGCGTCCCGAGCGGCGGCGCGGACTTCGCCTGCGGGTCCGCGTTCGCGAGGAGCGTACGGGCCTGGTCGCCGTGGCAGCTCTGGCAGCCGTAGGTGCCCACCCCGCCGCCGCCGACCTGGACGGCGCCGTCGTTGTGCGTGCCGTCCGAGACGACCTGGTTCTGCGCGTTCACGGTCGTCGAGTGGCAGCCGTAACAGTTCTGGTCCTGCGGGTGCGTGCCGCCGGCGCGCGTCGAGCTCGGCGGGAATCCGTGGCAGCTCTCGCAGCCGTGGCCGGAGATGTCGAGCGTACCGTTGTTGTGCGTGGCGGTGAGGACGCCGCTCGAGGTCATGCTGGGGTGGCAGTCCTGGCAGGAGCTCTGCTGCGGGTGCGGGAGGGGCGGCGGGTAGCCGTGGCAGTTCCCGCAGTTCGGGGTCACCGGGCTCCGCTGGCCCCAGCGCTCGCTCCCGTGGCACGAGCCGGTGCCGCCGCCGCACGTCGCCGTCGCCCGGTTGTAGAAGGCGAACGGCACGTCCACGACGCCGCTCATGTGCGTCGCCGTGTTGACCGTCGTCGTCGAGTAGCCCGTCCCGTGGCAGCGGCTGCAGGCGTACTCCTTGTGCTCGTAGTGCTCACCCGACGCGGGCGGCACGCCGTGGCACTGGTTGCAGCTCTGCCGGGCCGCGGAGCCGCTCCGGCCCCAGTACTCGGAGCCGTGGCAGCCGACGTTGCTGCACGTGTGCGTCGACGCGTTCCAGCCGTTGAGCGTCACGTCGATGACGGCGTTCCGGTGGAGGGCCTTGTTCTCGCTCGTGGACGTGTAGCCGGCGTGGCACTTGTCGCAGGTGATGTGCTCGTAGAGGTGCTCGTAGTGCGCGCCCGTGTTCGGCGGATCGTCGTGGCAGCTGTTGCAGCCCGAGGGGAAGTCGGAGATCCCGTTCACGTGCGTCCACTTCCGGACGCTCGTCTGCGTGTAGCCCGGGTGGCAGCGGATGCAGTCCGCGTCCTGCGGGTGCGGCGCCGGCGGCGGCACGCCGTGGCAGCTCCCGCACGTCACCGGCTTCGGGTTCACCCAGTTCGGCTCGTGATCCGTGCCGCCGCGGTTCAGCGTCGCGCCGTGGCAGTAGGTGTTCTTGCAGGTGTTCCCGTCGAAGGTCGGGTTCGCGCCGCCCATCTTCGCGAGGCTGCCGAACGTGAGCTCGGTCACGCCGTTCGAGTGGTCGGTCGTGGTGGGGACGACGTGGCAGTACTTGCACTTCGCGGGGAGGGAGAGGCTGTTCCCGCGGTTCACGTGGGCCTGGTGCGAGCCGACCGAGCGCGAGGCGACGTCGGTCTCGCCTCGCGACCCGTACGGCGGGGCGGCGATGGCGTTCGGATCCGCGCCCATCGTGAGCACGCGGCTGTCATCGCCGTGGCAGGACGAGCAGGTGAGGTTCTCGGACTCCACCTTCCCGTTGATGTGCGTCGCGAGGTTGACGCTGGTCATCGTGTAGCCGGGATGGCAGTTCTCGCAGATCGCCGTGTGCGGGTGTGGCGCCGGCGGCGGCGTGGTGTGGCAGCTGCCGCAGGTGACCTGCGAGACGCCGCCGGTCCAGAGCGGGGCGGTGTTGAGGCCCCCGCCGCGGAGCGTCGCGCCGTGGCAGTAGGTGTTCTGGCAGGTCGCCGTGGTCGCGTCGTAGGCCGGCACCGCGCCGCCCGTCGCGGCCTTGCCCGTGAGCGCGACCTGGACCGTGCCGTCGGCGTGCGTCATGTCCGTCGGGACCACGTGGCACTCGGCGCACGCGACCGCCGGGCCGAGCGTGCCGCCCGCGAGGTGGGCCTGGTGCGCGCCGACGGCGCGCGCGCTCGGGTCCTGCTCGCCATGCGTCCCGGAGGGCGGCGCGGCGTTCGTCGCCGAGCCGTGGCAGGAGGAGCAGGTGAGCGCCTTCACGTCGGGGACGCCGTTCACGTGCGTCGCGAGGTTCACGCTCGTCTGCGTGTAGCCGTCGTGGCAGCTGCCGCAGGCGGGGTTCTGCGGGTGCGGGGCCGCGGGCGGGAGGCCGTGGCAGGTGCCGCAGGCGGCCTGCGTGCCGTCCACCTTCGTCCACTTGACCGCGTTGAGCGCGGCGCCGCCCGGGAACTGGCCGTGGCAGTAGTTCGTGCAGGTCGCCGTCGCGCGATCCCAGCTCGCCTGCGCGCCGCGCGCGGTCGTGAGGGGCCCGTACGCGATCGAGGCCACGCCGTCCGAGTGAGTCATGACCGTCGGGACGACGTGGCACTCCGCGCAGGCGATCGGGTTGGACAGCGCGCCGGCGGCGAGGTGCGCCTGGTGGGCGCCGACGGCGAGCTCGGTCGTGAGCTGCTCGTTGCGCGTCCCGCGCGGCGGCGCGTCGTTCGCGGCCGAGCCGTGGCAGGAGCTGCACGTGGGGTTCGCGACGTCGAGCTTGCCGTCGATGTGGATCGCCGGGTCGACGGAGGTCGGGCCGTAGCCGGGGTGGCACTGGCCGCAGTCCGGGTTCTGGGCGTGCGGCGCGGGCGGCGGAGAGCCGTGGCAGGCGTTGCAGGCGCGGTCGGTCCCGTCCGCGCGCGTCCAGATCGGCGCCTTCGCGGCCCCGCCCCCGAGGGTCCCGCCGTGGCAATAGGTGCCGTTGCAGGTGGCGGTGGCGCGATCCCAGGCGGGCGGCAGCGCCACGCGCGCGCCGAGGCCGGTGATCTTCACCGTCGCGGTGGTCCCATCCGCGTGGCCGGGTGAGAGCGCGTCGGTCGGGACGACGTGGCAGTCCACGCACGCGACCGGCTTCGCGAGCCCATGCGTCGCGCCGAGGTGCGCCGCATGCGCGCCGACGCGAACGGCGTCCGCGGAGTTGCCCCAAGTGGCCTTGGGGGGCGCGCCGTTCGAGCCCGCCGCCCCGTGGCACATCGTGCAGTCGGACTTCCAGCCCGCGCCGTGGCACGGCGCGCACGAGACGGAGACGCCGCCGCCGACGCCGTCGAGCGCCGCGCCGTGGCAGGCGGCGCAGCCGGCGAGGTTCCGGTTCGCGGCGATCGCGTGGAACCCGGCGCTCGCCTGATCCATCCACTCGACGGCGTGTCCGTCGGCCGACCTCGTGCCGCACGGATGGCAGACATCACAGGTGAAGCCCTTCGACTCGTAGAGGGCGTGCGCGGGCGAGCCCGGGCCGGCGACCAGCCCCGCTGCCGCAGTGCGCGGCGCGTCCGTGTGCGCGCGCTCGCCGCGCTGCGCCCTCGAGTCGCAGGCGGACGCGACGAGCACGAGCGCCAGGACCGCGAGCGGCGCGACCCTGCTGCGGAGGGCGGACGGAGAGTGCAGCGAAGACGCCGCCGCGCGGGTGCGTCGCGTCGTGTGGGGCACGGGTACGCCTCCTGGCGCGGAGGCGGACCCGCCCCCGCGTCAATCACCGAAGGTGAGGATGTGTGCGCCCGCACTCTAAGGAGATCGAAGCAGGGGAGCTTGATGATTGTCACAATCGCACGCGGCAAAGCGCCGCCGGACCCATTTTGCGGATCCGTGAACTGCACCGTTCGTGCGGTTGACCTATCGTGACGTGGCCGTGGAAGTGCGCGTCTCCGCCGCACCCTCCCGGCCCGCGAACCGCGCGAGCACCTCGGCGATCTCCGCGTTCACCTGGCGGAGCAGATCCTGCTTCTCGCGGAACGGGAGGAACGCGCTCTTGAAGCCCTGCACCAGCACGGTGCAGAGGTCCTCGAGCGTGAAGCCCATCCGCTCGTGCGCGATGCGGAGCTCCTTCGTGATGGTCGTGTCCGTGATGAGCCGGTTGTCCGTGTTGATCGTCACCCGGAGCCCGAAGTCGAAGTAGAACTTGAGGGGGTGGTTCTCGAAGTCGGTCACCGAGCGCGTCTGCACGTTGGACGAGGGACAGAGCTCGAGCGGGATGCGGTGGTCGTTCACGTAGTTCAGCAGGTCGCCGTTCTCGCGCAGCCGGACGCCGTGACCGATCCGGTGCGCGCCGCACTTGTGGACCGCCTGGGCGATCGAGTCGGGGCCGTACGCCTCGCCCGCGTGGATCGTCACGTTGACGTTGTTGTCGAGGATGAGCTGGATCGCCTCGCGGTGCTCGCGGGCGGGGTGGCCCTCCTCCGCGCCGGCGAGGTCGAAGCCGACCACGCCGAGCCCCTTGTAGGCGACGGCGAGCTCGGCGAGCCGGACCGACGTCTGCGGGTCCATGTGGCGGATGCCGCAGATGATGACGTGCGACTTGATGCCGGTCTCGCGCTTCGCGGCCCTGAGCCCCTCGAGGACGGCGTCGACGATCGTCGTGGGCTTGAGCCCCTTGCGCGTGTGGAGCACCGGCGAGTAGCGCACCTCGAGGTAGCGGACGTTCTCGGCGGCGCAGTCGAGCGCGAGCTCGTGGGCGGCGCGGAAGAGCGCGTCCTCGGTCTGGAGGACCGAGAGCGTCACGTCGAAGCCCAGGAGGTAGTGCTCGAGCGACTGGCACTGGATGCCCATCGAGATCGCCTTCGCGAGCCCCTCCGGCGTATCGGCGGGGAGGCGGACGCCCTGCTGCTGCGCGAGCTCGAGGATCGTCCCGAGCCGGAGCGAGCCGTCGAGGTGGCAGTGCAGGTCGGTCTTCGGGAGGGCGCGGAGGAGCTCGTCGGTGACGGGGAGAAGGGGGCGAAGGTCGGGGCGCGCGGGCATGGGGGAAGTGTAACGCCCGTGCAGTCCCGTGAACGCGCCCGAGCCCGAGCCCGAAAGGCCGGGCGCGGGCGCGGGCTCGTTCACGGCCTCGGGTGTTCCTCGCGACCCCAGGACCGAGGCGCCCTAGGCGGGTCTAAGAAACCTCGCGAGCACCCGCTTCTCGCCCGCCTCGTCGAAGAACACGGTCACCTTCGCGCCGCCGCCCACCCCCTCACACGCCATCACGGTGCCCTCGCCGAGCGAGGGGTGGGCGACGCGCGCGCCGCGGGCGAGCCCGCTCTCGGCGTCGGCGCGCTGGTCGAACGAGTAGTCGACGGTCGGGCCGGACGAGGCCGGTCGGCCGCGCGGTGCGGGCTCGATGCGGCCGTCATCGGTGTCGAGCTCGATGTGCGGCTCCCCCTCGAGCGCCCCCGGCGCGCGGCGGATGATGGGAGCGCGCGCCTGCGGCGGCGCCTCGTGCGCGCGGGCGGCGCGCGCCACCGCCTCGCCGAAGAGCTCGGGGGGGAGATCGCGCAGGAACCGCGACGGCTCCATCTGCCGGTACGACGGCCCGCCCTCGCCGTAGCCGATGCGGCGGCGGGCGAGGGCGAGGGTGAGCCGCTGCTTCGCGCGGGTCATCCCCACGTAGCAGAGCCGCCGCTCCTCGTCGTCCGCCTCGGCCCGCTCCGCGGGGCCGTCGTCGGACCAGGGCCGCTCGTAGGGGAGCGTGCCATCCTCCATGCCCGCGAGGAACACCGCCTCGAACTCGAGCCCCTTCGCGGCGTGCAGGGTCATGAGCGAGACGCGCCCTTCCGGAGTCTGCTGGTCCGCCTCGCCGAGGAGCGCGATCTGCTCGAGGAAGCGCGCGAGCGGCGGCGGCCGGACCTCCTCCGGATCGCGCGGCGGCGGCTCGCCGAGGAGCGACTCGTCGAACTCGCGGGCGGCGGCGACCAGCTCGACCAGGTTCTCCGCCCGCTCCGCCGCCTCGTCCGTGTGCTCCTCCTCGAGGCGCGCCAGGAGGCCGGAGCGCTTCAGCACCTCCTGGACCGCGACGCCCGCGTCGAGCCCCGGCACGTCCGCCGACAGGCCGGCGACGAGCGCGTGGAACTCGGAGAGCGCCCGGCGGGCGGCGGGCTTCAGCTCCTGGACCGCGTCGCGGTCGGCGATCGCCTCGAAGAGCGAGACGCCGCGCGCAGCGGCGTGGCCGCGCAGCCGCTCCACCGTCTTCTCGCCGATGCCGCGCGGCGGCCGGTTCACGACCCGCTCGAGGTCCACGTCCGAGGCGGGCGAGAGCGCGAGGCGGAGGTACGCGGCCGCGTCCTTCACCTCGGCCCGATCGTAGAAGCTCGTGCCCCGCACGATGACGTACGGGATCCGGGCGGTGCGGAGCGCGCCCTCGATCGGGCGCGACTGGGCGTTGGTCCGGTAGAGGACGGCGATCTCCTCGCCCGCCGTGCCGCGCGCGCGCTCGCTGGCGATGGCGCGGGAGATCCGCTCCCCCTCGTCGTGCTCGTCCTGGCCCACGATGAGCGCGAGCGGTGCGCCCGCCTCGGCCTCGGTCCAGAGCCGCTTCTCGCGCCGCCGGCGCGCGCGGGAGATCACCGCGTGGGCGGCGTCGAGGACGTTCCGCGTCGAGCGGTAGTTCTGCTCGAGCTTCACGACGCGCGTGCCGGGGAAGTCCTGGTCGAAGCCGAGGATGTTCGACACGTCCGCGCCGCGCCAGCGGTAGATGGCCTGGTCGTCGTCGCCCACGACGCAGACGTTCCGCTTCTCGCCAGCGAGGAGCTTCAGGAGGCGGTACTGGGCGGGGTTCGTGTCCTGGAACTCGTCCACGAGCAGGTGCCGGAAGCGCTGCGCCCAGCGCCTGCGGAGCGCCTCGTCCTGCTCGAGCAGGCGCACCGGGCGGACGAGGAGATCGCCGAAGTCGACCGCGCCGGCCCGCGCGAGCGCCCGCTCGAACCGGGCGTAGACCTCCTTCGCGAGCGAGCCCTCGACGTCGTACTCGCCGACCTTCACCTCGTCCGGGAGGAGGGCGACGTTCTTCCACCGGTCGATCCGGGTGAGCGCCTGGCGCGCGGTGAGCGGCTCGCCGTCCTCGACCTTGAGCTCCTCGAAGATGCGCTTCACGACCCGGAGCTGGTCGTCGTCGTCGTAGATCGCGAACGAGGGCGGGAGGCCGGCGCGCGCCGCCTCGCGCCGGAGGAAGCGCGCGCCGAAGGCGTGGAAGGTCTGCACCCACAGCTCGTTCGCCTGTGGGCCGAGCAGGCCGAGGAGCCGCTCCTTCATCTCGCCCGCCGCCTTGTTGGTGAAGGTCACGGCGAGCACGTGCCAGGGCGCGACGCCGAGATCCTGCACCAGCCGCGCGATGCGGTGGACGATGACGCGCGTCTTCCCGGACCCGGCCCCCGCGAGCACGAGGAGCGGCCCCTCGCCGTGCAGCACGGCCTCGCGCTGCGCGTCGTTCAGGCCTTGCACGAGCGGATCGGACATCGGGGCTGGGAACATAACCGATGGCGCGGCGCGGCCGCGCCGGTCAGCGTCCCTCGAGGCTCGCGGCCGTGCGTGAGGCCTTCCGCGCGGGCCGGCGCGGCGGAGGGTACCGGTACTCGGTCTCGGTCCGATCGACCAGCTCGACGACGGGCGCTGCGTCGTCCGCGGCGCGGGGCGCGGCGCGCACGGCGCGCGTCCAGACGACGCGGCGCGGGAGGAGCGTCGCTGGCTCGGTCACGAGCAGGAGCTCGTCCTCGATCGAGAGCTCGGCGGCACGATTCACGGCCCTGGAGCCCGCGAGCCGCGGCAGGAGCGCGCGCGCAGCGGCGGGCAGGACCTCGGGATCGGGCGTGGACCGGAGCGTGATCTCGACGCAGCGGAGGGCGCGCTCGCCCGCGCTGCACGGCACGCGACGCCGCACGGAGAACTCCTGGTCGTAGGTGACCGTCGCGCCGGCGCCGAACGGCAGCTCCCGGTCCGCCTTCATCACGTACCGCACCCCGAGCTCGAGGTCGGCGCCGGTCCAGAACCCGACGGCGAGGTTCCAGGCCTCCCGGGCCTGGGCGCGCGCGGCGCCCTCGGCCGCGTCGAGCGCGCGGGCGCGCTGGTCCTCCGAGAGCTCCTCGGCGGCGAAGAGCGTCTCCAGCGCGGGCCGGAGCGCCTCCGTCCGCTCGAGCCGGAGCAGCTCGCCTTCCGGAGAGACGACCTGTACGACCTCTCCCGACGCGCGCACGAGCGCCGCGACCGCGTCCTTCGGCCCCGGCGCGGGGGCGTCGCCCTCCCAGCGCGTCCGGGCCGTCGCGATCGCGAGCGCGCCGTCCTCGCGCCGCTCCGCGCGCCGGGTGAAGCGCGTCGTCGTCACGACCGGCCGCTGCCCGGAGCGAAGCCGCGTCCGCCGCTCGACCGCCTCCGCCTCGACGGACGCCGGCCAGTCGAAGCGGAGCCGGACCAGATCGGCGTCATCGACCGAGTCGGCGCCCGGGTCGGGAGCGGCGGCCGGCGCGGCGCCCGCCCGCCCTCCTGCCACGGCGAGGGCGACGATGAGGGCGGGCGCGAGCATCGGGCGCGCAGGCTACCACGTCACGAACTCCCCGCTCGCCG
>Ga0318496_10000612_pt1 | contig 13006 bp, 12 predicted proteins | sample GRESIP109b1f22_FD_203296 | JGI IMG/M metagenome (GOLD analysis project Ga0318496, IMG submission 203296) | Tropical soil microbial communities from Luquillo Experimental Forest, Puerto Rico - GRE.SIPMG.109b1f22 | ecosystem: Environmental > Terrestrial > Soil > Tropical forest > Bulk soil... | reverse complement strand
CCGACTCCCGGAAGCTGAAGGCCGGGTCCAGCGGCGGAAGTGACGCGCCGAAGAAGAGCCGGCGCTGCACGCGCGTCATCAGCGGCGAGCGCAGGATGAGCGGGATCGCCCTCTGGACCGCACGCTCGACGAGCGGAGAGCGGATCGCCTGCCCGAGCAGGACCCCCTGAGCCCCGAGCTGGAAGCGATGCAACGTACGGACGTCGTCCGCGCGAAGCCGCTGGACCTCGCGCAGGACGTCGCGGCCGATCGGGCCGCGTCCACAGTGCGGGTAGAGCACCTGGGCGGCGGCCGCGGCGTCGGCGAGGGCGACGTTGACGCCGATGGCGCCGGCCGGGCTCATCGTGTGCGCGGCATCGCCGATGAGAAGGAGCCCGTCGCGGGCCCACTCGCGCAGCAGACGAATCGTGCCCTCGAGGGGAACGAAGGGCTTGAAGTCCGAGAGGGAATCGGCGAATTCGCCGAGGACCGGGTCGAAGCGTCGCACGCGCTCGGCGACCGCCGCCACGCCTTCCTCGCGCCAGCGCTTCCACTCGCCGATCCGCACGTAGAGGCCGGCCTGGATGTGGTGCGGATACTTGGGCAGCATGAGGCCCCGCACGCTTCCCACCGACACGTAGAAGGTGCTCGACCAGCCCGGCGGGCGCTCGCTCGTGAACCAGATGACGTCGAAGTCGTGGTGCTCGTACTCGGCCTCGAAGCCGCCGAGGCGCGCCAGGGAGGAGTAGCGGCCGTCCGCGCCCACCACGACGTCAGCGAGGATCTCGAACGGCTCGCGGCCGTGACGGAGCCCGCGCACACCGATCACCGTACCCTTCTCTTCGAGTACGCCGGTGACCTTGGCGCCCATCCAGCACCGGAACGACGGCAGCCCGCCGGCCAGTCGACAGAGCGCCGACAGGAAGATCGGCTGGGGCATCCAGATCGCATAAGGGTAGCGACGCGAGATCCGCTCGAACGCGAGCTCGCCCACCTCACGGCCGTCCATGCGGACCTTCCCGACCTCGAGGAGCGAGTGGGGCTGGTCCAGAACGTACTCGAGCAGTCCCAGCTCGTCGAGAAGGCGGGACGTGCTCGGATGGAGCAGCTCACCGCGAAACTCTCGCTCGAAGTCCTCGTGCCCCTCGAGCAGCAGAACGTCGACGCTCCGCTTCGCGAGCAGCAGACCGAGCATGAGCCCTCCCGGTCCTCCGCCCACGATGCACGCGTTCGCGCGGGCCATCGCCACGGCTCCCACGCTCTCACCGTACCAGCGGGCGCCAATCCATCGGCGCGCTGGCTCGCCCGGCGCGAGCGTCGGCGGCAGCAGGCCGGATCGACGGGGCGCGGGAGGTATATAGTGCGTCGTTGTGGACTGGCGTCCGCTCGGCTTCGGTTGCACCCTCGCGTTGAGTCGGTTCGCGCGCTGGCTGTATCGGGGACGGCGCCCCCACGTCCTGGCTCGCGGGGTCAATCGAGTCGCCGCCGCCGTGTTCGCCCGTGGCGTGGCCCCGGACTATCTCGTCACTCTGGACGTGCGAGGTCGCCGCTCCGGGCGGACGATCTCGTTGCCCCTCGTGATGGCGGTCCTCGACCGGCAGCGCTACCTCGTGTCGAATCTCGGAAACAAGGCCGCGTGGGTGCACAACGTGAAGGCCACTTCAGGCCGCGCGGTCCTGCGCCACGGCCGCACCGAGCACGTGCGGCTCGAGGAATTCGCGATCGACCGGCGCGCGCCCATCCTGAAGGCCTATCTCAAGCGCGCGCCCGGCGCGCGACCGCACATCCCGGTCGACAAGGACGCGTCGCTCGACGAGTTTGCGGCGATCGCGTCCGAGATTCCCGTGTTTCGCGTTCTCCACAGCGGCGACTCCCGGTAGGCGATGACGAGCCAGGAGACGATCGAGCGGGGTCCGCTGCGCGTCGCCATCGTCGGCGCCGGACCGTCGGGCGCCGCCCTGGCGATTCTGTTGAACCGCCAGGGGGCCGACGTCACGCTCTTCGACGACGTGCGGCGCCCGTCGCTACTGGTCGGGGAGTCGCTCATTCCGGCCGTCGTCCCGATCCTGCGCCGCCTCGGGGTCGAGCAGCAGGTCGCGAGCTTCAGCTGCCGCAAGCCCGGCGCGACGTTCGTCTGGTCGGCCTCGGATCAGGTCCGCGTGGCGTTCGATCGGTTCGCCCCCGCGGTCTTTCCGTACGCCTACAACATTCCGCGGCCGCGATTCGACGAGGCGCTGCTCGTAGAAGCCGTCGCCACCGGCGTGGGCGGGGTGCCGGCCCGGGCGCACCTGCAGCGCGCTCGCGGAGATGGAGCCCGCGCCGAGCTCGTGCTCGCGCCCGAGACCCTGGCGGCGGCGCCGGCGCTCGGAGGTCGCCAGCCCGATCTCATCGTCGACGCCACGGGCCGCGCTCGCCACGTCGCTCGCCTGCTCGACATTCCGGCGCGAGTCGGCCCCCGCAAGGACGTCGCCCACTTCGCCCACTTCGAGGGATTCCGCTGGCCCGAAACGGCGGGGCAGGTACTCGTCAACCGCGGGCGAGCGGGCTGGAGCTGGTGCATTCCGCTTCGGGACCGGCTCTCGATCGGGATCGTGCTCGGCCAGGACGACGCGGCCGGTCTCGGGCGCGCTCCCGAGGAACGGCTGGCGCGCGCGATCGCGGGGGACGACGCGCTCTCGTCCATCGCCGGCGGAGCGCGGCGCGTGACACACGTCGCGACCTACCTCAACTACCAGCTGATCTCCGAGCGGGGCTACGGCCGCGGCTGGGTCATGGCCGGCGACGCGTTCGGCTTCGTCGACCCCATGCTGTCGCCCGGGGTGTTCCTCGCGCTTCGCTCGGCCGAGCTCCTGGCGGACGGCCTGGCGCCCTGGCTCTCGCGTCGCGAGATTCCGTCGCCGGACGAGCTCGAGCGGGTGATGGCGGCCTACGCGCGCGTCCAGTCCGCGATGCTCGCCGCCTGGCTGGAGCTGGTCTCCTATTTCTACGACGGGCGCGTCGCCGCGCTGATGCGGGCCGGCCGGACCTGGAATGCGGCGGGATCGGGCCTGCTCAAGCGCGCGCTGGATTCGCACGTCGCGCGCCATGTGGGTTTGCTGGCCAGCGGGGCGGCGACGACGGCGCGCTACAGTCGCGGTCTCCTGAGATTCCTGGGGCGCCACGCGTTGCGAGGGGTCGACCCGGCCGAGCTCGCCATCCGCTGACGCCCGGGGACGGCGAGAACGGCACGCGCTCTAGGCGGTGACTCCCGGAACCTTCTTCAGCGGGCCGCCGAGCGCCTGGATCACCGCGGCGACGTTCGGATCGGGCGTGTTCATCGGGAGCACGCAGCCCGGACCCACGATGAGCCCGGTACCGTCGGTCTGAGCGATCGCGTCGCGCGCTTCGCCCACCGCCTGCTCGGCCGTGCCGTCCCGGAGGGTCTTCCACTGATTCAGGCCGCCGATCACCGCTCCCGGCACCTTCGTGCGCGCGTCCCGCAGGGACGGCGGCGTCGCGCGGTCGTCCCAGTTCCACGCATGGCCCGGCAGAGTGGCCAGCCGGTCGAACATCAGCTCGTTGCCGTGGCAGTGGATGATCGTCAGGCTCGAGCGAGATTCGATCGACTCGAGAAACCGACGATCGTAGGGCTCGCCGAACCGCGCATACTCCTCCTCGGAGTGGACCGACCGGCTGGCCGCCTGGATCGAGTAGAAGATGCCCGACACGCCCTCGGTGAGCGCCAGATCGGCGAACTTGATGAGCGTCTCGGTGATGGCCTCGAGCGCGCCGGTAACCGCGTCGGGATGCTCGCGCAGATCGCGCGGCAGGCGGTCGCCCGAGAGCTTCTTCGCCAGCGAGAGTGGTGAGAAGAGCGTCGGGACCACGGGGGCGTCGCCGATTCGCCGATCGAAGCCGAGGCGGATGATCGTCTCGATCTCCTCGGCGTAGCCGGGCGCGGCGCCCGGATCGAGCGCGCGGATCTTCTTCCAGTCCTCGGGCGCGCGCACGGCGCAGCTGGCGCACGGGCGATGGCCATCCTCACGCACGGCGTCGCCCTCCACGCACCCCCACGCTTCCACGGCGTAGGCGCCGCGCGGCGTGATCTTGAGGAAGTCCGAGCCGTAGCGCTCGTGGAACCGGAGCGTGGCCTGCGCCAGGCCGGCCGGCGAGTGGTCGACGCTCGGAAAGTGACGCCACACGGCGTAGGGCACGCGATCGACCGGCTGCCGATCGATCGCCGCCAGGACCCGTTCACGTCGACTCATCTGCTTCATGCGCGGAGCACTCCGTCGCTCAGGACCGACTCACCGCGCTCGTCGATCGCGTCGAACGCGAGCAGATCGCCCGCGCGCCCGCGGCCGCGCACCGTGAGGGTCGATGGCATGTAGACCAGCCCGGTGAAGCGCACAGCGATCTCCTTGACGCGCGCCGGGTCGCCGTCGAGGTCTTCGCGGATCACCTGTGACACCGCCAGGGCGAGGGTCGCCGAGCCGTGGAGGATCGGCGCCGCCAGCCCGGCCGAACGGGCGACGGCGACGTCGGTGTGAATCGGGTTCCAGATGCGGGCACACTCCGAGTAGACGTGAGCGGCGCGCGCGCCGACGGAGACGGGCGCGCTCCAGCGCGTCTCGGTGGAAGAGGCAGGAGAGGGCCGCGCGAGCGGCTCGATGTGCACGCGCGCTTCGCCCTCGGTCGCGACGCCGCGATAGACCGAGCCGTAGTCGGTCGTCGTCACCGACCGCCCGTTGCGATCGACCGTCGACAGGCGCGCGACGACGAGCGTGCCGGCGCGGCTCGGCCGCACCGCGATGATCTGCGCGCGGGTCAGGAGCCGGTCGGACGCCGAGGGCGGCCGATGGATGATCACGTGGTGCGTCGAGTGCACGCCGAGCAGCGCCCACGATTCCCGGACGGCCTTGGCGCGCAGCGCGAGGACCGCGAGCCACTCGTAGCAGACCGGGAAGAGCGGGTGGGCGAGCGGCCCTTCCTTGGCGAGCGTGTCGTAGTACCGCGGATCGTCCACGCCGAGCGCGGCCGAGTACGCCATCATCCAGCGCGCGTCGAGCGAGGTGCTGAGCGCCCCGACCTCGGTGCCGGCCACGGACCCGGCGATCGCGCGTACCTCGTCGCGCTCGATCATCGGGCTTGCGGGAAGTTCATGCACTCCACGAAGACCCCCTCGAAGTCGGGATGCGCGGCCAGCGAGACGTGCTCGATCCGCGCGGCCACCGCCTCGGCACGGACGCGCTCGGTCTCGGACACGAGACAGAGCTGGGCGCCCAGCGACGCGGCGTTGCCGACGTAGCGGATCCGCTCGCGGGCGAGCGGTGGAATCAGCCCGATCCGCAGGGCACTCTCGACCGACACGTAGTTGCCGAACCCGCCGGCCAGCATCAGCTCCGCGATCCGCTCGGCCGGGACGCCGGCCACGTGCTGGAGCATCATGACGCCCGAAGCGATCGCGCCCTTGGCCAGCTGCACCTGGCGCACGTCGTCCTGGGTCAGGACGATCTCCTGCCGCGCGCCGGCCTCGCCGGGCCGGAGGACGACGACCTGACGCTCCTCGCCGCGCATCACGACCCGCTCGGCGAGCCTCGGCGGGAGCGAGTCGCGCGCCTCGACCTGGATCAACCCCGTCCAGTCGATGACGCCGCGCTCGAGCAGGCCCGCCAGCAGGTCGATGATCCCGGAGCCGCAGATGCCGAGCGCGTCGGCCTCGCCGATCGTGTGGACGTGGATGTCGTCGTCGACGGTGACGCGATCGACGGCGCCGAGCGCGCCGCGCATGCCGTGGCGGATCTGGCCGCCCTCGAGCGCCGGGCCGGCGGGCGCCGAGCACGCCCAGAGCCGGTCGCGCGAGCCGAGCAGCACCTCGCCGTTGGTTCCGATATCGACGGCAACTCGAATCTCGGCGCTGTCGTAGATCCGCGTCGCGAGCGCGACGCCGACGGCGTCGGCCCCGACGAACCCGGCCACCAGGGGCAGGAGGCACACGCGCGCCTCCGGCGCCACCTTCAAGAAGAGCTCGCGGGCAGCAAGGGTGACGGCATGGCGCATCACCGGCGCGTACGGAGCCAGCCCGACGTGCGAGGGGTCGATCCCGAGCAGGATGTGGTGCATGCACGTGTTACCGACGACGACCACCTTGTAGATCCACTTCGCGAGCACGCCCGACTCGCGGCAGATCTGCTCGATGTGCTGGTTGAGGAGGCCGACGATCCGGGTGTGGAGCTTGCGCAGATTGCCAGGATTGAAATGCGCGAAGGCGATGCGCGACATGAGATCGCCGCCGAACACGGTCTGCGGATTCAGGCTCGAGACCGACGCGAGCTGCTCGCCCGACTCGAGCTCGACCAGGGTGGTGACGACGCTCGTCGTGCCGATGTCGATCGCGAGGCCGAACTTCATGACGGCGGTGTCGCCGCGCTCCACCGCGAGGATCCGCGGGCGTTCGTGCGACGGGACGCCGGGTGTGAACGTCGTCACGGTCACGCCCGCCGGGTCGTCGCGGAGCGCGGAGGGCAGCCCCTGCACGACGGCCGGGCCGACGTCGGCGGTGGTGAGGCCGACCGCTTCGAGCAGCTGCTCGAGGTCGGAGGTCTGATGATGCTCCTCGCGCGGCAAGGTGACCTTGACGACCTGCTTGGCGACCCCGGAGTCGAGCGTGACCCGGCCGAGCTGACGCACGCCGGGCCCGGCGCCGAGGATCTGGAACGAGCGCTCGTCGAGCGGGGGCGCCGGCTGGACGGTGACGGCCTCGTGCAGGAGGCACTGGCAGGCGAGGCGATAGCCGTCGCGGACGAGATCGTCGCCGAGCTGGATCTCGTCCATGATCGTCGGCGGCGGCGGCAAGCCCGCGAGGAACTTGACCCGGCACGACGTGCACCGCCCGCGCCCGCCGCACGTGGCCGTGATGTCGACGCCGGCCGCATGCGCCGCCTTGAGGACCGTCGTGCCGGGCGCGGCGGCCACGGTACGGCGCGCGGCGGGATCGCGCGGATCGGCGACGAACGTCAGCGGGACGGCCATGGCCTCACATTCTAGTGGTATGCTCGCGCGCATGGAAATAAGCGCCGACTCGCTGAGGCGCACGGCGGCGCTCGCCGGGTTCGCCTGGACCGATGCCGAGCTCGAGGCGATCCGTCCGGCGGTCCAGCGGCTCGTCGAGTCGCTGGCCGAGCTGGAGCGGCTGCCGCTCGGCGCCGTCGAGCCGACCACGCAGTACCGGGTGCTCTGAGTGAGCGATCTCTGCTGGGCATCGATGGCCGACCTCGGCCGGATGATCGCGACCAAGCAAGTCTCGCCGGTCGAGGTCGTCCAGACCCATCTCGACCGCATCGCCGCGCTCGATCCGAAGCTCCGTGCGTTCATCACGATCTGCCCCGACGCGGCGCTCGAGTCGGCCCGGGCCGCCGAGGCCGATCTCGTGGCGGGGCGGACGCTCGGCCCGCTCCACGGCGTGCCGTGGGCGCCGAAGGAGCTTTATTCGACGAAAAACATCCGCACGACCGGCGGCTCGAAGATCCTGGCCGACTCGGTGCCGGCCGACGACGCCACGGTCGTCGCGCGGCTGGCGCGGGCCGGCGCGGTCCTGCTCGGCAAGCTCAACATGCACGAGTTCGCCTACGGGCCCGAGGGCCTCAACGCGCACTACGGCGACACCCGCAATCCGTGGAGCGCCGACACGCACCGCGTCGCCGGCGGCTCGTCCTCCGGGTCTGGCGCCGCGGTCGCGGCCGGTCTGGCACCGGGCTCGCTCGGCTCCGACACCGGCGGCTCGATCCGCATCCCGGCCTCGCTCTGCGGCATCACCGGGCTCAAGCCGACCTACGGCCGCGTGAGCCGTGCGGGCGTGCTGCCGCTCGCGTGGTCGATGGACCACGTGGGGCCGATGACGCGCTCGGCGCGCGATTGCGCACTGATGCTCGGCGCGATCGCGGGCTACGACCCGGCGGACCCGACGACGAGCGTGTTGCCCGTGCCCGACTACGGCGCGGCGCTCACCGGCGACGTGAAGGGGCTGCGGGTGGGGCTGCTCCGTGCGCACTTCACCGACGCGGCGACACCAGACGTGCGCGCCGCGGTGGAGTCCGCCGCGAAGGCGCTCGAGGGCGCCGGAGCCGTCGTCGACGAGGTGAGCCTCACCCACGTGGCCCACGTGGCCACCGCCTCGGCGGTGATCGTCGCGTCGGAGGCACTCGCCTATCACGCGACGTGGATGCGCACGCGCGCTCAGGATTACCAGCCTGACGTGCGCGAGCGGCTCCGGCTGGGCGCCTTCGTCACCGGGGCCCACTATGTCCGCAGTCAGCAGATCCGTGCCCTCCTGACCCGCGAGGTCGACGAGGCGCTCGCCCGGCGGGACGTGCTGCTGGCGCCGGCGACGCCGCTCGTGGCGCCCGTGCTGGGCGAACGCGAGACGACGCTCGGCGACGGCCCCTCGGACGTGCGCGCGGCGCTGCTGCGCTGCACGCGCCCGTTCAACTTCTCCGGCCACCCCGCGTGCGCCGCGCCGTGCGGCTTCACCGCCGGCGGCCTGCCGATCGGCTTGCAAGTCGTGGGGCGGCCGTTCGACGAGGCGACCGTGCTGCGGGCGGTCGACGCCTATCAGCGCATCACCGACTGGCACGCTCGCCGCCCGACGGCCGCGTGAACGGCGCGGGGCGCTCGGAGGATTCGATGAGCGACGCGAACGTGGAGGCGCGCCTGGCCGCGCTCGAGTCGAAGCTGGGCCGGCTGGAGCAGCTCCTGACCACCGTCAACGACAAGCTCGATCGGGCGGCGCCGAGCGTCGACGAGGCGCGCCGCGGCATCCAGGCGTGGGTGACCGAGTATGTGTCGCTGCGACTGCAGCAGCTCGTGCCCGAGACGTGCGAGCACCCGGAGCGCGAGGCCGAGGCGGTCGTCGCGGAGGGTCCCGTCCTGCCGGGCACCCGGATCCGCTGCACGGACGAGGTCCTGCATCGGCTGAGCCGGATCCCGATTCCGTTCGTGCGGCAGATGGTGGCGGAGAAGGTCGCCGAGGCCGCGCGGGCCGAGAAGGTCGGCGTGGTGGACGTGACCTTCTTCGAGCGGGCCGCCACCTTCTGACAGTGCAAGCTGTCGGGGGAGGATCTCCTGACGTTCGACCACTGGAAGGAGCACGTGCTCGGAGGGCCCCGGCTGTAGCCGACGAGCCGGTCCGCATCCCGATCGAGGATGCGCTGGACCTGCACGCCTTCGCGCCGCGCGACGTGGCGTCGGTCGTCGCGGAGTATCTCGATGCGGCCCAGGCCAAGGGATTCGTCGAGGTGCGCCTGATCCACGGCCGCGGGATCGGCGTGCAGCGAAAGCTCGTCCAGGGAGTCCTCGCCCGCCACCCGCTCGTCGCCGGATACGCCGACGCGCCGCCCGAGCGCGGCGGCGCCGGCGCGACGATCGTCCGCCTGAAGCCGCATCGGCGCTGACCGGCGCGCCCCGCGAACGGCGCGAGGTCAGTCCCGATCGGCGCGAATCAGGATCTGCCGGTCGTTGAAGGAGACGACGGCGTCCGGGGTCAGCCGGAAGTCGAACGCGGCGCGGCACGTCTCCGGCGCGCGACGCACGAAATCCTCGAGGTCACGACGCGCCTCGGGCGTCAGGCGCATCCGGCCGGTCCACTCGTTCCACTCCCGCAGCTTCCAGATGACCGAGTCTTCCATGACCGTGAGGCCCGCCGCTCTCAAGAATGCCTTCCACTCCACCGCGCGGTAGCTCCGCACGTGCGACGGGTCGCGACGCTTCTCGACCTCGAGGATGAACGCGCCGGCGTCGGCGTCGTCGTGGCCCAGGATGTCCTGGAGCAGGAGCGAGCCGCCAGGCCGCAGGACCCGGTGGATCTGCCGGACGGCGCCGGCCACGTCGGCGAAGTGATGCGCGGCGGTCCGGCAGGTGACGATGTCGAAGGACTCGTCGCGGAAGGGCAGGGCGCTCGCGTCGCCGGCGACGAACTCGACGGTGGCGGCGCCATGCGCCCGGACGTGCGCGCGTGCCGCCGCGAGCATCGGCTCGGTCAGATCGTAGGCGACCACCCGGCGCACGACGGACGCGAAGGCGAGCGCGGTGTGGCCGCCGCCGGTCGCGACGTCGAGCACGCGATCGGCGCGCCGGGCCGCGCCCCAGGCCAGGAGCCGATCGAGATCCTCGCCCGCGGCGTGGAGCGGGCTCCTCAGGTAGGCGGCCGCGTTCGCGCCGAACTGCGCCTGGACGCGCCGTGCCTGGCTGTCGCTCACGGCTTCGGCGCCCGCTCGGCGAGGTGACGGAAGAGGAAGTCGGCGTCGAGCGGCGACAGATCGAAGCGCCGCGACGCCTCGTCGACCAGCTTCACCCGGTCCGCGCCGGGGTTGTCGTGGAGCCGCTCGTCCATCCACTTCACGGCCTGCTTGATCGGCGCCTCACCCGCTGCCATGCTCCCCCTTCGGGGGCCCTCGCCCCACGTCCCGCATCGCGCGACGCCGCGAGCCCCCCGCATTGTACCCGGCGTGCCGGCGCCCGGAATCGGCCGCCGAAAATGGCCTGGCCCAATCAGGCCAATTGGCCCTTGACCAAAACTCGGATCGAGCCAAAATGGCTTGGCGAGCGGGAGCATGAACATTCCACTCGATCGCGACAAGCCCACGGCGCTGCCGCGCCAGATCCAGGCGCACCTGGAGCGTCTCATCCACGAGCGCCTGCTGACGCCCGGCATGAAGCTGCCGGCCACCCGCGAGCTCGCGCGGCAGCTCGGCGTGAACCGGGGCACGGTCGCGCTGGCGTACGAGGAGCTGGTGGCGACCGGCTGGGCCCGCGCGCACGTCGGGCAGGGTACCTTCGTGGCGGAGCGGCCCGCGAGCGGGGCCGCGCCGGTCGGGGTGTCCGTCACGGCGCCCGTCGCGCTCGACTGGTCCGGCCTCTTCTCGCGCAGCGCGCAGATCCTCGGCGCCGACGACGAGCGCTCGCGCGCGGTGACACCGATCCCGTCGAGCGGCGCCGTCGTCTCGTTCGCGGGCGGCATGCCGGACAGCGGGCTCTTCCCGACCGACGCCTTCCGCCGCGTCCTGAACCAGGTCATCCGGGAGGAGGGGCCGGCGCTCCTGCAGTACTACCCGGCCGGCGGGTATCCACCGCTGCGGCGCTATCTCTCGACGTATCTGCTTCGGTTCGGCCTCGAGGCGCGGCCCGAGGAGATCCTGATCGTCAACGGCTCTCAGCAAGGCTTCGACCTGATCGCCCGCACCCTGATCGATCCGGGCGACTTCGTCGCGATCGAGCAGCCGACCTACCCGCGCGCGATGCAGGTCTTCCGGTCGTTCGGCGCACAGCTGCTCACCGTGCCGTGGGACGCCACGGGACCGCGGGCCGAGGTGTTCGAGCGGCTGCTCGAGCGCCATACCCCGAAGCTCTTCTACTGCCAGCCGAGCGCGCACAATCCCACCGGATTGGCCGTGGCGCCCGAGACCGCGCGGCGTCTGCTCGACGTGGCCGCGCGCCACCAGGTGCCGATCGTCGAGGACGGGTTCGACGGCAGCCTCTTCTACGGCGACGCGCCCGCCTTGCCGCTCAAGGCGGTCGATCGGGGCGGCGTCGTCGTCTACATCGGCACGTTCTCGAAGATCCTGTTCCCGGGTCTGCGCCTGGGCTGGCTCGTCGGACCCCCGCCGATCCTCGAACGGCTACAGGCGGCCAAGCAGCTCGCCGACCTGCACACGAGCGCCCTGATCCAGGCCGCGGTCCACCGGTTCTGCGAGCGCAAGCTCCTCGACCGCCACGCCACGCGCGTCGCGGCGGAATACGCGCGGCGCCGCTCGCTCCTGCTGACGGCGCTGCGCCGCCGCATGCCGTCCGAGGTCACGTGGACCGAGCCCCAGGGAGGGTTCTCGCTGCTCGTCACCCTGCCGTCCGGGATGGACGCGCGAGCGCTCCTGCCGCAGGCGATCGAGCGCGGCGTTGCCTTCACGCCCGGCGCGCCCTTCTTCGTGGACGGCGGCGGTCAGCGTACACTGCGGCTCTCGTTCTCGTCGGTGGCGGCCGGCCGGATCGACGAGGGAATCCGGCGCCTCGCCGAAACGATCAAGGCCGCGCGGGCCCGGCTTCGGGGCCGGGAACGGGTGGAGCGCGCGGCGGTGCCCGTCGTCTAGCTAACGTGGCCGTGCGCGCCGCAGGCCGTCGCGGGGCTGGGGAGCCGCCGGCCGAGGCGCGCTGAAACACATGGTCGTGTGCGCCCAGGCCGAGGCGCGCTGAAAAAGGAGACAGGACATGGCGGAGCTGAACGGACTGCGAATCGCTGACCGCAAGCACATCGGTCTCGCCGAGATGCTCAAGGGCGGGGTCATCATGGACGTCACCAACGCCGAGCAGGCGAAGATCGCCGAGGACGCAGGCGCCGCGTCCGTCATGGCGCTCGAGCGCGTGCCCTCCGACATCCGCCGGGACGGCGGCGTCGCCCGGATGTCGCCCGTGAAGAAGATCCAGGAGATCCAGAAGGCCGTGACGATCCCGGTCATGGCGAAGGCGCGGATCGGCCACTTCGTCGAGGCGCAGATCCTCGAAGCCCTGGCGGTCGACTACATCGACGAGTCGGAGGTGCTGACGCCGGCCGACGAGCACTTCCACATCGACAAGTTCGCGTTCCGCATCCCGTTCGTGTGCGGCTGCCGCGATCTCGGCGAGGCGCTCAGGCGCATCGGCGAGGGCGCGGCGATGATCCGCACCAAGGGCGAGGCGGGCTCGGGCAACATCGTCGAAGCCGTCCGCCACATGCGCGCCGTCATCTCCGGCATCCGGCGCCTGACCACGCTCGGCCCCGAGGAGCTGATGACCGAGGCGAAGACGCTCGGCGCGCCCTACGACCTCGTGCGCTGGGTCGCGAAGGCCGGCAAGCTCCCGGTACCGAACTTCTCGGCCGGCGGCATCGCGACGCCGGCCGACGCCGCGCTCATGATGCAGCTCGGCGCGGAAGCCGTCTTCGTCGGCTCCGGCATCTTCAAGTCGAGCGACCCGGCCAAGCGCGCCAAGGCCATCGTGCAGGCGACCACGCACTTCAAGGATC